>JADMIO011426206.1_pt1 | contig 32945 bp, 33 predicted proteins | sample 8958161 | NCBI WGS metagenome assembly JADMIO01 (sample SAMN16585339, study PRJNA669376) | soil metagenome | isolation source: Crop rotation soil | place: USA: Cullars Rotation, Alabama | collected 2011
GGCCGCGACTTCAAGTCACGTGAATTCCAAGCTTCGGATCCCACTGTGCTGGAAAGCGTTTTGAAATTGTGTACGAGCTTTACTCAATGACGCTCGCCGTGCATTTGAGGTTGAAGCTGCGCGTGTCGGAAGAGATCGGCACCGTGAATACGATCTCGGACATCTGGCCGACAGCGAACTGGCACGAGCGAGAGATGTACGACATGATGGGGCTGAAATTTAACGGTCACCCCGATCTTCGCCGGATTTTGATGTGGGACGGTTATCCGTTTTATCCGTTGCGAAAAGATTTTCCGCTGGAAGGCCTCCCAAGCGAAATGCCGGACGTCGCGTTTACGAAAGTGACACCGTTGGAAGGCGGCCCATTTGTGACAAAACCTTCCACCGCGATCGCCAAAGACCGCGAGCCCCGAGCCCACCCACCGGAGCTCTAAATCAAAGACATACCCGCGTGCCGCGGCGGCAAAATGATGACCGTCATTCCTGCAGGTAAAGATTTTGCTTGCCGAACATTACATTTTTGTAATGATTGAGGGGTGAAGCTGAAAGGAACTGCGGCGGTTTCCGCAGTTTGGGCCGCAGCCCGGATGGAGCGGGCTGCGGCCACTTTCCTGCCCGACTTGTGTGCGGACGACGGGATCCGCCTTCAACGCTACACTAGATTCGGGTAATCCGAGATTAAACGAGCCCAGGGAGAATTCCATCAAAAAGCATTTAGGAATTGGGCGCGGTTCCGCGAAATTCGTTCCGGCGTGAATTTTTGCCGTCCGTAACAACGTTTGAAGTGCGGCCTAAAATAACGATCCAATTCGATTGCTATGAACCTGACAAACCAAAATTATCTGATCCTGATGGGGACGAAGAATTTTACGGAAGGATATTACCGTGACAAGAAGGGGTGGTTAAAGGTATCAGCGCGAGGCCGAAAATTCCGGATGACTGCGGAACAGGTTTTGAATCATTTGCTTCCTGCACTGGCGGGCGTTAAGCCAGGGCTGCGGGTTAAGGTGCAGCATCATGATGACGTGTCGGAGGTTCACAGAAGGAAACGAAGTAAACAAGAGGGACGGACAACGAAGAAAACGCCGAACCGCCGAAAACTTTCGGGGCTGTCTTGGACGCAGGCGAGCGCTCAACGTCCAACGTCGAAGGCGGAAGAATTTGGACACAGAGAAACAACGGGGCGAGGCAGAAACGAAGCTTGACGCTGGATAGGAGGCTACGAGCTTCCGCTGCAGGCTATGACGGGTCAGTTGTCGGACAGCTCACGGAGCCGTCCCTAACTGTTTGCACTACAACGCTGCGTTCAAGAGCCTGTCAAATTGGCCCGCGGCTTTTTTACCGGTCTCGAGAACTTCTTCGTGGCTTAGTTTTTCTTTGGACATCCCGGCGGCGAGATTGGTGATACACGAGAACCCGGCAACTTCGATTCCAAGCGCGCGCGCTTGAATGGTTTCGAGGACGGTAGACATGCCGACCGCATCTGCGCCCAGCTTTTGTAGCATTCGAACTTCCGCCGGTGTTTCGTATTGAGGACCAACGTTGCCAGCGTAGACACCCTCGTTGAGCATCATGTCAATTTCTTTTGCGGCTCGTCTGAAGTTTTCGCGGAGACGCGGCGAGTAGGCATCGGTGAGATCCAGAAAGGTCCGAGCCGGACCCGCGGGTTCCGTGTGAACCGAGGGGACATCGCGGCGCGATGTCCCTACCAAGGGGCTCGTGCCGGTCAGATTGATGTGGTCGGTGATCATCATCCAGTCGCCGGGCTTGAATTCCGGATTTACGGCACCGGCGGCATTGGTGAGGATCAGACGCTTAATTCCGGCGACGGCAAGGACGCGAACGATCGCTGCGACGTCATACCCGGAATGCCCTTCATAGAGATGAACACGGCCCTGCGCATAGATTACGCGGGATTTGTTGATCTGGCTCAAAACGAACCGGCCCAGGTGGCCGGGGACGGTTGGTTTCGGAATTTCGGAGAACTCTGTGTACGGGATGATTTGTTCGTTGGCGGTTTCGTCGGCTCGACAGAGTCTCGCCCCACCAGCTTGGCCGGAGCCAAGGACGATGGCGGTGTCAGCGTGATGATTGCGCAGGCGGTCGATTGTCATTCCGAGCGAAGTCGAGGAATCTCTGGTTATTAACTACACCAGAAACACGGAGAGTGACGAGTGGGAACTCCGAAGTCAGTTATCGGATGAAGCGGGAAGCTGACAGCTTCCCCTGCAGGAATCCCAGATTCATCGGCTGGAAGCCGATGCCACAGTCATCCGTTTGATCCGTGGTCTCAATCAAGCTGCGGAGACGGGCGGTGCGCTGGCGGGTCGGCGTGTTGCGGCCATGACATCGGGGCGAAGCGCTTCATCGCGTGGCGTCGGGAATTTCGATTCCTGTTTTGGATAAGCAATCCGGGTGTGCAACATCGTCTGCAACGTGAAGCGGAAACTTTCAGCGATGATCTTCAGCTCGCCGAGCGTGACGGCGCACTCATCCAATTGTCCATCGGCAATCCGTTCCTCGATCAGCTCGTTCACGAGTTGCTCGATTTTCTGCGGGGTGGGCTTTTCCAAACTGCGGGAGGCGCTCTCGACGATATCCGCCAGGCTGACAATGGCGCTCTCCTTGGTCTGCGGTTTCGGGCCGGTGTATCGGAAACTTTCCTCGCGCACCTCGGGAATGTCTTCCTCGCGAATGTTCATGATCTTGCCGCCGGCGCGCGCGTCTTCCTGCTGTTGGAGCGCGCGTTGGTAAAAGTAATAAACCAGCGACGTGCCGTGGTGCTCCTGGATGATGTCGATGATGCGCTGGTTGAGCTTGTGTTTGAGCGCGAGGTCCACCCCTTCCTTGACATGCGCGATGATGATCAACGCGCTCATGGTCGGCGCGAGATCGTCGTGAGGGTTGCGCTCGAAGTTCATGTTTTCGGTGAAATACTCCGGCTTCACCAGCTTGCCGACGTCGTGAAAATAGGAACAAACGCGACAGAGAGTGGCGTTGGCGCTCACTTTTTCCGCGGCGGCTTCGGCGAGATTGGCGACGACAAGACTGTGATGATAGGTGCCCGGCGCTTCAATGGTCATGCGCCGCAGCAGCGGATGATTCAGATCGGACGCCTCGAGCCAGGAAATATCGGTCGTGATTTGGAAGAGGTTTTCAAGTAACGGCAGCGCGCCGCCGGCGATCATGGCGGTGACGATTCCATTCCCGATAGCGAACGCGCTTTGAAGTCCAATCATTCCCCAATCGTTGGCGGTTGGCGGAAAGAAATTAATTGGGCCGACGAGGCCGAATGCAAGTGAGAGGAGCCAGATCGCCAGGCCTACACCGAACCCAGCGCGCACAAGCCTGCTGCGTTTTCGGACCTGGAGCGTGAGGGAGACTGCGGTGAATCCGCTGATCAAACTGGTGACCAGCAGCGGCGCGTCGATTTTCCCGAAAAGAACGCTGCTCCACAAGCTGACAAACACCGCCGCGAACAGCCCGTGGTGTCTTCCCATGAGCACACTCAGAACCAGAGGCGCAAACGCATATGGCGTGATCAATCCGGCTGTTGCGGGAGTCAGAACGCGGTAATCGCCGCTGTTACAAACGACGAGCAGGATTTTCGTGACGATCAGCTGAAGCAGAATAATGCTGAACACGAGAAGGACACGCGAGCTTTGCGAGACCGTTTTCGGTTGGTTAATCCAGAGTTGCGTGATGGCAGTGGCCAGAAAGAGCAGTGCGATGACGAAATTCTTGGTCGGTTCCGCCTGTTGACCGGAGAAAACGAGAAAGGCCAGGGCCGCTACGAACCCGGCGAAAATGACCACCTTCATGTACGGGGCGTACTCGAGGGTCCGCAGCAATTCGTTTCGTGTCCGGCGGCGCCGCACCTTTCGCGAAGCCAGTCCGCGCCTCACCAGTCTTCCCCTTTTCAGGAAGTCGAGCATTGGGCTAAATATCGATGCAGCCATGGCCGAGCCAAGTTATTTTCGCGCTTCCGGTTCAGCGGTCCGGTGCTGTTGATAGGCCGTAATGATGGCCCGGACCAGCTCGTGTCGAACGACGTCGCGCTCGGTGAAATAGACAATCGAGATGCCCCTTACATTTTTCAGGGCCTGCAACGCTTCAAGCACGCCGGAACGCTTGTTGGAAGGCAGATCGATCTGAGTCACATCGCCCGTGATAACGCATTTGGAATGCGGTCCGAGTCGCGTCAACAGCATGAACATCTGTTCGGTCGTTGTGTTCTGGGCTTCATCGAGAATCACGAATGCGTTGCTCAGAGTGCGGCCGCGCATATAAGCCAGCGGCGCGACTTCAATCACCTGCCGAGCGAGCGCCCGCTCGACCTCCTCCGGTTCGAGCATGTCGCGCAATGCATCGTAAAGCGGACGCAGATACGGGGCGATTTTCTGTTCGAGCTCACCCGGTAAAAACCCGAGCGCCTCCCCTGCTTCGACCGCGGGCCGAGTGAGAATAATGCGGGCCACCTGTTCTTTTTTTAATGCTGCGATGGCCATGGCAACCGCGAGATAAGTTTTGCCCGTGCCCGCCGGGCCAATCCCGAATACGATGTCATGTTTTTGGATCGCCTCGACATAACTCTGCTGGCCAGCGCTTCGGGCAACGATTGGCGGTTTGCGCGGTGAGGTGGTGATTTTTGTTTCGACGACGTCGCTGATATCGTCTCCGCGCGATTGCGCGACAGAATCGAGCGCGTATTGAAACTCGTGTTTCTGAATGGGCACGCCTTTTTGGCGCGCTCTTTCGAGCTGAGAAAAAACGCGCTCGGCCTTTTCGATCTTGTCGGGATCGCCCTCCAGCTTCACCCAGCCTTCGCGAGTCGTCACTTTAATGTCCAGAGAGTCCTCCATGTTTTTGAGGAGCTTGAGATCGTTTGCGTACAAGGATTGCAACGCCCGCGCGTCTGGGAACTGGAGGGTGCGCGTTTCAGTCATTTCGCCAGGGAGCAAGCGCCTTCCCCGTATTCGGATCGGCGTAAAAAAGCGTCTGCAAAATGATCAACGGAAGCCGTAAACCAGAGCCCAATACGTCCGTTCCTTCGGCGACTCCTCCACGGCCACGATGATAAAGTAACTCCCGGTGCTCTTCGGGACGACATGCGCGGCGGCAAATTGACCTTTTTCCCAACTATCGGGCTGCTCCACCAATTTCCCCTCCGAATCGTAAATGTGAACGGAAATTTTCGCATGTTCCTCGTCCGTGCCCATCCAGAACCAGTATTCATTCCCCTTGAACAACTGCTGGCGGACCGCCTTTTTTTCCGCTGCGCCAAGGTCTCCTCCCCAGTAGTCTTCGCGCACCTGGAAACCTTGTTTCACATACGGCTCGGCTGCTTGCAGAGCGAACGATTGGGCGTCGTCGACCGTACCGTAGGCCGCGAAGCGCGACGCAAGCAAAACGACCAGAACGGAGACCCCACGCAGGAGAGTTTTTGGAAGTCGATTCATGGAAAAGCGGCTAGTCTTTTGTCACGATATTCGTGTCGAGATTCGTCGTGATATCGTTAATCTTTTTGACTGCTGCGGGCGAAATTCGCTTTTCATCGATGAGCGGTTTGACTTCGATAAGCGCGCTTTGGATCTGGCGAAGCACGGGAAGATTGTATTCCGGCATGCTGTGAAGCTCGGCTTGAAAATGGGAAAGCAGATCCGGCTGATGGAGAAGTTCCGCGCCATCCTGGGTGAAATTTTTCCTTACAACTGCGGTCAAGACCTGTGTGCCGCGCAACCAACCTCCGAGGCTCACCAGTTGCGATAGCTTTTCATCATGCAGCTCGTTCATCGCCTGCTGAACGCTGTTCTGAGTGCGGTCCAATTCCTGGCGAACGTTGTCCCAATGCTTTTTATCTGCGGCCTCGGTAATCGCTTTCGCGTGGGCTGTAATCGAGCGTTCCACGCCGATCCCGCGGGCAAGGGTTTGCACCCGCTGGCCGATATCCTTCACCGCGGGCGCGTCCTGCGCTTGCACTGCGATAAAACCATCGGCTATCACTGCTCCCAGCAACAAGGCGATCCGGGGCGGTTCCGTGAAATTTGTTCCCTTGTTTGTGCGTACGTATTCGTGCCAGTTCACCGACCCGAGCTTGTTCAGCGCGCCGAAGATTTCGTTGGGTAGCGGCACCACGACGTTTTGCACTTGCTGGGACATCTTGCTTACATCGATATGCTGCGGCGCCTGCGCGCCCTGTGCGCAAAGTGTCAAGCCTACCAGCCCGGTCATTCCCAGTTTCAAATGTTTAACAATTGCAGTCATCTCGACCTTCGACTGTTGATTTCGTTATCATATTCAGGATTAATGGAGCCAATTCTAGGCAGAACTCCGCTTCGCACAAATCCTGCAGTACGATAATTTTCTCAGATTACGAAATGGACTTCAAGCGATTGCAGCACGTTATCGACCAGGCGCCAGCCAAACGAATCCTCGTCATCGGGGACCTTATGCTGGACGAATTCGTCTGGGGCAAAGTCGGCCGGATCTCGCCGGAGGCTCCCGTTCCGGTCGTGGAGGTAACCGGGGAGTCATTTTACCCGGGTGGCGCGGCAAACGTGGCGCGGAACCTTCGCGAATTTGTGAAGGGCGTAGGCGTCATCGGGCGGGTCGGCAAGGATCGTAGCGGAGGGAAGCTGGCCGAATTGCTGGCCGGGCAAAACATCACCAAAGTGCAATTGATCGAAGATGAAACCTTCCCGACAATCGTCAAAACCCGGATCATCGCCCGGCATCAACAAGTTGTCCGGGTAGACCGCGAGCGAATTTCGCGTCCCTCCCCTGCCCAGATCGACCAGATCGTGGCGGCAGCGAAAAAAAGTCTGAATGAGATCGATGCGGTGATCTTCGAAGATTACGGCAAAGGTTTTCTAAGTACGGAGCTGGTCTCCAGGATCGTGAAAGAGGCGCGCGCGGCAGGAAAAATCGTCGCCGCGGATCCGAACCCGCGAAATATCATTGATTGGAGCGGCGTCACAGTGATCAAGCCGAACCGATCGGAGGCATTCCTGGCTGCTGGGATCCCATGCATCGACACAGAATTAGATCCGCTCAAGGACAAGGAATTGATCAAGGTCGGCAAGATCCTCCTCGAGAAATGGAAGGCGAAACAGGTCCTGGTTACGCTGGGTGAACAGGGAATGATGCTGTTTCAAACAGGCGAAGCGCCGCACCATGTTCCGACCAAGGCGCGCCAGGTGTTTGATGTTTCCGGTGCGGGCGACACCGCCATCGCGCTGTTCACTCTGGCCCTCGCCTGCGGCGCAATGCCTGTCGAAGCGGCCCAAATCGCCACTCATGCCAGTGCGGTTGTTGTTGGAAAGCTTGGAACGGCCACCGTGACGCGCGAAGAATTGTTATCGAGTTTCGAGCATGACCTCCATTGACGCGAAGTCGGCGGCCGTTTTTCTTGATCGCGACGGAACGCTGATACACGACGTCGATTATTGTTCGGATCCGAAACTGGTGCGTGTTTTCGCGGGAGTTGTCGACGCGCTACGCCGGCTGAAGGAAAAAGGCTTTAAGCTGATTGTGATCACGAACCAAAGCGGCATTGGGCGCGGTTTTATTTCCATGGAGCAATATCGCGCGGTGGAAGCCGAAACGCTGCGGCAGCTTGGTAGGGACCTGATCGATGCCACCTATTTTTGCCCGGATGTTCCGGGGCAACCTTCGAGATGCCGAAAGCCGGCTCCGGGAATGGTTCTGGATGCCGAAAAGGAACATCATCTTGACCTGTCGCGATCGGTCTTTATCGGCGACAAGGAGATCGACGTCGAATGCGCGCATAATGCGGGGGTGCGCGCGATCCGTGTGCGCACTGGTTATGGCCGGACCACCGACGGGAGTGTTGCAGATTGGGTAGCGGAAGATCTGCCGGCGGCGGCTGAGATCATACTAAATACGCTCGTATGACGAAGGCGGTGGGGATCATTCCTGCGCGCTGGAATTCCACGCGTTTTCCAGGAAAACCACTCCATCTCATTGGACATAAGCCGCTTCTCCGGCACGTCTGGGAGCAATGTCGCCACGCGACAACATTGGATTCCCTCATCATCGCCACCGATGACATGCGCATCGCCAATGCAGCGTTTAACTGGGGGGCCGAGGTCGCCCTCACCTCTCCCAGACACCAGAGCGGCACCGATCGAATCGCAGAGGTCGCCCGCAAAGCAAAACAATTCGGCTACGTCGTGAACATTCAGGGTGACGAACCGATGATCGAGCCGCGTCTCATCGACCGGATCGTGCGAAAACTGCGGGCCGATTCCGAAATCGGCGTGGTGACAGCTGCCCATCCGTTCGCGGATCCGGCGGATGCAAACTCTCCACACCAGGTGAAGGTAGTGGTCGATCTTCATGGCAATGCTCTTTATTTTTCGCGCGCTGCCATCCCCTATTCGCGCAGCGATCACGCTTCAAAACGGCGAGCTGGAGATCGCCGCTCCTTGTTCCTTCGGCACCAGGGAATCTACGGGTTTCGGCGCAAAACACTGCTTCAGTTCGTGAAATGGAAACCCTCTCCTTTGGAAAAAGCCGAATCGCTCGAGCAATTGCGCGCTGTCGAAAATGGTGTAAAGGTTCATGTGCTCATCACAAAAAGTGGTTCGCCCGGCGTGGACACGCCGGCTGACGCCAGCGCGCTGGAGCAAATGTTTGCTCGCGCAAAACGGATCGGAGTCTCCCGATGAATTCTATTTCGTTACCGGCTATGGCATCGGCATGCTGCCTATGGGGATATTGGCTGGAAGCCAGTGCCACTCACTGATGATATGAAGTACATCTTCGTTACAGGCGGTGTGGTAAGTTCGTTAGGCAAAGGCCTGGCGGCGGCGTCGCTGGGAACCCTTCTTGAATCGCGCGGCTTACGCGTGGTGCTCCAGAAGTTCGACCCTTATCTGAACGTCGATCCCGGGACAATGAACCCGTTCCAGCATGGCGAAGTTTATGTGTTGAACGACGGGGCCGAAACCGATTTGGACCTTGGCCATTACGAGCGGTTCACCAATTGCGTTCTGTCGCGGCATAACAACCTGACCAGCGGCCAGGTTTACGAAAGCGTGATTTTGAAGGAACGCCGCGGCGATTATCTTGGGAAAACGGTGCAGGTGATTCCGCACGTCACCGATGTAATTAAGAACCGCATCCGGGAGGTTTCCGATGAAAGCAAATACGATGTAGTGATTACGGAAATCGGCGGCACGACAGGTGACATCGAAGGACTGCCGTTTTTGGAGGCGATCCGGCAATTCATTCTGGAAGTGGGAGCGCAAAACGTCGTCAACATGCACGTAACGCTCGTCCCGTACATCAAGGCTGCTGCCGAGCTCAAGACGAAGCCGACCCAGCAGAGCGTGGCCAAACTGCGCGAGATCGGTCTGCAACCGCAGGTCCTGATTTGCCGCACAGAAAAGCCGCTCGATGACGAATTACGCCGGAAGTTATCGATGTTTTGCAGTGTTTCGGAGAAAGCCGTGATCGAAGCGCGCGATGTCGCGCATACGATTTACGAAGTGCCGTTGCTTCTGCACGCGGAAGGGCTCGACCAGCTCGTGTGCGATTTGCTGGGACTGAAAACACCCGACCCGGACCTCACCGGCTGGAAGAGTTTTGTTAAGCGAATCATCAGCCCGAAGCGACGGGTGACGATTGCCGTCGTAGGCAAATACATCGACCTACAGGATGCTTACAAAAGCATTTATGAATCGCTGACTCACGCGGCCGCTAGTGAGGATTGCGGGATCGACCTCAAACTTGTCGACGCGGAATCGTTGCAGGAAAGCGTGGGGAGTCAACTGAAAGACGTGGCCGGTGTTTTGATTCCGGGCGGGTTCGGTGAGCGCGGCGTTGAAGGGAAAATCCAGGCTGCGCGTTACGCTCGGGAGCAGAAGATTCCCTATCTCGGATTGTGCCTTGGCATGCAGGTGGCGACAATCGAGTTCGCGCGGGACGTTTGCGGCATTCAGGGCGCGAACAGCACCGAATTCGATAAAAATGCAAAGGACCCGGTAATTTCGTTATTGGAAGAACAGCGCGACGTGCGGAACAAAGGCGCCAGCATGCGTCTCGGAACGTGGCCGACAAAAATCGCCAAGGGCACACTCGCGGAAAAGATCTACGGCGAGTCGGAAGTTATGGAGCGCCACCGTCATCGATACGAGTTCAACATGAAGTATTGCGATCGAATGGCGGAGAAAGGTTTTGTTATTTCAGGCACTTCACCGGACGGAACACTGGCCGAACTGATTGAACTTCGCGATCATCCCTATTTCGTGGGTTGCCAGTATCACCCCGAATTTCAAAGCAAGCCGAACAAGCCGCATCCGCTGTTCAAGAGCTTCATTCAGGCATGCCTGGAGCGTCAGATGAAGGGTACGCCGCGCGCTGCAACCGATCCATTATCGCCGCGCCGAGCCCCTGAGAAGGAACTCGTTCTGCGATGATCAGATTCAGATCAAGCTCGTCGAGCTCGCGCAGATAGCGGAACAGATTGGTGGCGGCTTCGCGCAGGTCCTGCCGTTCGCTCAAGATTCGAACCGCGGCAAATTTCAAGGAGCGGCGATCCCCCGGCCACCATGTGTTGTCGCCAGGGGTTTGGAAGCTCCCACTTTCTGGCTTCCACGCAAGCAGGCCGATTCGCTGGTCAGGTTCTGGGGAAAATGTGGCGGCATCGTCGGTGAGACGCAGCGGCGTTCGCGGCGCGTAATGCGATGGCAATTGGCCAGGCGCTCGCACAATTGTGACATCCGCAGCCTTCCGGGCTGACACTAGCTGAAACCTGATGCGACGTAATTTCTCTGCGGTGATTGGACCACGACGCAGAATTTCGATCCCGTTGTCGCGAATTGCCACGATGGTCGATTCGATCCCGTGTTCCGTCGGCCCGCCATCAATAATCAAAGGGATCCGGCCATCGAGTTCGTTAAAAACGTGGCGCGCTGTCGTGGGGCTGATTCGACCAAAACGATTTGCGCTCGGCGCAGCGAGCGGTTTTCCAAATGCGCGGACAATTTCGGCAAAAACGGGATGCGCGCTGATTCGCGTCGCAACTGTGTCCAAGCCAGCGGTGACAATGTCGGGGACAATGTTCCGTTTCGGTAAAATGATTGTTAGTGGCCCCGGCCAGAACTTCCGAACCAGCTTGGAAACAATTTGCCGATCCGCTTCACCAAGTTTCGCAATTTTTTTTAGCCAGGCTTCGTCCGGAACATGCACAATCAACGGATCAAAGTGCGGTCGCTCTTTCGCTTCAAAAATCTTCGCGACTGCAATCGGGTTGAGCGCATCCGCTGCGAGTCCGTAGACCGTCTCCGTAGGTAACGCAATGATCTCGCCTTCCTTCAACAGCGCGACAGCTTTGGCGACAGCATTTGCTCGCTCCTTCCGGGAGAATGTCGCGATGACTTTGGTTCGCGCCGGGTGCCGCATGATGCTTGATGTTGTAGCGGCAGCTGTGTCAGCCGCCGAAGCTTTACATTCGGCGCTTGAACGAGCGCCGCTACACCATTTTCACTTCGGCAGCTTCGCCGCGAGCACAGATTCCGTTTGCTGTTTTCGAAACGTTTCCAGGTTCCCGCGGATCTTGTCGTCGAACGTTGCGAGAATGGCGGCAGCGAGCAAAGCGGCGTTTTTCGCACCGGGCACGCCAATAGCCAGGGTGCCAACGGGGATTCCGCCAGGCATTTGAGCGATCGAGAGGAGTGAATCGAGACCGCGCAGAGACTGCGATTCCATCGGGACGCCGAGGACCGGCAGCCAGGTGTAGGCAGCTATCACTCCGGCCAGATGAGCTGCGCCACCGGCCGCGGCAATTATTACGCGCAAACCTCGGCCCGCGGCCTTACGCGCGAAGTCAGCAGTCGCGTCCGGCGTGCGGTGAGCCGAGAGGACATGAGCTTCGTTAGGTATGCCGAGCTGATCGAGTGTTTCAACTGCATGACGCATCGTTTCCCAGTCGGATTTACTACCCATGATGATGGCAACCATTGATTTCGATTCAGGCATGGAGGAACTGTAGGAAGTTTCGGCAAAACGCAACAGCTCGCCGATCGCTTTCTAAATAGATCAAGTTTGCTTGACGAAAGAGGCGACTGTTGGGACGTTCAACTGTCGCGGCATCATGTTATGGAATACACCGATTCTCCACAGACTGAGACGGAAGTTGAATCGAGCGATACGATGGCATGCCCGTACTGCGGCACAATTCTTCCCAGGAATGCCCGGCGTTGCACGAAATGCGATTGGACGCGGGAGGCTACCGAGACAGCCGAACCAAGAGCGAGCGACGCGATGGCGATCGTGCTCAGCATCATTCCTGGACTCGGTCATATTTATAAAGGGCACCGGGTGATGGGAGCGGTGATTTTGTTTATTATCACGCCCCTTGCTGTTGCCTTTGCGATTCTGGCCGCGCTGGCGTCTGCCGGATGGGGTATCCTCATGCTGATTCCGTATTGGGGCGCCGTGATGTTGCACGTTTGGGGAATCAAGGACCGTATCGCGCCGACTCTCCACGACGAAGGCGAGCAATACTAGAGGCCGTCAATGGCTTCTAGAAGTTCCAAGCACCAACAGTGTTAGCTGCGAACGGCAGCGTAGATTTCTTCCAGGATTTCGCGTAGCCCGTATCGAAATCTCCATCGCGGGTAATGGGATTGGAACTTGCGCACATCGCTAATCCACCAAATGTGATCGCCGATCCGGTTCGTTTCCTCATAGTGCCAGGTCAGTTTCTTTCCGCTGATTTCTTCGCACAAATCGATCGCTTCGAGCATGGAGCAGTTGGAATGGCGGCTGCCGCCGATGTTATAAACTTCGCCCGCGCGCGGCGCATTGATGAATTCCGCGAACGCTTCGACCAGATCAAAGCTGTGAATATTGTCGCGAACCTGTTTGCCTTTGTAGCCGAAAACACGGTACGGACGACCGGTGACCGTGCAGATCATGAGGTAGGAAAGAAATCCGTGCAGCTCTGTTCCCGCGTGCGCTGGGCCCGTTAAGCAACCGCCGCGAAACGCCACGGTCGGCATTCCGAAATAGCGCCCGTATTCTTGTACCAGGATATCGCCCGCCACCTTGGAAGCGCCAAACAGTGAATGTCTCGTGTGATCGATGCTCATCGTTTCGGAGATGCCCGGCTCGTACTCGTGACCGGGCTCAATCTCCCAGCGTTTTTCCAGTTCTCGCAACGGGAGCAGGTTTGGTGTGTCGCCGTACACTTTGTTAGTCGACGTAAAAATGAACGAGGCTTCCGGGCAAAATTTCCGCGCGGCCTCGAGCAAGTTTAATGTGCCATTGGCGTTTACGGTAAAATCGGTCTGCGGATCGCGAGCAGCCCAGTCGTGAGAAGGTTGTGATGCCGTGTGAATCACGGCCCGGATTCCGCCCCTGTTCGTCTTGAACAGTTTGTCGATGGCTTCGACGTCGCGGATGTCGATGTTATGGTGTTCGTAGCCGCTGACGGTCTTGATAAGACTGTCGCGCATTCCTTTTGTCGAAGCCTCGACTCCGAAGAATTGTGATCGCATGTCGTTATCGATGCCCACGACGCGAGCGCCATGCTCGGCGAAATGCTTCACGGTCTCCGAGCCGATTAAACCAGCTGAACCGGTAACGATGATGGTGCGGGGCTGAGTCATTGATTATGCCGCCTGGGAAAAAGCAGATCGCATGCGCAATTAGGCGCTCCTCCCCTGCGTGCCCTGCGAATCAGCCGAGTATCCACGTCAACTCACCATTCGACGGATTGACAACCGCCGCCGGATATTGTTTGTCGCCATTTAAAACGCGCTCAATCAATTCGGCATGCTTACTGGCATTCACCAGGAAACAAACGTGTCGCGCGTGGTTGATGAGCGGGAAAGTGAACGTCAGTCGCCAGGCGTCGAGCTTCGGCACAAAATTGGGAACGACTCGGTGAACCTTCTCTTCAAGCGCGATAGTCCCGGGAAAAAGCGAAGCTGTGTGACCATCTTCTCCAAGACCGAGCAGGACCAGATCATGACGATAAATTGGTTCGCCGCGTTGCGTGGCTAAAAGATCAATTTGATCCTCATAGTCCTGCGCGGCGATGCGCGGATCGATCTCTCCGCGCATTCGCAGAACGGATTGATCGGGAATCGCGGCGGGAACCAGCAGCGTCTCGCGTGCCATGCGAAAATTACTCTGATCGTTCTCCGGCGGTACGCAACGTTCATCACCAAAGGTAATCAGGATCTGTTCCCAGGGAAGATCATGCGCCATCCGCGCGATTTCCAAATAAACCGGCCGCGGCGTATTGCCCCCGGACAACGCAAGACGAAATTCACCGCGCTCGGCCAGCGCTTTATGAGCGACACCGACGATAAAAGTTGCGGCGTCCCGGACAAAATTTTTTGTGCGGATGACTTCGCGGCTCATGAATGGAACGTGGAAACCGCCTTAGCGTGGCGACGCACACTGTAGCAGCCCGCGCTTTTTGTCATGTCGAGCGGAGGCGAGATATCTCTTACTGCTCTCTCACTTGCACTGATTAACAACGAGAGATTCCTCGACGTCGCTCGGAATGACATAGGTTTTCAACAGAGCAAGATGGTTCTAAATCGCGCAATGCGATTGGCCACGTTTTTCGAGATACCGCTGGTGATATTCTTCCGCGCGCCAGAATTGCGGCGCCGGCTCGATTTGCGTAACGATGGGGCGATTGAAACGGCCGCTGGCGCCGATCTTTTGCTTTGAAGACTCGGCGGCAGCCTTTTGCTCCGGCGAATGATAAAAGATCACAGATCGGTACTGCGTTCCAACATCCGGACCCTGGCGGTTCAGCGTGGTCGGATTATGGTTCGCCCAAAAAACATCGAGAAGTTGTTGGTAGCTGATTTGGGAAGGATCGAACTCAACTTGCACCACCTCGGCGTGTCCGGTTTTGTGAGAGCAAACATCTTCGTAAGTCGGCTCGTCTTTGGTTCCACCGGCGTAACCGACTGCGGTCGAAGTGACTCCCTCTAGTTTACGGAACGTTTCTTCCACCCCCCAGAAACATCCCGCTCCAAATGTCGCTTTTTCAATTGCCATGAAGCCACGATGGAGCGGAAACAATTTGTGTGCAAATTGTGCAGCAAGTGCCCGTTGACCGTCATTGCTGTCGGCTGATGCCCTACAGGAATCCAGCTTTTAAAGTCTGGGCAATATTCTATTACTTCTTGCCTTAGCGGCGCGCCACCACATCTTTCTCCATCTTAGTTTATGCCTGCAGCGACAACCATCCAACAAACCGGCCCACCCTTTCTTGTCCGCATATTTAACCGGTGCGGCGCGTTGTTCCATAAGTTTGGGCTCAGGCGAAAACATCCGACTGCATCGGATTTGATTGAAGCGGCCCAGCGTCGTTGCAAGCTGGACGATTTTGGCAGCGGCGATTTCTTCGAGCCATTGTCGCGGCTACTGGAGTCTTGCGAACGAGACGCGCGGCTTAACGCGATCGGCCGACTCGCGCTTCGTTTCGATATCGTCCGCCACTTATGTAACCGTTTGCGGATGGAACAGGACCGTAAGGTTCATCCCGATATTGCCGGTCAAAAAATCGAGCAGCCTGTTTTTATTATCGGTCTTCCCCGAAGTGGTACCACGCTGTTGCACGCGCTGGTTGCGGCGGATCCGAAACAACGCACCCCGTTGACGTGGGAAGTTATGTCCCCTTCTCCGCCAACGGGCGATAATGAAATGCAAAGGATCGGTGACGCAACGCGAAGTCTTGCCTCGCTGCGCTGGCTGGCACCCACGTTTGAGTGCGTTCATGCGACCGGCGCCGAGTTACCGCAGGAATGCGTTTCACTGATGAGCCCGACGTTTTTGAGCGATCAATTCGACACGATGTATAACGTCCCGTCGTACCGCGCATGGTTTTTGAAACAGGATCTTGAGCCGGCATATGAGTTTCACCGTTACTTTCTGCAGCATTTGCAGCAACGAAAAAACGGCCGTCGATGGGTCCTCAAAGCGCCGGCTCATTTGTTCGCTCTGCCGACGCTCTTATCCATATATCCGAACGCACGTTTTTTGCAGACACATCGGGAACCATTGGAAGCGATTACGTCCGTGGCCAGCTTGATCACGATTCTTCGCCGGGTCTTTAGCGATGCAGTCAATCCAAACGACGTGGGTCGCGACGCGCTGAATTACTGGGCAAGCACGATGATGAAATTCCTCGCCGACCGCGACCGGTTGCCGGCGGATCGTATCTTCGATCTAAGCTATCGGGATATTCGACGCGATCCTATCGAGGCGATGGAACGGGTTTACGAGTACTTTGACTGGGATTTTTCAGGCGAAACGAAACAGCGCATGCAATCAGTTCTCGCCAATCAGCCGCCCCAGCAGAACGGGTTTCATCGGTACAAGGCGTCGCAGTTCGGGCTTGATCCAGAGGAAGTCATGGAACGCTTCGGTATTTACCGAACGCGATTTGGTTTGGCGGAGGAGCGCCGGGTACCGAAGTCTGCGCCTTCGCAATCTTTCGCATCCCGGTAAGGTTTTCCGCAGCAATCTCAGTCGTCTTGAAGAAATAGGCGGGATCGGCCAGACTTTTGCGCATGGAGTTTGAGCTTCACCGCGTGATAAGTGCAGACCATCCCAGTCTACCCGGTCACTTTCCCGGGCATCCAATCGTTCCCGGCGTCGTCATTCTCGATGAAGTCCTTGCTGCTCTGAGTCGCTGGCGCCCGGATTCACGGCTGGAAATGATTCGCGCGGTCAAGTTTTTAATGCCGCTGAAACCGGCAGAACCTTTCGACATTGGTTTTGCGGCGTCAGCGGAGGATGCAAGCGAAGTTGATTTCCGCTGCCGAACCGGGAAAGGCGTCATTGCTGAAGGTCGACTTCACGTTCAGAGCAGACGAAGTTAAGGCTGTGAGTCCGCCGTCTTCCGAGGCACCCCCATTTACGGTCCGGCCGCTCGATCCGCATCTTGGGCAGTGGCTAAAGGATTATCCGCCGGCGTTATTTAGCGAGCGTCTCTACCAAAGCATTGAGCTGATGGAACGCTACAGCATCGAACTGGCCATCGATCTTTTGACGCAACTCGACCTGCCGAACCGGCTTGATATCTGGCAATCCGCCGAAGCGCTTTGTAGCGCACAATCATTTCAGCCGCGGTTCCGGTTTGCGTTGGGGTGGATCTTGGAACGGCTGGTCGAAACCGGCTGCATTGAGTCGCAAAACGCTGGCGACGCTCGGCGTTACCGGCTGCGAATCGCGCCGTGGCACCCCGAGCTGGCCCGATTGCGCGAGATCGGGCTCGGCATCGACTCCGCCAATGCCGCAACTCTAAATTTGTTAGACCATACTGCAGGCCTGTATGTTTCGGTGGCGCGAGGCGAACAGAACGGCGACCTGAGCGTCTTTGGTCCACAGGGCGTGCCGCTCTGGTTGAGCTATTTTGACAATGGCAATCCAACCTACGCAGTGAACAACTTTGCCTGCGCCGCGCTCGCCGCCAGCCGCTTGTCGGACCGCCGGGACATCCGGATTCTCGAGATTGGAAGCGGAGTCGGCGGCGGAAGCGAAGCGCTGCTTCAGTCGTTTGGCGAGCACGGGCTGACGCAACGCATAGAACGTTACGTGGTTACCGAGCCGAACGCCTTTTTCCGACGACGTGCCCAGCGCGAGCTGTCAAAGCGCTACCCGAATGTGCCGTTTGAGTGGGGCGCCTTGGATCTGAATCTACCATGGAAAAACCAGGGGCTTGCCCACGACGACTTCGATCTGGTGTTCGCCGTCAACGTCGTTCACATATCCAAAGATCTACTTTTCAGTTTGAATCAAGCGCGCTCCGTCTCGAAAGAAAACGGCTGGCTCGTAGTCGGCGAATGTCTGCGCCCGTTTCCCGGGCAGCCGATCTATCCGGAACTGATGTTCCAGATTCTCGAGAGCTTTACCGACGTGCAGTTAGACCCGGATTTCCGGCCCAATCCCGGTTTTCTAACTGCGGACCAATGGCGACGCGCGTTCCGACGCGCAGGATTCGCAAACATACAAGTCGCGCCCGATGTTGACCGGATTCGCGAAATCTATCCGCATTTTTTTAGTGGCGCGATCGGTGGGCAAAACTCGAGATCATGACATCCACGGAAGCCGTGCGCGCGCAACGCTGGGCAAAACTGCCTGAACGGGGAACGCCTGCCGCCGTCCGTTTACTGGCCTGGATCGCGCTCCGCATCGGGCGCCCCGCCGCAAGACTGCTGCTTTACCCGGTGACCTGTTATTTTGTAATCAGCAGCCGGACCGCTCGCCGGGTATCGTTTGAGTATTTGCAGCGTGTGCGCGGCCGACGTGCCCATTGCTGGAATGTTTTCCGTCATTTCCACTGCTTTGCAGCCACAATCCTGGACAGGGTTTACCTGCTGCGGGGGAACTTCAAACAGTTCGACATCGCGATTCACCAAAAGGAAATGCTGCAACAGTTTATCGATAATAATAAGGCGGGCGTTTTGTTAGGCTCGCATCTCGGGAGCTTTGAAGTGTTGCGCACTCTTGGCCTCGCCCGAGGCGACTTTTCTCTCAAGGTGATCATGGACCCCGTGCACAATGAAAATATCACGCGGCTTTTCGACGGTCTAAATCCGGAAATCGCAGACACGGTGATCGTAGCCGATCGGCCCGATATGTTACTAAGAGCTAAGGAGAGCCTTGAGACGGGCTCATTCATCGGCATCCTCGGCGACCGTGTTTCCACAGATGGCAAAACCGTGCCTTGCCAATTTCTTGGCGGGACGGCGACATTTCCTGCCGGACCGTTTTTGCTCGCATCGATGTTGCACTGTCCGGTTATCCTTTTTTTCGGTTTGTACCGGGGCGGAAATCGTTACGAAATTTATTTCGAGCATTTTGCCGACGAAATCATCTTGAGTCGTGACCGACGGATGGAAGACGTCCGGGCGTGGGCCCAACGGTACGCGGCTCGGCTCGAGCATTATGCGCGACTGGCGCCGTACAATTGGTTCAACTTTTACCCGTTCTGGGATTAGCAAACGTTCGGGAGCATTCTCTCGCGGCATGAACGAAAAGAGGATGATCGGCAAAGAGGACATTTACTCGTTGATCCCGCATTCCGGTCTGATGTGTCTGCTCGATCGCGTTGTCGAATGGAACCAAAACGAGATTGTTTGCTCCAGCAATACACACCGGGACTTGAACAATCCCTTGCGGCGAAACGAACAGTTGTCGGCGGTGCACGCGCTCGAATACGGCGCGCAGGCAGCGGCCGTTCACGGCGGATTACGGGCGCGGGCGACCGGTGCCACCGCTCCGCCCGGTTACCTGGCAGCGATTCGCGACGCTCGTTTGGCAGCAACGCGTCTGGACCAGATCGATTCGGTACTTCAGGTTCATGCCCGATGCCTGTTTGGCGATCGCGCCAATACGGTTTACGAATGCCGCATCTCCGCCGGCGACGTTCTTATTGCCGAAGGCAGGGTTACCATTGTTCCGCGCGCGTGATCTCCCGAGATCACATCACGATGCCGCCATCGACACAAAGCACCTGTCCTGTGATGTAACCCGCTTCAGCTGACGCAAGAAAGGCCACAGCGGCCGCGATTTCCTCGGGAGATCCAACGCGCTTGAGTGGAATTTTGTCCTGGATCGATTTCTGGATCTCTTCGCGCAACGAATTGGTCATGTCGGTCGCGATGTAACCCGGTGCTATGGCATTGACGGTAACGGCGCGGCTCGCCAGCTCGCGCGCGAGAGACTTCGTAAATCCAATCAAACCCGCCTTGCTCGCGGCATAATTTGTCTGGCCCGCGTTTCCAATTAGACCGATGACCGAGCTGATATTGATGATTCGCCCGCCGCGTTGTTTGATCATCGACCGTTGCAGCGCCTGGACGAAACTGAATGCACCGCGCAAATTCGTATCGATCACATTATCCCAATCGTCGAGCGACATTCGCATGCTGAGATCATCCCGCGTGATCCCCGCGTTGTTCACGAGGATATTTATCTTGCCGAAGTCCTCCAAAATTCCGCCACAAATTTTCTGCACGGCCGCATGGTCGGCTACATCGACCGCGTATGCTTTCGCGGAGTCGACGCGCGCAGAATTCAATTCGTCTGCCGTCCGCTTCGCATTTTCTTCGTTACGGCTCACACAAGCCACCCGCGCGCCTTCCTGCGCCAGCCGCGATGCTATCGCGTGTCCTATCCCCCGCCCCGCGCCTGTGACTACTGCTACCTGATCCGTAAATCTCATTTGTAACGGCACATCCTGCGCTGCGGAAAAAAACTGTCAAATCAAGGGCGCGCTCCTGGCCGGAAGCCCGATTCCGGGCAATGCAAGACCACTCCTCTTTATTAGGCCTGCGAAGATATTTTCTGCCAGCGGCCTCTTTTTTTGCTACGGGCAATCGCGTCGAAGACACGTTGATTTTGTAATCCGTCGTCAAAATCCGGTTTCAACTTTTGTCTGTGCGCCGCGGCGTTGACGAAATCGACAATCGTGTGAATAAACGTGTGTTCGTAACCGATCATGTGTCCTGGGGGCCACCATTTGCTCATGTATGGATGCGATGGTTCCGTCACCAAAATGTCGCGGAAACCCTGGCGCTCGATCGGATCGCGGCGGCTGTAAAACTTTAGCCGATTCATTTCTTCCAGATCAAAAAAAAACGAGCCGTCGCTGCCGTTAATTTCGAGCGTGAGCGAGTTTTTCCGGCCTGGCGCCAAACGCGTTGCTTCCATGCTTGCGAGCGCCCCGTTTCTAAATCGTCCGATCACGGTGACCGAATCATCGACCGTGACGCGCTGGTAGGGACGGCGCGCTCCGCCGTCCGACTCCCGCGACGGCGGGACGGCGCCCCTACCTGTTGGCCGCCGTTTCACAAACGTTTCCATGGTGGCGCAGACTTCGCTGAATTCGCCAACAAGATATCGCGCCAGGTCGATCACATGCGAAAGAATGTCGCCAAGCGCCCCCGAACCCGCCGCGGCGGATTGTAATCGCCACACTAACGGAAAGTCCGGATCCACGATCCAATCCTGCGCGTAACGCGCGCGAAAATGAAAAATGCGGCTTCCGATTTCGCCGCGCTTAATCATTTGCCTGGCCAGTGCGATTGCCGGGATGCGGCGATAATTGTGGCAAATCATATTCGTCACCCGCGCTTTTTTCACCGCGCGCACCATTCGCTTCGCCTCCAGAATGTTTCGAGCAAGCGGCTTTTCGCAAAGGATTGCCTTGCCCGCTTGCGCAGCGGCCACGGCGATTTCGCTATGTGTGTCGTTAGGCGTGCAGATATCGATAATGTCGATCTCGGGATCGGTCACGACCCGTCGCCAGTCGGTGGCGACGTTTGCCCAGCCGAGCTTTTGCGCCGCGTGTTTCGTGGCAGACGCGTTGCGGCCGCAGATCGTTTTCATGCAAATACTCGCGGGCAGATCAAAGAAGCGTGGCGCCTGGCGCCATGCGTTGGAGTGCGCCCGTCCCATGAAATCATGGCCGATCAGACCGACAGTTAGGCTTTTCATCTTCAAAGCATCATAACGTGCTGTGCAAGGTGGATCGATATTTACGAGTGCCTCCAAATGGTAGGGTCATCGCGCTGCGATGACCACAGACGCCGCAGCGCCGCGTCCCCACCTATTTGCTAACGATGGACTCGCCTCCTCGCAATTCGGCCTGGGCGTTCGACGTTCTCTCCTAAACAACTATTGGCGAAATATCTCCAAAAACGCCGTCTCCATCGCCAGCGTTTCCTGAATATTTCTTCCCAGATTGTCGCGCAGTTCCTCAAGCCGCCGGATTCGGCGCAAGATCTCCGTGGCAGTAAAACATTTTGCGAGCGACGCAGTTTCCTTTTTTGCCGCCGGCAAATCGCGATGCTCGATTCCGGTCGACGCTCTCAAAACATCAGACCACCACTCAAACAGAGTCTCGATCAGCGCGCCCCGTCGCTCAATGTACAAGCTTTCGGTCAACGCCTTGTAGTAGTCCTCACGTTCATTCAACCATGCCCCATCGGTTGAATTACGGTAGCGCGCCTCTTCCTCCTTTAAGGCGTTCTCATTTTGGAACTTGATTTCCTCACGGATAACTCCGAGCAGTTGTTGCATTCCCTGGACCAGGCGATACGCATGCTGGACCTCCCATTTTTTCTCGCGAGCTACGCCTCGAAGCAATTCCACTAGCTCGCTTTTTTGCGGCAGCTCCCCAGCACCCTGGCCCGGCACCAGCGAGATTGGAATACAGCGTGAAACAATGGTCTCGGGCAGCAATTCCGGCAACGCAGTCAGAAGGAGTAACAGGGAATTGTCAGGCGGTTCTTCCAGCGTTTTCAAGAAAGCGTTCGCCGCCTGCGGCTGAAGCCGGTCCGCATCGGAAATAATGGCGATCTTTCGGCGCCCGTCGGTCGCCCGCATTTGCAGCGCATGCTCCAGCTCGCGGATTTGCTCGATCACAATACGGCGCGACTTGGACTCCGGTTCAGCGAGAAAAATCTCGCGTGCGCGCGTCGAAAACACATCCTCTGGTCTTGTCCGGTGAATCAGCCCGGCAAGCCTCGCCGCGACCTCGCGTTTCCCGCTGTTTGGCGGCCCCGAAATCAAATAAGCATGCGCTAGCCGATTCTGTTTGTGCGCGCGGCTCAGATGTTCCAGCGCTGCCCTTGTTGAAAAAGCCATCTCTAGGAGTGTGAATTGCCTGCCACCGCCGGAAATCGGGAGGCAAGCGTACGCCAGATTTCGGAGTCAATTACGCCGGCCTCACGAGAGCCGTCGAGCAGAACGAAACGATTCCCCTCGCGGCCGGCCAGCTCGCGATATGCTTCACGCACGCGCTCATAAAAGTCGTTCGATTCCTGTTCCATCCGGTCCGGTCTTCGCGGGCCCTGCATGCGCGCCTGCGCGGTCTTCAAATCGACGTCCAAAATGAAACTGATATCCGGGATACAGGAATCGACGGCAAAAGCATTGACTCGGGCGACAAATTCCCGATCGAGTTTGCGGGCTGCTCCTTGATAAACGGTCGTCGAATCAAAGAAGCGATCGGAAATCACGCAGAGTCCTTTGTCGAGCGAAGGAATAATCACTTCGCGAACGAGCTGACTCCGGCTCGCTTCGAACAAGAGTAATTCCGTTTCAGGCTTCATTCCCGCGCCCTGCGGCGCAAATTGCAATAATTCCCGAATGGTCTCGCCGATTGGCGTACCGCCCGGCTCGCGAGTGACCAGGAATGGGATTCGCAATTTCTCGAGACGCGTCGCCAAACATCTTACCTGGGTCGATTTTCCACAACCCTCAGTTCCTTCAAATGTGATAAATGGAAGACGCCGAGGCATGAATTCACTTGCGCGTAGTAATTGTGTTTTTCAAGCTCCAAATCCCGACAACCAAGCTCCAGAGAATCTCCAATAATCAGTCTCCCAGCGGAACGCGGATATATATGGCTCGCCGACTTGGTGATTGATGATTGGTTATTCTCTGGGTATTGGAATTTGCCCGCCTGCATCGCTATGCGAAGCATTGCGGGCAGAGAACTTGGAGATCATGAAATCCTTTTGGCTGGTTAAACAAGAGCCCTCCAGTTATTCCTGGTCCGACTTCGTCTTCGATGGCGGGACCAGCTGGACCGGGGTGCGAAACTTTGCCGCACGTAACAATCTTCGACGCATGCGCAAAGGCGACGAGGTTTTGTTTTACCATAGTGTTGACGAAAAGATGGTTGTCGGCCTGGCCAAAGTCGCGCGCGTCGCATACCACGATCCGACGGCCCCCAAAGAGGATTGGAGCGCAGTCGATTTGGTTCCGGTGCGAAAGTTGGCCAGGCCAGTGAGTCTGCATGAGATTAAAAAAACTGCGGCATTGAAGAACATCGCGCTCGTTCGCCAATCGCGTTTGTCCGTAATGCCACTCAAAGCGAAAGAGTTCCGCATGATCGTGAAAATGGGCGCGTGACAAACCATCATGTTTGGGTAGCACGGGCTGCCAGCCTGTGCTTTTCGGCAGCTTGCCGAAGACCGGCGCCAAATCCTCTCGCCTGCCTTGGCCAACATTCGCGCTTGTCCGCACCGCGACAGGGGTGGAAATTTAAGAAAATGAGCTCCTTCGCGGCGACTCAGTTTTTACCAGTTGTGGCGACGCCGGCCGTGGCCAAAGACGCGCTGGTCGTCTCTGTGCACGATGTTGCTCCTTCGAGCCAGCAAACAGTGGACGCGATGATTTCCGAGTTTGCTCGCCGCGGGGTTCGCTGCTGTTCGCTGTTGGTTGTGCCAAACTATCATCACCAGGGCCCTGGCATGAAAAACCGGCCATTTGTTTCCTGGTTGCGCGACTTGGAAGCAAGCGGGCATGAAATCGTAATCCACGGGTATTTCCATGAGCGCTCGCGGCGCCCAGGGGAAAGCACCGGCGAAAAACTGTTGACGCGATTTTACACTCAGGATGAGGGCGAGTTTTTCGATCTCGGTTATGATGAAGCTTTTCAAAGGATTGCTGCTGCGCGCGACGAGTTTCGAGCAGTCGGGCTAAAACCCCGAGGATTTATCGCGCCGGCCTGGCTGTTAAGTGCGGAAGCCGAACGGGCAGCGCGCGATGCGGAGATGGAGTACACAACGCGCCTGGCAACAGTGCGGGATCTGCGGTCCGGAACCAATTTTCCCGCACGGTCGCTTGTTTACAGTGTGCGGAATCGATGGCGCCGTGCAACCAGCCTCGCTTGGAATGCGACGTTGGCACAGGTTCTACGGTCGGCTCCTCTTTTGCGCTTGAGCGTGCATCCGCCTGATTATGGCCATCCTGCGATTTGGCAGCAGATTATCGACCTGGTTCGAAACATGGACGAGGTGAGGACGCCAACGACTTATCAGGATTGGCTTGCCGAGCAGCGGATTCGGCGCGGCTGAGCGTATATATATTGATATGAGCAAGTGCGATCTTCACATTCACTCCCGCTACAGCTCTCGTTCCGAGGAGTGGCTATTTCGGCGTTTCGGTTTTCCGGACAGCTATTCGGAGCCGCGGGAGTTGCATCGTCAGTTGATGGAGCGCGGGATGGATTACGTGACGATCACCGACCACGATACGATTGAGGGTTGTCTGCAGATCAAAGATTTGCCCAATACATTTATCAGTGAGCAGGTTACGACTTATTTTCCGCAGGATCCGTGCAAAATTCACATCCTCGTCTGGGGGATTACCGAGGCACAGCATGCCGACATCGTTATCGTTCGAGACAATATCCTCGCCCTCCAACGCTATTTGCAGGCTGGAAAAATCGCCCACGCCATAGCGCACCCCCTCTACAGCATCAACGGTAAGCTTGACGCTTCGCACATCGAACGCCTGATCCTTCTCTTTAAATGTTTCGAGGGCGTTAACGGACTGCGCGATGCCCTGTTAAGCGAGCTGACTCAGGAGTTGTTCGCGTCGCTGACACCGGAAAAGATCGAGGCTCTGGCCGAACGCCACAACATTGCGCCGACCCATCCCGAGCCATGGAAGAAAATTTTCGTTGGCGGATCCGACGATCATGGAGGGCAGTTTGTGGCTTCTGCTTACACGGAGACGCCCGCCGCAGGGTCGGTCCGGGATTTTCTAGAGCACGTGCGCGCCGGAAATTGTACTGCACAGGGCCAGGGCGGGACACCGCTGGCGTTGTCGCACGGTTTTTACAACACGCTTTCGTGTTACATTCAGGATCGGTTCCACGAAAAGCTCGGCCCCAGCGCGACCCTTCTCGAGCAAATGTTTTCTCGATTCATGGAAGGCCGAGATCCGACGGAATTCACGCTGACCGAGAAAGCATCATTCATCGCGCAAGGCGTGTTGTCGGGAAAAATCTTCGAACTGGCCAAGCAGGCCAACATGTCGCTTTGGAAGGAGCTTTCCGGCTATTTCGCTCAACCGGAGGTAAAGGCAAAGCTCGCACAACAGCTGGAAGGCGTCAGCGAACCCGAGCGACGCACATTTCTTCTGGCAAACATGGTGGCCGAGCAGCTCACCTTTCGCTTTTTCCAAAAATTCGTCCAGCAGCTCAGTAGCGGAAACATGGTGGAGAGCATGCAAGCTCTCAGCGCCATTGCACCGATTCTGGTGATCCTGACGCCGTACATTTACGGGTTCCACAGCCAGGCGCCGTCGCGACGATGGTTGTGCGAAATATTTCGCCAGCTGTGCGGTACAATCCCGCCCGTTCTGCAAAATCGGAAGCGTGCGTGGTTCACCGACACGCTGGAGGACGTGAACGGTGTCGCCACGACCATTCGAAAAATGACGGCTGCCAGTGTCGCCGCTGGTAAAGATCTGGTCGTTGTTACTTCCCGCGCCGAACTGCAAATCGACCATATCCCGATCAAAAATTTTCGCCCGATCGGCGAGTTCGAACTGCCGGAGTATGAACTGCAAAAACTCAGCTTTCCGCCAATTCTCGAAATGCTCGATTACATTCAGCGCGAGCGGTTCACCGAGATCATTATCAGTACGCCCGGCCCGATCGGCCTGACGGCGCTCCTCGCGGCAAAAATGCTGAATCTGCAAACGAGCGGGATTTATCACACCGACTTCCCGCAGTATGTGCGCATTCTTACGGAGGACAGCTTTTTGGAAAGCGTCGCGTGGCGTTACATGCACTGGTTTTACGGCCAGCTGGACACCGTATTTGTCAATTCAGAGGAATACCGGGAAAGCTGGATCAAACGTGGTTTCGACCCGGCGAAACTGAAAATTCTCCCGCGCGGACTCGATACCAATCTTTTCCATCCGGACCGGCGCGATCCCCATTTCTTCGAGAAGTTTGGCGCGACAAACGGCCAGGTGCGCCTGCTGTATGTCGGCCGCGTTTCCAAGGAGAAAGACCTCGATGTTCTCGCCGGTGCGTATCGCCGCCTGCGTGACGAAGGGTTATCCGTCCAGCTTTTTGTGGTCGGGCACGGCCCGTACTCGCAGACGCTCGCTGAAAGTTTGCCCGATGCATTTTTTACCGGGTACTTAAGGGGAAAGGATCTGGCCGCGGCGTACGCGTCGGCAGACGTTTTTGTTTTTCCGAGCACGACCGACACGTTCGGCAACGTCGTCATTGAAGCGCAGGCGTCCGGCATTCCTGTCGTGGTTTCCGATTCCGGAGGACCAAAGGAACTCGTTGAGAACAACGAAAACGGGCTGATCACCAAGTCGCGCGACGTCGACGATCTGGTCCGCGCGATCAAGGCCCTCGTCGTCGATCCGAACCTGCGCGAACAAATGTCGGGTCGCGCCCGCGAAAGCGTGATCAATCGCACCTGGCCGAACGCATTCCGCAAATTCTGGGCGACGACGGAATTGTAGGGGCCCTCTTTATCGAGCGTCGTCCCAGAGCTCGGGGAAGAGGAAATTACCGACAACGGCGCGGAACGCGTATAGGAAATCGGGATGGCTATCACCCTTCATGCATCGCGCTGACCGCTTACTGTCAGAATCGACCCGAATGTTGTGGACGTTGAGGAGCAGCGGTGAAAGGCGAACCTGTCGACACCTCGCCGGAATTTAGGGAGTATTCCAGAGCCGATGGCCACAACCGACGCGGTCAGGTTTCCCGGACAGGGTTATGAAACAGCTCTTGTCCAATCATTAGAGATTTCGCACGATGCAAATTCTTCTTCTTAATTCTTGCTTCTGCCTTTCCACAACGCTGCGCTCAAATAGATTTAGTCTTCCCAAGAACTGCCGTGCGCGATGAGGACGCGTGCGACATCCTCATTATTGGTAGCTTCTTTCGAAAAGAGAATCGAAAAGACCTGTAGACTGCGCGCCCGAAATGCGCCCGCGCAACCGAGCAGATAAAATCGCCACATCCGCCGGAAACGTTCGCCATAGCGATCTGCAAACCTGGCCCAGCCGCGGCGAAAGTTTTCCTCCCAGGCGAGGAGTGTCGGGTCGTAGTTCGGCCCGATGTTCTTGACGTCTTCAACGATGAAAACGCCCTCCGCGGCGCGCGTCAGTTGAGCGACGGAAGGAAGCATGGAGTTTGGGAAAATGTAGCGCGTGATCCACGGATCGGTGTGGACGCGCGAAACGTTTCCGCAGATTCCCTGGCAAAGAAACAATCCATCCTCGCCTAACGAACGAGCGACCTCTTGCATGTAGGTGCGATAATTTCTGTACCCGACATGCTCGATCATGCCGACGCTCACCACCCGATCAAAGCGCTCGGTGACTTCGCGGTAGTCGCGCAGCTGGATGTCCACGTCCAATCCGCGACACCAACGCTGGGCGTAGTCCAATTGCTCCTGTGAGATTGTGATTCCGACTACCTGGCAACCGTACTGCTGAGCAGCATAACGGGCCAATCCACCCCAGCCGCAGCCGATGTCCAGCAAGCGGAGGCCGGGTCGCAGACGCAGCCTCTCGCAAATCCAATCCAGCTTCCGCAGTTGCGCCGAGGCGAGATCGTCGCCTTTGGCGAAGAGCGCACAGGAATATTGCATATTCGGATCGAGCATGGCTTCGAAAAAATCGTTGCTTAGATCGTAATGCACCCGGCCGACTTTTCGGGAGCGCCGGAGAGTTTGCTGGTTTGCGAGAACCGCGGTGAGCAGTGCCCAGACATTGGGAAGTCGAAATCCGAACCGCTTCTCGATGCCGGCACGAATGGCGCGGCAACACATCTCATCCAGCGCGTCGCAGTCCCACCAGCCATCCATGTAGGACTCGCCGAAACCGAGCGTTCCGGAAGTAAGGACCCGCCTAAAGAAACGCCGGTCATGCAGCTGTATATCCCACGGGCGAGCCCCATTGATGCGAACGTCTGCGAACGCCAGAAGATTGGTCAACACATCTTGGGCGCTAGACATATGTTTCGGCCGATTGCGAGAGCGTTTATCTTCGTCTGAAGTATCGCGTCGGCTGCGGCGATTAGTTTTATCGTGAGAAACGCTGGGATACAGAAAGCGGAAACCGGAAGAAAACGCGGAACGATCCCGTTCCCTGGCATTAATGCTACGAAAAACAAAATGCATTAATCATTAGTCGGTCGCTCTCCCGCGCAATTCCGCGAAGCCCTTCCGAAGCTGCGATGCTCGATGTAGCGCGATTTCAGGTCTTAATGATGCAGGTTGAACCGAGTACGATTGTGAATAGGAATGAAGGTTTCGGGGTTGGGTCTAACGAGAATAAGATAAGCCTCGGCGAGAGACACCGCGCGTCGCAGAAGGATAAGGACGGGAAGTCATGAGAAAACTAGTTATAACACCGGCTCGTGGTCGGCTCCATCGGTTAGTTAGGCAATTTTTGGTTCATACCGGCTGGAGCGCCCGGCTAAGGCGAAGCCCGAACAGCATCACCAAAATTCCGCCGATCGCCCCAATCGCAGCGTGCAAAGTCCAGAATTGGATCGGACTCATGCGCTCGTAGAAATGTCCGATCCACCCGATTAGATTATTGGAAACGAACAGACTCATGAAAACAATCCCCATCATCGTAGCATTTACTTTGGCCGGCGCAGCGCGTGATACCAGCGCGAGCAGCGTCGGCCAGTAGTAGAGGAACGAGATGGACAAGCCGACGCAATAGAGGAACGGCCAGATCGGGTGGATGGGCGAGCCACCGGACAAAGAGATCGCGGCGACCAAGACCAGGTTGCTCACTGCCGCCAGGGCTGCCCCGGTCCCGATCTTCGCCAGATCATTGGACTCGCGACGGCGCGACGCTTGACGCCGCCATATCCAGAAGAGCAGCGGCACGCCCAGGATGCTACCCAATGCGTAGATCGATTGGTACCAGGGAATCGGAATGCGAAAGCTGCCGATATTGGGCGCCACGTGTTGCTGAGTCCAGACCGGCATTACATTGTAGATCTGATACGAAGCGATTGACTCAAAGATCGTGATCATGATCACGGCGAGGAGAGCGCCAACGACCCGCCAGTCGGCAGCGGTGAGTCGGTTGCCCTCGTGCTGGCGCCTTGGTACTCTCGCGGGAAGATAACGATAGCCGTAGAGATAGGTAGCAAGGCCTAGAAACATAAAGATTGCGGCCACACCAAAGCCGTAGTGCCAGCCATAGACTTGCGCGAGCAGACCGCATAGCAAAGGTCCCAACACTGCACCAATATTGATTCCCGTGCTGAAAATGACGAAACCATGAGTGCGCCGCGCTACATCCTCTGGCCGATAAAGTGCGCCCACCTGTGCCGAAATATTTCCTTTGAGAAAGCCCGAGCCGACGACGAGCAGCAGCAGAGCCAATAGAAACGTCTGATCAAACGCCATAGCTAGATGACCCGAGGACATCGAGAGCGCGCCAATCACCACGGCATTACGCTGCCCGATCCAGCGATCGGCAATTATCCCACCGAGTAATGGTGTGAAGTAAACGAACCCGGAGTAGAGACCAAATATCTGCGACGCAATTGACTGGCTGGACAGTGGGCCCAAGAGCGATTCCGTCGCCGCGCGGAATCCCGCGAATCCGGCAATATGCTCGGCATGTCCGGGCAGCAGCAATTGGTTCACCATATACAGCACCACCAAGCCCGTCATGCCGTAAAAGGAAAAACGCTCCCACGCTTCGGTGGCTGCGAGGAAGAAAAGACCCTTGGGATGGCCAAAGAAGGTCTGATTCTCGGAGGCTAATTGGCTTTTGCCTCTGCTCATCATGCAATTCTATCGCCTAACGAGACACAAAATGGATGCGTTAGCGGAAGCGTAAGCGGGAACCGAGACGGAATAGAGGGTTCGCGGCAAATAGTCCGGACGCATTCCGCAATGGGGCCAGCCTGCTCGCGAACACTTTTGGAGTCGCCTTCATCGATTGGTTAGATGTCATGGTTGCTTGTCGAGCGGCTTGTCCAAGTCAACGACCACGACACTGGGATGCTCTGGAACGTAAAAGAAATACGTGAAGATCTCGACCGGCTTCCCATCTTTCATCTCCTGCTTTGGAGGCTCTGCCAGAATCTTCGTCTTCGCTGCTTTAATGAATGTATCCGGGAGATTATCAATTTTCGGCGCTCCTTTTATAGTCCCAACCTCGACCAGTCGAATCGCTGGGGGTTTCGAGTTCGTGGTGGCTGTGACACCGAAAATGACCGGGTAAATCCGGAAGCCAGGGTCTTTCTCCAAACGCTCTCGCACCGTTTGAGCAGCTGCCGATGCAACTGATCCAAGGAGCAACATGAGACCGACGAAACGTAGAAGCCGCAGAATCTTAACGGTGAATTGACGTGAATTTTTCATGCGTTCGGAGTCATGCATCTAACGAGAAGAAGATACAAGCTGCATCGTGTAGTTAGGCTTTTGTTGTGGTCAGCGCCCGCCACTCGCTCAACGGTCGGTATAGGAAGTCGGGGCGAGGCGCATCGCTTAAGTCTGCGATGAGCTCGAGTATGTGCCCATCAGGGTCTTGAAAGAAGACGGCGGCGGCGGGCATCCATCCGTGTACGATCGGTTCGTCCACTGTTCCCTTGATTGGGGCGTGGGGCGGATGGAAAGGCTCGATTCCATGCGCACGCAGCCAAGCCACCATTGTGTCTGCCTGCGCCTCGTCCACGCGAAGGGAAATATGGTACTCGGCGGGGCTCCGATGTACCATGGTATCCACTTGGAAAAGCCCTAACATCCAGCGAGTGCCCTCATCGTCGTAAATGAGGAGAGCGTTCGATCCACCAGGGTTGCCCCAGCCTGGTTTGAAACCAAGCTTTGAAGTGTAAAAGTCGATGGAGCGTTGAAGGTCCGTGACTGGAAGGTGCACCTCGTACAGTCCGTGATGAAAATGATCGCTACTAGTGAGCGCGTTCAAGACCTCTACAGTTGAATCCGTGTAATCTGTGGTTCTCTATTTTGGGAAAAGTTCGCAGATGCGAAAACGTAACTCGTAAGTCGCTTCGATCTCGAACGGCGTAGCTTTTCACCGAGGAACTTCACCTATCTATGCTTGGAGCGGTGGAGGAGACGCCGGCGGCGGAATTGTTTCCGGAACCCCCGCCCAGACATCGTAATCCGGACCGAACTGCTTTAGAAACAAAAGTGTGTACGCGTAAAAGAGCACTTCGACCGGCAAAAGAATGACGGACCCGACGTACGGGATCGCCACAATGCAACAGGTAACGCAAACGGCGATGCACGCGACGAATGCGATCCCGATGGCGAGCGCGAACAGAAACAGGAGATAAAGAATAATCGCTGCCGGCTCGGATGAGATCAAAGCAATTGCTTCGTTGAACGCCGTCAAAGCGCGACACCGCCGGCGATACATGAGCGGCACCATCAACAATGAAATCAACATCCATCCAATGGCGATAATGAATACCAGCATAAGCCACCCGATCAGGCTGGCTGAGAATGCGAATCCAGGCCACGCGCTCGTGCCATGCAGAATCACAGGAAGAAGCATTGGAAGAAACGCAAGGATCACCAGAACCATGATGATGATCATCACCAGAAGCGTGAAAAGGAAGTAACTGTTGCCCTCTTTCTTAAACTCATGCCAGGGCACAACGATGGCAGCGCGATTACGAACAATACAATCCGTAAAAATGAAACGACCACGCGCGCCAATCCACATTAGCACGACTGCCAGTATGATGATCACCGGAATAAGCGCGAGAATCAACAGAACGAGCCAATGAGGCGAGCGCGAGATTTGTTCGGTTATCGTCGCTTTCGCGGACTGGTTCCAGCCCGATCGGTTCCAGTTCGCCGTGTTAAAGTTGAAATGCGCGCCGCCCGAAAGGTGAGACAAAAATGCCGCGAACCCGAGCACCAGCCACTTGGTAAGATCGAACGGCTGAAAGAGGATTTTCTTCATCAGCTCAATCGCGTCTCCAAACGGTTTGATAATCTCGATCTTCTTCCCGTTCATCGCACTGATTTCAAGCAGGTTGGCCGTTGTGAATCAAGCGTGGAAGATGATCCTAGATCAGAGGTCAGAGATCAGAAGTCAGCGATCGGACAGAAAAATGAACACTCGTCCCCAAACACGCCCCATACGTCCAGATCGGAAGA
>JADMIO010001179.1_pt1 | contig 32943 bp, 28 predicted proteins | sample 8958161 | NCBI WGS metagenome assembly JADMIO01 (sample SAMN16585339, study PRJNA669376) | soil metagenome | isolation source: Crop rotation soil | place: USA: Cullars Rotation, Alabama | collected 2011
CCCGCCACGGGCGCGACCACCGCGAATCAGACTTTCTCGATCGATGTACACGGCACCAACGGCGCGACCGCGCGTGACGAGCTCGGACTCGATCCATCGCAAACCATATTCGCGCCCGGGGAGACGAAGCGACACGTCTTCGATTTCGTCATCGGCGACTATCCATTCGGAAATCAGCTACTGCCTGGTGACTACGTTGTTCGCGGGGCCTTCGCGGGCTACTGGTCCGGCGACAATCCATTCGTGATCAGCCCCTGATCAGCGCCCGCCGAAAAATTCCTCGAGTATGCGGTCGGCGTCGTCGACCTTCGCGTACTCGCGGACGGTGATGCCGGGGCATCCGGAAATCATTGATGACAGAGTTTGCGCAGTGCCGGTGCGAAAGAGACACAACACCGGTTTCTGCCATTGAGTCGCGCGAGCGATCTCGTAGCCGACTCCCAGACTCGGCGTTGTCACCTCGGCGACGATGACATCCGAAGACTGGAGCCACTCCAGATCACGGTCATGGATCGAGCGTGGTGAAGCAGGTTCGCCATCGGCGGTGAGATTCGGTGAGCCGACGTGCTCAGTCAAAACGCGCCCGAATTTCTCCAGCTTCTCGATCAGCTGCGCGTAGATCGCCGAATCATCACGTCCGCCCCGGATCGATCCGGCAAAATAGATCAGCGGATTGGCGCGCTTCATAGAGTTTTTTCTTTTGGTGGCCACAGCCCAATCATAACCGCCTAAAGGAAAACCCCGAGGAGGTGAAATAAAATCGACAGTATGGTGATAGAAAAACGACATCCACTGTCACGTTTCGTTGCGCTTACACCGCCCGTCGCGTCTCACTTTCGAAGCACCTTGTTATCGCATTAACCCAAAGCCACATAGGCATTTACCCCCAAACGCGTTGGGGATAATCAGGACCGAGTTGAGCGACACGATCCTTCGTCCATCGGCCCTCGTCAGAGCGCCGCACAAGATAGAAATCGAGCCGGCAGTCGCGCACGTCGCAACGTTTCAATCGATTCAAATGCGCCTGCCGCTTTCGATGACAGCGCTCCTTGCCGCTGCTGTCATCGCCGCGATGGGCTTCGCCTACGCGCAGGTCCGACGCTCCTCGATCAATGCTGCCAACGAAAAGCTGAAGCGCGCCACCGACCAGATCTCTGATCTGCTTTCCACCAGCGCACAGCGCATGGGCGGTGCAATGCGACGGGAAGGACAGCGGCCCGAATTCAGTGCGTTTCTATTATCGCATACAGCGGCAACTCGTTCGCGCGCTGCTGCGACTCTGGACTCGATGACGGCGAGGTCGAAGCAGCTGGTCGATGTTCAGCTCTGGAACACTCGTGGCGAAACCGTGCTCTCGTCTCCGCCATCTCGCTCTGCGGTTCCGAGCGATATCAGGAAGGATGTGCTGCGCGTCGATGCGGCCCGGGATTCAGGGATCGTCGGACGGATTCATCTCGTCGCCGATACCCCGGTCTTTATCGCCGCAGCACCGGTCGTGCATTCCGGTGCGGTGGTGGGCTACATCGTCGAGCGCGGCAAGCTCTCGGATTCTCCGCGCGGCGCGCGCGCAATCGCGGAATTGATTGGCCCGGGCTCCGGGGTTTTCATCAGCAACACCAGCCGTGACGTCTGGTCCGATTTCTGGAATCGCGCCAGCGCACCGCCGCGGAGTCCGCGGACATCCGGCGCGATCACCGAGTACGTGCGCCAAGGCGGCAATCGTGGCGAGAAATACGGTCGGGAGCAGGTCGTCAAAGGCACTCCCTGGCTGTTGCTCGTCGAGCTGCCGCGGAGAGAAGTGCTGGCTCCCGCTGATGACTTTCTCCGAAACGCGACCATTTTCGCCGCGGCGTTGCTCGCCATCGGCGCGTTTGGTTTGTGGCGACTCAGTCGCAACATCACTCGTCCGCTCAGCGATCTGCGCGAAGCGGCGATCGCCATCACCGAAGGCGACTACTATAGACATGTCGAGCTCCCGCGCACCGACGAGCTCGGCCACTTGAGTCGGGCCTTCGAGACGATGGCCAATCGCGTCGCCATCGCGCAGCACGCGCTGCAGCAGCAGCTGGCGGCAGTCGAAGAAAGCGAGGCGCGGTATCGCAAGATCACCGAGGCTTCGTTCGACGGTATCGACGTCGTGGTGGACGATGTGGTGCGCGAAGCCAACCGCGGCTTCGCCCAAATCTTCGGATACAACGTCGATGAAGTGATCGGCCGTCCGATCAGCGACTTCGTGGCCGAAGAATCGATGGCGGCGATGTCAGACCGCGCGAAGAATCAGTACGAGGGCATGTACGAGTTCGTCGGCAGGCACAAGACGGGACGGAAGCTGATTCTGGAGGGGATGACCAAGGTCCACAACATCGATGGTCGGCCCGGCCGCATCAGTGCGTTCCGCGACGTAACCGAAAAGCGCTCACTCGAGGAGCAGTTCCGGCAGGCACAGAAGATGGATGCGGTGGGACGTCTCGCCGGCGGTATCGCGCACGACTTCAACAATCTGTTGACAGTGATCATGAGCTGCACGGATCTCCTCCTCGACGACGTGAAGGAGAGCGAATCACAGCGCGAAGATCTGCAGCAGATCAAGCAGGCGTCGGTCGCCGCCGCGTCGCTGACGCAACAGCTGCTGTCGTTCAGCCGGCAGGAGATGATTCAGCCGCGACTTCTGGAATTGAACAGCGCGGTGTCGAGCGCCGAAAATATTCTCAAGCGCTTGATCGGCGAAGACATCAGCCTGACGTCGGTGCTGACGATGGAGAACCCGACCGTGAAGATCGACCGGTCGCAGCTGGAGCAGATGGTCGTCAACCTGGCGGTGAACGCGCGCGATGCGATGCCGTCGGGTGGCAAGCTCACCATCGAAACCCAGACCGCCGACGTCGACGAGGCGTACGCGACGACTCACTGGTCGGTGACACCGGGTCGCTACGCAGTGCTGTCGGTTACCGACAACGGCTCCGGCATGGACGAAGCGACCCAGGCGCGAATCTTCGAGCCGTTCTACACGACCAAGGCAGTGGGCAAGGGCACCGGGCTCGGCCTGGCGATGGTGTACGGTGCGGTTAAATCCAGCGGCGGATTCATTTGGGTTTACAGCGAGGTTGGGAAGGGCACGACCTTCAAGATCTACCTGCCGTTGGCCGAGGAAGGTGTGGCCGCCAGAGAGCTGCAGCTGCTGCCTGAAGTGCGCCCTGGAACCGAGGTGATCGTGCTGGCGGAAGACTCACCGGCAGTACGCACCACCGCGCGCCACATTCTCGAGAAAGCAGGCTACACCGTTCTCGAAGCGCCGAATGGCAGAACCGCGCTCGAGATTGCACGCAAGCGATCGAAGAAAATCCACCTGTTGCTCACCGACGTCGTGATGCCGGAGATGAGCGGTCGCAAACTGAGTGAAGAGTTCTCGTCGCTGCGCAAAGACGCGAAGGTGTTGTTCATGTCGGGTTACACCGACGATGCGATCGTGCGTCACGGCGTGATGTCGGCTGGCGTCGACTATCTGCAGAAACCTTTCTCCGGTGACTCTCTGCTGCGGAAGGTGAGAGAGGTTCTCGATCGGAAAAAGGCTCATGGCGCGAACGGTCACCGCAAGAACGCCAGCAAGTAATCGGTAGTTTCACCGAAACGGCGCCGCAAATCGCCACCACTGTGGCGTGACTGCTTCAATATTTCCCGAATACGTTGCGAAGCGGTCGCCAGTTAGCGCCGAAACCTCGCGGCAACTTTATTGCTCAGCTACCTTCTCGGAAAACTTCGAGAGGGAACGATGCGCGGAATGTTGGGGCGGGCGAACCTGGGCTTCCTGATGGTAGTTATGGTCGGTATGTCGGCATGCATCAGTCTCCGACCGTATGATCCAGGCCCTGGCAAGCGCGTCGCAGCATTCTTTCCCAAGGAGACTTACCGGTTGGGCGAGCCAGTGAACATCACCATCGCCAATCTGAGTGAGATCTCGTTGTTCTATCCGAACAATTTCTGCAAGGCCAAGCTGCAGAAGCAGACCGGCGCATCGTGGACGACGGTGAGCGAGCCGGGCGGTGCCTGCCCGATCGCCGAGGGACTCCTCGACCCCGGTCAGACGGTGGTGCATGCGTTCCGCCTGCCCCAGGACATTGGCAGCGGTACCTTCCGATTCGCGATGCCGATGCCGGCGCCAGATGATTCCGCCGATGTCGTCACGGAATCGGAATTCGTCACCCCAACCTTCAAGGTTCAGGACACGCCGCACCAGTAACTGTAATGCCTGTGTAATCTCCCCTCGTTAGCGTCTTGGTACTCAATCGGGGAGGAAAGCGTGTTATCCGCACGACATTGGTTGTACGCAGCCGGATTCGCGTTGGCGACGAGCTCGTTGTGGGCGACGTCGGCAAATGCTCAGGCCGCGTCGACGATTTGTAAGGACGGAACCAAGTCGACTGCTACCGGACGCGGCGCCTGCTCCGGTCACGGCGGTGTGAAAGCGGCTGCGGCAGCGACCAAAAAGGCGACCAAGGCAGCGACGAAGGTCGCCAAGACTGAAACCAAAGCTGACGCCAAGGTAGCGAAGACCGAGACCAAGGCTGACGCGAAGGTTGCAAAGACTGAGACGAAGGCAGCGACCAAGACCACCAAAGCCGCAACGAAAGCGGCCAAGTCAGAAGCGAAAGAGACGAAGGTTGCCGCAGCTCCGGCAGCGGCGAAAGTCGGATCGGGTGCGGCTGACGACGACAATCCGGCCGGCGCGATTGCCAAGTGCAAAGACGGCTTATACTCACACGCCAAGAGCAGACGTGGCGCGTGCGGACATCATGGTGGCGTGGCGTCCTGGCTTTAGACCTTCCCTGAGTTGAACGCACGAGGGCCACGGTGAAACGTGGCCCTTTGTTTTGCTCAGAAGTCGCGCGCGTTGGTTCTGATGATCGAGAGCGCGATCAATACAGTCGCGAGGGCGAGACTGATGGCAGTCGTCGCGACCGGAAATTCGCTGCCGAGAAAGAAGGTACGGCCGACGAGAACTTTCTTGCCGTCCATCGCATCGAACACGCTGAGCACGCCGAAACGCGGCAGCTTGGTGAAGATGTAAAACGCAGCGATGGCCGCGAGCGCGACTGCCGGTACACTGTACTCACCACGCAACAGGTGGGAGAGTAAGAATCCGAGCGCAAAGAAGATCAGCCCGGCGAGCACGAACATCGTCGCGAACATCAGGGCCTGTGAGAGCGGATACGACTGACCGATGAGCGGCGATAGAGTTGCGACGATCAGCAAAGGGACGAAACCGAGCACGATTGCTTCGGCTATGCCGACGGCGGCGCGAGTAAGAATGTGTTGACGCCGACCGACGGGCAGCGCGAGGGTGAAGCCACTGGAGCCGGCGGCGTCTTCACGCAGCAATCCGCCCAGGCCGAGAACCACCGCGGCGATGATCCAGAGGAACTGCAGGAAGCCATGCGGCAATGACAACCAGACATAGAGCGGATACGACATTTGCTCGCCGCGATGAATGCGCTCCCAGCCGGCGATAGTTGCGCGCGCGCGCAGAACCGTGGAAACGCCGAGGATCGCCACGATTACTGCAGCGGCGGTGAAGCGGGCCTTGCTTTCAAGCCAGGCTTTCCTGATCAGCATTCGAGTCGCGGAGGACATCAGTAATCGCTCGTGCGCGTGCGGTGAATCGCGACGCCAGTGACTAGTGCGGCAACGCTGAGGCTAACGAAAAGTCCCAGCCATGCGATGTCGTTTGCACTCGTGATGTCTGCGCCGCCAGCCATCAACTTCGGAATCGCAAAAGGCATCGCGAACCAGTCGAGCGGTGCGCCGTCGACGTAAGGCTGCATCACGAAGTACAGCAGGCCGACCCCACCGAGGGCGATCACCACCGGAGTGTTCTCACCTTCGACGAATTCGCTGAGGCAAAGCGAGGCGGCGAGGAAGATGAGCCCGCCGAGAAAAAGCGAGCCGAGGTGCGTGACGCCGTGATCGATCGGGTAGGGAAGACCCATGATCCACGAGCAGATCAGGATCGCAACGAGTGCAAGGATCGTCAATGCAAACAACTCGGCGACCGCGATCAGCGCGCGCGCCGCGAAGAGGCGAAGCCGGCTCACTGGCAGCGACAGAGTGAAGCCAGCGCTGCCGTGCGCGGCCTCGCGCGAGAGGCCACCCACGCCGAGCAGGATGGCGAGGAATACCCAGATCTTCTGAAAGAAATCCGCGTAGACGTAGTGATACAGGTAGAACGGGTAGTCACGCACCACGCGCAGAAACCACGGCGGATTGTCGTACTCGGGGTGCTCGATCAAATCGCGGTGCCACATCGATTCGATCCAGCTGTGGGCAAGGGTAAAGAATCCGCACACCGCCAGCGTAACGATGACGGCGGTTAGAAATCGCGTTCGCGTTTCCAGCCAGGTCTTGTAGAAGAGCGGCTTGTTCACGAGTGATCCCGCTTGAGGCTCTCGAGAACGATTTCCTTGAGCGTCATCGGCATCACTTCTACCGCGCTCGCCGACGCTTTCATCCGCTCCGCTATAGTCACCGCGTTGTGAGAAGCCATCACCGAAACGACGCGTCCATCGACGGCGACACGCGTCACGCCGTCGATCGCCAGCGCCGAGGGCTTGGGAGTGGAATCGTAGACGCGGCGGATGCGGCGGAAGTCGGTCGAGATCGATTCCAGGGTTGTCTCGAGCAGCAGCTGGCCGCGATCGATCAGGAGAATGCGATCGGCGATCTGCTCGACCTCCGCGATCTGATGCGAGGAGAAGAAGATCGTCGCGCCATCGGCCGCTGCACCCACCACGAGCTCGAGGACCTTCTCGGCCATCACCGGATCCAGTCCCTCGGTCGGCTCGTCGAGAACCAATAGTTCGGCCCCGCGGGCGAATGCGAGGAGCAGTGCGAGCTGGGTGCGCATGCCCTTTGACAACTTTTTGGTGGAGCGATCGAGCGGGAGACGGAATTCGTCGAGAAGCTTCTGCTCGAGTTCGTTGCGCCAGCCCGGATAGAAGGCTTTGGTGAAGTCGATCATCTGGCGCACGGTCATATAGTCATAGAGCCGCTTGTCCTCGCCGACGTAGGCGACCCGTTTGCGCATCTCGATGCTCTGCTTCTCGTCGGCAATGTCGAAGTCGAGAACGCGGCCGTTGCCGCGCGTCGGCCGGCTCATACCGAGCAGCATTCGGATCGTGGAGCTCTTGCCGGCGCCGTTCTGGCCAAGGAAGCCAGTGATGGTGCCTTTGGGCACGCGCATGCTGAGACCGCGCACTGCCTCGAAGTCGCCGTAATACTTGGTGAGGCTTTCGGTTTCGATTGCGTAAGACTGCTTCACATTCAGCTCCATGTCTGGGTACTAACCGACCAGTGGGACTTTGCCATCGCTCGTCGCCAGCTCCGCTTCTACGAGGCGGCGGATCTCGTCGGGCTCGATGCCGCGGCGGCGCAGCTCGCTGACGAATGATTTCGCGGATTTCTGGGCGGCTTTCATCTGTCCGGTGCGGGCGGCAGTCCAGCGGGTGGTCCCCCGCGAGGCGACGAACGCACCCACGCCGTGTCGGAGCTCGAGCAGACCTTCGTGCTCCAATTCGCGATAGACGCGGGCGACGGTGTTCGGATTGATCACCATCGACTCGGCGAGAGCGCGAATGCCGGGCAGGGAATCGCCGGGCCGGAGCGCGCCCGTTTCGCAGGCGTGCCGAATCTGCTCCTTGAGCTGGAGGTAGATCGGGACGCCGGAGGCAGGGTTAGGCCTGAGAAAGAGTGTCATAGTGCTAGTGGATTAGTACAGCGGTACTTTAGGGCGAGGTGGCGGCGGTGTCAATAGGTGGGGTTAGCGGTTAGCGGGGGTAGGATGCCCGGTGGGCGCTAACCGCTTACCGCTAACCGCTAACCGTGTTGGCCGAAAACATCGGATGCGTGTCATTGCGGCCATTGACGCGCGGGCCGACCTTAAGCCATGGAGAAAATGCGCATCGGATTCTTCGGGTTCGACGAAGTTCAGGCGCTCGACCTGATTGGACCGGCCGACGCGTTTGGGTCGGATGCGTTCGATACCCTGCCCGGATTCAGCGAGCGGCCGTACGAGGTCACTATCATCGGCCTGCAGCGCCGCACCTTTACCACCAGCTGCGGCGTTCGGATGGCGGCGCACGTCGGCCTGGATACGTCGCTGAGTTTCGATACCATCATCGTTCCCGGCGGAGCCGGCCTCCGCCGCAACGGACTCGGCGAACGCTGCGCCGAATGGCTCGCCGAGCGGGCGCCATCGATTCGCCGCATCGCCAGCGTGTGCACCGGCATCTATGGATTGGCGCCCAGTGGCCTCCTCGACGGGCGCGCGGTGACTACGCACTGGAGCGCGGCGCGGAATATCGCCGAAAGATTTCCGCGACTGGATGTGCAGGCTGACGCGCTGTTTCTCAAATCGGGAAAGTTCTACACGTCCGCGGGCGTGAGCGCGGGCATCGACCTCGCGCTCGCTCTGATCGAGGAAGACTTCGGCCCCAGCGCCTCACTGGCGGTCGCGCGGGAAATGGTGGTGTACGTCAAGCGCGATGGCGGGCAGAATCAGTTCTCCGAGCCGCTCGAATTTCAATCGGCTGCGGTCGATCGCTTCAAGGATCTCGCGGCGTGGATCCATTCGCATCTGCGCGAGGACCTCTCGATCGATGCACTGGCTGAGCGCACCTTCCTCAGCGTGCGACAGTTCGCCCGCGCGTTCAAGCAGGAGCTAGGCACCACTCCCGCCGCCTTCGTCGAGGAAGCTCGACTCGGCGAGGCGCAGCGTCGGCTGGGAGAATCCCGGCGGCGAGTGAGCATCGATGCCGTCGCGCGCTCGGTCGGCTACGCCAGCGCCGACGTGTTCCGCCGAGCATTCGAGCGCAGATTTGGGGTGTCACCCAGCAATTACCGGAGCCGGTTCGGCTCGGGAGCGAGCGTATGATCGTCTCATACCGAAGCATTGCGATGGGAGTCGTGGCTGTAACAAGCGTGGCGAGCGCACAGGCGTCCACAGCGGCAACAGGATCGACACGCACGCGGAACGCGGCGGTGATCGAATGGAGCTCGTACGGTCGCGATCCCGGTGGCAGCAAGTATTCGCCGGCGAAGCAAATCACCCGCGACAACGTGCGCGAGCTCATTCCGGTCTGGACCTATCGCACCGGAGATTTCGGGCGTGGCGACGGTGCGGTGCGCGATGAAACGACGCCACTGTTCGTCGATGGTGTGTTATACGCGTCGACGCCCTTCGGTGGAGTGCGCGCACTGAATCCTGCGACGGGCGCGGAACTGTGGTCTTTCGACCCGGAGCTGGATTTTTCGCGCGGCTACGGCGATCCAACCAATCGTGGCGTCTCGACCTGGCTCGACCAAAGGCGCGCCGCGTCTGCACCATGTCGCCGTCGCATCTACATCGCGACCCTCGATGCCCGCCTGATCGCGCTCGACGCACGCAACGGGCGCCCTTGCGCCCACTTCGGCGACAACGGCCAGGTCGACCTCACCGCCGGTCTGCGCAACGCGCCTGAATACAGAGGGGAATTCGGCGTCACGTCGGCGCCGGCGATCATCGGCAATCTCGTCATAGTCGGATCGACCGTCGCGGATAACCGCCGAGCGAACGCGCCGGCCGGAGTCGTACAGGCGTTCGACGCGCGCAGCGGCGCTCACCGCTGGTCGTGGGATCCAGTGCCGCGCGATCCATCGACTGCCGAGTACGCGACGTGGCGTGGTACCAATTCGCACCAAACCGGAGCGGCGAACGCATGGTCGACCATCAGCGCGGATCCTGCGCGCGACATGATCTTCGTTCCAACCGGCAGCGCCAGTCCCGACTTCTACGGTGGCGAGCGGCTGGGTCGCAATGACTTTGCGAATTCGATCGTCGCGCTGCGAGCATCGACAGGAAAAGTTTTGTGGCACTACCAGGTGGTGCACCACGACCTCTGGGACTACGACATTCCGGCGCAGCCGGCGCTAGTCGATCTAAAGCGCAACGGCGCGACGGTGCCGGCACTCGTCCAGACTACGAAGATGGGCTACGTCTTCGTGTTGAACCGACTGACCGGGCAGCCGTTGTTCCCAGTCGTAGAGCGACCGGTTCCGCGCAGCGATGTCGCCGGCGAAGAAGCGTGGCCAACCCAGCCGGTCCCCATACTTCCGAAACCGCTCGGCCCGACTCGGCTCGATACTCCCGTCTTCGCACTTAGTGATAACGGGCGCGCGTGGTGCGAATCACTGCTCACCGGCGCGCGCTCCGAAGGAATCTTCACGCCCCCGTCGGTGCGAGGCACCGTGATTTTTCCCGGGAACATCGGCGGGTCGAACTGGAGTGGGGTCGCCATCGACCCGAAGCGACGCGTGGCGATCATTCCCTCGAACAGACTGACCACCGTCGCCGGCCTGATTCCGCGCTCGAACGTGCAGCAGGCGCGGATGGGCGGAACGCGCTTCGACGAGTTCGCCGCGCAGCAGGGGACACCGTACGCAATGCACCGCACGCATTTGATCGGACCCGACGGTGTGCCGTGCAACGCACCCCCGTGGGGTGTGCTCACCGCGATCGATCTGCAGTCGGGCGCGACCTTATGGGAGAAACCGTACGGGCGCATGGGGCACTTGTCGCAAAATCCGGAGAGCGCGAAATGGGGCTCGCCGAATCTGGGCGGCGCGATGATAACCGCCGGTGGTCTCATCTTCGGCGGTGGCACTTTCGACCAGAGCCTGCACGCTTACGACATCCAGACCGGCACCGAGCTCTGGTCGGCGCAGCTGCCCGCGGGCGTACACGGCTCGCCGATGACTTATGTCACAGCGGATGGGGATCAGTACGTGGTCGTCTCCGCCGGTGGTCATCGTGAATTTCGCGACAAGCCCGGCGATTACATCGTCGCATTTGCGCTGCGCAGTCGTGTGAAGCCAATTGTGAATGAGCACGCCGTCGCGTCCGGTCATTATCGCGGGCATATCATGCTCGATCGCACCCGATTGCCAATCTCGCTCGATCTGGTCGTGAGCGGATCTACCGCCAACGTGAGCTTCGAGACTTCCACATTGCGCGTTGTCGGTCAGGGGAGTGGGCGAGTCACTGGGGACAGCGTCACAGTAGACGTGAGCTGGACGGTTCCGGCGCAGAATTGCTCGGGAACGATGCAGATGCGTGGCACGCCCGCAAACGACGGGCGTGATTTGATCGGCGAGCTAGAGTACGTCGATGGATGCACCGATCATCGCACCAAGCAGGGAACCTTCGCGGTGCGGCGTCAGCCAACGGCGATGATCCCCATCACGGTTTTCGCGTCTCTCTAACGGACCGGTGCCGGGCGGCGGGTGAGCCGTTGCTGCTAACTTTAGAGCATGCGGAAGCGTGCTCTGACCGTCGCCGAGCGGCGGTTCGCGGAACAGCGGCAGGAATTGTCGAAGCTCGGGCTGCAGGAGCGATTCGAGCGGATCTATCACACCAATCTGTGGTCTGATCCGGAGACTCGCTCGGGAACCGGCTCCAGCCTGGATTCCACGCGGGTACTGCGTGAGAAGCTGCCCGACGCCCTCCACCGGCTGGGCACCCGCGTGCTGCTCGACGTTCCGTGCGGTGATTTCACGTGGATGGATCACGTCGATCTGTCGGGTATCGAGTACATCGGCGCAGATATCGTGCACTCGATCGTGGAGTCGAATCAGCAGCAGTACGCGCGCGACGATCGACAGTTCATCGAGCTGGATCTGACGCGAGACGATTTACCAGACGCGGACGTGCTACTGTGCCGAGATTGCCTCGTGCATCTATCCTACGCCAATATCGCAAACGTTCTCGATAACGTACGCCGCTCGAACGTTCGCTATCTGCTTATGACGTCCTTTCCGGGACGCGGCGACAACAAGGACGTCGAGGATGGTGATTGGCGCCCCCTCGACTTCGAGGCGGCGCCGTTCTCGTTCCCGCAGCCTGTGTTGACGATCGTCGAGGAATGCGACGAGGAAAGCGGCTCTTACGCTGACAAATCACTGTGCGCCTGGTCCGTCGGGGACATACCGGAATTCCATGGACGCAATCGTGACAGATGACGAGCGCGGATTGCACGCGCGCATCCATAGCGTGGTCGAGCGAATTCCGCGTGGGCGTGTAGCGACGTACGGACAAATCGCCCGGCTTGCCGGCTTACCGGGACAGGCGCGCCTGATCGGTTACGCGATGCATGCGCTGCCAACGGGCTCGAAGGTGCCATGGCAGCGCGTCGTCAATGCGAAAGGTGAGATCAGCATTCCGGGCGAGAACGGCACCTGGCAGCGACGACTGCTCGAGCGAGAGGGAATTCGCTTCGACGCCCGCGGCCGGATCCCGCTGGCGACATACCAGTGGCGGCCGAAGTAGATGAAGCTGATCGAGCTGGTACAGGTGTCCGGATCTGTCGCTGCGACGGCCGGACGCCTCGAAAAAATCTCGAAGCTCGCCGGTTTGTTATCGCGGCTCACACCCGATGAAATTCCGATCGCGATCGGTTTTTTGATCGGCTGGCCGCGGCAGGGAAAGATTGGCGTCGGCTGGTCGACAATTTCGTCGGCGCGCGGGAATCCGGCCGCCTCGCCGAGCCTCGAGCTGACTGACGTGGACAGAGTCTTCTCGGCGCTTATCAAGGTCCGCGGCAAGAACTCCGGCGCCGAGCGAACGAGAACACTGGGCGAGCTCTTCTCGCGAGCGACCGAGGAGGAGCAGGCATTCCTTGGCGGGCTCATCGTCGGCGAGGTTCGGCAAGGCGCGCTCGAGGGCGTGATGCTCGAGGCAGTAGCGAAGGCGAGCGTGATGCCGTCCGATCGAATCCGTCGAGCGGCGATGATGGCGGGTGACCTTGGCGTTGTCGCGCAGGCCGCCCTCGGCGACGACCGCGAAGCCGAGCTCGCGAAATACCAGCTGCAGGTTTTCCGTCCAGTGCAGCCGATGCTCGCCGACTCTGCATCGAACATCGAAGAGGCATTCAGTGAGGGCGGACCCTTTTTCGTCGAATGGAAACTGGACGGTGCGCGGATTCAGGTGCACCGCAACGGTGATGACGTCGCAGTCTATACGCGCAGCTTGAACGAAGTCACCAACGCGGTTCCGGAAGTCGTCGACGCCGTGAGGCAATTGCGCGCACGTGAAGTGATTCTCGACGGTGAAGTGATTTCTCTGGCGGCTGATGGTCGCCCGCTTTCCTTCCAGGACACCATGCGCCGCTTCGGCCGGCGCATTAACGTCGAGAAACTGCGCGAGGAGTTGCCGCTCACTCCCTTCTTCTTCGATCTGCTGCTGCACGACGGTGAGAGTCTCATCGATCATCCGCTGTCGCAGCGGATCGAACGACTGGACGACATAGCAGCAGGTTCGTGGCGAGTTCCTCGCATTGTCACCGCCGCTGTGGACGAAGCACAGACTTTCCAGGCCGATGCGCTGGCACGTGGACATGAAGGCGTAATGGTCAAAGCGCTTTCGGCACCGTACGCCGCAGGCCGTCGTGGCTCCGCGTGGATCAAAGTGAAAACTGCGCGCACCCTCGATCTGGTGGTGCTCGCTGTCGAATGGGGATCGGGGCGTCGACAGGGTTGGCTGAGCAACATTCACCTCGGCGCGCGCGATCCGGCCAGCGGCGGCTTCGTCATGCTCGGCAAAACCTTCAAGGGAATGACCGACGAGATGCTCGAATGGCAGACGAAGGAGTTTCTCGCGCGCGAAGTGAGTCGCGAAGGACACATCGTGCACGTGAGGCCTGAACTCGTCGTCGAGGTCGCGTTGAACGAGGTGCAGAAGAGTCCGCACTATCCCGGCGGCGTTGCACTGCGATTTGCGCGGGTGAAAGGATATCGACCGGACAAGAAACCATCGGAAGCGGACACCATTGACGCAGTGCGCGCCTACCTGCCCGAAGGACAGAAGTGAATAGAGCGGATGGTGTAAACGTCGACGTCGCCATCGTCGGCGCTGGCGTGGCAGGTCTTGCCGCCGCGCGCTCGCTGAAGGAATCCGGCCATAGCCTCTGCGTACTCGAGGCGCGCGATCGCATCGGCGGCCGGATGTACACGGTGCATGATCCGCGTCTGGCGCACGCGATCGAGCTGGGCGCGGAATTCATTCACGGCAGTGCGCCGGAGCTGGTCGAGATCGTGGCCAACGCGGGTTTGACGCCGTTCATCATCGAAGGGGATCGCCGTCGGCCGCGCGCGCGCAAGCTGGTCGAGGCGAAGGATTACTGGGGAGAGCTGCACAAGGTGATGCGCTATCTCCCTGATTCAGGTCCCGACGAATCCTTTGCCGAGTTTCTCGATCGCGCTCCCGGCGGTCCAAGCGCCGGTGAAGCGCGTCGGCTGGCGAAGCAGTTCGTTCAGGGATTCCACGCCGTCGAGACCCAGAAGATCAGCGCGAAAGCACTCGCCGATGGCGGTGCACCAAGTGAGGATCCGGAGGAGCAGCGGATCATGCGCATCCCGAGCGGCTACGAAGGCGTGGCGCAGTATTTCGCGCACGGCCTCGAGTCGCAGATCATGACGGAGACCGTTGTCGAGTCGGTCGAATGGGAGCGGCATCGTGTGTCGATTTCGGCGCGCAACGCGCGAGGACAGTCAGTCAACGTGAATGCGCGAGCAGCAATAATCACCGTCCCGCTGGCGGTGATTTTCTGCCCGCCGTCGGAGAGTGGCGCGATCGACTTCCGACCCATGCCGCGCGTGCTCGAGAGAATGCATGGCAAGCTCACGGTTGGATCGGTGCAGCGCGCCGTCTTTCTTTTTCGCGAGCGGTGGTGGACGGAGAAGCTCGGCTCGGTTCCGAAAGGAGATTCGCTGGAGAATCTCAGCTTTCTGTACGGAGATTCGCGTGACTACCCCGTTTGGTGGACGCTCTATCCGGCGCATGTGCCGGCAATAGTCGGTTGGGCCGGCGGTCCAGCAGCATTGCTTCTCGCCGGGAAATCCCACGAAGAGAAGCGAGATCGGGCGATCGCAGCATTGGCGCACAACCTCCGTGTCACCAGACGGCGTGTCGAATCGCAGGTCGTGGAAATGTGGACCCACGACTGGAATCTCGATCCGTTCGCGCGTGGCGCTTACAGCTACTCGATGGTCGGCGGTAAGAACGCCGCCGCGCAGCTGGCGAGAGGAGTGGAGGGGACGCTCTGGTTCGCGGGGGAGGCAGCCGATGCCGAAGGACGAAACGGTACGGTGAACGGCGCCATCGGGAGTGGCAGAGCGGCGGCTAAGACGGTGAAGCGCGCACTGGCCTGATTCAATTCATGACGTCAACGCGCGTCTTGCTTCCAACAACGAACAGACAAACGCCTGTAAAGCGTTAGCGGGTCGTCACTTCTGGCGAAAATCTTGCCATATACGGTTACAAACATCCAAGGATCGTTATGGATCCCGTATATAGCATCGACGCAGGCCGCAGACTCGTCTCACTATACTGGGACGTATTCCCGACTTTGGACCAGCTGCGTGAAGTTGTCGAGAATGCGGTCGCGGATCCTGAGTTCAAGGCAGGTATGAACTTTCTTTGGGACCGTCGACCGGGCACTCCCAACACTGCCACCGTCGAATATCTCCGCGACGCTGTCTACTACCTGCAGGTTCTCGGTGAGCAGGTTGGAAATCACGCGTGGGCAATCGTGACACATACCGCTTCTGATTTCGGCAAGGCGCGTATGATCGAAGCGATGACGGACCAGGGCAAGGTCACCGTGCGCGCATTTCAGAGTCGGGACGAGGCCGAGGAGTGGCTGCGGCATCCAGTGCGCTTCGAGCCCGAGATCGTACACTTTCCAGCGCGGAATCCGCTGAACATCCATCCCCGGTTCGCCTGACGTCATCGACTCGCCAGGGATTCACCTGAGCCGGCTTCGTCGCTCGGCTGAACGCTTTCGTTCGCCTTCCTGTCAAATTGTAAGTCGCTGAAGTATCCGGGTTGAGGCTCGTCGCTCAACGCGGGCGACTCGTGCTTTCGAGCGCGTAGGCACAATGCGAAACAATTGCGATTTGGACCCGTACTGGAATCGATGATGCCGCGTTACGCCGTTACGCTGACACTGGGCCTGCTCTTTCTTTCCTTCTTCACGGGCGTCGCGCATAGTCAGGATTCGACGACCGACGTCATCCGCGGCCGAGTCACCGACGACTCTTCTCGAGCAATCGTCGCAACGATCGTGGTCACTCGCGGACCAGATCGCGCAACCAAGAATTCGGCCTCCGACAGCTCCGGGAATTTTCGCGTGCGCTTCGAGCAGGGAACCGGAGACTATCTGGTCTACGTTACCGCGGACGGGTTCATCCCGGCTCGCCGGCGAGTGCAGCGCCAATCCGACGAGCGTGAGCTGGTCGCGAACTTTGTGCTGCATCCGGCGCCGGTGGTCAGCCTCGATGCCGTGAAGATCGAAGGGCGTAAACCGGTGCGCGCGAACATCGACGTTCGTCCGCAGCAACCGGAGCCCGGGTCATCCGAATCGTGGCAGAACGGCGTGAGCGGCCAGGTTCCACCGACTACCGCCGGCGATCTAAACGCCACCGCCGGTACGTTATCCAACGTGACGGTGACTGGCTCTGGACCGAGCATACTCGGATCGAGCTCCGAATCAAATCTCAATACGCTCAACGGCACCGGCATGTCCGCCGGCGTGATCCCACGCGCGGCGCACACGGAGACGCGCGTTACCGGTGCGACGTACGACGTCACGCGCGGAGGATTCTCGGGCGCCAACGTTGACGTGCAGCTCGGGCCGGGTGACCGTTTCTATCAGCAACGCGATGGGTATCTGACCTTCGATCCGCGCGTACTGCAGTTCACTGACGCAACGGGTCGCGCGCTTGGCGCGCCGAGCGGCGGTGCGAGAGGAAGCTTTGGCGCCAACGGTGAGCTGATTCGTCAGGCGATGACGTACAACGTTGCCGTAGATCTCGCGAAATCACTGAGCGATCCGTCGACGCTGATCAATGCGGACCAGGAGGCGCTGCTCAACGCCGGCATCGAGCCAGACTCCGTTTCACGGCTGCTCGCCTTCGCCGTACCAATGGGGCTGCCGCTCGGCGGTGGGAACATCCCCAACAATCGCGTGCACGATGCGATCACCTGGCTGGGGCGTTTCGACGATACACGCGACACCCTGCAGACGCGCGCGTTGACTACGTATGCCGGATTCACGCGCGATGGGGCAGTTGGATTCAGACCCCTGGCGGCGCCGTCGACGGCGAGCGAAGTGCGTCAACGAAACCTCGGCGCGCAGATCACCTTCGGCACTTATCTCGGCCCTGGCCGCCGCACTCTCAATGAAAGTCGGATTGCGTTGAGTGGCGTGCGCACCACGACGTCGCCCTACCAGACACTGCCTGGCGCGACCGTTTTCGTGCGATCCGATAACCTCGGCGATGGCACAGACGTCACTCCGGTAAGCCTTGGCGGAGGATCGCTGCCAAGCATTGAATCGCACTGGACGCTGGAAGCGGGGAACCTCACCGCCTGGAACGCGCACGGTCGCACGCATCGATTCCGTGGCTTGCTATGGGGACGAGTCGACGGCCTGCGCGAGGAAGGATTCGGCAACGGACTCGGCACCTACACATTCAATTCGATCGACGATTTCGTTGCCGGACGCGCCAATACGTTCTCGAGAACGCTCAGCGAGCCGCCCCGCGAAGGGAAGGTCTGGAACGTCGCGACCGCGCTGGCCCACACCTTCGGCGCGACCCGTTACTTCAATCTTCAGTACGGCGCGCGTCTCGAAGCGGATGGATTCGCGAGCGCACCGCCGCGCAACCCTGCGCTCGAGCAGGCGCTCGGTGTGCGCACCGGTGCAGCACCATCGCGCGTGCATGTGAGTCCGCGGGTGGGATTCACCTACACCTACAATCGCGATAAGGACAACGGCCAGGGCACGATGCAAAATCAGACCGGCCGGTACTATCGATATATGTCCGGCACGCTGCGCGGCGGCATCGGCGAATTCCGCGATCTGCTGCGCCCGAACATTCTCGCTGATGCATCCGCCGCGACGGGTCTGGACAACGGCAGCACCTATCTCAACTGCGTTGGCGCCGCAGTGCCACAGCCGGACTGGACGCAGTTTGCGAATGATCTTTCGTCAATACCGGGGCAATGCGTAAGCGGCAGCGGTGTGCTCAGCGATCTAACTCCCGCGGCGACGCTGATCGATCCGTCGTACGATGTCCCGCGTAGCTGGCGCGCTTCGCTCGACTGGAACACCAGCATGCACGGAATCCTTTACCGGGTCGGCACGCTCGTATCGTACGACTTGTCGCAGCCCGGCCTGGTCGACGCGAATTTCAACGGTGTTCCGCAAATGAGTCTCGCCGGTGAGGCCAACCGCCCGGTCTTCGTCTCGGCGGCTTCGATCGACCAGAACAGTGGCGCAGTTTCACCGGTCGAATCGCGCCGCTCCACGAGCTACGGCAACGTTGGCGTTCGCGTCAGCGATCTGCGTGGCTACGGTGGGCAGCTGAACCTCGCGGTGTCGCCCGACGTCTTCAAGTTCAGGAGCGGCGCGTCGTTCTTCGGGTCGCTCGCCTATACGCTGCAGTCGAGCAAGCGCGAGTATCGCGGATTCGATGGCGCTGCGTTTGGCGATCCACGGCTGCGCGAGTGGGCAGCGAGCTCCAACGATGCGCGGCACATCTTCGTGCTGACCACCGCTTTCTCAACGAGTAAGACGGGTACGGTGACGCTGTTCGGCCGCGCGCAGTCCGGGTTGCCGTTCACTCCGATCGTGCAGGGCGATGTGAATGGCGATGGGCGTTCCGGCGATCGTGCGTTCATTCCCAATCCCGCGACGACCACCGACGCCAACCTCGGCGACCAGCTGCGTGCGTTGCTGGCTGGTGGCTCTTCGACTGCACGCGACTGTCTGCGCGACAATCTGGGCCGAGTGGTGCCGCGCAACGGCTGTCGCGGTCCCTGGACGCAGTCTCTCAACATTCAGTGGAGCCCGCCGGTTCCCGGTAAGTGGACAGATCGCGTTCAGCCCTCGGTCTATTTCCAGAACGTGCTGGCGGGTGTCGACCAGTTATTTCACGGCGACAATCTCCGCGGCTGGGGCTCGCCGGCGACCCCAAACCCGGTGCTGCTCACACCGCGTAGCTTCGATGCCGCCAACGGTCGGTTCAACTACGATGTGAATCCGCGATTTGCCGACACTCGACCCGGGCACAGCCTGTTGCGGAATCCGTTCCGCATTGTGATCGACTTCAGGCTGCGCCTCTCAACCGATTATGCGTTGCAAGAGCTGCGGCGCGCGGTAGAGCCGGTGAGGTCATCTCAGGGTTGGCAGCGGAGATCGGCCGATTCACTAACCGCATTTTATCTGTCGCGGACATCGGACGTGTACAAACTCATACTGGAGCAAACCGATTCGCTGTTCCTGACACGGTCACAGGTCGCTGCGCTCAATCACGCCGATTCTATTTTAACTGACAGGGTGCGCTCACTATATCGTCCTCTCGGCGAGTATTTGGCGCGCGGCGCCGGTGCGGCGGGAAAAGCGGAGCTCGATACCGCGAAGGCCACCGAGAAACTGTACTGGAAGGTGTTCTGGGAGCAGCCGGATTCCGTTGGCGAAATCCTGACGCCGGCGCAACGCGAGCTTATGCCAATGGTGAAAGCGATGGTCGCGACGACGAAGAAGGAGCGCGAGAACAGCCAATGGCAGTTCGGCCATCCAATCACGTTCGCCGACAAACCTCGGGTGCCTTAGCGATTTCGCCATCGCTTTGCGCAACGTTTACGTTGCACGATAGTACCGCGGTCGTCACCAATTGAGATATGAGCACCTTCGTTGCCCCGCTCGACAACAGAGCCAGACTGCGCGTCTTGCTGCTTTGGATGGCCGGGTTTGTCGCGATTGCCGTGATCGGCGGCGCGCTGACGCTGGACCTGACCGGCATCTCGCCCGTCGATCGATTCATCGTCTCGCACTGGGGATTCCGCGGCCTGCGTTTCTACCTGTGGTTCGAGGTAGGCGTGCTGTTCGCGATCATCTGCGCCATTGGCTGGAGCGCGATCGACACCGGTCTCACCGTTGCGCGCAGTGGAACCGCGGCGATTGTCGGAGTGAACGTTGCGCTGCGCACGCAGATTCAGAAGCAGCTTGGATACGTGCTCGTGCTGGCCGGCTCGGCATTGATCGCTTTGGCATTGACGACGCTGGTGCTGTTCAACTCGTGTCGGTACATGCGCATCGTCTGACCGCGCGCCGCGCGCCAACTAACTGGCGCGATGTTTACCGGACGTTGACAGTCCAGCGCATGCCCCGCCATTAGTCTGACCGGATGAACAAAACTTCTGGTCTGGTCGCGCTCGTCACGCTCACGATCGCATGCGCCACCGGCGGTTCTGGCGCACTCCAGTACACTCCCCCCGGCTGGTACGACGCCCCGGCAATGTTGCACGCGCGCTCGGCGCACGCGGTAGTTTCGACAGGCGACGCGATATACGCGATTGGCGGAACGGGGGCCGGCGGACAGCCGGTGCTGCAGGTCGAACGCTTCGATGGCACGCAGTGGCGCGACGAAACCAGCTTGCCGGGGGACGGCCTCAACGCTCCCGCTGCGGTGGCGATTGGTCGCCGCATCTATGTCATCGGCGGATTCAAAACCACCACCAACGTGCCGAGTTCCGACGTGCTCGTCTACGACGTCGATTCGCGTACCTGGAGCAACGCGGCACCGTTGGCAGAGCCCCGCGGCGGCCACGCCGCAGCGGTGCTCGACGGCAGAATTCACGTCATCGGTGGCGGGAATTCACGGACTACCCTCGCGAATCATTCCGAGTACGACCCGACGACGAACCGATGGACCGAGCGCGCGCCTCTGTCACGGTCAAAGGGAAGTCCGGCTGCTGTCGCTTACAACGGTAAGCTGTACTCGATCGGCGGTCGCAGTGGACCCGGCGATTTCGGCGACGTCGAGATCTACGATCCGCGAACGGAGTCGTGGACGGCAGGCCCTCCGATCGAGCCACGCGGTACGGCCGGTGCCGCACTCTATTGCGGAACCATCTACGTCTTCGGCGGTGAGTCGCAAGCCAGGAAATCCACCCTCGACGAAGTGCTGCGACTCAATCCTTCCACCAACGTGTGGGAGCCGATGACGCCGATGCGCGCGCCGAGAAATTATGCGCGCGCCGTCGTATTTCGCGACGCGGTGTGGCTGGTTGGAGGAAACCCGGTCGTCGGCATGAGTCATTCTTCGTCGGGCAGCACTCTCGTCGAGCGATTTTCCGGCTGCGCTCGGCAGTAATTGCCGTCAAAGCTTTACTGTACTTAAACAATGTGCTGATGTACCGCGCTGTAGCGTTGCCTGTACCAACAGTCAGACAACCATCAGCATGTCGAGCTCACTTCAGCGACTGTCCGACTCGAGCGAGGGCAGTCACGGCCTTCGACTCCTCTATCAACTGTATGAAGACGCGCAGCGCTCCCGCATCGCGCACGGCGAGCGACTGCGCGCTCTTTTTCAGGGGCGATCGTTCGACGGCGTCGGTACCAACGCCAGCGATCCCGATTCGCTCTTAAAAACGATCGCGCGCGGCGAAACGGTCGGTGCGCCCCGCGTTCTCGAGAAAGCTTACTGGCGTGCGACGGAAGACGAGAACGATGCAGCATCGGCCCTGCGCGCCGAGATCGCATCGCATCCTGCATGGCGATGGATGTCAGAGCAGCGTGGAGTGGGCGAGCTTCTCGCCGCGCGACTGCTGTCGCGCCTCGACGTCGAGCGCGCTCGAACACCTTCGGCGTTCTGGGCCTATTGCGGGCTAGCGACAATACCGGGTAACGCCTATCAATGCCCGCGCTGCAAGCTCGAAATTGGAATTCCCGCCGGGTACAAGCTCGGCGAGTCGCATTTCAGTCGCGCCGGCTCGCGTCTTTGCAGCGGTCATCTCGAGCTGATTCAGGGCGCCGCAGCTACCCGTGTGGCTCCGCGGCGTAGCGCGGTCGGCGGTCGCAACAGCTACGATGCCCACGCCCGCAAATCGTGCTATCTGATCGGCGTCTCGATGCTGCGCTGCGGCAGTGATTACCGGGCGTACTACGACGCCGAGCGAGAGAGGCTGGCGACGGAGCGCGCCGGCTGGACCGCGAAACGCAGTCATCTCGCCGCTCTAAGAAAAATGGAAAAGGTCTTCTTGCGCGATTTGTGGTTGGCGTGGCGAAAAGCTGCGAATCTGCCGGTCGTGCGCCCATATCACCCGCGCATGTACGCGGAAAGCGGAAAGAGGAAAGCGGGAAGTGCAACTGCACACTCAGCAACTATTTGATGACGCGCCGAGCAAAGCGATGTGCCGATGTCTATAAGTAACCCAATCAACCCGAGCGTTCCATCGCTTTGCTCGGCGTTTTTTCGATGACGCTTTTATGATGGAGATCAACTAGTGAAATCGCTCGCAGCTATAGCAATCGCCGGAGTAGCGTTAATCGCCGCGCGGCAATCGAACGCGCAGACCAACGCCAGCAGCGGATCGTCGGCCGCGACAACGTCATCGAGCGCGGCGCCGTATTCCTGCGCTGACGATCCGGAGCGCCACCGGTTCGATTTCTGGCTTGGTGCCTGGGATGTGAAGACCGAAGGCGGAACTCATGTCGGCGATAGCATCATCGAGACAGCCAGCAATGGCTGTGCAGTGCTGGAGAACTGGACCGGGGCAAGAGGCGGCACCGGCAAGAGTCTCAATTCGTACAACGCGCGTCTCAAACAGTGGCAGCAGTTCTGGATCGGCTCCGACGGCGACGTGCACGAGTATCGTGAGAGTCAGAGCGATGGCAACAGCCTCGTCTTTTTCTGGAAGCCGCCCGCCGCGACGCAGACGATCATCAGACTGACGTTCACGCCGATCGATAAGGACACGGTCCGTCAGCACTCGGAGATGTCCGAGGACGGGGGGAAGACGTGGAAAACCGAGTACGATTTCTACTATCACCGGCGGTTGGCTGCTAACTGAAAACTACCAGCTTGCGGCTGGCGGCTGATGGCCGGCGGCTCTGCGCGTAGAAACGGCCAGCAAACTTCGCTGGCCGTTTTTTTTTGCCGTATCAAGCTCGAAGCCGCAGGCTGAAAGCCGCCAGCCGCAAGCTGGTAGTTTTCAGTTGCCGTTCAGAGCTGAAACCGATATCCAGCCTTTCGAACGGTGATGAGGTGCCGAGGCTGCGCCGGATCCGGCTCGAGCTTATTTCTCAGCCGCGCAACATGCTGATCGACCGTGCGTGATGTAACGCCGGTGGTGTAGCGCCACACGCGCTGCATCAGCGTATCGCGCGAGACGATATCGCCGCCCGATTCTATGAGATAAGCAAGAAAATCGAACTCCATCGGGCTGAGGTCGACTGGCTTGCCGTTTCGCGTCACCGTACGCGTGCGCAAATCCACGACGACATCCGAAAAGCGGTGCAGCGATCCGCGGCCCGACTCTCCGCCGCGCGCGGGAGTGCTCACCCGCCGCATCAACGCTTCGACGCGCGCGAGAAACTCGAGCACACCGACTGGCTTCACCACGTAATCGTCGGCGCCGATGCGGAAGCCCTGCACTTTGTCTACCTCCTGATCGCGCGCCGAAAGAATCAGCACTGCAGCGTTGCCGCCATTCGACCGGTAGCGACGCAATACCTCGAATCCATTCAGACCGGGCAGCATCAGATCGAGCACGATCAAATCAGGCGTGTGATTCGTCAGCCACTCCAGTCCGACGTTGCCATCGCTCACGCATTCGACATTGTAGCCCTCGACCTCGAGGCTGGTGCGCAGACCGAACGCCAGCGTCTCGTTGTCCTCAACGATGAGAATCATGCGGCTGGGCGCCGCGTCTCCATTGTGCGAAGGCTGCCAGGAAGTACTCGGTTGTGTCATCAGTGGGCCCCGTTCTGATTCGCCTGTAGATCGAGCGTGAAGCGCGTGCCTCCTTCTCCACCGGGCACATCCGACAGCTCCGTCTGCGCATCCATTGCCGCGGCCAGATCGCGAACGATCGACAGGCCGAGTCCGGCGCCGCCGGTGCTGTCGTGGATAGTGCCTCCGAGCCTTACGAAAGGTTTCCAGACATTGTTACGCTCGGCGACCGGAATTCCGGGCCCCCGGTCGTCGACCCAGAGGCGGACGACCGCACCGTTCCTGCGGACGCCGATTTTTATGGTTTGCCCGGTGGGGCCGTACTTGGCGGCGTTGTCCAGGACGTTGATCAGGATCTGTCTGATCGCGCCCGGATCGCCACGCGCGACTGCCGGCTGCTGCACGTCCAGTTCAATCCGCATCTTGCGAGCTTCCGCCAGAGGTGTGAAGAAGTCCGCCGCCGTTTGTGCTACGCCCGCGACGTCGACCGCACTCGATTCCAGCTGCATTTCCGGCTTCGAGGTGGCCGTCAATACGGAATTAGACAACGCAATCAGCCGATTCGTCTCCCGCTCGATGATTTCGAGCGATTTATCCTTCTCGGCTTCGCTCCTTGTTCGGCCAAGCCGGAGCAACTGGACGAAAAGCAGGATCTGCTGGAGCGGGGTCCTCAGCTCGTGTGAGACGTTCGCGAGGAACCGCTCGCGGGAGCGTACCAGCCTGACCTCGCTGCGCAGGGAGGCGAAGCCGGCGATCGCCAGGACGACCGCACCTGCGAACAGCAGCAGCGACGCCGGGACGTGGGATTCCGGAATGCCGCCCGCGACCAGATACCTCGCGACATTCGGCCGCAATGCGACCTGGATCGTGACGCCGCCGATATAGCCGACGGGCGACCCGCCGTAAAAATTCGACGATTGTCCGTTTCTGGGCGCCTGGTAGAGAATGCGCTTATGATCATCGAAGATGGTAAGCGTCAACAGCGAATCCGCCGGCATCGGATTCCGCCAGCGCCGCATCTGTTCGAGGGTGACAAAGTTGGTCTTGACGGGTTTCTGGCCCGCGCCAGACGACTTGGCCGACGCTGCTTTGGATGATTGCGCGCTGTCTGACGGACCCGAATCTGAGGTGTCGTCGACCAAACCCGGCACCATCGGCGGCAGCACTCTCACAACCTTGTACATCAAGGCGTAGTCGGTCGTGTCACGCACGCCGTAGCAGGACCGATAGCCGTACACCGCCAGAACGTTGCGCAGCGAATCCATCGTCGGCATGTAGGCAATCGTCTCGCGCGGCTTGCCGGGTGGATCGACAAAAAGGAATCCGAGGCCGGCAAGCCTCACCCACGAGCTGTTGACGAGCGTCGGCAAGGAATCCCGAATGATCGAATCGATCGCCGGGTAGGGTCGCCCGCCGAGGTATTGAACGGTGCGCGCGGGAAGATCGAGCCGGAAACGATACGGAACCCAGTTCGGACCGCACTGCTCGGTCGTGTCCGGCACCGGCGGCAGCACCGTCAGTGGTGGTAACTCGCTTCGATTCCTGTAGGTGAGGTCGGAGCGAAACCCTCCCGACGGCACGATGTTTCGCTCGCGCGCAAACAGGTACGTACGCGTCGCGTATAGGTACGCCGCGAACTTCGCGTAGTCGCGCACGGTACGCTCCGCCACCGCTTTCCGCGCGACGAAGCTGCGGTGCGACTCCATTGCTGCGAGTCCCGCAACGACCACGATTCCGAGCAGCGCACCACCGAGCAACAGCGGGCGGGCTCCGTATGCTCGCATACGACGTAAGAATGACATGTAATGACGGGTGTAATGGCGAAGATATAATGGCGTACGTGCGGCTGCCCGTGTTACCACGCGCCCGGCGTGTATGCGATTTGTAAAAAATCGCGCACAACTCCGTAACCAGTTCGGAACTGCAAAAAGTCTTTATCGCGTCTGCGCGCACTCTCACATTGCGCTCATCCACACTCAAGGAGAGTGAGCAGTATGCGAAGACAACTCTTGTCATTCGTCACCGCAATCGCTTTCTCGGCATCGGCGGCGTTCGCGCAGAGCGGAACGACCGTGACCGGCCGCGTCACGAGCGATGTGGGCGCGCCACTGGGTGGCGCAAGCGTCTTTCTCGCCGGCACCAACATCGGTGCTACGACAAACGATGATGGCAGTTACACGTTCATCGTACCGTCGAGTCGCGCGAACGGCGGCACCGCGACGCTGACGGCGCGCGTCATCGGCTACACCGCGCGGTCGGTGCAGATCGCGCTGACGCCGGGCAGCAGCATCAGTCAGAACTTCACGCTGCCGGTGAATCCATTTCACCTCGGCGAAGTGGTGGTGACTGGCGCCGGCACCACGACGACGCGTGAGCGACTCGGTGTAACCATCAACCGTGTCGACAGCTCCACGCTGCGTCGCGCCAACGAGCCGCAGAACGTCATCGCGGCGCTGGCGGCGAAAGCGCCGAACGTCAACGTACGCACCCAGTCGGGTGAGCCGGGCGCAGCCGCGTCGGTCGTCATCCGCGGCGAAGCGTCCCTGACGGGAACCAACCAGCCGCTATTCGTCGTCGACGGGCAGCCGATCGACAACCAGACCGTTTCGCCGGCAACGATGGCGATCGGCGTCGGCAGCGGCAGCGTTACCGATCGTCAGGGAGGAACGGTCACCACCAACCGTGCGGCTGACGTCAATCCCGCGGACATCGAGAGCATCGAGATCCTCAAGGGATCGGCGGCGGCGGCCATCTACGGCGCGCGCGCAGCCAACGGCGTGGTGTTGATCACCACCAAGCGCGGTCGCAGCGGACCAACTCGCATCAGCATCGGTTCCACACTGTCGTGGGACAAGCCAAGGCTCGTCGATTTCCTGCAGCACGATTACGCGCAGGGATCGTTGGCGAGAACAGTCAACAGCGTCCCGCGGCCGATTCCGGATGCTGCGGCGACCTGCGGCGACACACCTGACTGCGCGCCAACGGCCGGCCGTACATCGTGGGGCGCGAAACTGCCCGCGGGTACGACGACCTACGATCACCTTGGTGAGCTGTTCAAAACCGGACTTACGGCTGACAACAACATTCAGCTGTCCGGCGGCAACGATCGCACGACTTTCTATTCGTCGGTCGGTCTCACCAATCAGGACGGCATCATCGAAGGGCCGAACAACAAGTACAATCGCGCGAGCTTCCGCCTGAAGGGCACCCAGGAAGTCAGCAGCAAGCTCACCCTCGGCGGCAACTTCAACTACGTCGATGCACGCGGCAATTTCGTGCAACGCGGTAACGACGTTTCAGGATTGTTGCTCGGTGCGTTGAGAACGCCACCTGCGTTCAACAACCTGCCGTACCTGAATCAGTTCGGTCAGCAGCGCAGCTATCGCTTCCCGAACGCGACGACAGTCGAGTCGTTCGGCTGCTGCGCGTACTACGACAATCCGTTCTTCGTCGCATCGAGCAACGGCAATCGCGATGAGGTCGGTCGCGCCATCTCGAACTTCAACGTCGAATGGCGTCCGCTGACCTGGCTCAACGTCAAGGAAACGATCGGTGGTGACTACTACACCGACTCGCGACTGCAGGCACTGCCATTGACGTCGGCCAACGATGGTGCAGGCAACGTCATTCGCAACGATCAGAACAACCTGATCATCGATCACAACCTGCTCGCGTCGGCGACGTTCGATCGCGGCGAGAATTTCAACACGACGTTTACGGTCGGTCAAAACCTGAATTCGCGTCGCTATCGTCAGCACACGACGGTGGGCGAAGGCCTGATTGCGCCTACGCCTCTCGCGCTCGAGAACACCATCTCGCAGGCGGCAATCGAGAACAAGTCGCTCCGGCACATCGAGAGCTACTTCGGCCAGGGCGAATTCAACTTCTACAATCAGCTCTATCTGACGGCTGGGTTGCGCAACGACGGATTCTCGACGTTCGGAGCATCACAGCGTCGGCACACCTTCAAGAAAGCATCGGCGGCGTGGACCTTCAGCAATCTGCTACACGGAGCTGACCAGACCGGTTTGCTGAGTTTTGGCAAGCTGCGCGCAGCGTACGGTGAGACGGGACGTGAGCCGGACGTGTACGCAGCGCTCAATGCATTGAGTACGGTCGTTCAGTTTGGATCGGGTTACGGTGACGTGCTCCGCACCACCGTCGGCGGCGTCCCCGGCGTTACCAGCAGTCTCAGACTCGGCAATCCAGCGCTACGTCCGGAGCTTCAGAAAGAATTTGAAGTTGGCGCCGACCTCGGCTTGTTCGATCAGAAGATCGATCTCTCGGTGGTTGGCTACAACAAGAAATCGTCTGACGTAATTCTCCCGATTACCGTGAACGCCGCGGCGACGGGCTTCACCAGCGCCTTCCAGAACACCGCTGCGCTTTCGAACAAGGGTCTCGAGATCTCGTTCAACGCACGTCCGTACACGAGCCAGAATCTGGCGTGGGATTTCGGCGTGCAGTTCGGGCGCAATCGCGGCAAGGTCACCGATCTCGGCGGCGCTGAGATCTTCGATCTGCTCGAAGGGTTCGGAGCGAACGAAGCCGAAGGTGCTGACGTCATCGGCTACGCACCGGGCGTGATCATCGGCACCGGCTTCGTGCATTGCGGGAGCGGAACGCACATAGCAGTACCAGGGATGGGCGCAGCGGATCAGGACATCGACGCGCTGTGCGGCGCAACACCGGGCGGATACAAGAAGAATGCACTGTTCCTCGGGCCCAACGGTCTGCCGGTCGCTGATCCAGCGATCAGGGTCATCGGTGATCCGCATCCGAAGTACACGATGTCGTACACGTCATCGCTCAAGCTGCTCAACCGGTTCACGTTGTCAGGCCTGCTCGACGTCAAGAAGGGCGGCACGCAGTACAACGGGACACGCGGAGCACTGTACGTATTCGGCACCCACAAGGACACCGATGCGCGCAGCGGCACCGGACAATACGGCGTCAGCTGGGATACGAAGACCTATCCTGATGTCGCCGGGCCTGGTAAGGGTGTCGTCGGTCTCAACACCCCACAGGATTGGGAGAACTGGCTCAGCATCGTCGGCACCGGTGGTGGATTTACCGGCCCTGGCGAGCAGTTCATGGAAGACGCAGGCTGGGTCAAGCTGCGTGAGCTGAGTCTGAGCTTCAATGTCGACCGTCCGTTCCTGAAGAACCTGACGGGATTCAGCTCGGCGGACATCCGCATCTCGGGTCGCAACCTGAAGACGTGGACGCAGTATCGCGGGCTCGATCCCGAGGTGAACAACGCGGGCGCCGAGTATCTGACGCAGGGACTCGATTGGTTCGCCAATCCACAGTCGCGTTCGTTCGTGCTGTCGTTCAGCCTAAACCGGTAACGCAAGGAGAATTGCAGTGATAAAACTTCGATATCTCGCGCTCGTTGCCGTCGGGCTGACGGCAGCGAGTTGCAAAGGTGATTACCTGACCGGCGGGGATCTGAGCAATGATCCGAATCGGCCGCAGGTGGCGACGGCGAACCAGTTGTTCGCCGGCGCCGAGGCGGCGATCTGGGCGCTGCTCGGCAGCGATCCGGCTCGCGTGACTGGAATGTGGGCGCGCCAGTTCGCCGGCGGTCAGAATCAGTATCAGAGCATTTACAACTACCTGTACGACGAAGGAATTCAGAGCGGGTTCAACATCGGTCTCTACGCTGCTGGTGGTCTGGTCGACATCGTGCGCGCGGAGAAGCTCGCTCAGGACGCGAGCAACTTTAACCTGCTCGGCATTCTGCAGGTGCAGGAAGCGCTCACGATGGGCACCGGCGCCGACCTGTTCGGCGACATTGTCTATTCGCACGCGCTGACGAACGAGGCGAATCCGCCGCTGGACGATCAGCTCGCGGTTTACGACTCCGTTCAGAAGGTGTTGTCCGCCGCGATCGCCAACCTCGCGAACACTGCGGCGACGAACTCGCCGCCGTTCGCGTCAGATCTCGTGTACGGTGGTGATGTCGGCGCATGGACTGCGCTGGCTCACACGCTCAAGGCGCGGTTCTACATGCACACCGCGGAAGTTCGCGGCGCGCCGGCGTACGCTTCAGCGCTCGCGGAGGCGCAGCAGGGAATCAGCTCCGACGCAGGGAACTACTTCGGCGCGTTCACCAGCAACACGAACGAGACGAATTTCTATTACCAGTTCCAGCTGACTGTCGGACGCGGCGGGTATCTGATTCCGGATCCGCAGTTCGTGAGTCTGCTCAGCACGCGGGGTGATCCGCGTCGCCAGGATTATTTCAACAACGCGGCGACAAACCTCAGTGGCGCGCGGCTGGCCCCGAACTATCCGCAGACGTTCGTCTCGTACGACGAGAACACGCTGATTTGGGCGGAGGCTGCGTATCGGACAGGTGATCAGGCGACAGCGCTCGCGAAGTTGAACGAAGAGCGCACGAACAACGGCCTGGCTCCGGAAGCGGTCGCTGGTCAGGCGTTGCTCAATGAAATCCTGACCGAGAAGTACATCGCTGATTTCCAGCTCGGTCACGAAGCCTGGAACGATTACAAGCGGACGTGCACACCAAACTTCCCGCCAACCCAGGCGGGACAGAAGATGCCCGGTCGCATGTACTACGATCCGAACGAGCGCTTCACCAATACCAACATTCCGCCGGCAGGGCAGGGCTTCAACGGATCGCGCAATCCGAACGATCCACCGAACACTGTCTCCGATGGAACCGGCCAGCCGTGTCTGGCGGGGTAGTGCGTTGATTTGAAGCAGACGTGCCGGGTATGCGTTGTCGGTGATGACGCATACCCGGTTTCTCTTTAGACGGGAAGTTTATGAGACGTAGACTTGTTGCGTCGCTGACGCTCGGTTTTTTCATAGTAAGCGCGTGCTCCACGTACGCGCCGATAACGCTGCAGAACGCCCCACAGGTGGGGACGGTGCGACTCGCCCTCAGCGACGATGCGCGGGGCCAGAGCTTTGGACAGCTCGGCTCGCAGATTCAATCGATTGAAGGGAAAGTGCGCTCGGTGTCCGATTCCGGCATCGCGATTTCCGCGAGCGAAGTCGCGCGAGTGGATGCCGAGGATCAGAGCTACCGCGGCGAGACTGTACTGATTCCGCCGCGGTACGTGGTTGCAGTGTCACAGAAGCGCGTGCAGGTCGGCCGCTCGGTGCTGCTCGCAGCGCTGATCACCGGTGGTGCGATCTGGATCGGCAACAGCCTGGGCGGCGGCAGCGTGAGTTACAGCAAGCCGCCGACGCCGCAAGGTGGGCAGTGACTACTTCTTCGACCAGAGAATGAGCACGCCGCAGTTGTCGGTGAGCCTGCGGTACTCACCCGGCGCGGCCTCGATCGGGTAGTACTCGACGCCGGCCAGCTCGCTCGGACGAATCGCCTCGAGATCGTCCGAATAAGCCGACCCGTCCATGTAAATGTCGACGCCGCAGTGGACATCCGCGCTCGCTCCGTTCAGGCGCGGCCGCGTGCGACGTGTCGTCAGGATGTTGTGCCCCGGACGCTCCACATCACGAGTGGACATAAGTCCTCCGAATTCCTGCGCCAACACGGTCACCAGAGAGCGGTTTGCTTTTTTCTCGAGATCGGCTGCCGTCATGTATTTGCCTTGGCCTTGCTGCCGGCGCTTCTCGAATTCAGCGAGGTAAGAAGTCGACGGATCGGCGGGGACCGTTACCGGTGCAAGCGTAGCCGTCGGTGGCGTGCCGGATTTGAGCAGGCGGAAGACCGGACCGACGGAATCACCCTGAACCTGCAGTGCCACGACCATCGAGTCGTAGCCAGGCTTGACGATGATGAAGTTGTGCTGGCCGCCGGCGACGCCGGCAATGCGCGCTTCGCCGCTCCAGTCGGTTCTCGCCGTGATGTTGAGGTCGTCGAGCGTAACCTGCGCGTCGGCGATCGGTTGACCGGACTTGGCGTCAGTGACCGAAGCGATGACCACCGAGTTCTTGGCTTGTGCGCTGACAGTGGCGGGAATGCACGCCACGAGCGCAACGAGAAATGACGGGTGTAGTCTCATGGGAAAGAACTTAAAGGCGGGAAGGGGGAAGCGGGAAGCGGGGCCACCTTTGGTCAGGCGAACAAAAAACGCGCTCGTCAGAGCGCGTTTAGTCAGTTGCTGTTGTCCGCGGCCGTCAATCCGCAATCAAGGAAGGACGAAGGTTACGCTGGACTCGACAGGGTAATTATCCGACTTGAGAATGGCGAAAGCGGTGAACGTGCCGTGCTGTCCCCTGGTGCTCCAGCTCTCGACGTAGCTCGCCTGGCTCTTTCCCTTAATTGTGGTCGCGCGCATCACCGACGTGAACATGTGCCCTGAGCTCCAGCGCCACACTTCCTTGCCGGCGAAATCCTTCACCACGAAATCGTGGGTCTGTCCGCTCGGAAAACGCAGCTCGAGCATCTTGCTCGTGTTGTTCTTGATGTTGAGAGTGAAGCGAAGCTTGTTGGCGTCGTTGTTCGGTCTCGTTACATCAAATTTGGTGACGATCGGCGCGCTGTTGTCTGCCTCGTGATGCAGCTTGGCGGTGGCAATCGGTTTGTCGTCGTGTGAGAAGGAGGGAGCCGCGGCGAACGCGACTGACGCTGCGCAGAGCAGTGGAAGAATGAGGCGGTTATCCAAGGTAGTAACGACTGATCATGAAGGGCGGGCGAGCCATTCTCACATTTTCCGAGAAGGCCAACTTATCGACACTTAGACGAACGGTCAACGATCAAGTCACAGACTAACTTCGCATGAGTCTTTGACTTGCGTCGTTTACAAATCTTCGGTCTACGTTCGGAATGCGCCCCAGCAGTCGCTTGTGAAAATCTTCACAAGCGGTTAATTTCTTCCGCGAATGGAAGACGAAAAGCGGTCGCAACAGAGCCAAAAAAAAGGCCTGTCCGGCGCCGACTTCGCTGGCGTCGGAATGCAGTTCGCGCTCGCAATCATCGTTTTCCTTTTCGCTGGCCAGTGGCTCGATAAACGACTTGGTACCAACGGGTTGTTCACCATTGCCGGCGTTTTTGTTGGTGCTATCGCGGCGTTCTACAACATGTACCGCAAGATCCGCGCGGCACAGAAGGAGGACGACGCAGAAAGGGCGGCAGCTCGGCGGGGCAACGATGGCAATCGGACGCCGGGTCAGTGAGACAGA
>JADMIO011356707.1_pt1 | contig 32942 bp, 32 predicted proteins | sample 8958161 | NCBI WGS metagenome assembly JADMIO01 (sample SAMN16585339, study PRJNA669376) | soil metagenome | isolation source: Crop rotation soil | place: USA: Cullars Rotation, Alabama | collected 2011
GGGCGGGTTGCGGGGCCCGGTGGGTCGGGCGGGCCCGCCTGCGCGGGCTGCCGGCCAGCACGCGGCGCAGCAGCCACACGACGTACGTCGCGCCGAGGAACAGCCCGGCCGGCCCGGTCAGCGCGCCGAGCAGGTAGCCCAGCCAGGGCACCGAGAACACGACCCGCTCGGCCGAGGCCAGGTCGTAGAGCTCGGCGTCCGGGGTCGCGTTGGCGTCGCCCTGCAGCTGCAGCGTGGCCGCCGTGCCCGACCGGGTCAGCTGCACGATCCGGTGCGTGACGAACGTGCCCTGGGTCGGCACCGTGACCACGTCGCCGACCTCGAGGTCGGCCGCCGGCACCTCGTGCACGAGCGCCACCGACCCGGTGTCGATGGCGGGCGCCATCGAGCCCGAGCGGAAGGCGACCGGCCGCGAGTGCGTCGCGCCCAGGACGGCGACCACGACCACCACCAGCACTCCCAGCACGGCGCTGGCGGTCAGCAGCGGGTCGCGCGGGCGTTCGCTCACGCGAGGTCCGTGGTGCCGAGGAAGGTGAAGGTGACCGTGGTGGTCGCACCCTGCAGCGTCGTCGGCGCCGTGCCGGGCAGCGTGACCTGGACGCAGAGGGTGTCGGTCGCCCCGGTGGCGAGCAGCCGACCGCTGCCGATGACCGTGCCGCCCAGCGAGCCGGTCGCGATCGCGGTGCCGCTGCACGTGGCGCTCGGCGCCGAGCCGGTGACCGTGCCCGCGGTGATCGTGTAGGTGAGCGCGGTCCCGAGGCCCTTGCCGTCGGCGTTGGTGACCGCCGAGGTGGCGGTGTACTTGAGCTGCGCGGTGCCGTTGTTCCTCACCGGCAGCAGGCTGGCCACCGAGCTCCCGGGCACCATCGTCCCCAGCGCGAGCGACGTCGGGAAGGTCGCGGCCGCGTCGGCCCCGTTGACCTTGAGGTCGATCGTGCCCGCCGTGAACGTCGTACCGGCCACGCTGACGTTGTCGGTCCAGGCCGCGAACGTCGTCCCGGTCGCGCCGAGCACGCCGACCACACCGAGCGCGAAGAACGCCCGCAGCCGGACCGAGCCGATCCGGCGCAGCAGCGACGGACGGTCAGACAGGTGCTTGCTCATGAGCCACCTCCGGGCTCTGGGGTGCTGCTGTGGGTGCCACTGTGGGCGCTGCTGTGGGGGAAGGAGCGGTGCGCCGGCGCCGCTCGCGCAGGGCCGCGCGGAACATCGAGAGCGCGTAGAGCGCCAGCAGCCCCGCGACGCCGTACGTCACCAGCTCGTGCTGCCGGTGGGTGAGGACGGCGTTGAGGCGACCGAGCTCGGGGACCGAGTACCAGCGCTCGCCGCGCACCTGGACCGGCCGCACCCAGTTCGGGTCCGCGACCTCGTTGGCGTCGCCCCGGGTCTGGAACCGGAGCCGGCCCTGCCCGTCGTAGGCCGTCGCGACCACCCGGTGCGTCACCACGGTCGGGTCGCCCGAGGTGAGCTGGTAGGTCACCACCGTGCCGATCCCGATGTCCTGCGGCGCGACCGGGCGGACGACGACCAGGGTGCCGGGAGGCATCCCGGGCCGCATCGAGCCGGTCTCGATCGTGTACGGCGTCGCCCCGGCCAGCCGCGGCACCACGACCGCGGCCGCCAGGACGCCGAGGGTCAGGAGCAGGACGACCCAGGCCAGGGTGTGGGCCACTGCGACCGCGAGTCGTCGGGCCACCGAGTGCCGAGCGCGCACGGATCCCTCAGGGGGTGTGCGTCTGTGTCGCCGAGATGACGACCGTGTTCAGCGTGGCGCTGAGGGCCTGGCTGGCGTTGGTCGCGTCGGGGCCGTCGAACACGACCTGGACGGTGGCGACGATCTCGCCGGTGCCCGTGTCGTCGAGCTCCGTGATCTGGTTGGTCGTTGCGCCGTTGACCTCGAACGTCGCTGTCGCGTCCAGCTCACCCGTCAGGGCGTTCGTCGCGGTCCAGGTCGGGGTGCCGATCGTCAGGCCCGCACCCAGGTGCTCGCCGGTGGCGATCAGGTCGATCGTGCAGATCTTGGTCAGGACGTCGCCGGGGACGATCTTCTGGGCGACGAAGGTGGTGCCGTCGTCGAGCTTCCAGCCGGCACCGCAGTCGGGGGTGCCCAGCTTGAGCTCGCCGGAGGTCACACCGGTGCCGGTCACGTTCTCCGCGTCGGTCCAGAACGCCAGGGAGCCGGCACCACCGAGCAGCAGCGTGGCTGCGGCGAGCGCGGCGAGGGAACCCTTGAGGGTGGTCTTCATGGGGGGATCACATCCAGGGAGGGAGGGCGGCGCTGCCCGTGCAGCGCCGTCGTTCCCCATTCACCCTTGTCAAGGTGACCATGTCACGCCTTCGAGCGCCGAACCCTCACACCAGGCCATGCCGAAAGGCCCGGTCGGCGTGGCCGCCGGGCAGACGGGTCCCCCGGGCATGGCCCGGAGTGACTACCCCAGGGGGTATCTGGTGCAGTCGGGCTACCAGCCGCGCTCGGCGAGCCGGTGCGGCTGCGGGATCTCCTCGACGTTGATGCCGACCATGGCCTCGCCGAGCCCGCGCGAGACCTTCGCGACCACGTCGGGGTCGTCGTGGAAGGTGGTCGCCTGCACGATCGCGGCGGCGCGCTCGGCGGGGTTGCCGGACTTGAAGATGCCCGAGCCGACGAAGACGCCCTCGGCGCCGAGCTGCATCATCATCGCGGCGTCCGCGGGGGTCGCGATGCCGCCGGCGGTGAACAGCACGACGGGCAGCTTGCCCGAGCGGGCCACCTCGGCGACCAGGTCGTAGGGAGCCTGGAGCTCCTTGGCCGCGACGTACAGCTCGTCGTCCTGCAGGGCGCCGAGGCGGCGGATCTCGCCGAGGATGGTGCGCATGTGGGTGACGGCGTTCGAGACGTCGCCGGTGCCGGCCTCGCCCTTGGAGCGGATCATCGCCGCGCCCTCGGTGATGCGGCGCAGGGCCTCGCCGAGGTTGGTCGCGCCGCAGACGAACGGCGCGGTGAACGCCCACTTGTCGATGTGGTTGGCGTAGTCGGCCGGGGTCAGCACCTCGGACTCGTCGATGTAGTCGACGCCGAGCGACTGCAGCACCTGGGCCTCGACGAAGTGGCCGATGCGGGCCTTGGCCATCACCGGGATCGAGACCGACGCGATGATCGAGTCGATCATGTCGGGGTCGCTCATCCGCGAGACGCCGCCCTGGGCGCGGATGTCGGCGGGCACGCGCTCGAGGGCCATGACGGCGACGGCGCCGGCCTCCTCGGCGATCTTGGCCTGCTCGGCGGTGACGACGTCCATGATCACGCCGCCCTTGAGCATCTCGGCCATGCCGCGCTTGACGCGGTCGGTGCCGGTGGCGGGGGCCTCGGTGGTGCCGGTGGTGCTGTTCGTCTCGGTGCTGGCGTCGCTCATGGTGCTGACGCTAGCGCCTGCCGCCGAACGAGCAGGATCCGCTGCACCACGGTGATCGTCGAGAGCGCCGCGATGAGCCACAGCGCGACCTCGTAGAGGATCGGCAGGCCGAGCAGGTCGCCGAAGAACGCCGGCACCAGCAGCCCCACCAGGCGGTCGGGACGCTCGGCCAGACCGGTCTTGGCGTTGAAGCCGAGCTGCTCGCCCTTGCTCCGCGCGTACGACGTCACCGAGCCCATGGCCAGGCAGATCAGCGACAGCACGAGGTAGAGCCGCGACTCGGTCTGCCAGGCGAAGAACAGCGCCATCCCGCCGAACAGCGCCGCGTCCGCGACCCGGTCGAGAGTGGAGTCGAGGAACGCGCCGAACAGGTCGGTGCGCCCGATCTTGCGGGCCATCGCGCCGTCGACGAGGTCGCTGAACACGAAGGCGGTCACGACCAGCACGCCCTGCCAGAGCCAGCCCTGCGGGAAGAAGACCAGCGCGCCGGCGGAGACCCCGAGGGTGCCGACCAGCGTGATCACGTCGGGGCTGATGCCGAGGCGGATGAACAGGTTGATGAACGGCGCGAGGGCGGTGCCCTGCCAGAAGGCCTTGAAGCGGTCGAGCATGGTGCGCTGAGACTAGTCGGCCCGCGGCCCGGCCCTGGCATCCCGGCGTAGGGTCAGGACACGGAGCCGTCCAGGCGCCCAACAGAGAAGACACCCCGCATGAGCGACAAGTCGCCTCGTCAGAGCAAGACCGAGAAGACCGGCAAGTCGATCAAGGAGAAGCGCGCCGAGAAGCGCGAGGCCGCCTCCAAGAACGGCGCCAGCCCGATGGCGAACGTCACCGGCAAGAAGAAGTAGGGCTCAGCCCCACGCCGACGCCAGCAGCTCGCGGGTGTCGGAGAGCAGCTCGGGCAGGGTCTTGGTGCGCCCGATGATCGGCATGAAGTTCTGGTCACCGGGCCAGCGCGGGACGACGTGCTGGTGCAGGTGCGCGGCGATGCCGGCACCGGCCACCTCGCCCTGGTTCATGCCGATGTTGAACCCGCCCGCGCCCGAGACCTCGCGCACGACGCTCATGGCCCGCTTGGTCATCTCGCCGATCTCGACGAGCTCCTCGGGCGTGGTCTCGGTGTAGTCGCCGATGTGGCGGTAGGGGCAGACCATGAGGTGCCCCGGCGCGTAGGGGTAGAGGTTCAGCACGGCGAACGCCGTCTCGCCGCGAGCCACGATCAGCCCGTCGACGTCCGACAGCGACGGGATCCGGCAGAACGGGCACTGCGTGGACGTCGCGTCGCTCGGCTTGTTCTCGCCGCGGATGTAGGCCATCCGGTGCGGCGTCCAGAGCCGGTCGAGCTCGTCGCTGCGGCCGACGCCGTCCTGGTGGAGCGAGCTCACCCGGCCGCCCCGTCCAGCGCCTGCTCGAGCAGCGTCTCGACCGGCAGGTCGGGGTCGAGCTCGACGCCGCGCTCACGGGCCATGCCGGCGATCTGCAGCCAGGTGGCCTGGGTGAGCAGCCCGACGAACGTCTCCTGCGTGGGCCGCTGGTCGGGCCGCGACAGCCAGCGCTTGGTCGAGGTGAACACCCCGCCGACGAGCCCGAAGACGAGCGGGTCGAGCGCGACGACCTCCTCCTCCCCCAGCTCGACGCGCAGCACCTGCACGCCGACGTTGATGAGCTCCTCGATCTGCCCGGCGATCTGCTCGACCGCCTGCTCCATCTGGCCCTGGCCCGGGCCGGCGGGGTCGCGCTGGGCGAACGCGTGCAGCGCGGGGTGCTGCGCCGCCCACCCGACGTACGCCGAGACGATGCGGCGCACGATCTGCACCGGCGTGCCCTCGAACGACAGCGCCGGCACCAGCTCGGCGCGCAGCAGCTCGAGCGCGCGGGCCTGGACGGCGGAGTCGAGGTCGGCGCGGTCGGCGAAGTGGCGGTAGACCACCGTGCGGCTCAGCCCGGCCCGCTCGGCGATCGCCTGCACGTGCACCTCGGTGCCCGGCGGCGCCTCGGACAGGACGGCGATGGCGGCGCCGAGGATGTGCTGACGGCGCGCCTGGTTGTGGTTGTCCCACCGAGCCTGGCGCCCGTCGGTCTTCGCGGCCATCCGATCCCCCTCCCGAGGTCCGGATCAGCCTAGCCGCGGGCGGCGGCTACCGGCCGATACCCCGGCCCGCGGGGACCGCCCTCGGTCGGGCCGCGACCCCACCGTCGAGATCGTCCAGCAGCGTCGAGACCGTCTCCTCGGCGTCCGCCTTGTTGGTCCCGAGGAACCCGGTCGGCCCGCGCTTGGCCCAGCCCACGACGTACACGCCGGGGCGGATCCGCCCGCGCTCGTGCGCGACCGGCGTCCAGTCCTGCCCGATGGCGCCGACGACGAGGTCGGCCTCGAGCACGCTCCCGTCACCGAGGCGTACGCCGCGCACCCGGTCGGGCCCGACGACCTCGGTCACCGGGCTGTCGAAGCGCAGCACGATCCGCGGCCGGCCCGGCGTCGGCCGACGCCCGGCCAGGTCGCGCAGCAGCCGCGAGCGGACGGACCCGTCGGGAGGCGGCGCGGCCTCGAGCACCACGTCGACCGACGAGAGCCCCGCCAGCCCCACCAGTTCGGGCGTGGTGAACGCCGAGTCGGCGAGCGAGCGACGCCCGAGCACGACCACCTCGCGCGCGCCGACCAGCGGGCCGGTGAGCAGGCGGGCGGCGTCGAGCGCGACGTTGCCGGCGCCGACGACCACCACCCGGCCGCCGTCGGCGGGCTCGAGGTCACCGGCCAGGGAGCGCCGGTCGGGGTGGCCGTTCGACCACTCGGCCAGCGCGGCACCGCCGAGCACGCCCGACAGCTCCGCCCCCGGTACGCCGAGGGGCCGGTCGGCGGCCGCGCCCACGGCGTACACGATCGCGTCGTAGTCGGTCTCGAGCTCCTCGACCGTGACGTCGCGGCCGACCTCGACGCCGAGGCGGTAGCGGAAGCCGGGCTGCGCGGCGATCTGCTCGAACAGCTGCGACACCTCGCGGGTCTCGGTGTGGTCGGCGGCCACGCCGTGGCGGGCCAGGCCGTGCGGCACGTCGAGCCGCTCGAGCACGTCGACGCTGACCTCGGGGTGCTTGAGCAGCTCGTCGGCGGCGTACAGCCCGGCCGGGCCGGCGCCGACGATCGCGACCCGGAACGGGCCGGGGCGCACGAGCCGGCGCTGCGGCGGGACCAGCGCGACCGGCGTGCGGTCGGCGTGCGGGAAGACCTCGTAGTACTCCGCGGCCAGGGCCACGAACGGCTGCTGGTCGGGGCGCAGCCGCGAGCCGGGCACGATCGCGCCGACCGGGCAGGCGGTCACGCAGGCGCCGCAGCCCACGCAGGAGTCGGCGTCGATGTAGACCATCTCGGCGGTCGCGAAGCCGGGCTCGCCCGGCGCGGGGTGGATGCAGTTGACCGGGCACGCGACGACGCACGAGGCGTCGCTGCAGCACGACTGCGTGACGACGTAGGCCACGACGGCGACCTCAGTGCGACGCGGCCGAGGGCTGGCTGCGGAACCGCGACGAGCGGCCGTCGATCTTCAGCACCCGCCAGAGCAGGCGCGAGACCCGGTTCATCATCCCGGTGCGCTCGGCGAGCATCCGGACGTCGGCGAACAGGTCGCGCAGCGTCTGCCGGGCCTGCGGGGTGCCCCAGTAGAGCTCCTTGAAGACCCAGCGCGGCATGCCCATGTCGCGCCGCGCCCGCCGGCTCGGCTTGAGGATCGCGTCGCACAGCCAGCGCATGATGATCGGGAAGCCGATCGACATCAGCAGCCGCTGCGGGAAGGTCAGCCTCGGCGCGGTGTGCTCGAGGTACTGGTGGGCGAAGCCGATGTGGCGGGCCTCCTCGGCCACGTGGATCTGCATGATCCGCTGCAGCAGCGGGTGGATCTCGCCGCCCGAGCGCAGGATCGACTTCTGCATGTGGTCGATCGGCTCCTCACCGGCGAGCACGCCGACGAAGAAGCCGAACGGCAGCCGGTGCGCGGCCAGCGGGAGGAACGGCGCCAGGAACCGGAACAGCCGCGGCGCCCCGGCGACGTCCGCGCCGGTGCGGTTCACGAACTCCTGGAACATCTGGGTGTGGTGGCACTCCTCGGTCGCCTCGTGGGTGGCGTAGCGGAACTCGGGGGTGCGGTTGGGCAGGTGGAAGGCGAAGTTCATCAGCCCGGCGATGAGCACCTGCTCGAACTGCAGGCCGACCTTGGTGATGTTGGCCTGGCGGTAGAGGCCGATCTCGATCTGCCGCTCGCGCGGCAGGCCCTGGTACCAGGGGTGGGCGCCGAGGACGTCGGCCTGCGGCAAGATCCACCGCTCGTCGTCGGCCACGACGGCGTACTCGGGGTCGTCCCAGGCGATGTCGGCGAAGGCGTCGAAGTGGGTGTCCACCGAGGCTTCGGAGAGCGTCTGGAGGGTCTCGCGGTACGACGTCGCGGTCATGGACCCAGGTTAGTGCGACACCGTGTCACGGTGTCAAGGGTACGCGCGACATCGCGTCGCACTTTCTTCGTCACAGCGCTCTGACCGGGCTACGGCGCGTTGAAGAACTCCCCCAGCCGGGTCTCCGCGCCGGGGCACGTGACGTTCTTGTCGCGGTCGTCCTGGACCCACTGGCCCAGCACCGCCTCGCCGCCCTGGATCGACCAGTCCGCCCCGCAGCGCGAGAGCGCCTCGGCCATCGAGGTCTGCCCCGCCGCCCGCCACTCGGGTACGCCGAGGCTCAGGTCGCCGACGACCTGCTCCCACAGGTACGGCGTGGAGTAGACGCCGATCGCGTACCCGGCGTCGAGGTAGCCCTGGGCAGCGCCGCGCACCACCTCGGCGTTCGCGGCCAGCGCCTCGGCAGACCCGGAGGGCCAGTCGTAGTCGGGCACGTGCTCGACGTCGAGCCACACGAACGGCACCTCCAGCCCGGCCGCCCGCATCGAGGCGATGTTGAACTCGGCCTGGGCGCGGCCGGCCTGGCGCAGCCCGCCGTGCTCGGCCTGCGCGGCGGCGTCCGGCCAGCTGATGACGGAGTAGGCACCGAGCAGGAGGCCCTCGCCCCGGGCCCACGCGACCTGGTCGGCCAGGCACGGGTTCACGTGGAAGCCCGGGCCGTTGGTGAGGCCGATGACGACGTACTCCGCCTCCGCGGTCGGCAGCGGCGCGCCCGTGGAGATCTTGTGCTCGATGCCCAGTCCGGCCGGGCACTGCGGCCAGCCGAAGTCGGCGCCGAGCACCGGGCCGCTGCGCGGGGCGATGGCGTCGGCCTCGATGGCCGCCGCCTGCGACTGCGCCTCGGCGGCCAGTCCGGCGAGCGCCTCGTCCTCCGCGCTCGCGAGGTCCTCGCCCGGGACGGACGGCGACGCGGCGGACGGCGACGCGACCGTCGGCGGCGGCTCCGGGTCGGCGGCGTCCGGCGCACCGGTGCGGTCGGAGGCGCACCCGGCCACGAGCACGAGCAGCGCCGCGACGGCGAGGCGCCTCACGGCTTCTCCCACACCGAGACGTGCGCAGTGCTGGCGGCGGTGAACTCGGCGCGGTCCCACCAGGCCCACCGCTCGCGCAGCGACATCCCGGCGATCCGGGCCATCAGGTCGAGCTCGGCCGGCCAGGCGTAGCGGAACGGCACCGAGTTGCGCGCGTAGGTCCCGTCGTCGGTGCGGGTGTAGTGGTGCGACCACATCTGCTGGGTGACGGGGTCGTACTCGTCGATGCCGTGGTGGTCGTCCTCGTGGCGGAACACCCGGTAGCGGTGGTCGGTCTGCGCGTCCAGCACGCCCGGCACGCCGGTCTCGACGACGAAGCGGCCGCCGGGGCGCAGGTGGCGCGCGGCGTTCTCGAACGTCGCGACCTGGTCGTCCTGCGTGGTGACGTTGCCGAGGGTGTTGAAGACCAGGTAGACGAGGTCGAACTCCCCCGCGCCGACCTCGGTGACGGTGTAGTCGCCGATCGTCACCGGCAGCGCGTCGCCGCCGGGCTTGGCCCGCAGCCGGGCCACCATCGCCTCCGACAGGTCGATGCCGTGCACGTCGACCCCGCGCGCGGCCAGCGGCAGCGCGATCCGGCCGGTGCCGACGGCCAGCTCGAGCGCGCGCCCGCCGTCCGGCACCAGGCCGGCCAGGAAGCCCGACTCCAGCGCCAGGTGCGCGGCGCCGAACCGCTCGTCGCCGTCGTCGTCGTACGACGCGGCGACGGACTCGGCGAAGAAGTCGGGGCGCGACGGTGGTCGAGGAGGGCGCGCAGCGCCCGTCTCGAGACCCCCGTCGCCCATCACACCTGTTCGCGCGACTCCACGGCGGCCGCCACCCGGGCGATCGCCTCCTCGATCGGCACGCCGTTGTCCTGCCGCCCGTCGCGGTAGCGGAACGACACGGCGTTCGCGGCCACGTCGTCGTCGCCGGCGATGACCATGAACGGCACCTTCTGCAGCTGGGCGTTGCGGATCTTCTTCTGCATCCGGTCGTCGGAGTCGTCGACCTCGACCCGCAGACCCGCCTTCTGCATGGTGCGCGCGACGTCCCAGAGGTAGTCGGCGTGCCGCTCGGCGATCGGGATGCCCTGCACCTGCACCGGCGCGAGCCAGGGCGGGAACGCGCCGGCGTAGTGCTCGACCAGCACGCCGATGAACCGCTCGATCGAGCCGAACTTGGCCGAGTGGATCATCACCGGCTGCTGGCGGGTGCCGTCGGCGGCGGAGTACTCCAGCGCGAAGCGCTCGGGCGAGGGCTGGTTGAAGTCGTACTGGATGGTCGACATCTGCCAGGTGCGGCCGATGGCGTCGCGCGCCTGCACCGAGACCTTGGGGCCGTAGTACGCCGCGCCGCCCGGGTCGGGCACCAGCTCGAGGCCGGACGCGACGCAGACGTCCTCGAGGACCTTGGTCGCGATCTCCCAGTCCTCGTCGGAGCCGATGAACTTGTCGGGCTTGGAGTCGTCGCGCGTCGACAGCTCGAGGTAGAAGTCGTCGAGGCCGAAGTCGCGGAACAGCCCGAGGCAGAAGTCCAGCAGGTGCTTGATCTCGGCCGGCGCCTGCTCCTTGGTCACGTAGGAGTGCGAGTCGTCCTGGGCGAACCCGCGCACCCGGGTCAGGCCGTGGATCACGCCGGACTTCTCGTGGCGGTAGACGTGGCCGAACTCGAACAGCCGCAGCGGCAGCTCGCGGTAGGAGCGCTGGCGCGAGCGGAAGATGAGGTTGTGCATGGGGCAGTTCATCGCCTTCATGCGGTAGTCCATGCCGTCCACGTCGAGCGGGGGGAACATCCCCTCGCCGTAGTAGGGCAGGTGACCGGAGGTGTAGAAGAGCCCCTCCTTGGCGATGTGGGGCGTGCCGACGTACTGGAAGCCCTCCTCGATGTGGCGACGGCGGACGTAGTCCTCCATCTCGCGCTTGATCACCCCGCCCTTGGGGTGGAACACGGGCAGGCCGGAGCCGATCTCGTCGGGGAAGGAGAACAGGTCGAGCTCGCGCCCGAGCTTGCGGTGGTCGCGGCGCTCGGCCTCCTCGAGGCGGAACAGATGCCCCTCGAGCGCCTCCTTCGACGGCCACGCGGTGCCGTAGATGCGCTGCAGCTGCTTGTTCTTCTCGTTGCCGCGCCAGTACGCCGCCGCGGTGCGCATCAGCTTGAACGCCGGGATCCGCTTGGTGGTGGGCAGGTGCGGGCCGCGGCACAGGTCGCTCCACGCGACCTCGCCGTCGCGGCGGACGTTGTCGTAGATGGTGAGCTCGCCGGCACCGACCTCGACGCTCGCGCCCTCCGCGGCGTCGTCGGACCGGCCCGCCCCCTTGAGCCCGATCAGCTCGATCTTGTAGGGCTCGTCCTTGAGCTCGGTGAGCGCGTCGCCGTCGGTGGTGACCCGGCGGGAGAACCGCTGGCCCTCCTTGATGATCTTGCGCATCCGGGTCTCGATCTTCTCGAGGTCCTCGGGGACGAACGGCACCTCGACGTCGAAGTCGTAGTAGAACCCGTCGCGCACCGGCGGGCCGATGCCGAGCTTGGCGTCCGGGAACAGGTCCTGCACGGCCTGGGCCATCACGTGCGCGGCGGAGTGGCGCAGGATGTCGAGGCCGTCGGGGCTGTCGATGGCCACGCCCTCGATCTCGTCGCCGGCCTGGAGCTCGTACGACAGGTCCTTCAGCTCGCCGTTCACACGAGCAGCGATGACGTCGGCCTCGTCGCGGAACGGCTCCCACGCCTTGGTGCCGGTCGTGACCTCGCGCACCTCACGCTCACCGGCGTGGACGAGGGAGATCTCGAGGTCTGACACGGAAGGGCCTTTCGCTGAGCGGACGAGCGGACCCCCCGATGCTAACGACGCCACCGCCGGCGCCGCGCCCGGATTACCCCGGCGCCCAGCAGGGGACAGCCGAGGCCCCGGGGCGGTGGGTGCCCCGGAGCCTCGGCTCGCCGTACGTCGCTCTGAGAGTGCGGCTCAGCCGAGCGACGTCCGGTTGCTCTTGCGCGGCGGTGCGCTCTTCACGTTCGACGGGTCCGAGCCGAGCCGGATCTCCCGGCTGTCGTTGACCCCGCCGCCGTCGGTGTCCCAGTTGAGCGGATCCGTACGACGCTTGCCGAACTTCTTGTTCTTCTTGCCCGTCACCTCGTCGCGGTCGCGCAGCTTGTCGCCGTCCGTGTCCGCCTTGGTCGGGTCGCTGAACAGCCGCTTGAGCGTGTACGTCCCGCCCTTCGCGAAGACCGGCTGCTTCTTGATCTTGACCCCGCGCGCCTCGGTGCTGTCGCTGAGGCCGTCACCGTCGGTGTCCGCGGCGCAGGGGCTGGTCCGCACGAGCCCGATCGGGCTCTTCTTGCCGCCCTTGGTCCGCACCTTCTTCTTGATCACGAACCCGTTGTGCTCCACGCCGTCAGCCAGCTTGTCGCCGTCGGAGTCGGTGCTCAGCGGGTTGGTCCGGCAGCCGCTGCCCGGCAGCCCGCGGACCTCCGCGGAGTCGGTGAGCCCGTCGCCGTCGGTGTCCGCCCGGGTCCGGTCGGTCCCGTACAGCCCCTCGTCGGCGTCGGTCAGGCCGTCACCGTCGGTGTCGGTCGGGCCGGTCGGACCGGTCGGGCCGTTCGGGCCCGGGCCGGGCGTCACCGGCTGGTCGTCGCTCGGGTCGAGCGGGTTGCTCCCCCGGCCGACCTCGACGCCGTCGGCCACGCCGCCGTTGTCGGTGTCCACGACGAGCGGGTCGGTGAGGAACCGGTTGACCTCCGCCCCGTCGTTCAGGGTGTCACCGTCGGTGTCCGCCTTCTTCGGGTCGGTCGCCGTGTCGTTCACCTCGCGACCGTCGATGAGACCGTCACCGTCGGTGTCGACGAGCAGCGGGTCCGTGCCGTGGGTGTTGACCTCGGCGCCGTCGCCGAGCCCGTCGACGTCGGTGTCCGCGACCTTCGGGTTCGTCTTGTGGGTGCTGACCTCCTGGCCGTCGCTCAGCGCGTCACCGTCGGTGTCGGCCAGCTTCGGGTTCGTGGTGTAGGTCTTCACCTCGGGGCCGTCGAGCAGCCCGTCGTCGTCGGAGTCCGGGTCGTTGGGATTCGTCCCCGCCGTCGTCTCCTCGGAGTTGGTCAGGCCGTCCTGGTCCGGGTCGTTCGGGTCGACGCCGGGGACGTCGTCGCTCGGGTCGAGCGGGTCCGTCGCCGGCGTGCGCCCGATCTCCACGTCGTCGTTGACCGAGCCGCCATCGGTGTCCGCCTTGGTCGGGCTGGTGCCGTAGGTGTTCACCTCGGCGCCGTCCGGCAGCGTGTCGCCGTCGCTGTCGGCGACGTTCGGGTTCGAGCCGTAGGTCTTGACCTCGAGCCCGTCGTTGAGCCCGTCACCGTCGGTGTCGGCGACCAGCGGGTTGCTCGTGGGCGGGCCGTTGACCTCCTCGCCGTCCTCGCGGCCGTCGTTGTCGGTGTCCGGCCTGGTCGGGTCGGTGCCGTGGGTCTTGACCTCGGGGCCGTCCTGCAGCCCGTCGTCGTCGGTGTCGGGGTCGTTCGGGTTGGTCCCGTACGTCGCCTCCTCGGTGTCGAGGAGCCCGTCGCCGTCGGCGTCCGCGTTCGGGTCGGAGCAGTCGACGCCGCCCGTCGGCGCCTCGGCCGACACGCTCATCGGCGCCGTGCCCAGCGCGAGGTCCACGAGCTGCTGGCCGAGCAGCCCCACGTCGAGCGACACCCGGACCAGGTCGTCGACCGTGGCCGCCCCGACCTTGCCGGCCGAGGTGTTGGTCGGCGCGAAGGCCGTCACCGTGAGCGAGACGCTGGCCAGCGGGTTGCTGGGCAGCACCAGCGGGATGCTCACCGGCTGCCCGTTGAGCGGGATCACCTGGGTCTGCCCGCCCAGCGTCACCGAGACGGTCGGCTGGTCCTGGAACCCGGCCGTGCCCGTCGTCCCGTCCGAGCGCGCCTTGAGCACCACCGGCGACGCGACCCGCACGGCAGCAGCGCCACCGAGCAGCGAGATGTCACCCACCGACGTCCGCACGGTCGACTCCACCGCCGACCGCCCGTTCGAGCCGTCGACCAGCGCCGTCTGCGTGAACGTGTCGGACGCACCGACCCGCGCGACGTACGGCACGCCCAGCGCGCTCAGCGCTCCGGAGTCGAGCACGCTCGCCGACGCCAGCGTCGTGGTCGCCCGCGACAGCACCCGGGTCCCGTTCACCCCACCGACGCACGTCGCCGACCCGGTCGGCGCGAACGCCGCCACCTCACCGCGCAGCAGCCCGATGCCGGCCAGCGGCGCCGCCGGCACCGTCAGTGCCGTGTCGTCGATCGCCGCGTTCGGCGGCGCGGCCACCCGCACCCCCTGACCCGGCACCGGCACGCCACCGAGCGCCAGGTCGACGTTGTTGGACGTCGCGACCGACTTCTCGACCGCGTCGCTGTCGGCCGTGCTGCGGGCGTGCCCGACCTTGAGGTTCGCCACCGACTGCCCGAGGGCACTCAGGTTGGCCAGGTCGACGAGGTCACCGTGGGCCGAGGCCTCGTAGGTGCCGGGAGCAGCGGCCGCGAGGGCCGGCGAGCTGGCCGCCGGGACGGCGAGCGCCGCCGCGGCCATGGCCGGGGGAATGAGGAGGGCAACAGATCTGCGCATGAGGGGGAGGGTCCTTTTCGCATCGTCAACGGACCGCGAGGATCACGACGGAGGCCCCCCTCCCCAACGCACAGAGCACGAGTCCCCGCGTGAGGACAACGTTGACACGCGTCAAGGCCACCCGTACGCGAAATGCGGCAACCAGACGAACGCGAGCGCTACCGACGGCGGCTGGGCCGCGGCCACTCCCGTGACAGCACGGCCAGGCCCGCAGGCAGGCCGAGCGCCAGCCCGTAGCGCACGTCGCCGGCCACGGCACCACCGAGACCGCCGCCGCCGACGACCGCGAGCGCCTTGCCCACGGCGACCAGCCGGAGGGTCAGCGCAGCGTCGAGATCGGTGCCGAACACGATCATGAGGCTACGACGACAGACGTCGTCGCGGGAGCCCTCAGGAGAGCTGTCAGGTGGGCGATACTGGGTTCGAACCAGTGACCTCTTCGGTGTGAACGAAGCGCGCTACCACTGCGCCAATCGCCCCTGCTTTGCGGTCGCCGATGCTAGCCCATCACGCGGGCTCCTCCAGCATCGAGGCCTCCCGAGCCCGCCACGCCTGCTGCGCCGCCCGCGTCACGGGCCCCGGCACCGGCAGCTCGCGCACCTCGACGCCGTCGTCCCACGCCCGCACCGGCTGGACGTCGCGCGTCGTCGAGGCCAGGAACACCTCCGACGCCGACTTCAGCACCGACACCGGCTCGTCGACCTCCCGCGCCCCGAACCACTCGAGCACCAGCGCCCGCGTCACCCCCGCCAGGCACCCCGAGGCCAGTGTCGGCGTCCGCAGCTCGCCGTCCACGACGTAGAAGACGTTCGACCCCGTGCCCTCGCACAGGTGCCCGGCCAGGTTGGCGAACACCGCCTCCCCCGCCCCCCGCCGCTTGGCCTCGGCCAGCGCGACCACGTTCTCGGCGTACGACGTGGTCTTGAGCCCGGCCAGCGCGCCGCGCTCGTTGCGCGGCCACGGCACCAGCGCCACCGCCGACGACTCCGCCGCCGGCTCCAGAGGACCACCGACGACCACCAGCGTCGGCCCCGCGTCTCCCCCGCGCCCCGACCCCATCGGCGCCGGCCCACCCGTCCACGTGATCCGCACCCGGGTCAGCGGCTCGGCCGAGGCGTCCACACCCTCGAGCACCGCAGCCACCCCAGCCCGCACGTATGCCAGGTCAGGCGCAGGCAGCCCCAGCCCCGCCGCACTCGACACCAACCGCTCCAGGTGCCGCCCGAGTGCGAACGGCCGCCCACCCACGGCCTTCACCGCCTCGAACACCCCGTCGCCCACGGTGAACCCGTGGTCGGACACCACCACCGCCGGCTCGTCGACACTTCCCAGCAACACCCCGTTCACCCACGCGCGCATGACTCCATCCAACACGCACCGACCCCCTCAGTTTTCCGCCGACGCACCCCATCGGCTACTGTTCTCACGCACTCAGAGGGAGCCCCCAAGGTCCCGATGAAGCAGGCGGACATAGCTCAGTTGGTAGAGCGCAACCTTGCCAAGGTTGAGGTCGCGAGTTCGAGTCTCGTTGTCCGCTCGGAGAGGGTCTCGGCAGACCCGTCCACGGTGGGTTGGCCGAGAGGCGAGGCAACGGACTGCAAATCCGTGTACACGGGTTCAAATCCCGTACCCACCTCGCACATCACCACCACAACTCCATCCCGGGCGATTGGCGCAGCGGTAGCGCGCTTCCTTGACACGGAAGAGGTCACTGGTTCAAACCCAGTATCGCCCACCATCCTCACAAGAGCCTCCACCTCGAGTTGATCTCAGGTCGGGGCTCTTGTTCCTTGGTGGGTGACCCCGGCCCACTTCTGCGCCACCCCACTGCCGGCGACGCCATCGACGTACGCACCCACGCCAAGAACGTCCGCTCGTTCGCCAAGCTGAACCGCTGGTCCGGAGCCACACCCACCCCGTACACCCACCCGGGCCAACCACCCGTGGGACCTGTTCACTGATCGGGAACAAGACCACCCCGAGCCCGAGACGACTCAATGCGAGAGTGGTCTTGTGAGTGATCAGGGTGCAGGTCCCACGGGTGGTTGGCCCGGGTGGGTGTACGGGGTGGGTGTGGCTCCGGACCAGCGGTTCAGCTTGGCGAACGAGCGGACGTTCTTGGCGTGGGTGCGTACGTCGATGGCGTTGTTGGCTGGTGGGGTGGCGTTGGATGCGGTGGAGCTGGATGGACCGCGGGGGCTGCAGACGGGGCTGGCCGTGGCGCTGCTGGTGCTGGGATTGCTGGGTGCTGGTGTCGCGTGGGTGCGGTGGGCAGCGACCGAGCGGGCGATGAGGATGGGCCGCCCGCTGCCGGGGACGGTGGCGCTGGCGTGGTTCGCGCTCGTCCTGGTGGTGGTGGCGGCCGGGCTCGTCGTGCTGGTGCTGTGAGCGCGGGTCTCCCGGAGCAGCTCGAGGACCAGCGGGAGCGGACGCTGCTGGCGTGGCGGCGTACGGCGCTCTCGCTGGTGGCGGTCGGGCTCCTGGTCGCGCACCTGTCGGTGGGCGACAGCCCGGTGGGGCTGCTGGCCCTGCTGGTGGTGGTCGGTTCGGTGGTCGCGTTCGTGTGGCTGAACCCGGGTGTGCGGCCCGCGGTGAGTGCGGCGGCGCTGTCGCTCGGCGTCCTCGCGCTGGGCTCCGTGGCCCTGGTCGCGCTGCTCGGCGGGTGGAGTGGGTAACGGCCCTCAGCGACTCCGCTAGCGATAGGGAAAGCCTGTCGCCGCAGGTCAGCACGGTCATTGACACTCGGGGCCGCACCGCCCAGGGTGGTCGGGACTCGGGAAGAGGGTGCAATGAAGAGGTGGCTCAAGGACGTCGACCCGGCTGTGTTCTGGGGCTCGGCGGTGCTGATCGCAGTGTTCGTGGTGTGGGGCATCGCCGCACCCGAGAGCCTGGGGTCGGTGATGTCGACGTCGCTCAACTGGGTCATCGGCAACTTCGGCTGGGCGTTCGTGCTCATCGCGTTCTCGGCGCTGGTGCTGTCGATCTACCTCGTGTTCTCCAAGTACGGGAAGCTCCGCCTGGGCCCCGACGACTCGCGACCGCAGTTCTCGACGTTCTCGTGGGTCTCGATGATGTTCGCGGCCGGCCTGGGCGCGGGGCTGCTGTTCTACGGCGTCGCCGAGCCGGTCACGCACTGGACCGCTCCCCCGCACGGCCTGGCTGAGCCGCGCTCGGAGGAGGCGGCGCTCGTCGCGCTGCGCTACACCTACTTCCACTGGGGCTTCAACGGCTGGGCCATGTACGCGATCATGGGCGGCGCGATGGCCTACTTCTCCTTCCGGAGGGGCCTGCCCATCCAGGTGAGCGCGACGTTCACGCCGATCCTCGGCCCGAACGCGATGACCCGCCCGATCGGCCGCGTCATCGACGCGCTAGCCATCGTCGCCACCCTGTTCGGCACCGCGACCGCGCTCGGCCTCAACGGCCTGCAGCTCAACAGCGGGCTCGACTACCTCTTCGGCGTACCCAAATCGAACGCCGTCGCGGTGACGATCATCATCGTCGTCACCGCCCTGTTCCTGCTGAGTGCGACCTCGGGCGTCGAGAAGGGCATCAACTACCTCGCCAACCTCGGCTCGGTCGCCACGATCGTGCTGTTCCTGTTCTTCCTCGTCGTCGGCGGCTCGACGGTGCTGGTGATCAGCCAGGGCATCGAGTCGATCGGCAACTACGTCGTCCAGGTGCTCCCGATGTCGCTGCAGACCGGCGTCGGTGACGAGCAGTGGATGGCCGGCTGGACGATCTTCTACTGGGCGTGGTGGATCAGCTGGGCGCCCTTCGTCGGCATGTTCGTCGCGCGGATCTCGCGCGGTCGCACCATCCGCGAGTTCGTGCTCGGGGTGGTGGCGGCGCCGACCGGCTTCGGGTTCCTGTGGTTCGCCGTGACCGGTGGCGTCGGGATCGAGCTGCAGCGCAACGGCGACGCCGACATCGTGGGCAGCCTGGCCACGCCGGAGCTGTCGCTGTTCACCGCGCTCGACGCGCTGCCGCTGCCGGTGATCAGCTCGGCGCTGTGCGTGGTGCTCATCGCGCTGTTCTTCATCAGCGGGGCGGACGCCGCCTCGGTGGTCATGGCGACGATGGCCTCGCGCGGCTCGATGGAGCCCTCGAAGGTCGTCACCATCGTCCTCGGCGCGCTCATGGGCGGGATCGCCTGCGCGATGCTGCTCGTGGGCGGGCTCAACGCCCTCCAACAGGCGGCGGTGCTCGGCTCGGTGCCGTTCACGTTCGTGCTCATCGGCGTGGCCTACTGCTGGCTCAAGGCGCTGCGCGAGGACGCCCGCGGCGACGCACCCGTCGTCGACGCCGACCACCACGAGGCCACGCCCGACGCCGGCGTCGACGAGCCCACGCGGCCGGCGGAGGTGCTGCCGTGAGGGCGCGCCTCGCCGTCGTGCTGCTCGCCGTGCTCGGGCTCGCGCTGTCCGCGTGCGGCGAGGCCAACAGCGAGCGCGACACCAGCTCGCAGCCGCAGGGCGCCTCGCTCCGGGTCACCCTCGGCACCCAGGAGTTCCCCGAGGCGCGGATCCTCGGGGAGCTGTGGCGCCAGGCGCTCGCGGTCAACGGGTACGCCGTCGACCTGCGCAAGGGCGTCGGCCCGGCCGAGGACCTCGACGAGGAGCTCAAGGCCGGCACCATCGACGGCTACGTCGCCTACACCGGCACCGTGCTCTCGATCGTCGCCGGCCAGGAGGTCACCGGGCTCGACCCGGACGCGACGTACGCGGCGGCGAAGCAGTTCTACGCCGGCCAGGACATGGTCATGAGCCAGATGACGCCGTTCCAGAACAAGGACGCGATCGCCACCACCACGACGTTCGCCGAGGACAACGACCTCACCGAGATCGGCGACCTGGCCGACCTCGACTCGTTCACCCTCGGCGCGCGCCCCGAGTTCGAGGACCTCCAGCTCGGCCTCACCGGCCTGCAGGAGGTCTACGGCCTCGACAACGCCGAGTTCGCGCCGCTCGAGCTCGGCACCCAGTACGACGCGCTCGACTCCGGCGAGGCCCAGGCGGTGGATGCGTTCACCACCGACCCGCAGCTCGACTCGGGCGACTACACCCTGCTCGACGACCCCGACCTGCTCTTCGGCAGCCAGAACGTCGTCATGGTCGTCGGCCAGGACAAGCTCGACCGCATCGACGCCGAGGCGTTCATGCGGGTGGTCGACACGGTCAATGCCGAGCTCGACGAGGACACCATGGTGCGGCTCAACGCCGAGGTCACCGAGGGCGCCACCGACGAGGTCGTGGCCAAGGAGTTCCTGCGCAGCCGGGGGCTCGACGAGCCGCTCCGGTCCTGAGAGATCCCGTCACAAGCCCGCCAGACGCAACGAGGAGACAGCCGTGCCGGACCGTCGCAACCCCTTCGAGGGCGTCACCGACTTCTTCAGCGAGATCTCGCGGATGCGCTCGATCGGCGTCCACGGCGGGTACGCCGAGCACGGCGTCGAGGCCACCGAGCGCACCCACGCCTCGGCCTGGGTGCCGGCCACCGACATCCTGGCCCACGGCGACGACCTGGTGATCCGGGTCGAGCTCGCGGGCGTCGACCCCGACGACGTCGACCTCAGCTTCAGCCACGGCGTGCTCACCGTCTCGGGCACCCGGCGCGGCGGGCACGCCGACGAGGAGGACGAGTTCCTCATCCGTGAGCGCTTCTACGGCACCTTCCGCCGGGTGATCACGCTGCCGGAGGGCACCGAGGCCGACCAGATCGACGCCGAGTTCGACGACGGCCTGGTCGAGATCACCGTGCGCGACGGCGTCACGCCGGCCGACAGCACCAAGATCTCGCTGAGCGACAAGTCGGCCGCACCGACCTCGCGCCGCCTGACCTAGGCGTCGGCGGCCAGCCGGAAGCCGACGTTGCCCGAGCTGGAGTCGGGTGACTGGCTCTGGCGGGCCGAGACCCGGTAGCGCCGGCAGTACGACGCGTGGCACAGGTAGGACCCGCCGCGGCTGACCGCGCCCGCGCACCACTCCCAGACGTTGCCGGTCGTGTTGTGCAGCCCGTAGCCGTTGGCCGGGAACGCCTCGACCGGGCAGGTGCCGGCCCAGCCGTCGGCCTGGGTGTTCTCGACGGGGAAGGTGCCCTGCCAGACGTTCATCCGGTGCACTCCCCCGGGCTCGAGCTCCGCGCCCCACGGGAACGGCTGGCCGACCAGACCGCCGCGCGCGGCGTGCTCCCACTCGGCCTCGGTGGGCAGCCGCCCGCCCGCCCACGCGGCGTACGCCTCGGCGTCGCGCAGCGAGACGTGCACGACCGGGTGCCGCTCGCGCCCGTCGTACGACGAGTGCGGGCCTTCGGGGTGGGCCCAGTCGGCGCCGTGCACCTGGCGCCACCACGGCGCCGCCGCGACGCCCTGGGTCGGCGGGAAGTCCTCGGGCAGGAAGCCGCCGAACACGAACGACCAGCCGTAGGCCTCGGCGTCGCTGCGGTGGCCGGTGTCGGCCACGAACGCGGCGTACTCGACGTTGGTCACCGCGCAGCGGGCGATGCGGTACGGCGCCACGGTGGCCGTGCGGACCGGCCACTCCTCGGGGTGGTCGGGGTCGTCGCTGCCGAGCCGGGTCTCGCCGCCCTGGAGGGTGACGAGGCCCGCGGGGTCACGAGACGGTCGCTGCATGACGTCCTCGCCCACCGGTGGGCGAGGCTCGCCGCCGTCGCGCGACGGGGCGCAGCAGCTGCTCACGTCGGGCTCACTGGTGCGTGTAGTGCGCCCGCGCCCGCTCCTCCTCGGCGACCGCGGCCGAGATCGGGCCGAGGTCGAACCGCACGCGGTGGATGAGGCCCTCGAACGCGTTGCGCACCGGCCGGTAGTCGTCGGTCACGGGGGTGCCGCGGTCGACGCCGACGTTGAAGGTCTCGTCGAAGGCGAAGTAGTACGCCGTGGTGACGGGGATCCGGCCCGAGGCGACCGTGACGTCGTCGACGAGCAGGCTCACCTGCGCGCCGCTGCCGGGCGGGCCGCCGTCGTAGTCGAACGACACGACGAGGTCGTGACGGCCGGGCTCGATCGGCGACTCGGCCCGCACGTGGGTGAGGTCGCGGCCGCAGAAGTTGTAGGCGTACATCGGCACGCTGTCGACGACGTACAGCGACCAGCCGCCGAAGCGCCCGCCCTGCGCCACCACCACGCCGTTCGTGCCGGTGACCAGCTCGAGGTCGGCGGTGATGAGGTGGGAGCGGTTCTTGACGTTGGGCGCGGCCTCCTCGGTGAGCCGGCCCACGCGCGGGCCGAAGCTCATCGTGGTGCGGCCGCCGTGCAGGTCGAGACGACCCGCGACCTCGGGGTTCTCGCGCTCGGTGACGCGGTCGTCGAGCGGCAGCACCTTGTACTTGGCCGCCTCGACCAGGAACCGGGCCTGCAGCGAGCGCAGCCGCTCGGGGTGCTCGGCGGCCAGGTCGCGGGCCTGGGTCCAGTCGGTGTCGAGGTCGTAGAGCTCCCAGACGTCGTCGTCGAAGGACCGGTCGCCCGCGCCGACCATCTCCCACGGGACGCCGTGACGGGTGCCGGCCAGCCAGCCCTCGTGGTAGACGCCGCGGTTGCCGATCATCTCGAAGTACTGCGTCGTGCGCCGGTCGGCCGCCGTCGCGTCGCCGAAGGTGTAGCTCATGCTGGTGCCCTCGATCGGCTGCTGGGGCGTGCCGTGCACGCTGACCGGCTCCGGCAGCCCGGTCACCTCGAGGATCGTCGGCAGCACGTCGATGACGTGGTGCCACTGGTGCCGGATCTCGCCACGGGCCTCGATGCCGTTGCCCCAGCGCACGACCATGCCGTCGCGGGTGCCGCCGAGGTGCGAGGCGATCTGCTTGGTCCACGGGTACGGCGTGTTCATCGCCAGCGCCCAGCCCACCGGGTACATGCCGTACGTCGTGGGGTCGCCCAGCGTGTCGAGGCGCGCGGCCATGTCGGCGGTGTCGTCCTGGATGCCGTGGCCGACCAGGTGCTCGCGGAAGGTGCCGCGCGGGCCGCCCTCGCCGGAGGCGCCGTTGTCGCCCAGGATGTAGAAGATCAGGGTGTCCTCGAGGACCCCCAGCTCGTCGAGGGCGTCGATGAGCCGGCCGACCTGCACGTCGGCGTGCTCGGCGAACCCGGCGTAGGTCTCCATGAACCGCGCCGCGACCCGCTTCTCGGTCTCGTCGAGCTCGTCCCAGTGCGGGACGCCGTCGGCCCACGGCGAGAGCTCGGCGTCCTCGGGCACGATTCCGAGCTCCTTCTGGCGCGCCAGCGTGGCCTCGCGCTGGGCGTCCCAGCCGGCGTCGAACCTGCCGGCGTACTTGTCGCGCCACTCGGGCGCGACGTGGAACGGCGCGTGGGTCGCGCCGAGCGCGAGGTAGGTGAAGAACGGGCGGTCCGGGGTGATCGCCTGCTGGTTGGTCACCCAGTCGATCGCGCGGTCGGTGAGGTCCTCGGAGAGGTGGTAGCCGTCCTCCGGGAGCTTGTCGGGCTCGACGGGGTGGCGGCCCATGTAGAGCTGGGGGTACCAGTGGTTCATCTCGGCGCCCATGAAGCCGTAGAAGAAGTCGAAGCCCTCGCCGATGGGCCAGCGGATGAACGGCCCGGCCGTGCTCACCTCGACCGGCGGGGTCTGGTGCCACTTGCCGAAGCACGCCGTGCTGTAGCCGTTGCCGCCGAGGATCTGCCCGACCGTGCCGGCGCTGGCCGGGCGGTAGCCGTGGTAGCCCGGCTCCGGCGTCGACATCTCGCTCGTCACGCCCATGCCGACCGAGTGGTGGTTGCGACCGGTCAGCAGCGCCTGCCGCGTCGGCGAGCACAGCGAGGTCACGTGGAAGCGGCTGTAGCGCAGGCCCTCGGCCGAGAGCCGCTCGGCCGTCGGCATCTCCACCGGGCCGCCGTACGCCGACGACGCGCCGAAGCCCATGTCGTCGATGAGCACCACCACGACGTTCGGCGCACCCGGCGGGGCGGTCACCGGCGCGATCGGGCGCTGGTGGGTGTCGACATCGAGGGGCAGCCGCGAGCGGTCAGGTCCGCCCGAGGTCATGGGCACGTCGGCCACGGGCGAGGACTCCTATCGTCACAGCACTTCCGGCGTCACTGTGACTCACGCCGGGGGCCGTGCGCAACGCGCCGCGCGGAGTGGCTCTGTCTACCTGAGCTCGAGGACGGCGACCGCGTCGTCGGCCGTCGGCCACACGTCGATCAGCTCGTGCAGCCCGACCAGCTTCAGCACCCGCATGACCTGCCCCTCGGCGCACGCCAGCCCGAACCGCTTGGCCCCCGCCGCCGAGTGCCGCCAGGCCGCCACGAGCACGCCGATGCCGGTGGAGTCGAGGAACGAGACCCCCGTCAGGTCGACCACCAGACCGGGCTGCGTGCACAGCGACGGGTCGAGCACGATCGATCGCAACCGGCTCGCGGTGGCGATGTCGAGCTCGCCGCTCGCGCGCACGACGTCGACGCCGGAGCGTCGGTCGACGGCGATCTCGAAGTCGTCGCCGGTCCAGGTGTCAGCCGCGGTGGGCATGAGGTTCCTCGCAGGAGCACGTCGTTGGTTGCGGGGCGGTCCCCGGAAGCGTACGTCGGGCGCGGTCGCCGCACCGGTGTTCCAGACAGTTCAGCCCTGGCGCGTCGGGATGGGGCGATTCCGTCCCGCAGCCGCGCCTCGCAGGGTGAGATCCTCGGGCGCGGCGCCGGCCGCACCGCCCGCGTGCGGACCGCATGCCACCAGCGACGGACGACACACGAGCCGACCGGAACTCCACCCACGCGTCGTCCGTTGGTGGTGGCGTGAGGTCCTCACGCAAACGCGCGCGCCACCGAAGTCCCGGCCCTCCCGACCGGAGCGTCTCTGAGACCGTGGTCGGGAGGTGGTGTGCGTGAACGAGTGGTTGCTCGTGCTGATCGGGCTGGTGCTGACCGTGGGGACGGGGCTGTTCGTGGCCTCGGAGTTCGCGCTGGTCAACCTCGACCGGCACGACCTGGAGACGCGGCGCGACCGCGGCGAGAAGGGCCTCGGCCCGACCATCGGCGCGCTCAAGGTGACCTCGACGCACCTGTCGAGCGCCCAGCTGGGGATCACCCTGACCACGCTGCTCACCGGCTACACCTTCGAGCCGGCGATCAGCTCGCTGCTCGAGGAGCCGCTGGAGGGCCTCGGACTCGAGGGCTCTGCGGTGCGCGTGACGGGCGCGGTGATCGGCGTGCTGCTGGCGACGCTGTTCTCGATGATCATCGGTGAGCTGATGCCGAAGAACTTCGCGCTGGCCGTGCCGCGGCAGACCGCGAAGCTCGTGGTGCCGTTCCAGGTGGCGTTCACGACCGTGTTCCGCCCGCTCATCGTGGTGCTGAACGGGACGGCGAACCGGATCATCCGCTCGATGGGCATCGAGCCGCAGGAGGAGCTGAGCGGTGCGCGCTCGGCCGACGAGCTGACCTACCTGGTGCGCCACTCCGCGCAGGCGGGCCTGCTCGAGCAGCACGACGCGACGCTGCTCGACCGCACGCTGAAGTTCTCGACGCTCGACGCCGAGGACGTCATGACGCCGCGGGTGCAGATGACCAGCGTGCCGGTGACGGCGAGCGCGGCCGACGTGGTCGCGACCTCGCTGGCCAGCGGGCACTCCCGGATGCCGGTGACGGAGGACGGACCCGACGACATCGTCGGCGTCGTCCACGTCAAGCAGGCGTGGGCGGTGGCGCCGGAGGCCCGGGCCACGACGACCGTCGACACCCTGATGAGCGCACCGGCCCGGATCTCGGAGACCACCGGCGCCGAGACGCTGCTGGCCATGCTGCGCAAGGAGGGCCTGCAGCTGGCCGTCGTCACCGACGAGTACGGCGGCACGGCGGGCATCGTGACCCTGGAGGACCTCGTCGAGGAGATCGTGGGCGAGCTCGAGGACGAGTTCGACCGGGCCCGGCCCGACGTCGTGCGGCGCGGGCGCTCGGTCGTGTTCGACGCCCAGCTGCGCCCCGACGAGGTGCTGGACCGCGCGGGCGTGCTGGTGCCGGAGTCGGAGGAGTGGGACACCGTGGCCGGCTACGTGCTCGACCGCCTCGAGCGGATGCCCGAGGTCGGCGACGAGATCGAGCTCGAGCACGGCACGCTGCGCGTGGAGCGCGTCGACGGCCAGCGCATCGTGCGGCTGCGCCACATCCCCGTCGAGACGGCGGGGCCCGAAACCGAGGCGGAGTCCGAGCACGAGGTGAGCCAGCATGGGTGAGTACGTCTGGGGCCTGGTCTGGCTCGTGGTCCTGCTGATCGGCAACGGCTTCTTCGTGGGCGCCGAGTTCGCGGTCATCTCCGCGCGCCGCTCGCAGATCGAGCCGCGCGCCGAGCAGGGCAGCCGCGCCGCCAAGACCACGCTGTACGCGATGGAGCACGCCACGCTGATGCTGGCCACCAGCCAGCTCGGCATCACCGTCTGCTCGCTGCTGATCCTCACCGTCTCGGAGCCGGCGATCCACCACCTGCTGGAGATCCCGCTCGGCGCGACCGCGCTGTCGGCGTCCGCCATCAGCGTGATCGCGTTCGCCGTCGCGCTGGTGCTGGTGACGTTCCTGCACGTGGTCTTCGGCGAGATGGTGCCCAAGAACACGGCGTTCTCGGTGCCCGACCGCGCCGCGCTGCTCCTGGCCCCGCCGCTGGTGCTCGTCTCGCGGATCTTCCGGCCGATCATCGGCTCGCTGAACTGGATCGCCAACAGCATGGTGCGCCTGGCCGGCGTCCAGCCCAAGGACGAGGCGACGAGCACGTTCACGCTCGAGGAGGTCGCCGGCATCGTCGAGCAGTCGCGCCGCGAGGGCACGCTGACCGACCACTCCGGCACGCTCGCCGGCGCGTTCGAGTTCACCGACAAGGCGATCGCCGACGAGGAGGTGCCGCTCGACGAGGTCGTGCTGCTCCCCCACGAGGTGACCCCTCGCCAGGTGCACGAGGCGGCGGCCGAGCACGGCTTCTCGCGCTACGTCGTGCGCGACCGCTCGGGCGACCCGTCGGGCTACCTGCACGTCAAGGACGTCATGGACCTCGACCACGCCTTCGACGAGCCGATCCCGGCCAAGCGGATCCGCCGGCTGCTGTCGCTGTCGCGGCACGCCGAGCTCGAGGACGCCATGCGCCGCATGCGCGAGCACGGCGACCAGATCGCGCGCGTCGTCGAGGAGGACACCGGCGCCACCACGGGCCTGCTCTTCCTGGAGGACGTGCTCGAGGTGCTGGTCGGCGAGGTGCAGGACGCCACGAGCAGCCACTGAGCATGACGACGCCCCTCGACTCGGGGGGCGGTGTCGAGGGGCGTCGCTCGTCAGGGTCAACGTGACGGACGTCGCTGGGTTACTGACCCGTACGGGGAGCACCCGCCACCGGTCTGGACCAGCAGCGTCGAGCACCCGGCCCACCCCGCGGCGGGCCAGGCGACAATGAGCCCTGTGGAGCCGCGCCGAGGTCGACTGACGGTCTACCTCGGCATGGCGCCCGGGGTCGGCAAGACCTTCGCCATGCTCGGTGAGGCCCGACGCCGGCTCGAGCGCGGCACCGACGTCGTCGTCGGGCTGGTCGAGACCCACGGCCGCGCGCAGACCGAGGCCCAGCTGGCCGGGCTCGAGGTCGTGCCGCGCCGCACGGTCACCCACCGCGACGCGACGTTCACCGAGCTGGACCTCGACGCCGTGCTGGTGCGCCGCCCGGCCGTGGTGCTGGTCGACGAGCTGGCCCACACCAACGCGCCGGGCAGCCGGCACGCCAAGCGGGCCGGCGACGTCGAGGAGCTGCGCGCGGCCGGCATCGACGTGGTCACCACCGTCAACATCCAGCACCTGGAGTCGCTCAACGACGAGGTCGAGCGGATCACCGGCATCCGCCAGCGCGAGACCGTCCCCGACCGCGTGGTGCGCGAGGCCGACCAGATCCAGCTCGTCGACATGGCGCCCGACGCGCTGCGCCGGCGGCTGGCGCACGGCAACGTCTACCGGCCCGAGAACGTCGACGCCTCCCTCGCCTCGTACTTCCGGGTCGGCAACCTCACCGCCCTGCGCGAGCTGGCCCTGCTGTGGCTGGCCGACCGGGTCGACGACCAGCTCGACGACTACCGCCGCGCCCACGCGATCGCCGAGCCGTGGCCGGCCAAGGAGCGCATCGTCGTCGCCGTGACCGGCGGCGTCGAGAGCGAGACCCTGCTGCGCCGCGGCGCCCGGCTGGCCCAGCGCGCGGCCGGCGCCGAGCTGCTCGCCGTCCACGTCATCGCCTCCGACGGCCTGCGCAGCCCCGACGAGCGCCGCGTCGACCGGGCCCAGGAGCTGGTCACCGAGCTCGGTGGCACCTTCCACTCCGTCGCCGGCGAGGACGTGCCGGCCGCGGTCGTCGACTTCGCCAGCGGCGCCAACGCCACGATGGTCGTCGTCGGCGTCTCGCGGCACGGCCGGGTGCGCCGGCTGTTCACGGGCACGACGGGCGACCGGATCGCCTCGCTGGCCGGGGCGATCGACGTCCACCTGGTCACCCACGAGCAGGTGCCGCGGCGCGTGGTCGCCCGCCCGGCGCTCTCGCCGCTGTCGGTGCGCCGCCAGGTGGCCGGGTGGGTGCTGGCCGTCGCGCTGCCGCTCGGGCTGGCCTGGGTGCTGCACGGCTTCGAGGACACCGACGAGCTCTCGCTGGCCTCGCTGACCCTGCTGGCCTCCTCGGTCGTGGTCGCGCTGGTGGGCGGGCTGCTGCCGGCCGTGCTGGCCGCGGTGGTCGGGTTCCTCACCCTCAACTGGTTCTTCACCGCACCGGTCGAGACGCTGAGCGTGAGCGAGCCGCGCAACCTGCTGGTGCTCATCGTCTTCGTCGCCCTCGCCGCGGCCGTGGCCACCGTGGTCGACCGCGCCTCGCGCCGGGCGGCCGAGGCGGTGCGGGCGCGCACCGAGGCCGCCACCCTGAGCGCCCTGTCGCGCTCGGTGCTCTCGGGCCAGGACACCGCCCAGGCCGTGGTGGAGCGGCTGCGCGAGACCTTCGGGCAGGAGTCGGTGACCCTGCTGGCCCGCGAGGGCGCGGGCTGGCGCGACGTGGCCGCCGACGGCGACCCGCACGGCGAGGTCACCACGCGCATCACCGTCGACGCCGACCACGAGCTGGCCCTGCGCGGCGCGCCGCTGCGGGCCACCGACCAGCGGGTGCTGGAGGCGTTCGCGGTGCAGGCCGGGTTGGTGCTCGAGCACCGCCGGCTGCGCGAGCGCGAGCGGGCCGAGGCCACCTCGACCGCCCTGCTGCGCGCGGTCTCCCACGACCTGCGCACCCCGCTCGCGACGATGCGCACCGCGGTGGACGGCCTGCTCGCCCCCGGCGTGGGCGAGGACGACCGGGTCGAGCTGGTCGAGGCCGTCGACGGCTCGGCCGCGCAGCTCGAGCGGCTCATCGACGACCTGCTCGACCTCTCGCGCCTGCAGAGCGGGCTGGTGCACCCCGAGCTGCTCCCCCGCTCGCTGGAGGAGGTGCTGCCGCTGGCGGTGTCCGGTCACCCGCCCGGCGCCGTGCGCCTCGAGGTCGACGAGAGCGTGCCGATGGTCGCGACCGACGCCGGCCTGCTCGAGCGGGTGGTGGCCAACCTGGTCGGCAACTCCGTCCGGCACGCCGGCGAGCACCCCGTGCGGGTGCTGGCCCACGTGCTGCCCGAGCGGGTCGAGGTGCTGGTCGTCGACCGGGGCCCCGGCGTACCGCCCGAGCGGCGGGAGGCGATCTTCGCGCCGTTCCAGCGTCTCGGCGACGCCTCCCCCGGCGGCCTCGGGCTCGGGCTGGCCGTCGCCCGCGGCCTGGCCGAGGCCCTCGGCGGCACGCTGGCGGCCGAGGACACCCCCGGCGGCGGCCTCACCATGGTGCTCTCGCTCCCCCGCGCGCTGCCCGGAGAGCCGGCGTGAGCCCCGGTCGGGTGCTCGTCGTCGAGGACGAGCCGGCCCTGGCCCGGGCCCTGGCCATCAACCTGCGCGCCCACGGCTGGGAGGTGCTCACCGCCGCCGACGGGCGCAGCGCCCTGGACGCCGCCGCCACCGGCGAGCCCGACGTCGTCGTGCTCGACCTCGGGCTTCCCGACCTCGACGGCACCGAGGTGATCGCCGGCCTGCGTGGCTGGACCTCGGTGCCGATCGTCGTGCTCTCGGCGCGCCAGCACGGCGAGGACAAGATCGAGGCCCTCGACCTCGGCGCCGACGACTACGTGACCAAGCCGTTCGCGATGAACGAGCTGATGGCCCGCCTGCGCGCCGCCGTACGACGCGCGGCCGAGCCCGCGCCCACCCCTGCCCAGGTCGTGGTCGGCGACCTGGTCGTCGACCTGGCCCGCAAGCGGGTCAGCCGGGGCGGTGCGGACGTGCGGCTCACCCCGACCGAGTGGTCGTTCCTCGAGCTGCTGGCCCGCAACCTCGGCAAGCTGGTGCCGCGCGAGCAGCTGCTGCGCGAGGTGTGGGGTCCGGCGTACGTCGGCGAGCACCACTACCTGCGGGTCTACGCCGCCCAGCTGCGGCGCAAGCTCGAGGCCGATCCCGCGCACCCGCGGCACCTGCTGACCTCGAGCGGCCTGGGCTACACGCTCGAGCCCTGAGCCGCCTCGGTCCCGAGGCGGCCGCCGAGCCGGTTGCCGAGCCGGTCGGCGAGATGTTCAGGCAGCGAGGCGGCGCGCCTCGGCGGTGGCCTCGGCGGTGGCCGGGCGGGCCAGCTTGCGGTCGAGGCGGCGCTCGGCGCGGGCCCGGCGCCACTCGGTGACGAGCGTCTTGAGCACCCGGAAGCCGTCGGCGAAGGTGCGCAGGTTGGTCTCGCCGAACATCCGGACCTTCTCGACCGAGGGCACCTCGGCGATGCGGACGCCGGCCGCGGCGAAGCGGCAGTTGATGAGGGTCTCGATCTCGAAGCCGTCGCCCCAGACCAGCTTGCCGTTGGCCGGCGCGGGCGCCCGGTGGTCGGGCAGGTCGAGCAGCGGGATCATGTCGGCCCAGAAGGCGTTGTAGCCGTAGCAGAGGTCGGAGTAGCGGGTGCGCCAGCCGAGGTTGAAGACCCCGTTGAGGAACCGGTTGCCCCAGCTGCGCAGCCGGGTGATGTCGGCCGAGCCGCCACCGGCGACGTAGCGCGAGCCCTTGGCGAAGTCGGCGCCCTGCACGAGCGTCTCGACGAAGCGGCTGATCTCGGCCGGGTCGGCCGAGCCGTCGGCGTCGAACATGACCACGATGTCACCGGTGACCCGGGAGAAGCCCGCGGCCAGCGCGTTGCCCTTGCCGCGACGGGCCTGGAGCACCGTGACGATGCTCGGCAGGGCGCGGCGGGCGGCCATGACGGTGCCGTCGACCGAGCCGCCGTCGACGAGGATGACCTCGTGCACCTGCGGCAGCTGCGGCAGGACGACCGACAGGTTGAGCGCCTCGTTGAGCGCCGGGACCACGATGCTGATGAGCGGGTCGCGCGTCGCGCGCTGCGGATTCCCGAAATGATCCGACATTGCTGTGTTACCCCCATGTACTGGTTGGCCCCCCACGAGCCAACCGACGTGTCGAACCTATGCCCTCGGGGGTAGTCGTCCAAGTCCCACAGCGCGGTAACAACACGGCCGTTCACGCAGGTCAAACCGCATTTTCGGGGGGTGCGCGGACGCCGTGGACTGTTGCCCATTCGTGGATCCCCGGGCCGGTGCCGGCGCCGCCGCGAGACCTGGGTCACGCGGTCGCGACCGGTGGGGGCGGCTCCGGACGGCGTCGGGGCGGTTGCCACAATCGGGTCATGGCCGAGCTCAGCCCGCGCGATCGCGAGATCCTGACGTTCGAGCGCGAGTGGTGGAAGTACGCCGGGGCCAAGGAGTCCGCCGTCCGCGAGCACCTCGACCTCTCGCCCGAGGCCTACTACCGGGCGCTCAACGCGATCATCGACGAGCCGGGTGCGCTGGCCCAGGATCCGCTCCTGGTCCGCCGGCTGCGGCGCCAGCGGCTCGCCCGCCAGCGGCAGCGCCAGGCCCGCCGGCACGGCTCGGGTCGCGGCTGAGTGAGCACCGAGCCTGGCCATCTCAGGTGGTTCAGGTAGTCCGTTCGGGGGATTTCGGCCCGACAGGCCCGGGAATGCTTTCCATCACCTTGATCGGTCGTCTAACGTTCTACTCGTCGAACCGCTGGTGACCCGAGACTCCAGCGGTTCGACTCATTTCCGGGTGTTCCCCTCCCCCGCGATCTCCGCCGCCTAGAGCGGGAGCAGCAGCTCCGCCGGCAGCCACTCCTCCACGGCCACCCAGCCGCCGCCCGCCTCGAGCGGGCGCAGCCGCGCGACGTAGACGACCCGCCCCTCCCAGCGCCCACCGGCGCCCGGGGTGCGCCGCCACTCCAGCAGCAGCCCGGGGCGCTTCACGCCCTCGGCGTCGACCGCGCCCGCGACCCAGCAGTGTCGGGCCGGGCAGTCCGCGACCGGCTCGGGCGCCGCCGCGGGCCGGTCGGTGCGGACCCGCTCCGAGAGCGGCACGCCGTACCCCCGCCGGCTCCAGCCGCCACCCGCCATGACCGCAGCCTAGTCGAACAGGTGTTCGACCGGACGCGAGGTCAGTCGTCGTCGGCGAGCTCCTCGTCGTGGGTGCCGGGGCGCGGCGCCCAGGGCAGCTCGCGGGCCGGGCGGACGACGACGAGCCGGTCGCCGCGGGCCAGCTGGGTCACCACCGGGTCGAAGTAGCGGTAGACCTTCTCGTCGCGGACGACGGCGATCACCTGGTCGGGCAGCGACTGCGGCTGCTTGCCGACCTCGGAGACCAGCAGGTCGCGCTCGGCCACCTCGAGGCCCTCGCCGTAGCTGAGCAGGTCCTCCATGACCGAGCCCAGCGTGGGCGAGATCGAGGAGACGCCCAGCAGCCGGCCCACGGCGTCCGAGGACGTGATGACCGAGTTGGCGCCGGACTGCTTCATCAGCGGGGCGTTCTCGTGCTCACGGGCCGAGGAGACGATGTAGACCTCGGGGTTGAGCTGGCGCACGGTGAGGATGGCCAGCACGTTGGAGTCGTCGCGGTTGGTCGTGATGATGACCTGGTCGGCGTCGGCGACGCCCGCACGGCGCAGCACCTCGCGCCGGGTCGCGTCGCCGGTGACGACGGCCAGGCCGTCCTCGTGGGCGTCGGCCATGGCGGCCGAGCCGGGGTCGACCACGACGACCGACTCGCGGTCCTGGCCGTTGCTGACCAGGGTCTCGACGGCGCTGCGGCCCTTGGTGCCGTAGCCGATGACGACGACGTGGTGGCCCATGGCTTTCCTCCAGCGGGAGATGCGGAACTGCTCGCGGCCCTGCGAGGCGAGGACCTCGAGGGTGGTGCCGATCAGGAGGACCAGGAAGGCGATGCGGGCCGGGGTGATGACGAAGGCGTTGATGAGCCGGGCCCGGTCGTCGGCCGGGGCGATGTCGCCGTAGCCGGTCGTGCTCAGCGTGACCGTCGTGTAGTACAGCGCGTCGATGAGGCTGATCCGGTTGGTCGGGTCGCTGTTGTCTTTCCAGCACATTGGGATCCTAAGCTTAGAATTCCACGTGGACAAGTTGTCGC
>JADMIO011306041.1_pt1 | contig 32939 bp, 32 predicted proteins | sample 8958161 | NCBI WGS metagenome assembly JADMIO01 (sample SAMN16585339, study PRJNA669376) | soil metagenome | isolation source: Crop rotation soil | place: USA: Cullars Rotation, Alabama | collected 2011
GCCGCGACTTCAAGTCACGTGAATTCCAAGCTTCGGATCCCACTGTGCTGGAAAGAACGAAGGCGGCTACTACATGCGCACGACGCTGGATCCCCGGCTCCAGTCGATCGCTCGCGAAAGCCTGATGAAGGGGCTCGAGACCTACGACCACCGCCACGGATGGCGCGGGGCCTGGGGCCATGTGAATGCGATCGAGGGCTGGCAGCAGGCCGCCAGGGCGATCAGCCCGCCCTCCGAGCGCCGCGGTTGGCGCCAGGGGGTGATCTCCGATCTCGCCGGCGCCTATGCCCGGGTGCAGCTGATCGACGGCGGGGGCGGCGAAGTGTTGCCCGAGGACGTCAGATGGGCCAACGCCGGCAAGGGGCTGAACAAGGGCGACCTGGTGTTCGTCGAGCCGGCCAAGGGCGGCGGCTACAACCTGCGCCAGGTTCCCCAGGTGAACGGCGCCATCGTGGTGGTCGAGCCCTCTTCGGGCCGGGTGCTGGCCCTGGTCGGCGGCTACAGCTACTCGCTCTCCAAGTTCAACCGGGCCACCCAGGCGATGCGCCAGCCCGGCTCGGCCTTCAAGCCGTTCGTCTACGCCACGGCCCTGGAGAACGGTTACACGCCGGCCTCCGAGGTCCTCGACGCGCCGATCGAGCTTCGGGGCGCCAGCGCCGACGAGACCTGGAAGCCCAAGAACTACGAGAACAAGTACTACGGCATGCTGACGCTCCGGAAAGGCCTGGAGCTGTCGCGCAACACCATGACCGTGCGCCTGGCCCAGGCGATTGGCATGCAGAAGATCCGCGACACCGCCATCAAGGCCGGCGTGGTCAACGACATGTCGCCGGTGCTGGCCATGGCGCTGGGAGCCGGCGAGACCACGCCCTTCAAGCTGACCGGCGCCTATTCGGCGTTCCTGAACGGCGGCCGCAAGGTCGAGCCGCACCTGATCGAGCTGGTCGAGGACCGCGAGGGCAAGACCGTGTTCCGCTCCGACAAGCGCGACTGCCCCTCGTGCAACGGCCCCTACCAGGGCGAGGACCCGCCGTCGCTGCAGCCCGAGGGCCGGCAGATCTTCGATCCGATCACCGCCTACCAGATGACCTCGATGATGCAGGACGTGGTGGCCCACGGCACCGGCTACGCCGCCCACGTCCTCGGGCCCGAGTACGGCGGCAAGACCGGCACCACCAACGAGTACCGCTCGGCTTGGTTCGTCGGCTTCAATCCCCAGCTGATCGTCGGCGTCTTCGTCGGCTTCGACGACAACCGCTCGCTCGGCGAGAAGGAGACCGGGGCGGTCGCGGCCGTGCCGATCTTCATCGACTTCATGGCCCAGGCGATGAAGGGCCGCTCGCCCGGCCAGTTCAGGGCGCCCGACGACGCCAAGTTCCTGCTGATCAACGGCCGCAGCGAGGCGTTCCGCAACGGCACCCAGCCCGGCGGCGCCAAGCCGCTGGTGGGGCCGCAGCCCTACAACCGCGTCTGGCCGAACGGGAAGGTCTCCGGCGCCGAGAACGCGGCGGCCGCCGCCGCGCCGCCGGCTCCGCCGCCTCCGGCCCAGCCCAAGGCGCAGCCGGATATCTCAGGCCTTTACTGAGCGGCTTGTCTTAAGGGCGTTCAGGCCCTATCTCGCGGCCTCCCAACGGCAAGGAACAGTTCCATGCGAGCGGATGTCGAGGCCGCGGCGGCCGACATCGAGCGGTCGGTAGACCTGCTCAGGAGGCGACTTTGACTGGGATCCGGCGCTAAGGCGGCTGGACGAGCTCAACGCGCGCTCCGAAGACCCCAGCCTCTGGGACAAGCCCGAGGAAGCCCAGGCCCTGATGCGCGAGCGCAACCGGCTCGCGGCCCAGGTCGAGGCGGTCAAGACCCTCGAGACCCAAAGGTCCGACGCCCTGGAATTCGCCGAGCTGGCCGAGGCCGAGGGCGACGAGGCTTCGCTCGAGGAAGCGGCCAAGGAGCTCAAGCGTCTGAAGGACCAGGCCGCGCGGGCCGAGCTGGAGGCCCTGCTCTCCGGCGAGGCCGACGGCAACGACTGCTACGTCGAGATCAACGCCGGCGCCGGCGGCACCGAGTCCCAGGATTGGGCCGAGATGCTCGAGCGGATGTACAGCCGCTGGGCCAACGCCCACGGCATGAGCGTCGACGTGATCGAGGAGACCCCCGGCGAACAGGCCGGCATCAAGTCGGCCACCCTGCAGATCAAGGGGGCCAACGCCTACGGCTGGCTGAAGACGGAGGCCGGCGTGCACCGGCTGGTGCGCATCTCGCCCTACGATTCCAACGCCCGGAGGCACACCTCCTTCGCGTCGGCCTGGGTCTATCCGGTGGTGGACGACACCATCAACATCGAGATCAATCCGGCGGACGTGCGCACCGACACCTACCGGGCCTCAGGCGCGGGCGGCCAGCACGTCAACAAGACCGACTCGGCGGTGCGCCTCACCCACAATCCCACCGGCGTGGTGGTGGCCTGCCAGAACCAGCGCTCGCAGCATCAGAACCGCGAGCAGGCGTGGAAGATGCTGAAGGCGAGGCTCTACGAGCTGGAGCTGCAGAAGCGCGAGGCGGCGGCTCAGGCGGTCGAGGACCAGAAGACCGACATCGGCTGGGGTCACCAGATCCGATCCTACGTGCTGCAGCCGTACCAGATGGTGAAGGACCTGCGCACGGACGTGGAGACCTCCGACACCCAGGGCGTGCTCGACGGGGATCTCGACGCCTTCATGGGCGCGGCGCTCGCCCAGCGCGTCGGGGCGACGGGCGAGGAGCCGGCGTAGGCCCCCATCCCGGTCCCCGAGCGGTGACCGGACTTCCCCAGAGGGGGAAGATCGGAAGATTAGCTCTGGGCCGAGGCGGCGTTCAGGTTGATCACGTCGCTGGCGGGCGGGGCGACTTCGCGCGGCGCGCTCGGACGCTGGAACTTCAGGCTGCGGCCCTGGAAGGACGCGCCGGTCTCCATCGCCAGCTGCTCGTGGGTGATGTCGCCGTCGACGTGGGACGTCGCGAACAGGCGGATCTGCTTGGCGGTGACCGCCCCGACCACCTTGCCGCGCACTTCCACCAGCTCGGCCACCACAGTGCCTTCGACATGGCCGCTTTCGCCGATCGACAGGCGGCCGACGCGGACGTCGCCGCGGACCACGCCGTCGATATGGACCTCGCCTTCGCCGGAGATGCCCCCCTCGACGGTGATGTCCTTGCCGATCACCGAGACCGCGGCGGCCTTGCGGACCGGGGCGGCCGGCTCGAGCGCCTGCGGCGCCGCGACGGGACGCGGAGCCGAGTGCGAAACGGGCTTACTCGTCTTGCTGAACATATTCACCAGCCCTCAGGAACCGATCCGGGTTCTGCGCCTTGCCGTTGACCCAGATCTCGTAATGCAGATGCGGCCCCGTGGAGCGTCCTGTGGACCCCATGGCGCCGATACGTTGGCCTACTGCAACTCTCTGGCCAACCGATACCGCAATGGCCTGAAGGTGGGCGTAGCGGGTCTTGAAGCCCCCGCCGTGGTCGATCTCGATGGTGTTGCCGTATCCGCTGCGCACGCCGGTGAAGGAGACGACGCCGGGCGCGGTCGCATGGATCGGGGTGGAGAAGCCGCCGGCGAAATCGAGGCCGGGATGGAACGCGGGCCGTCCCGTAATGGGATCGGAGCGGACGCCGAAAGGAGAGCTCAAAGACACGTGGGTGGTCGGGGCGGAGAGGGGGGCTTTCTTGGCCACCGCATCCAGGGCTTCCATCTCGCCCAGGGAGGCGGCGGTGTGCTGGATACGGCCGGCGAAGCCTTCGTCCACGTCCAGGACTGCGGCCAGGGCCTTGGGGTCCTTGCCCTCGATCAGGGGGCCGCCGAGCCCGCCGGCGCCGCGCAGGACGAGGCCGGCCGGATCCAGGCCCGCCAGGCGCAAGGCCAGGCGAAGACGGTCGGCCCGGCTCTTGGCGAAGGACTCCGCCTGATCCAGCAGCCGCTCCTGGTCCATGCGGATGAACTTCACGCGGTCCATCGGCGAGGCGGCGGCAGGCGCTTTCAGGGGCTGCAGGCGCGCAGCCGCGCCTTCCTCGCCGCGCAGGGGCGCGAGCAGCAGGGAAAGCGCCTGGTGGCGCTGCTCGATGGCCTGGGCGAGATCCTCGACCGTGCCGGAATTCTGGCTGAGCTCGGCCACGGCGCTGTTCAGCCGGGCCTGGCGGTCGGCGATCAGCCGCTCGTAATAGGCCCTCACCTTGAGCGCCGCCTGGTCGCCCGAGGTCAGGTTCAGCATGCCGGAAAGGGTGGCGGCCGAGCTGACGCCCAGCCAGAGGGCGAGGATGGCGATGGCGCCGGCCACGGTCGCCTGCTTGGCGGTGGTCAGGACAAAGCCGCGGATCTGCCCGCCCGAGCGCACATAGAGGTGCCGTTCGGGAAACAGGCGCTCCAGCGACAGGCGCAGCCTCGCCAAGCGATCCATGCGGTTTTCGGGAGCCCCCACTCCGAATGATCCCCGGCCGGGATATGAAGCAAAGTCAAAGAAATAGGCAAGCGTCCTCGCCCATCGCGCACGGCGGCTACGCTTTACGGCCCATGAACAAATCTGGCTAAGCGGCTATCAACAAAGTCGAATCCGGCGAGCTGCGGCGTTTGCTCACAACCCCGGCATGAAACCGCGGCGCCGCTTCGCCGCCCTATTTGCCGGATAGCTGCCGCGCCGCGGCCAGAACGGCGTCCGCGTGTCCTTTCACGGAGACCTTGCGCCAGACCTGCCGGATCACGCCCTGCGGGTCGATGAGAAAAGTCGCGCGCTCGATGCCCATGTACTTGCGGCCATACAGGCTCTTCTCGACCCAGACCCCGTAGCGCTCGATCATCTCGCCCTCGACGTCGGAGCCGAGACGCACCGACAGCCCGTACTTCTGCCGGAACTTGCCGTGGCTCTTGATGCTGTCCTTGGAAACACCGACGACCACGGCGCCGATCGCGTCGAAGTCCGCTTGCGCCTGAGTGAAGGCCTGGGCCTCGCTGGTGCAGCCCGTGGTGTCGTCCTTGGGGTAGAAATAGACCACCACGATCTTGCCCTTCAGGTCGGCCAAGCGGACGTCGCCGCCTTCGTCGCTCGGAAGGCTGAAGTCGGGCGCTTTGTCGCCGGGCTGCAAGGCGGCGGTCATGTTAAGCTCCTGGACAATTGGCGCGCGGACTATGGGGGGCATTCGGCCATAGCGCAAAGCCGCACGGGATTCGAAACCACCGGTCGCCGGGGGAGGGGGAGCGCACCTTGCTGAGGCCTGCCGTCCGACATGTCTCGGCGGCCCTCCTGGGCATCGCCCTGGGGCTTGGCCTCACCGTGGGTTTCGCGGCCTGGCGGCTCTCCCAGGGCGCCATCGCGGCGGACGCCTTCCGGCCGGTCGCCGAACGCTGGCTCGCCGGCAAGGTCGGCGGAGGCCGGGCCCGGGTCGGAGCGGTCGACATCGCCTGGTTCGGCGCCTCCCGCTCGCTCGGCCTGCAGCTGCGCAACGTCTCGCTGACGGACCCAAGGGGCCGGGAGGTGCTGCGGGCGCGGCGCATGGAGGCCGGCCTGGCCTTGGGTTCCCTGCCCGGCGCCAGCCTGGCGCCCGGCCATCTGGCCGCGGACGACTTCTTCGCCGTGGTCAGCGTCTCGCCCCAGGGCCGGTATCAGCTGGGCTACGAAGCCTCGGGCGCGCCGGGGCCCGGCAGCGCCAACCTGCTGCGCTTCTTCGACGACCTCACCGGCAAGCCGCGGCTCGGCCGGCCCCTGAGCTTCCTGCAGCAGCTGGAGTTCTCCAACGGCGACATCGCCCTCTCGGAGGTGGGCGGGCCGGTCAGCTGGCGCGGGCATGTGGACCGCGTACGCTTCGACAAGACCGGCGGCGCGCTGCAGGCGGCCGCCGACGTGCGGATCGGCGAGGCGTCCCTGGCCGTGCAGGCCCAGGGGCTGGTGGGCCTGCGCCGGGCGCTGGTGAAGGTGTCGGCCGATCGGCTGGATCCGTCCCGCGTGTTCCCCCACGCCGGCGCCACCGGACCGATCTCGATCCTGGACGCCCCGATCGGCGGCAAGGCCTGGCTGAGCTGGGCCAGCGACCGCGGCGTGCGCGGCGCGGACGTGCAGCTGACCGCCGGCCAGGGCCTGGTGCGGCTGGGCGGCCCGCCGACCCCGTTCAATTCGGGCGAGCTGCGCGCCGCCTTCGATCCCGCCACCGGCCGGGTGCTGATCCAGAGCCTGCGCGCCGCCTCGGCCCAGGCCGACTTCGACGTCAGGGGCCAGGCCTGGCTCACGCCCGAGAGCCGCACGACCGGCCCGGCGCGCCTGGAGCTGGCCATGGGCGCATCGAACGCGCGCCTGTCGCTGGATCCGCGCACGGCGCCGGCCGATGTGAAGAGCTTCGCCCTGCAGGCCCGCTACACGCCCAAGATCGGCCGGCTGGAGCTGAACCGGCTGGACGTGCAGCTCGACGGCTCGCCCTTCCTGATCCGGGCCGCGCTGCAGCGGCCCAGGCGCCCCGGCAAGTGGGGCCTGGACCTCGACGCGACCATCCCGGGCATGCTGAGCCCCAAGACGGTCGTCGCCCTCTGGCCCAAGGAGCAGAGCCCGGACGCCCGCGACTGGGTGCGCGACCACGTCGGCGTCGGCCGCATGGGCCGGGCGGTCTTCCGCATCCGCGTGCCCACCGGCGGCGTCGCCGACGGACAGGCGATCCGCGAGGACCAGCTGCGCATCGCCTACGCCTTCGAAGGCGCCGACATCCAGGCCTACGAAGGCATGCCGGTGATCCACAACGCGCGCGGGACCGGCGAGCTGCGCGGCGACGAATACGGCATGACCGTCCAGTCCGCCTCCATCGAAGGGATCGGACTCTCCCAGGGGCTCGTGCAGATCCCCCGCCTGGCCCAGGCAGGCCGCAAGCGGATCTATGTCGACGGCCGCGCGATCGGCGACGCCCAGGCGATCCTCAAGGTGGTGGATGTGTCGACGGGCGGCCTCGCCAGCCACAACGGCTTCCAGCCGGCCCGGCTCTCGGGCCAGGGCGATGCGGTGTTCAGCCTGAGCCGCTACCTCGAGAACGGGAACGGGGACTTCCAGGTCGCCTACCGCGGCCAGGTGCGCGGCGCCAAGATCACCGACGCCACCATGGGCCTGACGCTGAAGGCTGGCGCCATGGCCGTGGAAGGGACCGGCGAGCGGCTGTCCGCCCAGGGCCAGGTCCAGCTCGGCCCCTATCGAGGCCCGTTGCGCTACGAGACCCATTTCCCCGGCGGCAAGGCGGCGGTGCAGAAGGCCGATCTCGCCGGGGTGATCGACGCCTCGAGCCTGGGCCTCTCGGGCCCCGCCGGCGCGACGCTGCCGTTCTCGGCGAAGTTCGAGCAGACCGGCGACGTCGGCCGCGGTCAGATCAGGTCGAAGGCCTTCGACGGCCAGACCCAGTGGGGCGGCTCTCCCGGCCGCTTCGTCGCCGAGGGGCGGCTGCACGCCCAGACGCTGCGGTCGATCGGCCTGCCGGTGGGCAAGGGCGTTCCCGATCAGACCCCGCTGAAGCTGGTGCTCGCCCAGAACGCGGCGGGCGGCTGGGCGGGGGCGCTGGAGGCGGACGCCTATTCGGGCGTGATCTCGGTGTCGAGCGGAGCGTCTCCGCATTTCCACTACACCGCCCAGCTGACGCCGGACGAGGCGCGCCGGATCGGCCTGAGCGACGAGCTGCAGGGCGGCAAGATCCTGCCGGTCTCGATCGACGTGGCGACCAATGGCGACACCGGCGCGGCGGCCTATGGGCTCGGCGACTGGGTTGGCCAGGTGAGCTGGACCCAGGGCGGCGGCGCCAGGACCCAGTACCACTGGCGGACCACCCTGAACGCGGCGGACCTGCACGCCCTGGGCATGCCGGCGGCGCTGGAGCCGCGCACGCCTCTGCCGCTCGACGTCACCCTGATCAACGCCGGAGACGGCTTCTCCGGCTCGGCCCAGGTCGCCGGCGGCGCTTTCCGCTTCACCGGCACATCCTCGGCCAAGGGCCACCGGCGGATGACGATCTCGGGCGCGCTCGAGGGCCGGACCCTGTCGGACCTCGGGCTCGGGCCCGAAGGCATGATCTCCGGCCCGGCGGGGCTGGCGGCGACCGTCGATCTCGGGCCCGAAGGGGTCCGCGGCGGGCACGTGCAGGCCGATCTCCAGCACGCGGTGTTCAGCGCCCCCTTCGTCGCCTGGAAGAAGCCCGCCGGCCGGGCCATGCAGGTCGGCATCGACTTCGCGCGCAAGGACGGCGGGGTCGAGGCCAGCGCCATCAGGGGCTCGGGGCCCGGCTTCGACCTCAACGCCTCGGGCGGGTGGAAGGCCGGCTCGGGCGGCGACCTGCGCGCCACCCAGGTCCGGCTCGAAGGAGCGTTCGACGGCTCCCTCGACATCGGCCTGGACGGCGACGGCGCCAGCCTCACCACCCGCGCCCGATACTTCGACGCGCGCCGGCTGCTGCAACGGCCCGACAAGGGCGCGGGCGGGTCCGGCCCGGGCCGTCCGGAGGCTTCCGACAAGCCCTTCCGGGTCGATGCGCAGCTGGCCCAGGTGCGGGTCAGCGAGACCGGCCTGATCCGGAACGTGAAGATCCAGGGCCAGGTCAGCCCGGCGGCCCAGCGGCGGCTCGACGTCTCGGTCGGCAAGGACGACGGCTCCCAGCTCGTCTCCATGCAGCTCTATCCGGACTCCGGCGGCATGGCGGTCCGCGGCCAGGTGTCGGACGTGGGCGAAGCCTACTATGTCGTGTTCGGCCGCCGCTCGTTCCAGGGCGGCAAGGGCGAGGTCACCGGGCGGCTCGTCGATGGCGGCGCGGACCTCAGGTTCGAGATGAGCAAGGTGCGCGTGGTCAAGGCGACGGCCCTGGCCAAGATCCTGACCGTCGGCTCGCTGCGCGGCATGGCCGACACCCTGAACGGGACGGGCATCGAGTTCACCAAGGTCGTGGCCCCGATCAGCATCCGGGGCTCGCGCATCAGCATCGCCCGGGCCCGGGCCACCGGTCCGGCCATGGGCGTCACCACCCAGGGCGTGATCGATATCGACAGCCACACCGTCGATCTCTCGGGCGGGATCGCGCCGTCCTACGTGCTGAACTCGGCCATCGGCGCGGTGCCGGTGGTGGGAGACCTGCTGGTCTCCCACAAGGGCGAAGGGATGTTCGGCCTGACCTATTCGGCCAAGGGGGCCTTCTCGGCCCCCAAGATCAGCGTCAATCCCCTGTCCCTGGCCACACCGGGCATCCTGCGCCGGATCTTCGAAGGCCACTCGCAGGCGGCCGTCTCGGAGCCTGCGGGATAGGCCTCAGGCGGGCTTCACCAGCACGATCTTCTTCTTGCCGGCGGCGAGCTTGATCGCCCCGTCCTTGAGGTCGGCCAGGGTCACCAGCCGCGCCGCGTCCGAGATCGCCTCGTCGTTCAGCCGAAGGCCGCCGCCTTGCGCCAGCCGCCGCGCGTCGCCGCGCGAGGAAGCGAGGCCGGTGTCGGCCGCCAGGGCCGCGAGCTGGACCCCCGCCTCCAGGTCGCCTTTCGGAACCTCGAAGGTCGGCAGGTCCTCCGACAGTCGCCCTTGCTCGAAGGCGGCCTCGGCGGCGGCCCGCGAGGATGCGGCGGCCTCGCGGCCGTGCAGCAAGCTGGTGGCCTCGTCGGCCAGCACCTTCTTGGCGTCGTTGATGCCGGCGCCCTCGAGCGCCTCGAGCCGGGCGATCTCGTCCATCGGCAGGTCGGTGAACAGCTTCAGGAACTTGCCGACGTCGGCGTCCTCGGTGTTCCGCCAGAACTGCCAGTAGTCGTAGGGCGAGAGCCGGTCGGCGTTCAGCCACATGGCGCCGGCGGCGGTCTTGCCCATCTTGGCGCCGGAGGCCGTGGTGATCAGGGGCGTGGTCAGGCCGAACGCCTGCTTGGCGTCCATGCGCCGGATCAGCTCGACGCCGTTGACGATGTTCCCCCACTGGTCCGAGCCGCCCATCTGCAGGACGCAGCCCTGCCGGCGCTCGAGCTCCAGGTAATCCACCGCCTGCATCAGCATGTAGTTGAACTCGAGGAAGGTGAGCGGCTGCTCGCGCTCGAGCCGCAGCTTCACGCTGTCGAAGGTCAGCATGCGGTTGATGGTGAAGTGCGGGCCGTACTCGCGCAGGAAGTCGATGTAGGCCAGCCGGTCCAGCCACTCGGCGTTGTTGACCATGATCGCGTCGCGCGGGCCGCTCCCGAAGGTGAGGAAGCGGTCGAAGGCGGTCTTGATGCTGGCGATGTTGGAAGCGATCGCCTCGGTGGTCAGGAGCTTTCGCGATTCGTCCTTGCCCGACGGGTCGCCGACCTTGGTGGTGCCCCCGCCCATGACCACGATGGGCTTGTGCCCCGTCTGCTGCAGCCGCCGCAGCAGCATGATCGACACGAGATTGCCCACGTGCAGGCTCGTCGCCGTGGCGTCGAAGCCGATGTAGGCCGTGATCGGCCCCGCGGCGGCGGCGGCGTCCAACCCATCGAGATCGGTGCACTGGTGGATGTAACCGCGCTCGGTGAGCACGCGCAGGAAGTCGGACTTGAAGAGAGGAGAAGACATGAGGGCGGCGTTTAGCACGCGCCCGGAGAGGGTCGAAGGTATGTCGAGAGGCATCGGGAAAGTCTCCTGGCTGTGGCCGGAGACCGTTTCCATCCTTTGGGGGAGAGCCGCCGACCGGTTGCGGTCGACGTGCAAAGTCGTCCGCTCGCTAGATGGGCGAGCGGTAATAGCTGTCGCGGAGGAGCGAACGGCTGAACATGGGGTGGAGCTAGCGGATTGAGGGCCCGTAGGTCAATCCGTACGCGCCCAAGCCGTCCCCCGAGCGCGTAGCGTGGCGCTCCCGAAACCGCTATCGTCAGGTATGCGTGTGAACTTCCTGCTCCTGGCGCTGATCATGCTGCTGGTTTCGGCAGGCGCCGCACTGCGCGGTAACTATGGGCAGGTCGCCGCCGGCATCGCATTGGCGGTTGGCATGGTGATCGTCCATTTCATACGAGCTCGACGCTTCAAGCGTTTTGACGAGCGCCTCCAACAGGGCGAGACGTTCGACTGATCCACCAATGCAGGCGACGACCCGCCTCAGCTCGCTTCACTAAGCTCCATTAACCACAGCGACTCATAGTGGCCGAGTCGACCCTCCGCCGGAGTGCCCTGTGTTCGCCCGCCTTCGCTCCTATGTGCCGATCGCCATCCTGGCGGCGCTGATCTTCTATTTCGGCTTCCAGGCGCTGACCGGGGACCGGGGGCTGCTCACCTGGACCAACCGCAACGAGACCCTGGCGGCCCGCACCTCCGAGCTCAAGAAGCTGCAGGCCGAGCGGGCGGAACTCGAGGTCCGCGCCCGTCTGTTGCGCGACGGCTCGCTGTCGCGGGACCTCTTGGAGGAGCGTGCGCGTTCTCTGCTAGGCTTGTCCGATCCTCGGGATTATGTGATCCGCACCCCGTCCGCGCGCGCCGGCTGACGCCGCAGCGGACGACCCAAGGAATCCGGACCGCGCATCGGCGCGGCTGAGGAGACGCTTATGGCGCAGACGCGCACCAAGGACGCCAAGTCCGAGGACGCCAAGACGAGACGCAAGTCCAACGGGGCGGCCGACGCCGTCGACAAGGACCAGTTGCTCGAGTTCTACCGGCAGATGCTGCTGATCCGCCGCTTCGAGGAGCGGGCGGGGCAGCTCTACGGCATGGGCCTGATCGGCGGCTTCTGCCACCTCTATATCGGCCAGGAGGCCGTCGCCGTCGGCGTGCAGTCGGTGAAGGAGAAGGGCGACCAGGTCATCACCGCCTACCGCGACCACGGCCACATGCTGGCCTGCGGGATGGATCCCAAGGAAGTGATGGCCGAGCTCACCGGCCGGGTGACGGGCTCGTCGCGCGGCAAGGGCGGCTCGATGCACATGTTCTCGGTCGAGAGCGACTTCTACGGCGGCCACGGCATCGTCGGCGCCCAGGTATCGATCGGCACCGGCCTGGCCCTGGCCAACAAGTACAAGGGCGACAACAAGGTCTGCTTCACCTACTTCGGCGACGGCGCCGCCAACCAGGGGCAGGTCTACGAGAGCTTCAACATGGCCGAGCTGTGGAAGCTGCCGGTCGTCTACATCATCGAGAACAATCAATACGCGATGGGCACCTCGATCGAGCGGTCGTCCTCGACCATCGACCTGTCCAAGCGCGGCGTCTCCTTCAACATCCAGGGTGAATCGGTGGACGGCATGGACGTGCTGGCCGTGCGCGACGCCGCCGAGAAGGCCGCCGACCATGCGCGCTCCGGCAAGGGCCCCTACATCCTGGAGATGAAGACCTACCGCTACCGCGGCCACTCCATGTCGGACCCGGGCAAGTACCGGACCCGCGAGGAGATCGAGGACGTGCGCAAGCGGCGCGATCCCCTGGAGAACGTGTCCAAGCTGCTGGAAGACCGCGGCTGGGCCAAGGAAGACGAGCTGAAGGCGCTGGACGCCGAGGTCCGCCGGATCGTGACCGAGGCCGCCGATTTCGCCAGGAACAGCCCCGAACCCGATCCGTCAGAGTTGATGACCGATATCTATGTGGAGGCAGCCGCCGGATGAGCGTCGAAGTGCTGATGCCGGCCCTTTCGCCCACCATGGAGGAGGGGACCCTCTCCAAGTGGCACGTGAAGGAGGGCGACAAGGTCGCCTCGGGCGACGTGATCGCCGAGATCGAGACCGACAAGGCGACCATGGAGGTCGAGGCCGTCGACGAGGGCGTGGTCGAAGCCATCCTGGTGCCTGAAGGCGCCGAGGGCGTGAAGGTCAATACGCCGATCGCCCGGCTGAACGGCGGCGCGGCGGGCGCCTCGGCGCCTCCGGCCAAGGCGCCTGAGCCCGAGGCCAAGGCTCCGCCGCAGGCTTCCGGCGATCCCGAGAAGAAGCCCGCCGAAGCCCGCAAGGCTGAGCCGGAAGGCGAGGGGCCCACGGCCGTCGCGCCCAGCCAGCCGCTGGCCGATCCGGAGATCCCGGCCGACGCCAAGCTGGTCAAGCAGACCGTCCGCGACGCGCTGCGCGACGCCATGGCCGAGGAGATGCGCCGCGATCCGACCGTGTTCCTGATGGGCGAGGAAGTCGCCCAGTACCAGGGCGCCTACAAGGTCTCGCGCGACCTCTTGCAGGAGTTCGGCGAGCAGCGGGTGGTCGACACCCCGATCACCGAGCACGGCTTCGCGGGCCTCGGCGTCGGCGCCGCCATGGCGGGCCTGAAGCCGATCGTCGAGTTCATGACCTTCAACTTCGCCATGCAGGCGATCGACCAGATCATCAACTCCGCCGCCAAGACCCACTACATGTCGGGCGGCCAGATCACCTGCCCGATCGTCTTCCGCGGCCCCAACGGCGCCGCCGCGCGCGTGGGCGCCCAGCACAGCCAGGACTACTCCTCCTGGTACGCCAACGTCCCGGGCCTGAAGGTGATCGCGCCCTACGACGCTGCCGACGCCAAGGGCCTGCTCAAGGCCGCCATCCGCGACCCCAACCCCGTGGTCTTCCTCGAGAACGAGGTGGTCTACGGCATGGAGTCCGACGTGCCGGACGTCGAGGACTGGGTGCTGCCGATCGGCAAGTGCAAGGTCCGCCGCGAGGGCAAGGACGTCACCATCACCTGCCATTCGCGCATGGTGGGGCTGGCGCTGCAGGCCGCCGAGGAGCTGGCCAAGGACGGCGTCGAGGCCGAGGTTATCGACCTGCGCACCCTGCGTCCCCTGGACTCCGACACCATCGTCGAGAGCGTGAAGAAGACCAATCGCCTGGTCTCGGTCGAGGAAGGCTGGGGCCCGATGGGCGTCGGCGCCGAGGTCTGCGCCCGGGTGGTGGAGCAGGCCTTCGACTACCTCGACGCGCCCCCGCTCCGCGTCCACCAGGCCGACGCGCCCATGCCCTACGCGGCCAATCTGGAAGTCCTGTCGCTGCCTTCGGTCGAGAAGATCGTGAAGGCGGTCAAGCAGGTCTGCTACGCCTGAGGCGCTGGTGGGTTTCGAGGGCGCCTGTCATTGCGGCCGGATCGGGGTGCGGTTCGAGACGTCCAAGTCCGCCGAAGCGGTGTCCGTGCGTGAGTGCCAGTGCGGCTTCTGCCGTCGGCACGGCGTGAAGACCACCAGCGATCCGGAGGGGCGCATCGAGTTCCGCTTCGCGCCGGACGACGTGACCCGCTATCGCTTCGGCCAGGGGACCGCCGACTTCCTGATCTGCCGGGGATGCGGCGTCTATATCGGCACGGTGATGGACATCGACGGAGAGCTCTACGGCATCATCAACGCGGCGGGTGCGGCCATGGGCGAGATCGCCGCGCGCGCCGGTCAGCCGATGGACTACGGCGCCGAAACGCTCGCCTCCCGCACCAAGCGGCGCAAGCGGATCTGGTCGCCGGCTGGGGTGGTGGCGGCATGAGCGCCGAGGGATTCACCTGGCGCACCGGCGGATGTCATTGCGGCGCGGTCCGCTTCGAGGCGGCGCTGGCCGAGCACGCGCTGGCCCAGAGCTGCAACTGCTCGATCTGCGCCAAGACCGGCTTCGTGCACCTGATCGTGCCGGAGAGCCGGTTCCGCCTGCTCCAGGGGGCCGAGAGCCTTCAGACCTACACCTTCAACACCGGGGTCGCCCGGCACCAGTTCTGCCGCGTCTGCGGCGTGAAGAGCTTCTATCGGCCGAGGTCCAATCCGGACGGCTGGTCGGTGAACGCCCGGTGCCTGGACGACGCCGAAACCCTCGATATCGCGGTCGAGCCGTTCGATGGACGCAACTGGGAGGCCAACGCCGCCGCCCTCGCCCATCTCAGCCACGACGCGCCGGAGGCCTGACGCCATGACCGACATCCTCATGCCCGCCCTGTCGCCCACCATGGAGGAGGGGACCCTCGCCAAGTGGCACGTCAAGGTGGGCGACAAGGTCTCTTCCGGCGACGTGATCGCCGAGATCGAGACCGACAAGGCGACCATGGAGGTCGAGGCGGTCGACGAGGGCGAGGTCACCGAGCTCCTGGTGCCGGAAGGCTCGGAAGGCGTGAAGGTCAACGCCGTGATCGCGCGCCTGAAGGGCGAAGGCGAGACCGCCGCGCCGGCCCCTGCCGCTCCGCCAAAGGCCGAAGCGCCGGCCGCCAAGCCCGCCGAAGCGCCGAAGGCCGCGCCGGCTCCCGCGCCGGAGCCCCGGAAGGCGGCGGCGCTGTCCTCCGGCCGCGGCCCGCGCATCTTCGCCTCGCCCCTGGCCAAGCGGATCGCCGAGCAGAACGGCGTCGACCTCTCGGCCGTCCAGGGCTCGGGCCCCCGCGGCCGGATCATCAAGCGCGACGTCGAGGGCAAGGCCGGGACCGCGCCGGCTGCCAGGCCCGGCGCCGCACCGGCGGCCGCGCCGCGCGGCGAGCCGCGCCAGGTGCAGTCGCTCGAGCAGATGGGCATCAAGCCGGGCAGCTACGACCTCGCGCCGCTCGACGGCATGCGCAAGGTCATCGCCAAGCGGCTGACCGACAGCTTCCGCGACATCCCGCACTTCCCGCTGACTATCGACCTGGAGATCGACGGGCTTCTGGCCGCGCGCGGCAAGATCAACGCCCTGCTCGAGAAGGAGGGCGTGAAGGTCTCCGTCAACGACCTGGTGATCAAGGCCGCCGCCATGGCCCTGAAGCGGGTGCCCGAGGCCAACGCCTCCTTCACGCCTGAGGGCATCGCCCTGCATCACCACGCCGACGTGGCCATGGCCGTGGCCATCGATGGCGGGCTGATCACCCCGATCATCTTCGCCGCCGAGACCAAGAGCCTCGCCCAGATCTCCAAGGAGGCCAAGGACCTCGCCGCCCGGGCCCGCGACCGCAAGCTGAAGCCCGAGGAGTTCCAGGGCGGCACCTTCTCGGTGTCCAACCTCGGCATGTTCGGGATCAAGACGTTCGCCTCGATCATCAACGAGCCCCAGGGCGCCATCCTCTCGGTCGGCGCCGGCGAGCAGCGGCCGGTGGTGCGCGACGGGCAACTCGCGGTCGGCACGGTGATGAGCGTCACCCTGACCTGCGACCACCGCGTGGTGGATGGCGCCATCGGCGCCCGGTGGCTGCAGGCGTTCAAGGCGTTCGTGGAAGATCCGGTGACCATGCTGGCCTAGGGCTGGCGACGGGGCGGGCGATGAACGTCTATGACTTCGAGGCCCGGGGCCTGGACGGGCGGGAGCGCCCGCTCTCCGAGTTCCGTGGCAAGGCGCTGCTGATCGTCAACACCGCCTCCAAATGCGGGTTCACGCCCCAGTACCAAGGCCTCCAGGCCCTGCATGAGGCTTATGCGGGCAAGGGGTTCGAAGTCCTCGGCTTCCCCTGCAACCAGTTCGGGGCGCAGGAGCCGGGAGAGGCCGACGAGATCGGGGCCTTCTGCCAAGCCAATTACGGCGTCGCCTTCCCGATGTTCGCCAAGATCGACGTCAACGGACCTGACGCGCACCCGCTCTATGACTATCTGAAGCGGGCGAAGCCGGGCCTGCTCGGCTCGCGACGGATCAAATGGAACTTCACCAAGTTCCTGACCGACCGTGAGGGCCGGCCCGTGCGGCGCTTCGGCCCGTCAACAACGCCGGACCAGATCAGGCCGGACATCGAGGAGCTGCTTTGAGCATGGCTGCGGATTTCGACCTTCTGGTCATCGGCGCGGGGCCCGGCGGTTACGTTGCGGCGATCCGCGCGGCGCAGCTGGGCATGAAGACGGCCATTGTCGAGCGCGAGGCGCTGGGCGGCATCTGCCTGAACTGGGGCTGCATCCCGACCAAGGCGCTGCTGAAGACCGGCGAGGTCTACGAGCAGCTGCATCACCTCGGCGACTATGGCCTCTCGGCCGAGAACCCCGCCTTCGACTTCGAGAAGGTGGTCGCCCGCTCGCGCAAGGTCGCCGCCACGCTGAACTCCGGCGTCGGCTTCCTGATGAAGAAGAACAAGATCGAGGTGATCGAGGGGACGGCGCGATTGGAGAAGGGCTCGCCGGCGCCCAAGGCGGTGATCAAGCTGAAGGCTGGCGGCGAGCGCACGGTCCAGGCCAAGAACGTGATCCTGGCCACCGGCGCCCGGGCCCGCACCATCCCGGCCATCGGCCTGGAGCCGGACGGCCAGCAGGTCTGGACCTACCGCGAGGCCATGGTCCCCAAGGCCGCGCCGAAGTCGCTGATCGTCATCGGCTCGGGCGCCATCGGCATCGAATTCGCCAGCTTCTACCGGGCGCTGGGCGCGGACGTTACGGTCGTGGAGATGCTGGACCGGATCGTGCCGGTCGAGGACGCCGAGGTCTCGGCCGCGGCGCAGAAGGCCTTCGAGAAGCGCGGGCTGAAGTTCCGCGTCGGGGCCAAGGTGAACAAGCTGACCAAGTCCAAGTCGGGCGTGGCGGTCGAGCTCGAGGTCGGCGGCAAGGCCGAGACGCTTCAGGCCGAGGTCGCCATCGTCGCCGTCGGCATCGTCGGCAATGTCGAGGACCTGGGGCTGGAAGAGCTCGGGGTGAAGATCGACCGCGCCCATGTGGTGATCGACGGCCATTGTTCGACCGGCGTCGCCGGCCTCTACGCCATCGGCGACATCGCCGGCCCGCCCTGGCTGGCGCACAAGGCCTCGCACGAGGGCGTCCACTGCGTCGAGCACATCGCCGGGCTGAAGCCGGCGAACCTGACCTCGCCGATCCCCGGCTGCACCTATTCCGAGCCCCAGATCGCCTCGGTGGGCCTGACCGAGGCCCAGGCCAAGGAGGGCGGGCGCGAGGTGAAGGTCGGCCGCTTCCCGTTCCGCGTGAACGGCAAGGCGATCGCCGCCGGCGCCACCGAGGGCTTCGTCAAGACGGTGTTCGACGCCAAGACCGGCGCTCTGCTCGGCGCCCACATGATCGGCCACGAGGTCACCGAGATGATCCAGGGCTACGCCATCGCCATGACGCTCGAGGCGACCGAGGCGGAGCTGATAGCCACGGTCTTCCCGCACCCGACCATGTCGGAGGCCATGCACGAGGCGGTGCTCGACGCCTACGGCCGCGCCCTGCACATCTGATCCATAGAAAACGGCCGCCGCGTGGGGACGCGGCGGCCGCAGTACGTCCGGGGAGGGACGATAGGATCAGAACAGGAAGCCGGCCTCCGCCGTGAAGCGGAACTGGTTCGTCTTGTTCAGGGCGGATCCGAACACCGGCGCGCTGGTGTCGGCGTAGGCCGCGTCGGCGCGCACGAAGTAGATGCCCTTCTGGTACGTCGGGGTGACCGTCAGCGACCAGGCGTGGCTGTCGGGGCCCAGGAGCAGGGTCGGGGCGAGGGGATCGCCGGCGGTTCCCGTCTGCTTCACGTATTCGACCCGGCCCGCCAGGTTGAACTCGGGCGTGAACTGGTACTTCAGGAGGCCCGCAACGCCCCAGGTCGAGCTGGAATGCGACCAGCCGAGCAGCGGATTGGCCGGGGTGTGGGTGTACTGGAAATAGGGGTTGAAGACCCAGTTGCCCTGGCTGTGGGTCCACAGCACGTTGTAGATCGAGCTGTTGTTGAGCGCCGGGATGGTGGCGAAGGTGCTCTTGGGCGTGGACCCCAGGTTGCCGCCGCCGACGAAGGCCAGGGTGTCGGTCTTGGTCACGGCGTAGGACACCAAGCCCGTCAGCCAGTTGTAGCGGTTGGAGTAGTAGCCGTCGGTCAGCGAGACAGAGACGGTCAGCGGGCCGTGCGAATAGTTGGCCTGCACGCCGCGGCTCACCGCCGGCTCCAGGTTCCAGAGCAGGCCGCGGTTCACGTTCAGGTTCTGGGTGGTGAAGGTGTATTCGGCCCCCACCAGGGTCGGCAGCTTGCCGGCCTGGATCGAGAAGTCGGCGGTCGGCTGCAGCTTGATGTAGGCCACCGGCACATAGCCGAAGGTGTTGTTCTCGGCGTGCTTGACGTCGACGACGCCGTGATAGGGCACGCCCAGGGACATCAGCGAATAGGCGCCGGCCTGGACGTAGAACTGCACCGGCCCGTCGGTCTTCTCGATCCAGACCTGGGCGTTGGAGAGGTCGGCGACCCAGTCCTTGTCGGGTGGCGACACGGCGTTGCTCTGGCCGTTCACCAGGCCGGTGAGGGCGCCGCCCACGGAGATCTTGCCGAAGGGCCCGGCGTCGAAGCTCGCCGGCTTGGCGTTGGCGGAGAGGCTCGACGACATCGAGGGCGCCGGCAGCGGATCGGCGTGCGCGCTCGCGCCCAGCGCCAGCGACGCCCCGGCGGCGCACAAAGTGAGTTTGAGAAGCTTCATTATCTATCCCCTGTTCGAGCGCGGCGACCTGGGTGCGCCGCGCGGGCCCCGCTTGGGGGGCGTCGCCAAGCTCCCGGTTCGGTCCGGAGCGATCAACGCGCCGACCCCTTCGCGTCGCCGATTGCCCGCTCGTGCTTCGCACTTGTGCGGCGCACATCAGCGCTGCCTATGAATTAGGCAGAGGATTTGCCTAGAACGCGGTCAGTTGCACGCGATGGCCGCTGCCGCTAACGCTCGCGGCCATGACCGCAGACGGCCCCACCCAGCTCGGACACCAGGTCAGGGGGTTCGCCAGCCCCGACGAGGCCGTGCTCGAGCGCGTGCCCAATCCCCATCCCGACAGCCTCTATCTGGCGCGGTTCACGGCGCCGGAGTTCACCAGCCTCTGCCCGGTCACCGGCCAGCCGGACTTCGCGCACCTGGTCATCGACTATGCGCCCGAGGCCTGGCTGATCGAATCCAAGTCGCTGAAGCTGTTCCTGAACGCCTTCCGCAACCACGGCGCCTTCCACGAGGACTGCACCCTGGCCATCGCCAAGCGGATCGTAAGCGCTGCCGAGCCGCTCTGGCTGAGGATCGCCGGCCACTGGTACCCGCGCGGCGGCATCCCGATCGACGTCTTCTACCAGACCGGCGCGCCGCCCGAGGGCCTCTGGCTGCCCGATACGGGCGTGCAGCCCTACCGCGGCCGCGGCTGAGCGGAAGCGGTCCTGCGGGGCGCCATGGCGTATCTGCGCAACACGACCATCAACCTCCTGAACCTCCACTACGGCCTGCACACCATCGCGCTCAGCGGCGGAGGGGTGTTCTTCGGCGTGTTCCTGCTGAAGGTCGGCGTGCCGGCGCCGGTGGTGCTCTGCGCCCTGGCCCTGATCCTGGGCGGCCGCTTCTGCCTTCGTCCGCTGGTGCTGGTCCTCGGGAAGAGGGTGGGGGTCAAGCCGCTCCTGATCTTCGGGTCGGTGGCCTGCGCCCTGCAATATCCGCTGGTCGCGCGCGTGCATGGCGTCGACCTTGCGCTCTTGGAGCTCTGCATTGCCGGCGCGGTCAGCGACACCTTCTACTGGACCAGCTACCACGCCTATTTCGCGGCCCTGGGCGATGAGGAGCATCGCGGCCACCAGATCGGCGCGCGCGAGGCCCTGGCCGCCCTCGTCGGCGTCCTGGCGCCCCTGGCCGGCGGCTGGGCGCTGGTCTCCTTCGGCCCGGCGGCGGCCTTCGGCGCGTTCGGGATTGTGCAGGTGCTTTCCGCGGCGCCCTTGCTGGGTGCGCCGAGCGTCCCGGTCGCGCCGGAGGCGCCCTTGAGGCTGCCCTGGACCGGGCTGGTGCTGTTCGCGGCGGACGGCTGGATCAACGCCGGCTTCGTCTACGTCTGGCAGATCGCCCTGTTCCTGGCCCTCGGCTCCAGCTTCACCGCCTTCGGCGGCGCCATGGCCATCGCCGCCCTGGCCGCGGCGGCCGCGGGGCTGCTGCTGGGCCGCCACATCGACCGTGGCCATGGGCGGAAGATCGCCTCGCTTGCCATCGCCGTGCTGACGGCCGCCACCCTCGCGCGGGCGGCGGCTCAGTCGGCGGCCGTGGCGGTGCTGGCCAACGCCGTCGGGGCGATCGTGACCTGCATCTACGTCCCGGCGATGATGACGGCGGTCTACAACCTGGCCAAGCGCTCGGCGTGCCCGCTCAGGTTCCATTTCATGACCGAGGGCGCCTGGGACCTCGGATGCGGCTCGGGGTGCCTGGCGGTCGCCGGGCTGATCGCAATCGGCGTCCCGATCGGCGCGGCGCTCCTGCTGTCGCTCGCGGGGGCCGTGGTCAGCCTGGTCACCCTCAGGCGCTACTACGGCGACCGGCTGCTGCACGCCGCCTAGAAGCGGGCCGGCAGCTCGAACGCCCGGCCCATGACGGCGTAGTTGTTGGCGCCGATGGCCTCGACCGCCTCGACCATGCGCCCGCGCCGCCCCAGCGCGTCGTCGGCGAGGCGGACCAGGCGGCGGTTCGGATAGGCGTGCGGCGCCGCCGCGCGGAGGGCCCGGGCGATGTCGTGCTCGGAGGCCTGCGGGTTGCGCTCGCAGGCCAGCATGAAGGCGGTCGCCGTCGAGCGGCTGATGCCCGCCCAGCAGTGGACCAGGAGCGGCTGTGCGCCGTCCCAGCCCCGGCCGAAATCCAGGATCCGCTCCACATGCGCCGGCTCGGCCAGGCTCATACCCTCGGCCGGGTTGGAGATGTCCCAGATCCCGAGCTTCAGATGCCGGTCCGCGGCGATGCCCTCGGGCGTGTCGATCAGGTAGTCGGGGTCCAGCAGGGTGATCATGTGCGAGGGCCGGTGCTCGGCGATCGCCGCCGCGATCTCGCTGAGCGGCGTGACCAGGATCTTCATCGCGCCGCCGTCCGCTCCTTCGCTGCGGCCCGGTCCGCCGCCTTGGAGAGCCGGGCGAACCGCTCGAGGAACCGGGCCTCCGCGTCCTCCGCCGGCAGCGGCTCCAGCTTCAGATGAAGGCCCTTGGGCGGCCGCCCGAAGATGCCCTTGGCCTCCTCCTCGTCGAACCCGGCCAGGTCCACGGCCTCGAAATAGGCGCAGATGATGTCGGCCGTCTTGATCAGCCGCTTGATCTCTGCCGGCGTCTTGGGCGGCAGGCCGAAGCGGATGTGGATCGCCCGCTCCAGCCGGTCCTCGAAGGCCCGGTAGTCGAGGCCCAGGGCCGCCTTGAACGGCGAGATCATGTCGCCGATCACATATTCGGGGGCGTCGTGCAGCAGGGCCGCCAGCCGCCAGCGCGGCTCGGTCTCGGGCTGCAGGCGGCGGACCAGGTCCTCGACCACCAGGCAGTGCTGGGCGACCGAGAAGGCGTGGGCGCCGACGGTCTGGCCGTTCCAGCGCGCCACCCGGGCCAGGCCGTGGGCGATGTCGTCGATCTCGACATCGAGCGGGGAGGGGTCCAGAAGGTCGAGCCGGCGACCGGACAGCATCCTCTGCCAGGCCCGCGGCTCGGCTTTTTGACGCCGGTCATTTGACACCGGATGCTTCCCTGCCACGAATGCGCTTCGATGCTTTGATAGGGCGCCGAAGGGGGCGGATCGAGCCATGCCGCGGACGAGCAAGGCAAGTTGGGCGAGGATCATGGCGCCCCTTTCAGGCGGAAAGGGGGACGCGGCCGTCCTCGCCGCTGCCGCCGAGCTCGCGCGGCCCTTCGGAGCGGAGGTTTCGGGCGTCTATGCGCCGGCCGACGTCGCCGACCTGATGCCGTGGATGGGCGAGGGCTTCATGGGCGGAGTGCAGATCACCGCCGTCGAGAGCCTGAAGGAGGCGGCCAGCGTCGGCGAGGCCAACGCCCGCGGCGCCCTGGCGGCCTGTACGGCCGCGGAGAAGAGCTTCACCAACCTCGACTCGCCGGTCTGGGCCTCGCTCGCCGTGGAGTCGCGGCTGTCGGACGTGGTGGTGTTCGACGACGAAGCCGCCCGCGGCAAGGGCCCCCTGGCCGAGGCCTTCCAGCAGCTGGTCGCCAACGAGCAGAGGCCGACCGTCGTGGCGCGCTCGGGGCTCAAGGCGGACGGGGTCATGGCCGTCGCCTGGGACGGCGGCAAGGAAGCCACGCGGGCCACCCGCACGGCCATGCCGCTGCTGGAGAAGGCGTCGCGCGTGGTGATCCTGGGGGCGACGTCGGCCTCCTCGCGGGAATTCGATCCGCATCGCCTGCAGGAGTTCCTCGGCGCGCGCGGGATCCAGGCGGACGTGGAGCTGATCAAGGAGTCGGGAGACGCCGCCAATTTGCTGCTTGGGGCGGCCAGATCGTTGGGCGCGAGCCTTTTGGTCTCCGGCGCGTTCGGACATGCAAGGCTCAGGGAGTTCATCTTCGGCGGGACCACGCGCAGCTTGCTGCAGGCGGATTCGCCATCCCTGTTCCTGTCGCATTAGTGGAAGGAGTCAGAGCTCGATGGGCCTGAATCGCATCGTCATGCGCCTTGCGCGCAATCCGGGAACCGAGTTCGCGGGCGGGGACGACCACCGCGGTTATGCGCTCACGGCTCCGCTGACCCAGGACGGCAAGCTCGACGAAGAGGCCTACGGCAAGGTCAAGGCGCAGTGCGCGGTGCGACGGTTCTCGCCGGACGAGGATCCCGTCGACGGCCGGCTGATGCGCCGCCGCGAGCGCTGGTACTTCGATTATGACGAGGACGATACGGCGGACGACGAGCCGATCTACCGGCTGGGCGAGCATCGCTTCGCCGTAGGCGAGTATGTGACGGTCACCGACGAGGAGGGCCGGCCGCTCACCTACAAGGTGGTCGAGGTGGCGCCCGCCAGCGCCTAGCTCCCCGCGCGCGCGGCCTTGCGGGCCAGGGTCTTCACGTCGTCGAACAGGCTGTCGTGCTCGTCCGCCTTGCTCTGGAAGCTGGCGATGACGAGCGGGCCGGCCTTGGGCCCGATGGCCTCGTAGCCGACCGAGCGCCAGCCGTCCGGCCCGGCCTCCTTGGAGGCCCAGATCCAGCTCTCCTCGAAATTGGGGGTGCTGAACGAATGGGTGCGGATCACCGCGCCGTTGTCGTTGGCGTCGACGGTGAACTGGCCGGCGCCGTGACCGCCGTTCACGCGCACAGAGTTGGTCTGGTCGTTGGCGTCGACGTGCACGCCCGCGACATTGACCTTGGCCTTGCCGTTGTCGGCGTGGATCGAGATCCCCGGAAGATCGATGTCGACGTTGTCCTTGTCCTTGTCAGTCGGGGGCGGGGGCGGCGCGGAGGCCGAGGCGGGCGGCGGCGGCGCCGGCAACATGGTCTTCATCTGGGTCTCGATCGGCGAGAGCACCGTGTCGGCGTCGCCGGAGAAGGAGACCAGCTTCAGCTGGAGCTTGGCGCCGTCCGCGCCGGTGTAGTCGCAGCTCTTGCCGTCGGCGGCGACGGCGGCGCGCTGGAACCGGCCTTGGGACTCCGGGCAATCGAGCCGCGCCAGCGGCTTCAGGGGTTCCTTGGAGTTGCTGGGCCGCACGCAGGCCGTCAGGGCCAGGGCCGAAACTCCGATGGCGATCAGGGCGAAGGTCTTCATCCTGCGTCCTCCTTCACCCGCAGGTTTGGGAGGCCGGCCCCGCAAGGTCCAGTGAAATCGCGGTAAGGACGACAGGCGCCCGAGGTCAGGTGATCCGCTTCACCGAGACGGGGTCGGAGGCCGGAAAGGTCTCTTCGACGCCCTCGTCGAGCAGCTCGTCCTGGTGCGTATGGACTTCCTCTTCCACGTCATCGGGACCGGCGCCGGCCGAGCCATCGCCGCGCGCGGCCCGGTCGCGATAACCGAGGTCCTCGAGGTCGTCGTCGGACAGGTCCTCGGACTCGTAGTCCGCCTCGTCCTCGTCGTCGGGATCGGTCGCGGTGTCGACATCGGCCACGTCTTCCAGATCGACCTCGTCCAGCGAGAGCCGGTCGACGCCGTCCTCGCCGTCGACATCCTCGTCATCGATGTCGTCGTCCTCTTCCACGTCCTCGAGCTCGTCGTGGACCTCATCGTCGACATCCTCGTCATCCTCGAGGTCCTCGTCGTCGAGCATCTCCGGATCGAGCTCGTCCGCGTCCAGGGCTTCGACATCGCGGCTGTCGCCGCGGGCCCGGGTCGTGTCGTAGACGTCCGGCATCTCCTCGAGGGTGACGAACTCGGCGTCGTCGTCGAGATTGGTTTCGTCGAAAGCTTCGGCCTGGTCCTGGTCGTCCAGCCCGACGTCTGGCGTTGCGGCGGCCATGGGTCTTCCTCCTGGCGCGGGCGCGGCGCGCCCGACCTGGAATCAACCCGGTGTGACGCCTTCTGTTCCCCTGCGGACAGCCGCGCTCAAGGCTCGCGCGATGTCGGCCATCACTGGCTCCCACTGGTTGAAGCCGGGCGGATCGAAGACCCGCATCGAGGGGTACCAGGGGTAATAGTCGGACCCCAGCTTGGGCCAGGCGCCGGGCGTGGAGATCAGCCAGCTTTCCACCCCGCAGGCCGCCGCGATGTTGCTCGAGGCGTTGGCAGGGCCCACCACGAGGTCCAGCGCGCAGGAGAGGGCCGCCACGTCGTCGAGGTCGTCCTTCAGGTCGATCCCGGGCGGGTCGAAGATCTCGACCCCCAGTTCGGCCTTCGCCTGGGCGATCTCCTCGCCGCAGTCGCCGTACTGCAGGTTCACGAAATGGGCGCCGGGGGTGTTCAGCACCGTGGCCCAGGCCTCGAAGGGCGAATAGAAGCGCGCCCGTGCGGTCTCGACCTTCAGGCTCTTCCAGACCAGGCCGACCTTCGGCCCTTCGCCGAGGCCAGCCAAGACCTCCCGCCAGTGGCCGACGCGCGCAGGATCGGGCGTCAGGAAGGCGCGGCGGTCCGGATAGTCGTCCAGGGTGCGCCGGAAGCGCCGAAGCAGGGAGCCGAAGGGCGCCCAGAGGTCGACATCTCCGGGATCGGTGACGAAGGGGACGGCGCGGAAGGTCCGGCCGTCGACCTTGGCTGTGACGTGGGCGCCGACCGTCGCCTCGGGGAACGAGCGCTGGAACAGCGGGACCAGCCGCCGCTCCACGGCCAGGAACAGCCGTCCCTTGGGCCCCAGCGCCGCGAGCACGTCCGGCAGCATGTTGCCGAAGAGCACCTCGTCGCCCAGGCCCTGCTCGCCGATCACCAGGAGCGAGCGCCCATCCAGCTCGTCGCCCGGCTCCCAGCGCGGCCGGTCGGCGGTCACGAACCGGGTGAGGTCGGCGAAGGACGGATCGAACCGGGCCTCGTAGGCGTCCCAGCCTTCGCCGATCCGGCCGAGGTTGAGCAGGAGGGTCGAGCGGGCGAGCCGCATCATCGACCGCTCCTCGTCCAGCTGCACCTGGCTCAGGGCGAGGTCGTAATCCTCCAGGGCGCCCGGGTAGTCCCCGAGCGCCAGCTTGGCGTTGCCGAGATTGTAGCGGGCCCGGTACAGACCCTCCTCGCAGCGCAGCGCCTCGGTGAAGAAGACCGCCGCCTGCTGGAACTCGCCCTGCTCGGAGAGCACCGTGCCGAGGGTGTTCCAGAGCATGCCGTTGACGGGATTGTCCCTGATCGCGGCCTTCAGGACCTCGATCGCCTCGGCGTGCCGGAACTGGTCGCGCAGGGAGCAGGCCAGGTTGTTGGCGGCGTCGACCGAGTCCGGATGGGCGGCGAGGAACCGGGCGAACAGTTGCTCGGCCAGCGGCTTCAGTCCGAGTCGGAACGCCAGGCGGCCGAGGTCGTTGGCGATCTCGTCCTGGTCCGGCAGCAGCTGGATCGCCGCCTCGTAGCACTTGAGCGCCGAGATCAGGTCGCCGGCCTTGTCGCGGGCGATTCCGAGCAGCCACCACGCGTAGCCGCAGCGCTCGTCCTGCTCGAGCGCCTTCAGCGCCGCCTCGGCGGCGGGCTGCGGCAGCTCCGATCTCAGGGCGTCGATGGCGCGCCGCAGATAGGGCCGCACGGCCAGAAGCTTGAGCTCGCCTACGGCGCTGTCGAGCCGGGCCAGGGCGGTTTCGCCGCCGGCCTTGCCGACCAATCCGCCCGACGCGCCTGCAACCGGGCCGCTTTGCAGGGCGGCCTCCAGGGCCGCGGACGAGGCCGAGGGTCTGGCTTTGAGCGGCGAAGGCATGGGCGTCTCGGCAGGCGGGCGAGGGACCCTCTGGATCGCCGGATCATGGTTAACCGGAGCCTAAGCCGAGCGCCGGCCCGGGGGGCGGAGAAAGGCTGCGTTAACGCAGTCTGCTTAGCCTTCGAGCGTCGCTGCTATGCTCCGAACATGGCGGCGAGTCGGCGCGAGAAAGCGTCAACGGCCGGCCGCCGGTCCTTGGGAGCTCTCGAACGTGCCACTGAAACTCTCGCTGAAGCCGGGCGAAAAGTTCGTTCTCAACGGAGCGGTCGTCCAGAACGGCGATCGGCGAGGCGTGCTTCTGCTGCAGAACAAGGCCTCCGTGCTGCGTGAGAAGGACATCATGCAGGCAGAGGAGGTCACGACTCCCGCCCGCCGCATCTATTTCCCGGTCATGATGATGTATTTGGACGAGGCTGGGGCCCCAAAGTACTACAATGAATTCGCTCAGCGGCTGAGCGAATTCATGGGCGTGATCCAAAATCAGTCAATCCTGGTGGATTGTGTTAACGTCTCTAAGTATGCAATGGCGCGAGAGTACTACAAGGCGCTGATGCTCTGCCGCAAACTGATCGAGTATGAGGATGAGAGGCTAGGGAATGTCGCTCAAGGCGTATCAAAGCGCGAGTCAGAGGTCTGAGACTCCGCGCGATGCGGAGTACCGGCTGTTCGGCCAGGTCACCCGCGCCTTGATCGAGGCGGCGGAGGTGGACCCCAGCGACATAAAGACGCGTATCGAGGCGCTCGATTGGAACCGTCGTGTGTGGTCGGCCCTGGCGGCGGACTGCGCAGCGCCGGACAACGCCCTGCCGCACGCCCTGCGGGCGCAGATCATCTCGATCAGCATCTGGGTCAATCGTCACACCAGCGCGGTGATGCGCAGCGAGGAGGGCTTCCAGCCCCTCGTCGAGGTGAACAAGGCGATCATGCAAGGGCTGGCCGGCCGCGCCGAAGCGGCCTGAGGCCCAGCTAGCAGATAGAGGGGTCGACTGGCGGCCCTGCGGCCTACCGCCGGGTCAGGCCAGCATGGATGCGGCCGAGGCGGGACCGTCGGCGATCGCGCGCGCGATAGCGTCGAACAGCAGGTTCATGGCCACCGGCTTGCGCAGCAGGTCGTCGGCGCCGGCGGCTCGGCAGCGCTCCTGCAGGTCGAGGGATGCATCGGCGGTCACCACGATGATCGGCAGGGCGGCCACCGCGTCTCCGCGCGCGCGGATCTTCTGGATCGCGGCCAGGCCGTCCAGGCCGGGCATGCGAAGGTCCATCAGCACGAGATCGAACGATTGGGCGTCCAGCATCGAGAGGCCCGAGTGGGCCTCCGGGGCTTCGGTCATCTCCACGCCGGCGACGCTGAGCATGTCTTTCACGACACGCCGGTTCATCGGATCGTCTTCGATGTAGAGCACCTGCATGACTGGCTCCGGTGCGCGACTGGCGCCGCTAGCTCAAGCTTTTACAAATCAATGGCTAACAAGCCGTCACTTCGACGTCGCCCGGGGCGGGCCCCTCCGTTTCGGAGGCGTACCAGCGCTCCAGCGCCGCGGCGAGATCGGCCGGGGTGATCGGCTTGGCCAGGACCTGGCTCGCGCCGGCGCCGAGGAGCCTGGCCTTCAGCGCCTCGTCCGGCGAGGGCCACATCAGGGAGAGCGCCGCCGCGCCGGCGGCCGCGACGACGTCGCGCAGGGCCTGCAGCCGTTCCTCCTCGGCCCCGCCAAGCGCCGCGCCATCGGCCAGGATGTGATCGCGGCCCCCGAGCCGGAGGGCTTCCAGGGCCTCGCCGGCGGACGGGACCACCTCCACCTCGCGGACGCGGGGCGCCAGGGTCGCGCGCAGCACGCTTTGGGCCAGGGGATTGGCCTCGACGATGAGCAGGCGGCAGTCGCCGAGCTGGCGGACGCTCTGGTCCTCGCTGGGCGCGGCGACCTCGGGCTCGACCTCCGCCCCGCGGCGCAGGGGCAGGACCACGGTGAAGACCGATCCCTGGCCCATGACGCTGTCGACGCCGATCGATCCGCCCATGGCGCCGGTCAGGTCGCGGCAGATGGCGAGCCCCAGGCCGGTGCCGCCATGCTGGCGGGTGACGCTGGTGTCGACTTGGCTGAAGGATTCGAAGATGTCCGCGAAGCGGTCCTGGGGGATGCCGACGCCGGTGTCCTTGACCTCGATCACCAGCCGTTCGCCCGCCTCGGCGCGCTCGGTGCGCGCCACCAGGCTCACCTGGCCCGCATCGGTGAACTTGATGGCGTTGGACATCAGGTTGAACAGGATCTGGCGCAGCCGCCCGCCGTCCTCGACGATGCGGCCGAGGCCGTCCTCCATCTCGACGACGAGCTCCAGGCCCTTGATGCCGGCCTTCTCGGTCCACAGCCGGCCGGTCTCGTCCATGATCGCGCGAAGGTCGATGTCGGCGCGCTCGATGGTGAGGTTGCCGGTCTCCATCTTGGCCAGGTCGAGGATGTCGTCGACCAGGGCCCGCATGGTCTCGCCGGCGCCGTGCACCAGCGAGATCCGGTCCTTCACGTCCGGGTCGAGCTTGCGGTCGGCGAGCAGCACCTGGGTCATGCCGAGGATGCCGTTCAGTGGCGTGCGGATCTCGTGGCTGGTGGTGGCGAGGAAGTCCGTCTTGGCCTTCAGCGCTTTCTCCAGCGCCTGGTTGGAGGACCGCAGATTGACGTTGGCGGCGCGCACCTCGTTGCGGCTCCGGCGCAGGGAGACGAAGCCGAAGGTCAGGAGCACCATGATCAGCGCCGCGCCGCCGAGCAGGCCTGAGGTGATGGTGTTGCGCTGGCGGCCGAGCTCGAGGTCCCGCTGCAGCTGCCCGGCCTTGAGCTTGGCGATCTTCAGGTCTTGGTTGGCGAAGTCGAAGCGCGCCGCCATCAGGGCCGCATTGGTCGAGGCGGCGACGTTGCGGGCGTCGTCGTCCAGGCGCTTGAAGGCCTGCAGGTGCTCGAGCGCCAGGTGGTCCTGGCCGAGGGCGGCATAGGTCCGCCAGGCGACTTCGTGGAAGTCGCGGAAGGGAAGGGTGGTGGTCTTCAGGTCCACGCCCTTGAAGGTAAGCGCCAGCCATTGGCTCGCCTGCTGCGGAGAGCCCCGCTCGAGGGCGATCTCGGCGGCCACGCCCCAGAGGCCCTGGCGCTCCTCGGGAGCCTTGGCGTTCGCCAGCTGCAGGCCGCGCTCGACCGTCGCCTGCGCCTCTGGCAGCTGCCGGGCCTTCACCTGGGTCGAGGCGAGGTTGGAGTCGACATCGGCTTCGAGGGATGCGCTGCCCATTTTGCGCGCCACCGCGAGGGCGGATTTGAAGGTGACGATGGCGTCGGCGTAGCGGCCGAGCTCGCTGTAGGCCCGGGCCTTGTTGTTCAGGGCCGAGACCAGAATGAGTGGGTCCGCCTTATAGATCTCGGCCGACTGGGCGTAGTACTTCAGCACCCGCTCGTAGTCGCCGGCGTCCTGGTAGATCGAGCCGATGTACTGCAGCGCCTTGGCCTGGCTGCGGGCGTCGTTGACGGCGCGAAAGATCTCGAAGGCGCCTTGGTATTCCTCCAGCGCCCGCTGGACGTCGCCCAGCATGTTCATGGCGCCGCCCTCGGACATCATCAGGTCGCCGTGCAACTGGCCTTTGGGCGCGCGCGCAGCGGCGACGGCCAGGGCCTGCTCCAGGATCGGCACCGCCTGCTTCACATGATTGGTGCGCATCAGCGCCTCGCCCTCGAGCCACTGGGCGGTGGCGGTCCGCAGGGCGGGATCGCCTTCGCCTGCGCCGGCGAGGCGCATCGCCTCCTGCGACGCCACGAGCGCGGCCTGGGGGTCGACCATCATCGCCGACCTGGCGCGGCTGACGGCGGCGTCGAAGGGTGAGGGGGCGGGCGCGGCCATGGCCGGGGCGATGGCGCCCACGGCGGCCGCCGCCATCAGAACCGCCAGGAATCTGCGACTCATTCCCAACCTCCAAACCCCGGTCGAGTCTAAGCCTGGACGCTTAACCTGCGGCTAAAGATGAACCCGCCTAGCGGGCCTGGCGCTGCAGCGGTTGCATGAAGGAGAAGTCGGTCTTCACCTCGACGCCGGCGGCCAAGAGGTCCTCGAGCCGGTCCAGCGGCATCGGCCGGGCGATGAAGAAGCCCTGGATCAGGTCGCAGCCCATGGTCCGCAGCAGGGCCAGGGTGGCGGCTTCCTCGACGCCTTCGGCGGTGACCTCCATTTCCAGGGCGTGGGCCAGGTCGATGGTCGAGCGCACCAGGAGGGGATCACGGTGCCCCGAGGTGAGTCCCGAGACGAACAGCCGGTCGATCTTCAGCTCGGTCGCGGGCAGCTGCTTCAGATAGGCCAGCGAGGACAGGCCCGCGCCGTAGTCGTCGATGGCGATGGGCGCGCCCGCATCTGCGAGCGCCTGCAGATTGGCCAGGGCATGACCCGGATCGTCGATCACGGCGGTCTCGGTGATCTCCAGCCCGATGGCGCCGCGGCGGCAGCCGCGCATGGTCTTGAGCAGCCATCTGGTGAACGCGCCGTCGGCCACCAGCCTTCCGGACAGGTTCACATAGACGGGCAGGTCATGGCCGCGGTCCGCCAGCTTCGCCTGGTCTTCGAGCGCCTGGCGCACCACCCAGCGGGTGACCTCGGCGATGGCGCCCGTCTCTTCGGCGAGGCCGATGAAGCCTGCCGGCGGCACCAGGCCGCGCTCGGGATGGTTCCAGCGGATCAGCGCCTCGACGGAGTCGATCTCCCCCGTGCGGCACCTGAACTTCGGTTGGTAGGCGAGATAGAGCTCGCCCCGGGCCGGCGCGTGGTGCAGGTCGCGCATCAGTTGGACGCGGGCGGCGGCGGCGCGCCGTTCCTCGACGCTGTAGCCGGCGATCTTGGCGTGTCCGGACTGGGCCCGGGCGAGGGCCATGGCGGCGTTCTCGATCACCGTGTCGTCGCCCAGATGCGCCTCGGCGTAGCCGATGGCCACGTCGACATCGATGCTCTGGCCGTCGATCTCCAGCGGCTGCTCTAGCTCGGTGCGCGCGCGGTCCAGGACCGTCTCGGCCTCGGCCGTCGTCGCGGCCGGGAACAGGATCTCGACCTGGGTGCGTCCGACGCGGCCGATCCGCACCTCCGGCACGTGCCGGGCGAGGCGTTCGCAGAGGACGTCCAGGATGTCCCCGGCCAGCTCCGAGCCGAGCTGGCGGCGGATCTCGCTGAAGCGGTCCAGGCCGACGATGGCCAGGAAGAGCTGCGGCCTCGAGGTCGAGGCGTAGGCCGCCGAGACCGTTTCCAGCAGCGAGCTGCCGGGCGGCTCGTTGGCCGCCGAGGCGGCGAGACGATGGGCGACGGCGTTGAAGGCGGCGGCCTTCTTCGAACGGGGAGGCAGGCGCACCGAGAGGTCGCCGTCCGCCAGCCGGTCCAGGGCCGCTTCGAGGGTCAGGGCGGAGGCCGACGCAAGCGCCTTCGCCGCCGTGCGACTGGCGCCGCCCGAGCGGCCTCGCGTCCGTGGAGGGGTCGAGCGCGCCGTCATGCCTCCAAAAGAGGCCTAAGCTATTGAAGCTTCCGTTAATTCGGCTCTTGGGAGGGTAGTTCCGAATAGAGCGCGCGCGCCTCGGTTGCAGGGCCGCGACGTTCGCCCAGGGCTTCGACCCTGACCGCGATCAGGCGGCCGCCGAGGGCCAGGACCAAGCCGTCTCCGGGGCGCACGGTGCGGCTCGCCTTGTCGATCCTCGTCTCTCCCCCGGCGCGGATCAGCCGCACCCGGCCTTCCTCGATGAAGCGGGCCGAGAGCGAGCGGGTCTTGAAGAAGCGCGCCCTCCAGAGCCAGACGTCGGCCCGGCAGCCGGCCTCCGGCGTCACGCCCGGGCCTTGCTGCGAAACGACCGGCGACGGCGGCGCGGGGGCGTCGGCTTCAGGGCGGCCAGGGCGGCGAAGGGCGAATGCTCGCGCGGCGCCGGCTTGGGCTCGGCGGGCTCGCGCTCGCGCCGCTGCCGCCAGGCTGTGGGCTCGCCGGCCTTGGGTTTGCCGGCGGGGAGGAAGCCCAGGGCGCGCATCACCTCGCGGGCTTCGGCAGGCGACCATCCGAGCTCCTCGATGGCCTGGTCGGAGAGCACCGCGGCTCCGCCCTGCCGGGGCGCGGCGCGCAGCAGCTCGTCCAGGCGCTCGAGCACCGCCGCCGGCG
>JADMIO010690326.1_pt1 | contig 32938 bp, 28 predicted proteins | sample 8958161 | NCBI WGS metagenome assembly JADMIO01 (sample SAMN16585339, study PRJNA669376) | soil metagenome | isolation source: Crop rotation soil | place: USA: Cullars Rotation, Alabama | collected 2011
CAACTTGTCCACGTGGAATTCTAAGCTTAGGATCCCAATGTGCTGGAAAGCGTTTGCCGTAGCTTTCGATCAGCTGTCTGAGCAGCCTCACGGAAGGATCGAACCGCTTCATCGTGCCGATCTGGACGATGCGACCGGCGCGGTCGCGGGCCTCCCGTACGCCGTCCGCCTCTTCTGGAGAGTAGCAAAGCGGCTTTTCCGAGAAGACGTGCAGTCCGCGCTCCAACGCGCCGATCGCGAGCTCCGCGTGATAACAGTCGGGCGTCGCGACGACGACACCGTCGAGGGCCAGCGCCAGCAACGCCTCGGCCGTTTCGAAGACAGGAACACTCCACCGCCGCTCGATATGCGCTCGGACGGAGGGCGATGGATCCACCACGCCCGCGACTTCGAAGAGCTGCGGCAGGGCGAGCAGGTTGGGCAGATGCTCCACCTGCGTGATCAGGCCGCCGCCCAGGATTCCCACTTTCAACCGCATCGTCGATCCGCTCACGGCACAACCACGAAACCGGCCTGTCGAGCCATTCGCGTCAGGTTCTCGTAGCCGAGCTTGGCGTAGGTCAGCGGATGCGCTTTGGCGGGGTCCTGCTCCGCTTCCACCACCAGCCAGCCCGCGTAGCCGGCATCGTGCAGGATGCGAAGCAGGGCCGGGAAATCGATGAAGCCGTCGCCCGGAACCGTGAAAACCCCGTCGAGCACCGCCTGCATGAAGCTCTCGTCGCTCGACCTGGCTCGATCAAGGATTGCCTTGCGGCTGTCCTTGCAATGCACATGAACGACGCGGCCGACATGGCGATCGAGGAGCGCCACCGGGTCGCCGCCGGAAAAGACGCAATGCCCGCAATCATAGAGGAGTCCGACCGCAGGTCCGGTGGCGGCCATCATGCGGTCGACCTCCGCCTCCGTCTCGACGATCGTTCCCATATGATGATGAAACGCCATGCCGACGCCGAAGTCACCCATCCGCTCGGCGAGCGCCGTCAGCCGCCGGCCGTATTGCGGCCACTCGCCCTCCTGCAGGCGAGGCCGTCTGGAGATCGGTGCGAAAAGGTCCCCCTCCGAGCGGCCCGACGTGTCGGCGTAAACGACATGCTTGCAGCCCATATCGCGGAGCAGCGTGAGATGCGGCAGCACGGCATCCCATTCCGCCTCGTCCTCCTTCTCGTGCAGCCTTCCGTCGAACCAGCCGGAGACCAGAGCGAGCGCATGGCCTTCGAGCATCGGCCGCAGCTCCGCCGCGCGACGCGGGAACTTCCCGCCCATCTCCGTTCCGGCATAGCCGGCCTGCCGCGTCTCGCTCAGGCAGACTTCCAGCGGTGTGTCACCGCCGAGCGAAGGAAGATCGTCGTTCGTCCAGGTGATCGGGTTGATGCCGATGCGAACCGTCATGCTGCTTGCCGCAATGCTGCTCGCCGTATCTGGACATGGAACAAACCTTCTGTAAAGTTGCCGGAATAGAAGAAGTCATCCATCGGTTCCTTGTATCAGATGGAAGATTCGTCCCATCTCGCCGAGCGTTCTACGCTGCACAACCGTGGATGACCTCGTCGCCCTATCATCCCGCTTTCGGGAGGCCTCCTTTCGCACGGCCGGCGAGCGGCGCAACGGCCGATCGCCTTCCGTTGCGCGACGTTCAAGGGTCGCGAGCGGGTCCCGGCGATCGCTTCGGTCGAGAAGAATGCGTGAGGGAGCGTCGGCATCCGGCCGGACGCCATGAAGGGGAGAAGGTCATGTCGAAGTTACGCAAGCATCTGACGGCGCTGGCGGCGAGCATCGGAGCGCTCGGCGTTGTCGCGCTTGGCGCGACCAGCGCGCTGGCGCAGGCCAAGGAGGCCAAGGATGTCCACATCGTCTTCGTGACCCACGGGCAGGCGAACGACGTCTATTGGTCGGTGGTGAAGAACGGCGTCGAGGCCGGCCAGAAGGCGATGGGAAGCCAGGTCGAGTACCATGCGCCGGAGACCTTCGACATGGTGCAGATGGCTCGCCTGATCGACGCGGCCATCGCCTCCAAGCCGGACGCGATCGTCGTGTCGATCCCCGATGCGGCGGCGCTCGAGACGTCCGTCAAAGCCGCCAAGGCAGCCGGCATCCCGGTGGGTGTGATCGATTCCGGTCAGACCCAGGTGCATGACTGGAAGCTCGACAACTGGGTCGGCGGCGGCTCCGAGTACAATAACGGCGTGCGCGCCGGCGAGATTTTCGGCGAAGCGGGCGTAAAGCATGCGCTTTGCGTCAATCATGAGGTCGGCAACGTCAGCCTCGACGAGCGCTGCAACGGCCTGAAGGACGGATTGGCCAAATCGGGTGGAGCGAGCGAGGTGGTCGCCGCTTCCATGGACCCGACCGAGACGGCCGGTCGCGTCGAGGCCTATCTGTCCGCTCATCCGGAGACGGATGCGGTCCTGGCGCTCGGTCCGGCGGCCGCCGAGCCGATCATGCAGCGGCTGAAGGAGCTCGGCCAGATCGGCAAGCTGAAGATGGGCAGCTTCGACCTGTCGCCGCCGGTGCTTGAGGCAGTCGACAAGGGGGATCTTCTCTTCGCGATCGATAGCCAGCAATACCTGATGGGTTATCTCCCCGTGGTCTTCTTCACCATGAAGGCGATGTACGGGACGATGCCGACGGCCGACGTGATGACCGGCCCGGCCTTCATCATGCAGGGCGATGCGGCGAAAGTCCTGGAGCTCAGCAAGCAGGGCATCCGCTGAGCCGGCATCGCCCCCTCCCTAGCCATCCCCCACAAGGGGGGGAGGGAACGCGGCTCCCCTCCCCCTTGTGGGAAGGGGATGGGGGCGGGGCAACGCCGACGATTGGTCGAACCGGTGGAGCAGTGATCGCTCCCATGGCGCTCGCTCTCGACGACCCACCATCCACCACCGCCGCCTCCTCGCTGGCGAAGCTGCTGCGGCGGCCGGAGCTCGGCGCGCTGGCGGGCACGCTGCTGGTCATTCTCTTTTTTGCGGGATTCGCCGGAAACACGGGCCTTTTCACGGCGCGCGGCCTCGTCAACGTTCTGCAGATCTCGGCCGAGCTCGGCATCCTCGCGGTCGCCGTGGCGCTCCTCATGATCGGCGGCGAGTTCGATCTCTCGATCGGCTCGATGATCGGCTTCGCCGGCGTCCTCATCGGCCTCGGGGTGACCGCCTTCCACCTGCCGATTCCGCTCACCATCCTGATCGCGTTCGCAGTCGCGCTGGCGGTCGGCTACGTGAACGGCCTGCTCGTCGTCCGCACGGGTCTCCCCTCCTTCATCGTGACTCTCGCGGCGCTCTTCATTCTGCGCGGGCTGACGCTCGCGGTGACCCGCGGCGTGACCGGCCGCACGCAGATTCCCTATGTCACCGCCGATCACGGGGACAGCATCGTCGTCAGCCTGTTCTCCGGGACGGCGTTCGGCGCGGTCTTCCGCTGGCTGGCGGATGTCGGGGCGATCGCCACGCTGCCGGACGGCTCTCCGGCGATACCCGGAGTGCCGGCCTCGGTGCTTTGGTGGCTCGGCCTGACCGCCCTTGCCACCTGGACGCTACTCAACACCCGCTTCGGGAACTGGATATTCGCCGTCGGCGGCGACGCCAACGCGGCACGCAACGTGGGCGTCCCGGTGGCGCGCGTGAAGATCGTCCTGTTCATCCTCACCGCGCTCGCCGGCACGCTGTTCGCCACCATCCAGGTCATGTCGATCGGTTCGGCCGATACCCTGCGCGGCACGCAGAAGGAGTTCGAGGCGATCATCGCCGCCGTGATCGGCGGGTGCCTGCTGACCGGCGGCTACGGCTCGGCGATCGGCGCCGGCTTCGGCGCCCTGATATTCGGCTTCGTGCAGATGGGCATCTTCTACACCGGGATCGACACGGACTGGTTCAAGGTGTTCCTCGGCGCGATGGTGCTGATCGCCGTGCTCTTCAACAACTACGTGCGGCGCAAAGCGACGAGCGCCCGATGAGCGACGCGCTTCCCATCGTAGAGTTGCGCAGGGTCAGCAAGAATTTCGGGTCCGTCCAGGCGCTGGAAGGCATCTCGCTCCGGGTCTGCGCGGGCGAGGTCTGCTGCCTGCTCGGCGACAATGGCGCGGGCAAGTCGACACTGATCAAGATTCTCTCCGGCGTGCATCGGCCGAGTTCAGGCGAGGTGTTGGTGGACGGCGCGCCGGTCCGTTTTGCCTCGCCCCGCGACGCCCTCGACCGCGGCATCGCCACCGTCTACCAGGACCTCGCCATGGTTCCGCTGATGTCGATCGCGCGGAACTTCTTCATGGGCCGCGAGCCGGTGAAGGGGAGGGGACTTCTGCAGCGCTTCGACCACGGCTTCGCCAATCGGGTCGCGCGCGAGGAGATGGCGAAGATCGGCATCCGCATCCGCGACCCCGCCCAGGCGGTCGGGACGCTTTCGGGTGGCGAGCGGCAATGCGTGGCGATCGCCCGCGCCGTCTATTTCGGCGCCCGCGTGCTGATCCTCGACGAGCCGACCTCGGCGCTAGGCGTCAAGCAGGCGGCCCTCGTGCTGCGATACGTGGCGCAGGCGCGGGCGCAAGGGCTGGCGGTGATCTTTATCACCCACAATGTCCATCACGCCTATCCGGTGGGCGATACGTTCATGCTGCTCAATCGCGGCCGCTCGCTCGGCCATTTCGGCAAGCGCGAGATCAGCCGCGAGGAGGTCACATCGATGATGGCGGGAGGCGAGGAGTTCCAGGCCCTGGAGGAGGAGCTCTCCGGCACGACGCACAGCCGGACCGGCACGCCCGAGAATGACGCATCGGTGTAGAGGGTGGGAGGCTGCACACCACTCTAGGGTTGTCATCCCGGAAGCGGCGCGGCAGCGGCGCTGCCCGGGAGCCATAGACGACATAGGAGGCGAGGGTGAGGCTTCGCTCACGCGCGATTGACGGGGAGCGGCGTTTATGGGTCCCGGTTTTGGCCGGCGGCCAAACCGGGATGACAAAGGCACGGGTTTGGCGCGTTCTCCGAAGATGCGCTATCAGGGACGGTGCGACTCCTCGCGCAGCAAGAGGGCGGCGGGACGCCGCCCCTCCGCGCGAACCCTCATCTCTCTGCGAGCGTCATCCTCGGAGCGTGTGAAGCTATGGGCCTTGGGATTGGCGGGCGAAGCGGCGTTCGGGTGGAGGTTCGGAGGGTCCGGCGGGGGGCCCGGCGGCGGGAGGCGCGGCGGCGGGAGGCGAGGCGGCCACGACGCGGTGGTCAGGCCGCCATCAGCCGGTGACCGGCCAGGATGTTGTTGGCGAGCGCGAACCAGTTGAGCACGGCAAGAACCTTGTTGCGGCCGCGGACGGTGAACCGGCTGAGCCCCCAATTGCGGAAGCGGGCGTTGATGCATTCGCCCGGCGCGCGCCGCTTGTAGACGCTCTTGCCGTGCGGGCTCTGCATCCGCCTGCGCCAGGCGGCGACGCCGGGCTCGTCGTCGCGGCGCGGCCGATAGGGATCGGTCCGGTGCTTGCTGTTGGCCGGCGGCCCGTAGACCTTCACGCCCCGTCCCGCCGCCCATTCGATCGCCTCGTTGTTCTGGAAGCCTCCGTCGACGAGGTGCCGCTTCGGCAGACGCTCATAGCGCTCGCCGATCGCCTCCAGCATCGGCCGCATCAGGCCGCGGTCGGAGCCGACCGTCGCGGCGGTGACCGCAATGGCGATCTGTCCCTTGGCGACGCTGGCGATCTGGCAATTATAGGCCGGCCGGAAGCCGCCGTCGGCCATCTTCATCACCCTCGCCTGCGGGTCGGTCGTGGACGCCCGCGGCTCCGCCTTCGCCGTCCCCTTCTTCTTGGTGTTGCGGTTCGCCCGCCCCGGCCTGGCGCGATGCGCCTCGATGGCGGCGAGCTGGCCGAGCGCCGCCGCGACGCGCGCCTCGCGCTCCTGCGCCGCCCGCTCCCTGGCGGCGCCGACGCGCCGGTTGCCGGCGTCCGGGTCGGCCGCGGTCTCCTCCCCAAGCCGCGCCAGGAGCCGGCGCGCCTTGTTCAGCTCCTTGTAGAGGTTCTTCCTGCGCCGATACGACGAAGACCCCGCCGCGGCGCGCACCCTGACCCCGTCCTGCACCACCTCGTCGAGATCGATCACCCCGGCCACCGACAGCGCCGCGACGTTCTCGCTCAACAGCCGCTCCAGCAATTGCGGATGCGCGGTGCGGAAGTCCGAGAGCCCGTGATAGTTCACGCCGACCCCGCCGCACAGCCAGCGATAGGCGTCATGGCTCTCGGTGAGCTTGGCCAGCGCCCGCGCGCTGCCGACCCCCTGGCTGGTCGCATAAAGCCACAGCGCCAGATAGAGAAGCGGACTGACCGGCGACTGGCCCGGGCCGTGCGCGCGCCCGAACGGCGTCCTTCAGCGCCGAAAGGTCGAGCCTCTCCACGTAGGCCCAGATCACCCTTGCCGGATGATCCGCCGCCAAGAGAGCCTCCAGATCCATCGCCCGCAGCTCCACCTGGTCGCGCACCGGCTCGCGCAGCCGCGGCTCGCCCGCCCAGTCCCGCTCCCCCCTCCCGGCCCCGGCCTCGCCTTCCGGCAAGTCGCCAAACAGCAGCGGCCCCGACATCCCCACCTCCCCCCTCGCCACACGCGAGGGAATCATCCAATTCGCTTCATGGCAATCAAAACAGGCCCCGCCGACATAGATTCACACGCTCTCGGACGCGCGGAACGCGCGATCCGAGGACCCAGCAAATGCCGTGCGAGCCAGGAGAAATCTGGGTTCTCGGGTCTCCACTCGGATCAGGCTCCGAGGGTTCGCCCGAGAATGACGCATCAGTGTGGAGGGGGGAGTCCCCCGCGCAGCAGAGGCGGCGGGACGCCGTCTCTCCGCGCGAAACCTCATCTCTCCGCGAGGGTCATCCTCGCCTCGGACGCGCCAGCGCGAGCCGAGGACCCAGGAATGCCGTGCGAGCCAGGAGAAATCTGGATTCTCGGGTCTCCCCTCGGATCAGGCTCCGAGGGTTCGCCCAATCTGACGACGGTTGCACGATCGAGCGCCCATTGCGGTCGGCCAAGGTTTCGATGCCGGTCCTTGCTCGTGCTGGAGCGGCCCGCACCTCGAGATCGCTGCGGGGACGAGCCTTCGTTCCGTCACCGGTGTCCCCGATGTACCCGTCATGCTAAGATAGCCCAGTCTCTTGGAGAGCACCGATCGTCATGGCTCTGCCTTTGGCGAAGACCAGATCCACTCCCGATTACCACCGTGATTTCTATGCATGGACGGTCGACCAGGCGCATGCGCTTCGGGAAATGCGCTCTGCCGGCCTCGATTGGGGGAATCTGGCGGAGGATCAGCCATGAGTGCCGGCCATGACCAAGCCCCGAGATGGAAGCACGACGGCGTGCGCGTCATCCCGGGAAATGCGCTCGATCCGAACACAGCCCAGACTCCCGGCATGGATCGCCGGGCGGCGATCAACTATGCGCGAGTCGGCGCGCAGAAGATCTGGGCCGGCACGGTGACCATCCACGCCAACGCCAAGACCGGCGCGCACCACCACGGCGAGCTGGAGAGCGTGATCTACGTGGTCCGCGGCAAGGCCCGCATGCGCTGGGGCGAACGGCTGGAGTTCGTCGCGGAAGCCGGCGCGGGCGATTTCATCTACGTTCCGCCCTATGTGCCGCACCAGGAGATCAATGCGAGCCGCGACGAGACCCTCGAATGCGTGGTGATCCGGAGCGACAACGAGGCCGTCGTGGTGAACCTGGACATCGAACCGGCCGAGCGGCCCGAAAACGTCTCCTGGGTCGACCCGATCCACAAGGCGTGAGTGGAGAACGGCAGGGCTGAGCGGGTCAGCTCGCCGTCGCGTTCGGGCTGAACACCACCTTCATCGAATTCGGCCCGAGCGCCGTCGCCATCGCGTCGGCGGCGCGGGCGAGCGGGAAGCGATGCGAGATCATCTCCATCCACGGGAATTGCGACTGCGTGGCTTCGAGCAGGCCGATGCTGGTCGCATAGGCCGCGAGGTCGTCGCCGGCGACGCCCATGATGCGGGCGTTCTTGGCGAGAACGTCGCGGTGCGGATTGATCGGCACCTCGCCGCCGTCGACGAAGGTTCCGACCTCGATCAGCAGTCCGCCTTCCCGGATCAGGTCGAGGCCGAGCCGGAAGCCGGCCGGCACGCCGGTGCAGTCGACGACGACATCCGCCCCGCGCCCGTGCGTCAGCCCGAAGATCCGCTCGCCGACGGCGGTCGGATCGTTGCCCGGGACGGTCTCGTTCGCGCCGAAACGGCGGGCGACGCGGAGCCGATGCTCCGAGAGGTCCACCGCCACGATCGTGCCGGCGCCGAGGAAGCGCGCCTTGATCAGGTGGCACATGCCGATCGGTCCGACGCCGAGCACGACCACGGTGTCGGCTGGCCGGAACGGCTCCCAGTCCGACGCCCAGCTCTTCGCCTTGTCTAGACACCCTGTGACCGCCAGAGGCTCGACAAGAACCCCGAGCTCGGGAGGAAGCGAGTCGGGATAGCGGAAGAGGATCGCTTCGGGGGCGGCGTAGAGAAGCTCGCCCCAGCCGCCGAAGAGATGCGGAGCGTTCCTCGCCGACATGTTGTTGCCGTAGTCGAGCTTCTCCACACAGCTGTAGTAGGGGTGGCCGTTGCGGCACCAATAGCAGCGCCCGCACGGCAGGTTGGCCGCAATCACGACGCGGTCGCCGATCTCCAGCGGCGCGCCGTCCTGGTCCAGCACTTCGCCGTTCAGGGCCTCGATCGTGCCGACGTTCTCGTGGCCGGGGATGACCGGCAGCGGCAACGGCCGACCGCCATACTGGAAGATCTCGCCTTTGTAGGAGTGCTTGTCGGTGCCGCAGATGCCGGAAAAATCCATACGCACCAGCGCCGCGCCATCCGAGAGATCGGTCGGGTACGGGTAGAGGCGCAGCTTGAGATCGCGTGTGCCCTCCAGCGTCAGCGCAGAAACAGCATCTCGGGGCACGACGCGATCCTTTGTAGCTTAAGTCTTGCGGATCCTTGCGGTCTCGAAAGGCGCGAGTGTGACGCGGGGCGGCCGGAGCCTACTGCATCACCAGCGCTTCGTCGATTTCAACGAGGGTCGGCGTATTGCGAGCCGCGGCGGCCCGGAGGGTGGAAGACAGGGCATCGAAGGCGTCCAGCCGTTCCGCCTGCCAGCCGTAGGCGCGGGCGAGCGCGCAGAAGTCCGGCGTGGTCAGGTCTACGCCAATCGGTGGAATGTCGCGCGCCGCAAAATAGCTCTTGATCTCGCCGTAGCCGCAATTGTTCCAGAGCAGCACGATGATCGGGGTTTCGGCGTCAATCGCCGAACCGAGCTCGGCGAGCGTGAACTGCAGGCCGCCGTCGCCGGCGAGGCAGACGACCGGGCGATCCGGCGCCCCAAGCTTCGCGCCGATGGCGGCGGGAAGAGCGTAGCCGAGGGTGCCGTAGCCGGTGGCGGAGTTGAACCAGCCCTGCGGCGCGCCGGCTTCGAAATAGAGGTTGCCGGCGTAGATGGCCTGCGTGGAATCGCCGACGATGACGGCGCGCGGCAGGGCATTCCGGACGACATCGAGAAAGGCGACCTGCCGGCGCATGGCCGGCGAGAGCGAGGCGAGCGCCGCTTCGACCGCGGCCGAGACGCGGGCGGCGCCGGCACGGTCGCGCGGCTCGCCGCCGAGCCGCTGGAGCAGCGCCGCCGCCGTCACCGCGGCGTCGCCGCCGAGCGGCGCCTCGGCGACGCCGTTGCGCGTCAGCTGCAACGGATCGATGTCGAGGCGCACCAGATGGCCGGGAATGGAGAAGCCGCCTTTGCCGTACATGTCGTAGTCGGTCGGGCCGAGCTCCGTGCCCACCGCCAGGACGACGTCGGCGTCGGCGATCAGCGCGCGCACCGGATCGAGCGAAGCGCTCGCCGAGACGCCGAGCCTATGCCGGAACGGCAACAGGCCGCGGCCATTCGCGGTCATCACGACAGGCGCGTCGAGACGTTCAGCGAGCGCCACGACGGAATCGGCGGCATCGCGCGCGCCGCCGCCTGCCAGGATCAGAGGGCGTTCGGCGCCAGCAAGCGTGTCGGCCGCCGCATCGAGCGCATCCGGCGGAGGCATGGGCCGCGCCGCCGCCGGCGCTCGATCGGAGATGCGGCCCTCGACATCCTGCCGGATCACGTCGAGGGGAATTTCGATGTGGACGGGCCGGGGGCGGCCGGATTCGAACACGGTGAAAGCACGGGCGAGCACCGCCGGAAAATCCTCGGCCCGAAGAAGCGTATGGCTGAATGCCGCAACGCTGCCGGCAAGACGCCGTTGATCGGGAAGCTCGTGAAGGTTGCCGTTTGCATGCCCGAGCTGTCCCGTCGCGTTGACGCTGGAGATCACCAGCAGCGGAATGGAATCGGCATAGGCCTGCGCCATCGCGGTGGAGATGTTGGTGACGCCCGGTCCGGTGATGACGAAGCAGACGCCGGGCCGGCCGGTCAGCCGCGCATAGCCGTCGGCCATGAAGCCGGCGCCCTGCTCGTGCCGAGGTGTGATGTGGCGTATGCCGCTCGTCGACAGCCCGCGATAGAGTTCCGCCGTGTGGACGCCCGGTATCCCGAAGACGTGCCTCACACCGTACCGCTCCAGCAGCGCGACCGCATATTCGCCGAACCGCATGACGGTCTCCTGCTCTACCCGTGAGCCTTGCGGCGACCGTTGCCGCGCAGACTCTCGACAAACCGGCGGATGCGCCGACAGCCCTCGACCAGTTCGGCTTCGCCGAGCGTGTAGGACAGGCGGAGGAAACCGGCGGCGCTTGCTCCGAAGGCGGTCGCGTCGAGCACCGAGACCCCCTCCTGCCGGAACATGCCCCAGGCGAACTCGGCGGAGGACAACCCGGTACCGCGCACGTCGATCATCAGGAACATGCCGGCCTGCGGCGCAACGATTGCAAGCTGCGGCGCCTGCGAAAGCGCCTCGACGACGAGGTCGCGTCGACGGCGGTAGATTTCCCGCATGGCGTCCATCTCGTCGCGCGCGGTCGTCAGCGCGGTGATCGCCGCCTGCTGCACGAAGCCGGGCAGGCCGTAGAGCATGCAGAGCGACAAGTGCTCGGCGTGGGCGATCAGCGCCTCCGGGCCGATCATCCAGCCGCATCGCCACCCCGTCATCGCTTGCGATTTCGACAGACTGCCGACGGTCACTGTGCGCTCCAGCATGCCGGGCAGGGACGCGATGGAGACGTGCGGCGCGCCGAACGAGAGCGCGGCATAGACCTCGTCGGAGACGATCCACAGATCATGCCGTCGCGCGATGTCGGCGATGACTTCGAGCTCCGCTTGGGAAAGCACGACTCCGGAGGGATTGTTCGGCGTCGCGAGGAGGATGCCGCGGGTCCGCGGCGTAACCGCCCGCGCGATCGCGGCCAGATCAGGCCGGAAGCCGCTCGCCGGCAGCGGCGAGACGGGGACGAGCGTCGCGCCGGAGACCTGCACTGTCGCCTCGTAGGTCACATACATCGGCTGCAGGACCAGCACCTCGTCGCCCGGCTCGAAAAGACAAAGCGAGGCGGAGAAAAGCGCGTTCTGCGCGCCGGCTTGCACGATGACGTTGTCCGGGCCGACCGCGGCGCCGCCGTGTTCCACGTGGTCGCGGGCAATCGCGGCGCGGAGCTCCGGCCGGCCGCGGATGTCGGTGTAATGCGTATCGCCTGCTTTCAGAGCATCCACCGCCGTCTCGACGATCGGCGCGGGCGTGGAGAAATCCGGATCGCCGATGCTCAGGACGATCACGTCGGCGCCGGTGCGCTTGGCGGCGACGGCGGCGCTGTGGATCTGCCATGCGGCCGCCCCTTCGCCGCTGATCCTTTCGACAAGGGAAGAAAATTCCATGATGGTCCGGCTTGATCCGAGGGGCGGCGACGGCGTGGTCTACCACAACATCGATTCGTTCAGATATGCTCGCAACGACAGGGGAAGGACCGTCGCCGTGCCGCTTCCGCAGCCGATCGAGCGAGGAGGGACGCCGGAGCAGGCGCCTGCGGAAGCCATCGTCGTTGACGAGCTGCACAAGAGTTTTGGTGCACTGGAAGTGCTGAAAGGCATCTCACTGCGCGCCAGCGAAGGCGACGTCGTCTCCATCATCGGCTCGTCGGGCTCGGGAAAAAGCACGTTCCTGCGCTGCATCAATCTGTTGGAGGTCCCGGACCGCGGGCGGATCGTCGTGCGCGGCGAGGAGATACGCCTCCGGACGAGGGGCGGTTCGGCCTATCCGGCGGATCGCCGGCAGGTGGAGCGCATCCGCGCCCGGCTCGCCATGGTGTTCCAGAGCTTCAATCTCTGGCCTCACCGCACCGTGCTCGGCAACGTGATCGAAGCGCCGGTGCACGTGCTGAAGGAGCCGCGCCGCGAGGCGATCGAGCGCGCCGAAGCGATCCTGCAGCGAGTGGGACTGTATGAAAAGCGGGACACCTATCCGGCGTTCCTGTCCGGCGGGCAGCAGCAGCGCGCCGCCATCGCGCGGGCGCTTGCGATGCGGCCCGATGCGATTCTCTTCGACGAGCCGACCTCGGCGCTCGACCCGGAGCTCGTCGGCGAGGTGCTGAAGGTGATCCGCGACCTGGCGGAGGAGGGCCGCACGATGCTCATCGTCACGCACGAGATGAACTTCGCGCGCGACGTATCGAGCCATGTGATGTTTCTCCATCACGGAGCCGTGGAGGAGGAAGGGCCGCCGCGAAAGGTGTTCCTCACGCCGGACAGCGCGCGCTGCCGGGCCTTCGTGCAGGCGGGCCGTTGACGACATCGGATAATGAAGACGGAAGGGAGAGAGCAATGCGCAATCTAGTGAGAATCGGAGCGCTGGCCGCTGTCGGGCTGGGTCTTGCCTTCGGGCCGGCCCTCGCGGCCCCGCTGAAGGTGGCCTTCGGCGCCGAGCCGTATCCGCCCTTCACCGAAACGAATGCGTCCGGCGAATGGGTGGGCTTCGAGATCGATGTCGCCAACGCGCTATGCAAGCAGATGCAGGTCGAATGCGAGCCGGCGCCCATCGCCTGGGACGGCATCATTCCGGCGCTCACCTCCGGCAAGGTCGACATGATCCTCGGGTCGCTCTCCATCACCGAGGAGCGCAAGCAGGTCGTCGCCTTCTCCGATCGCTACTACTACACCGCCTCCACCTTCGTGGCTCCCAAAGGCAGCGGTCTCGACGTCTCGCCGGAGGGACTGAAGGGCAAGATCCTCGGGGTGCAGAGCTCGACGACCAATGCCGACTACGCGCAGAAGACCTACAAGGACGGGGCCGAGATCAAGTACTACAACACCCAGGACGAGGTGAACGCGGATCTTGTCGCCGGCCGCATCGACGTGATGCTCGCCGACCAGCTCGCGATGGACGTGTTCCTGAAGAGCGACGCCGGCAAGGACATGGAGACCGTGGCGGTCGCCCCCGCCGATCCTGCTTTCGGCGAAGGCATCGGCGTCGCGCTCCGCAAGGAGGACACCGAGCTTCTCGCCAAGGTCAACGCCGGCATCAAGGCGCTGCTCGACAGCGGCGAGTACGACGCTATCGCCAAAAAGTACTTCGACTTCGACATCTATGGACCGAGGAGCTGAAGGCCGCGCGGTCCGAAAGAGGGGCGGAGCTCGGCCGGCGCCGATCCCGGGCACCGCTCCGCTCGATCCGGCTTATGGCCAACGGGGCTGCAAGATGATCGTCACCTGATCTTGCGGAAACCTGGCCGCATCATCGAGGCTCGAGTCCCGGGGGCCGCCGCCGGTTGACGATGCTCGACCTTCTGAAACTTCAGCCGCCGGGGTGGGGCGGCGCGTTGCTCGCCGGCGCTGTGGTGACGCTGGAGATCGCCGCGGCATCCTATCTGGTCGGCCTGGTCCTCGGGTTTCTCGGCGCGTCCGCCAAGCTGAGCGGCCGCCGCACCCTGTTCTGGATCGCCGAGGCCTACACCACGCTCGTACGCGCCGTGCCGGAGCTGCTGCTCATCATCCTGCTTTACTATGCCGGGTCGAGCGGCATCGCCGCGCTCCTTTCCCGTATCGGCCTGGGCGAGGTGGAGGTCAGCGGCTTCGCCGCCGCCGTCGGCGTGCTCGGGGTGGTGCAGGGCGCCTATCAGACCGAGGTGATCCGCGGCGCCGTGCTCGCCGTTTCCAAGGGTCAGATCGAGGCGGCCCGCGCCTACGGCATGTCGCCGTTCCTGCGCCTTCGCCGGGTGGTGGTCCCGGCGATGCTGCCGATCGCGCTGCCCGGACTCGCGAACCTCTGGATGATCCTTCTGAAGGACACCGCCCTGATCAGCGTCGTCGGCTTTTCCGAGCTGCTCTACGTGGGCAAGCAGGCCGCGGGCTCAACCAAGCACTACATGCTCTTCTACCTCGCGGTGGGCGCCATCTATCTCGCCATGACGCTCGGATCGAACGCGGTGCTGCGGCTGGCCGAACGCCGGCTCCGCCGTGGCATTCCGGCAGTCTGAGCATGGATTTCTCGTGGCTTCCGAAATACCTGCCGCTCCTCTTCGAGGGGCTTTGGCGCACGCTTCTCCTGATGGCGCTCGCCGGCTTCTTCGGATTTCTGTTCGCCATTCCGATCGGGCTGGCGCAGACCTCGCGCTTCGGCGTGCTGAGCTTTCTCTCGCGCGCCTTCACCACCACGATCCGCGGAACGCCGCTGCTCGTGCAGTTCTACCTGATTTACTACGGGGTCGGCGATCTGCTCGCCCATACTCCGGAAATCAGGCAGAGCTTTCTCTGGCCATACCTGCGCGACGGCTTCTGGTATGCGGTCCTGGCGCTGACGATCAGCGTCGCCGCCTATGAGGGCGAGATCCTGCGCGGCGGCTTTCTCGCCGTGCCGCGCGGCGAGATCGAGGCGGCGCGCGCCTGCGGGATGTCGCGCCTTCTGATCCTGCGCCGCATCTGGCTGCCGCGCGCCGTCCAGGTGACGCTGCCGGCGCTTTCCGGAGAGGCCATCCTGCTTCTGAAATCGACGCCGCTCGCCTCCACGATCACCGTGATCGACCTGATGGGCGCGTCCGGCATCGTCCGCGCGCAGACGTTTCGCACCTACGAGCCGCTGATCGTCGTCGCGGTCGTATACGTGGTGCTCGCGCTGATCATCGCGCTTCTGTTCCGCTATCTCGAGCGGCGCGTGCCGCACGCCGGATGAGGCTTTCACCTCTCGTTCGACATGCGGCCTGCGGCGGGATGACGCAGCCTCTCCGAGCGGCTACATTGATGCGGCGGCATCTAGCGCCGCTGGTGGTCTTGGAGGCTGGGCATGCGGCTCTTGGCTTTGCTTGTCGCCATCGTATCGGGCCTCATCGGCGCTTCCATGCCCGATCCGGCCGCAGCAATCGAAAGCAAGATTCTCGACACTTTGAACAAGTGGCTGAGCGAGGACCACGAGTTCGGCTTTGGTTCGGCCAAGCCCGACGTCAACAACCCTGACGGCCTGCGCCGGCTCGCCGGCAAGGGCGACGCCGAAGCGCACCTGCTCCTCTTCAAGGCTTACGACGCCATTCCGCGCGGCGGCGCGGGCCCACGCGTCGCTAGCAAGACGCTCCTCTCCCGCGCCGAAGCCGAGGATGGCTTGCGCGCCGCCGCTGCGCAGAACCAGCCCGAAGCGATCCTCCTGCTCGGCGCAGCGCTGTTCAGGGGCGAGCACATGCTCCGCGACGATGCGGAAGCCCGCAAATGGCTGGAAGCGGCGCTGGAGCGCGGTCGGCCCGAAGACCGTCCGGTAGTAGAATATCTGTTGGGCGAGCTGCTGCTTTTCTCGCCTGGTCTGGCCGACGCCGATCGCGTCAAAGGGGCGGCGCTGACGGAAAGCGCCCTCCAGCACGGTGTTCCCGCCGCGCTGCGCAGCAAGGCGAACGCGCTCAGACGCGGCATTGGTGTCGCGCAGGACGCCGTTGGGGCGCGCCGGCTGCTGGAGGAGGGGCTTCGATCCGGCAACGACCGCGTCTACGCGGCGCTCGGCGACATGCTGGTGAAAGGGGAAGGCGGCCCGCAGGACCTGAAGCGCGGGCTCGCGATCCTCGCCGACACTCGCGAGGGCGGCGCCAAAGAAGGCAAGATGCTGCTGGCCAAGCTCTACCTGGAGGGTAAGCTCATGGCCCGCGATCCGCGCAGGGCGATCGAGCTGCTCGCCCCCTACGCGCTGTTCGATCTCGCAACGCGCCAGCAGCTCGCCGCGATTCTGGTCGATCATCGCGTTCAGGTCGCCAATGCCGATGCCCTCTTCCTGCGCTTCAAGGAGGACGAGGATGTGGGCGAGCCGGACGGCGCGTGGACCCTGCTGCACTTGATGCGGGCGAACCATGAGCAGTTCCGCGACGAAGAGCTCATGTTCGAGGTGATCAGCCGCAACAAGGGCAAGGATGATCGCGTCGCTCTCGTCGACGCCGAGTACCTGGCGAAATGGTCGACCGACAGCAAGTACTCCCAGGCCTTCGCGAAGAACGCGCGCGGCACGATCGACCGGCTGATCGCGAAGGACATGGCCGCCGCATGGACGCTGAAGGGAACCCTGGAGCGCAAAGGCTGGGTCTATCCGCAGGACGACGTCGCCGCCACGCAGTCGTTCAAGAAAGGCGCCGAGCTCGGCGATGTGGCGGCGATGCTGGACTTGTCCGACGCTTATGACGACGGCCTCGGCATCGACGAAAGCTACGAGGAGGAACTGCGCTGGCTGCGGCGAGCCGCCGAGCTCGGCTCGGTGGAAGCGCGCTCCCAGCTCGTCGGCGCCTTCACCTTCGATTGGGGCGACCGCAAGATGACGCTTCGCGAGGGCATCACCGAAGCGGTCGCCCTCTACGGCAATGGTGCGGGCTATCTCGATTCCTACCGCTTCGCCGGCATGTTCAGCGGCGGCCGCATCTCCGATTTCGACCCGGAGGAGATCGTCCAGGCCTTCATGGACGGCTTCCGCCTGGCGCCCTCGGCGGCGGCGGACGATCGGCTGGCGCCGCTGAAGGACAAGGTTCCCGAGGAAATCTGGATCGCTGTGGAGACGACGCTGAAGAAGGAGGGATTCTACAAGGGCGAGACGAAGGGCTACATGGGCCCCGAGGCGCGCGCCGCGCTGCTTGCCTGGGCGGTGGCGAAGGGTCCCCCGCCGGAGGCGGAGAACCCGAGCGAGGTGGCGCCGCTGGTGGGTCCTGCCCTGCCGCAGCTGCCGCCCGAGATCCTGAACGCTGCGCTCCGGCATGCATTTGAGAAGGTCGACGCGGCCAAGACGGACGCCGACTGGAGCGAGGCCCTGGCGGCGCTGGCTCCGCTTGCCCGCTATGGCGAGCCGATCTCCCGCTGGGCGCTGCTGCGCTGGTACGACCAGTCCTCCATCGTCGGTCAGGCGGTCACTCCCGCGGAGCTCACCCGCTATGGGATCGATCTCCTGCTCACGAACGATCCGCGCATGGAGAAGCTCAGCATCGAGTTCAACTTCGCCATGGCGGAGCTCTGGAAGGCGGATCAGGAGAACGCGTTCGCCGAGGGCTTCCTGACCGCTCTCCGCGACGATCCGCGGCTCCGGGACAAGCAGACGCTCGACGACATCCTGCACGACCTGATCTTCATTCCAGGAGGTTGCGACATGCTCCTCGCCGGCGCCAAGGTCTTGGCGGTCGAGGGCCTGCCGGAGGACGACTGCGCCAATCGGGAGACCCGCGACGCGCTCCTCGCATTCGCTGTCAAGCAGGGAGACTCCGGGGTCGAGGCGAAATCGCGGGCCGCGGCCATCCCCGAAATCTACAAGGTTGCTGGCGCGCCGCCTCCGTGATCAGCCTCGCCGCACCGCGTCGAGATGACCGGCAAAGTCATCGGCGCGCATCAGTCGCTTGCAGCGCTCGAAGCGGTTGACGGCGTAGGCCCAGAAATCCTCGCCGGGACTCTGGTTGGCGTGCTGGATCAAGCCCCACAGCGTCCAGAGCAGGTCGCACATCGCTTTGTAGACGACCATGCGCCCGTAGGCGAATTCATCCGCCGGCCTGCCGAAATAGGCGCCGATGAGCCGCCGGTCCGCCGCCTCGTCGAACCCCGCTTCCACGGAGAGATCGCCGAGGTCCCACATCGGATCGTTCATTCCGGAATATTCCCAGTCGATGATCCACATGCGCTCGCCGGTGTCGAGGAAGTTCTCGCAGAGGGGATCGCAATGGCAGGGCCGCAGCGGCACGGGGTGCTGGCTGAGCGCATGGCGCACGACGGTCGCCTCCATGACGACCCCGTGATAGCCCTGCGGGAGCGGCGCCTTCAGCTTTTCGACGATCGCGAGGTAGTCGTCGATCTTGTGGAACAGCTCGAAGCGGAAGGCGAAGTCCGGCGCTGTCTCGTGCAGCTGGCGGAGCGCCAGTGCGGCGCGTTCAATGGCGCCTTGGCGCTCGCGGAAGGCGGCGGGCGACATGGTGACGACATTGTGCAGGAAGCGCGCGACCATCAGGCCGTCCTCGCCGAAATAGAGCACCTGCGGCGACACGCCCGCCGCGACCGCGGCGCGCGCGTTGATCGCCTCCACGCGCCGGTCGATGTAGAGCTCCGTGCCCTTGCCCGGCAGGCGCAACAGGTAGCGGGCGCTCGGCGTCTCCACTCGGAAGACCAGATTGGTCATCCCGGTCAGCCGCGAGATCCGGGCGGTGGCCGCCACGGCGGAGAAGCCGGGAATGGTCGCCAGTGTTTCCCTGGCCCGGTCGATCTCGTCGGTCACCGGCCACCTCAGGCCTTCGGCCGCGCACCCCAGGATGGGTGATCCTCCGAGAAGGGCGAGAGACGCCGCTTTGGAGGAATCGCTGAAACAATCCTTCGCATTTGCGAAATCGACCGGCAAGCCCGCAGCCGGAAGGCCGGTGCTCGGCGCGCCGGCGAAATCCTGGCGATGGTCTTGCGCACCAGCCCCCGGTGTCGAATACGATTGCCGAAACGGCGCCGGGCCGCGCTCGGCGTGAGGAGGGAGGCCGCCCGTGAACGCCACGCCGTCGCTGTCAGTCCGTCTGTTCGGCACCGAAGAGCCGGTCGCTCCACCCGTCGTGCTTCGAGCCGGGCCCCTCACCGCCGAACTGGAGGCCGGAAATCTGCGCTACATCCGCTTCCAGGGTCGCGAGCTGCTGAGAGCGGTGTCCTTCATCGTCCGCAACCGCAACTGGGGAACCTACAATCCGGAGATCACCGATCTCGCGGTATCGGAGACGGAGGGTGGCTTCCGGGTCACCTACGAGGCGGTCACCAAGGACGCCGAGCAGGAATTTCGCTATTCCGCGGAGATCACCGGTTCCTCGCAGGGACGACTGGCGTTCCGCGCCGAGGGCCGTGCGGTCACCGATTTCGTCACCAACCGGACCGGTTTCGTCGTGCTCCACCCGGTCGCGGATGTCGCCGGATTCCCGGCCCGGGTGGAGCATGTCGACGGCAAGATGGTCGACACGAGCTTCCCTGACCTCATCGATCCCGTCCAGCCGATGATGGACTTGCGGGCGATCACTCACGCCGCCGCGCCGGGGCTCTCGGTCACGTGCCGGATGGAGGGCGACACGTTCGAAATGGAGGACCAGCGAAACTGGTCGGACGCGTCCTACAAGACCTATGTGCGTCCTCTGGCGCTGCCCTGGCCTTATGCCTTGGCGGCGGGGACGGAACTGAGCCAGGCGGTCACAGTCACCGTCTCCGCCGACAACGCCTCGGCCGGCGCGGCGCCGAGCGAACAGGCGCGCGTCATCGTAGACGGGAGCGATGGTCCGGCGCCGTCCCTCGGATTCGGTCTTGAGCCGGAGCACGTGGAGAGCGCGCTTGGCGTTGCCGATACGCTGCGTGCCGCCGGTCCGCATCATGTCGTCTGTCACTACGATGCTCGGCGCGGTCACGGCCGCACCGAGCTGGAACGGATGCTCGATGTGGCGCGGGCCGTCGGAGCGGAGCCGTGGCTGGAGATGGTCGTCACCAGCCTGGAGGGTTTTCGGGACGAGATCGCTGCGATCGGCCGGATGGCGGGCGAGCTCGGCTCGCCGTTTCCGGTCGTGCATATCTCGCCGGCCCCGGACCTGAAATCGACCTTGCCAGGCACCACGTGGCCGCCTTGCCCGCCGCTCGATGACGTCTACTTGGCGGCGCGCGACGCCTTCGCCGGCTCCCGGATCGGCGGCGGCATGTTCAGCTATTTTACCGAGCTGAACCGCAAGCGGCCGCCGCTCACCAACCTCGACGTGGTCACCTTCACGACGAGCGGCCTCGTTCATGCCGGCGACGACCGCTCGGCGACGGAGGGCCTGGAGGCGCTGCCCTATATCGCCAACAGTGTCTCCGCGATCTCCGGGATGACGCCCTGGCATGCCGGCCCGAGCGCGCTCGGCATGCGCGCCAACCCGTACGGCGCTGCGCCCATGGACAACCCCCAGAACATCCGCCAGGCGATGAACCGCATGGATCCGCGTCAGCGCGGACTGCTCGGCGCGGCTTGGTATCTCGGCTACTTCGCTCATATGGCTCGCGGTGGCGCCTCTGCCGTGACGCTCGGCGGCGGCGTCGGCGAGTTCGGCATCGTCCATGCCAGGCGCGAATACGCACAGCCGTTCTTCGATGCGGCGGGCGGCGTCTATCCCGCCTTCCATGTCTTCAAGGAGCTTGCAGCGCTCCGCGGGGCCACGATGCGCAAGACCGATGTACGACCGGCGCGGAACATCCAGGCGGTCGCCGCCGACACCGGTCAGGGCTGCGAGCTGTGGATCGCCAATCTCACTGGGGAACGGAGCGTTGTGGCGATCGACGGGATGCCCTCCGGCGGCAGCGCGTTCGTCCTGGATGCCGACAGCTTCGTCGCCGCGGCAAGCGATGTGAACGCGGCCGAGCGGCTCGCTAGACCGTTCGCAGGCGGGCCGGTCGATCTCTCGGCCTATGCGGTCGTCCGCATCCGCGCAGCGTGAGCCGGGGCGAGGGAGGATTGGTCCCGTCGAGTGCGAGCGAGCTGCCGTTCCGGCTCGATCGGCGCGCGGCGGTCGTCACCGGGGGAGCCAACGGGATCGGCCGCGCCACCGTGCGCGCGCTCGCTGCCGCCGGCGCGCAGGTCGCCGTCGTCGATCTTGACGGCCAGGCCGCGGCCGCGGTTGCCTCCGAAGTCGAGGCGGCGGGCGGCTCGGCGCTGGCGCTCTGCGCCGACGTTTCCGACGAGGCGGCCATCGAAGCGCTCTTCGCTGAGGTGCTTCAGCGGCTGGGTCCCGTCGACGTGCTCGTGAACAATGCCGGCGCGGCTCTTCGCAAGCCCGCCGTCGACCTGCCGCTCGCCGAATGGGACAAGGTTGTCGCCGTCAACATGACGGGCGTCTTCCTCTGCGCGCGCGCGGCGGCGCGGCACATGATCGCCGCCGGAAAGGGCGGTGCAATCGTCAGCACTGGCTCCATCATGAGCCTGTCCGGTGGCGGCCTCTATCCCAACATCTCGTACCAGACCACCAAGGGGGCCATCGTGAATATGACGCGGGCGCTCGCCATCGAATGGGCGCCGCACGGGATACGCGTCAACGCGGTCGCGCCGACCTATGTGCGGACGCGCTTCATCGCGCCGCTTCTGGCCGATCCGGCGCTCGTGGCGCGGATCGAGGCGATGACCCCGCTCCGCCGCCTTGCCGAGCCCGAGGAGGTCGCCGCCGCGATCCTGTTTCTCGCCTCTCCCGCGGCCTCGATGATCACGGGACATACCTTGCCGGTGGACGGCGGCTTCCTGGCGCAGTGAAGCTTCGCTTCGGCCGATCGGCTGGGCTAGGATGCAGCATGCGCGCACGACGGACCGCTCACGATTGGGAGCACGGCCTTCGTCGCATTCCTGAACAAGGTCTGATCAGATGGCGACGCAAGCTCGGAGGAGCGGAAAGCGACTGCCAGAGCAGGAAGGCGAGGGGGCGCCCTTCGAGATGGCCAACCTTTATCCGCGCGATACGGGGTTGCCCATGACGATCTGGGTGAGCCCACGGGGGCTTGCGCGTCACGACGTGCGAATCAAGGTCTGCACGAGCCACGGCGACCGCATGGATCCGACGAACACCGCCGTCGTCGCAGTGAGACCGAACGCCCGGCTGTTGCACGGCGAGCTTTCGATCGAGGACATCGCGCTCGTAACTGAATGGGTCGATTCCAACCGGAGGGCCCTGGTGGGCTATTGGGACGGGGCCCTGAGCACGGTCGAGTTCGTGCAGCAGCTCGAGAGGATTTGAACCGAACGCTTACGATTCGGGCAGGGCGCCGCCCTCGCGGATGCGCTTCTCCCGGAAGGCGTCCAGTTCCTCCCGGCGCGCCGGATCAAGCGGCGGCGGCTCGAACTCCGCCAACGTGCGCTGGGCGATCTCGTAGGCTCGGGTCGTCGCATCCTTGGCCCCGTTCTCCGTCCACTGGCCGAAATTGCTCCAGTCCGAGACGAGCGGCCTGTAGAAGGCAGAGCGGTAGCGGGCCATCGTATGCTGGGCGGCGAAGAAGTGCCCGCCGGGGCCGACCTCGCGGATGGCGTCCAGCCCAAGCTCCTCGGTCGAGAAGGCTAGGGGCTGGAACAGCTCGGCGAACATCTGGAGCATTTCCACGTCGAGGACGAATTTCTCCTTCGACGCGGAGAGGCCGCCTTCGAGCCATCCGGCTCCGTGGATGAGCATGTTGCACCCCGCCATCAGCGAGCCCCAGAGCGACATCTGCGACTCGTAGGCGGCCTGCGCATCCGGAACGTTCGAGGCGTTCACGTTGGAGGAACGCCAGGGAAGTTTGAGCCGCCGGGCCAACTGGCCGCTGACGAAATTCGCCTTCACCGCCTCCGGCGTGCCGAAGGCCGGCGCGCCGGAACGCATGTCGACGTTCGATGTGAAGGCCCCGTAGACGACCGGTGTCCCGGGCCGCACGATCTCGGCCAGCGCAAGGCCGAACAGCGCTTCAGCGTGTTGTTCCACGAGCGCCCCGAGGATGGTCACCGGCGCCATCGCGCCCGCCAGCGTGAACGGCGTGATGACGAGCGGCTGCCCCGCTTCGGCGAAGTCGATGATGCCCTGCGCCATGGGAACGTCGAGCTGCAAGGGCGACGTGGTGTTGATGACGGTGTAGCAGCACGGCGTCCTGACGAACGCGTCAGCGTCGAGGCCCTGCGCGATGCGGAACATGGCGAAGCAATCCGCCACCTGCGGCCCGCCGCGGCTGAAGACGAACGAGACCTTGTCCGTCAGCGTCAGCTGCGCGTGCGTCACTTCAAGGTGGCGTTCCGCCAACGGGACGTCGAGAGGCTCGACGCATTGGTTGATCAGGTGGACGACATCGAAGCGCTGCGCGAGCCGCATGAAGTCCTGATAGTCGCCAAGCGTGCCCGGACGCTTGCCGGTGCGGGTATCGAAGATGTTGGGCGGTCCGCCGACCGTCGTGAAGGCGACGCTTCTGCCGCCCATCCGGACAGAGCGCTCCGGCGAGCGCGCGGTCAGCTCGAACTCGCTCGGCGCCCGGCTCAGCGCGTCCTCGACCAGCGCCTGCTCGAGGCGAACCATCCGCGTGTTCGGATCGACGCTCGCACCGGCGCGCTGGAGGATGTCGCGTGCCCGCCCGTGCAGGACGCGCATGCCCGTCTCCTGGAGAAGGCTCAGCGCGGCCTGGTGCAGCGCCTCGACCTCGTCGTCGGACAGGATGCGGACGGGCTGGAACGGATTCGAGAGGCGGCGGTACTGCGGCCTCGCCATTCCTCCCGAATCGACCCGCTCGCGGCGCCGGCGGCGAGTGGCGCGTTCCGAGGCGCCGGTCCCATCTGCTGTCGCCGCGCCCTCCGGAGCCATGCGCCTATGCGGCCGGCCTGACCGACCGGCCTGTCGCCGCCGACTCGTAAGCCGCTTCGCAGATCGCGTAGGTCTTGAGATTGTCCCGGCCGGAAGTCGCTGCTTCGCGGCCGGCCTTCAGGCTCTCGAGGAGATGCGCGCAGGTTTTGTAGACGCTCTCCTCGATCATGTGCCAGGGCTCCTTGGCCCAGTGCAGCATGGGGATGGCGATCTCGCCTTCCTCCATTTTGCCGTCGACGGTCACCTCAATGCGATAGCCGGGCTTGGTCACGATGGCGCCGAGCGGCCCCTCGATCTCCACCATCGTTTCGGGAAACGTATCGGGAAGCTTTTTCGTCTCGTAGGTCGCCTCCACGATCGACACCGCGCCTGACGTATGGCGGAGGAGCATGGTCGCCGTGTCCTCCGCCTTGACCTTGGGATTGCGCCGCTGAGTCTCGCAGGAGACGCGCTCCACCTCGCCGAGCAGAAAGCGCGCCACGTCGACGACGTGCACGCCGAGATCGAGGATGACGAAGCGTTCCTCGTCGTAGAAATAGGGCTGGCCCTTGTAGACGTCGTAGCCGGTGCGGAAGCTGATGCGCGCCCAGGACGGCGCACCGATGGCGCCCGACCTCAGCACCTGTTCAACCTTCTGCAGCGGCGTCTGGAACCTAAAATTCTCGTGCACGGCGAGGAACAAGCCTGCCTTCTCCGCGCCGTCGATGATCTTCCGCACCGCGGCGATGGTCGGCGCGAACGGTTTTTGCACGATCGCCGGCACGTGGTGGCGATAGGCCATCTCGGCGAGCTGCAGATGTGTGTCCATGCGCGTCACGATGTCGACCAGCCCGAGGTTGCGCTCGCGGAACATGGTCGCGGCGTCGGTGTACCAGTGCGGCACGCCGAATGCTTCGGCTGTCGTCTTCGCCTTGGCTGGGTCGATGTCGCATACCGCGACGAGGTCGGCGCCCTCAGGCGCAAGGTCCTTCCAGGAATTCAGGTGGTTGCGCGAAAAGAAGCCGCAGCCGATCACGCCGATCGCAACCCGCTGGTTCATGAATCCTCCACTTCGACGCCGGGTATCGGGTGATCCCAGGCTTTGCGTCCCCGAACCTTTAGTGCCTCGCCCGCTCGTGTTGAAGCCCGCACGGTAACCGCTTCGTTAAAAAGAGCGCGCCCGAGGACGTGTCCGGCGGACTTTCGCAATCGTTTGCTGTATCACTGCGTTGGGACACGCCTAAATCAATGTCCGGCCTGATCTTTTGCCGGTTAAGGGGCGGGGGGAAATGAAGGTCCAGAGTACGTTTTCGATCACGCTCGGCGTGACGCTCTTGATCAGTTTCGCCGTCGTGGCGGTCGTGTTCTATCGCCACGCGCTCGTCCAGGCCGAAGGCGAGGCGATGCGCGAGGCGCGCATGCTGCTCGGCGTCGCGACGGCAGCCCGGGCGCACACCTCCGAGCAGGTCACGCCTCTGATCAACAAGCTGCCGACCGACGCCTTCCATCCCGAGAGCGTACCGGCCCACGCCGCCCAGAACATCATCAAGCGGTTCAACGGCGACTTTCCAGAGTATACCTACCGGGAGAAGGCGCTGAACCCGACCAATCTCGACGACCTGCCGGCCTCATGGGAGGTCGACGTGATCCAGGCCTTTCGCGGCGAGCCGGCGCTCCAGGAGCTTTCCGGCGTGCGGCAAGGGGAGGACGGGCACGACATCCTCTATATCGCGCAGCCGATCCGCATCGGCGACCCAGGCTGCCTTTCCTGCCACAGCACGCCGGAGGCAGCGCCGGCGGCCATGCTCGCCGCGTACGGTCCGGCCAACGGGTTCGGCTGGAAACAGGACGAGATCGTCGGCGCGAAAATAGTCACCGTTCCGAAATCCGACAGGCTCGCCTTGGCGCTTTCCAATGTGTTCTGGTTCCTGATCGCGCTGGGGAGCGTGCTGATCATCGCGCTCCTGGTTGCCATGGTGGTGGTCCGCCGCGTGCTCGCCGAGCCGGTGGCGCGGCTCGCCGAGCGCGCCGAGGGCCTCAGCCTGGGCGATGGCGCGGGGGGCGAGCTGCCCGAGCAAGGGCCCAAGGAGTTCCGCAAACTGTCTCAGGCCATCAATCGGCTGCACCGGAGCCTTCACCTGATGCTGAAGGAATCGGAGGCGCGCTGATGTTTGCCGGGCCGGAACGATAGCTTCATGACCTTCACCCGCGAGCTGGTGCTTCTGGCGGCCACGGCGCTCGCATGGTTTGCCTATGCCCTGATCGTCGGCAATCCCGACCCGGTCGATCCGCTCATCGGCGACGTGGTCCGCACCGCCGCACTGGTCCTGTCCGGCGTCCTCGGCGTGCGCGCCGGCGGCCTCGTTTTCGTCGACGGGTTGATGGAGAGGGTATGGGGACTTCCCTCGAACGCCCTCATCAGGCTCGTCGTCTACATGGCGCTAACGATGCTCGCGACCGGATTCGTGCTGAAGGTCGGCCTCGACCTGAACGTCACGACGCTGCTCACCACGTCGGCGCTGCTGACCGCGATCCTCGGCTTCGCCATGCAGTCGACGCTCGCCGCCTTCTTCTCCGGCGTCGCGCTGCAGCTCGAACAGCACATCCGCCCGGGCGACGGCATCGTCGTCGACGGAGCTCTTGCCGTGGTCGAGACGGTCGGCTGGCGCTCGATGACGGCGCGGCGCTCGGACGGCGCGCTGGTGATGGTGCCTAACACGATCGTCGCGACCGGCGCGGTTCCCATACGCCGCGCCGGTGCGCTCGCCCGCACAGGCTTGACCGTCACCGCCCCGCTTGCCGCACCGCCCGCAATGGTGATCGACGTCGTGTGCGAAGCGATCATGCAGATTTCCGGTATTGCTTCCGATCGCGCCGTATCGGCGTCGCTGGCGCGGGCAAACCCGGCCGAGGACCTTGCCGACTTCAACGTCAGCTTCTTCAGCAGACCCGCTTCCCCCGATGACAGTCCAATGGAATCGCTGGCTCGCCTGCGGATCTGGTACGCTTTCCAGCGCTATGGGCTGCTCGTGCACCGTTTCAAGTTCGCGCTGGATTCCGACGCGTTGCTGCCTTTCGCCTCGACCGGCTATCCCGAGGACGCGCCCGGCAACGTCGTTCGCGGCGTTACGGCGACCCATCGCTGGCGCTCCGCCGGGGTGGCGGAGGTGCGTCGCCTCATCGGCGGCGGACGCCGCCTTCTATTCGCCCCCGGCGAGCCGATCCTTCTGCCGCGCGAGCTGGACGGGGCTTACGCCGTCGTGGTGGCCGGCGAGGTCCGCGTTTCGGGCGAGGGCGGCGCCGAGGGCATTCAGCCGGCGCTCAGCCATTCCTCAGATTCGGGTCTGGGCGCCCGGTGGGATATGGAGCTGATGCTGCGGGTCGAGGCACAGCTCGCCGCCGCCATCGGGCCGTATGCCCGCCGTGCGACGCGGCAGGCTGCGCAGGATTCCGCGGATCTCGCCACGCTTTATCGCCGCCTCGCCGTCTTCATCGGCGACGAGCGGGCGCGCGAGGCTTTCCTGAAGCTCGGCCCGCAGGAGCCGTTCCGCGATTTCGGGCCGGGGACGAGCTTCGTCGTCGGCTGCACCGCGCGCGGCCCGGCCACACCGCCAACGCGGCTCGTCGCCGTGGATCACGTCGAGGTCCTGGCGGTTCCGGCGCATGTAGCGCAGGAGCGCGCGCAGGCGCCGGCTTTGGCGGTTTCCTGATCTAGGTTGGCAGTTACGCCGAAAGACCGATGGCGCCCTCGGCCGCCGTGCGGATCGCAGCGATGTTGGCCGCGCAAGCCTCGCGTGCGCCGCCTTTGAAGACGGCAGAGCCTGCGACGAGGACATTGGCGCCGGCCGCCACGACCTTCGCCGCCGTGTCGGGCGCGATCCCACCGTCGACCTCGATTTCAATGGGACGGCCCGCGACCATCGCCTTGACGCGCCGGATCTTCTCCAGCGTCGCGGGGATGAAGGCCTGCCCGCCGAAGCCAGGGTTGACCGTCATGACGAGGATCAGGTCGAGCCGGTCGAGCACATATTCGATGGCGCTCTCCGGCGTCGCCGGGTTGAGAGCCACGCCGGCGCGCTTGCCGAGCGCGCGGATCGCCTGGAGAGAACGGTCGAGATGCGCGCCGGCTTCGGCATGCACGGTGATGATGTCGGCCCCTGCCTCGGCGAAAGCGGCCAGGTAGGGGTCGACCGGCGCGATCATCAGATGCACGTCGAAAACCTTTTTCGACCACGGCCGGACCGCTTTGATGACCGGCGGCCCGAAGGTGATGTTCGGCACGAAATGCCCGTCCATCACGTCGAGATGGATCCAGTCCGCCCCCGCTTCGTCGATTGTGCGAAGCTCCTCGCCGAGCCGGGCGAAATCGGCCGAGAGGAGGGACGGGGCAATGCGGATGGGGCGGGCAGTCATTTCCACGGCGCTGGATGGGATGGGGCCTGGGCTCTCGCTCCCCTCGGCTGAGGATGACATGCACCGCTCGGAGCCACGCCAGCTTCCGGCGAAGCGAAGCGGAGGCCGCCGAATCCAGGCGCCTGCATCGGACACCAGGTCATCATGCACCTCCTTCCGCCGCCATCGGCATTGCGAACACCCGGCTGGCCAAGATGTCCTCCGCCTCGATGGTGGAGAGCTCCGCCGCCATGACTGGGGCGTTCAGCTCGAAGAGCCGGTTGGCCTGCCTGAGCCGAGAGCGGTCGAGGGCATTGCGAATGGAGCGGGCATTGGCGAAGTGCGGCTGGCGCATGCGGCGGGAGATGTATTGCTCGAGCACGCTCCGCGCCGCCTTCGATAGCGCATAGTTCTGATCCGCCAGCATCCGCTCCGCAATCGCCAGGAGCTCTCCCGCCGTATAATCGGGGAAGTCGATGTGGTGGGCGATCCGCGAGCGGAAGCCGGGATTCGAGGAGAAGAAGCGGTCCATCTTGGCGGAGTAACCTGCGAGGATCACGACGAGGTCGTCGCGCTGGTTCTCCATGACCTGCAGGAGGATCTCGATCGCCTCCTGCCCGTAGTCGCGCTCGTTCTCGGGGCGATAGAGATAATAGGCCTCGTCGATGAAGAGAACGCCGCCCATCGCCTTCTTCAGGATCTCCTTCGTTTTCGGGGCCGTGTGGCCGATATATTGGCCGACCAGGTCGTCGCGCGTCACCGTCACGAGATGTCCCTTGCGCACGTAGCCGAGGCGATGGAGCAGCGCGGCCATCCGAAGCGCGACGGTGGTCTTGCCCGTCCCTGGGTTGCCGGTGAAGCTCATGTGGAGAGTGGGCGTTTCATGCGCGAGTCCGAGCTTTTTGCGGGCGCGCTCGACGAGGAGCAGGGCGGCTGTCTCGCGGATGCGCTTCTTGACCGGCATGAGGCCGATCAGCTCGCGATCAAGCTCGGTGAGCACGTCGGCGACGCCGGACTCCTGCAGTTCCTGGCGGAGGTCGATCTCTTCCCGAGGAGCGGCGTCCCGCGCCTCTGACGCCGGAGGCGCGTTCTCTATTGGTCGCATGTCCATGACATTGCCTCGCAAGAATTGGTCGACGGGTTCGAGCACGCCGCCGCCTGCAAGATGAAGACCATCAAAAAAGGGGCCGGCGCGCCGGGAGAAGGGAAGCGCGCCGGCGCCGCGCCTACGCGTAGCGCTGACCTGAAGGGCGCTCCGTGGCGTAGGCGCTGGTGGTGTAGCGGATCGTCCGCCCGGCCGCTTCCTGCCGCGACAGCTGGAATCCGGGTTCCTCCTGCGGCCGGTTCACGATGAAGGAGAGGCGCACCGTCTCCCAGCCGTGCGTCGAATCGAATGCGGAGATGCGGATGTAGCGGTCGCCGTAGGCTTTCCGGCAGGCGGCAAGCTCCATCATGACCCCGGCGGAATCGGCGATGTCGAACATCGGATGGCCCCACATCTCCCAATACGTGTTGCGGGGGTGCGGGTCGTCGGTGAACTCAATGTTCACCGCAAAGCCCTGGTCGATGCAGTATTGCACCTGGGCGCGGATCTGCTGGTCGGTCAGCTCCGGCAGGAACGAAAACGTGCCCTGTGTGATGCGCATGTGACGAGCCTTTCTGGAGGGTGCGCGTCTCGCGCACCATTTGCCAAAGGAGGGGCGGCGGGACGCCGCCCCTCCTTGTCACTCCGCCGCCGTGGCGGTCGGGATGAAGTCCGGCGTGTCGGTGGAGGTGTAGTCGAACGTCACCTCGCCCCAGGTCTGCAGCGCCTGCTTCAAGGGCAGGCAATGCTCCGCCGCGGCGGCCAGGATATCCGGTCCCTCGCGGACGATGTCCCGCCCTTCGTTGCGGGCCAGCACCATCGTCTCGAGCGCCACGCGGTTGGCTGTGGCGCCGGCGGCGATGCCGAGCGGGTGGCCGATCGTGCCGCCGCCGAACTGCAGCACGACGTCCTCGCCGAGGAGGTCCAGCAGCTGGTGCATCTGCCCGGCATGGATGCCGCCCGAGGCGACCGGCATCACCTTCCGCAGACTCGCCCAGTCCTGTTCGAAGAAGAGCCCGTTCTGCAATGCCTGCGGGTTTCGCTCCTCGCGGCAGATGTCGTAATAGCCCTTGGTCGTCGCCGGATCGCCTTCCAGCTTGCCCACCACCGTGCCGGCATGGATGTGGTCGACGCCGGCGAGCCGCATCCATTTGGCAATGACGCGGAACGAGACCCCGTGGGTCTTCTGGCGCGTGTAGGTGCCGTGGCCAGCCCGATGCAGGTGCAGGACCATGTCGTTGCGCCGCGCCCATTTCGACATGGACTGGATCGCCGTGTAGCCGATGACCAGGTCGATCATGACGATGACCGACCCGAGCTCCTTGGCGAACTCGGCGCGCTCGTACATGTCCTCCATCGTGCCGGCAGTCACGTTGAGATACGTGCCTTTGACCTCGCCGGTCTCCGCCTGCGCCTTGTTCACCGCCTCCATGCAGTAGAGGAAGCGGTCGCGCCAATGCATGAAGGGCTGCGAGTTGATGTTCTCGTCGTCCTTGGTGAAGTCGAGCCCGCCCTTCAGCGCCTCGTAGACGACGCGGCCGTAGTTGCGGCCGGAGAGGCCGAGCTTCGGCTTGACCGTGGCGCCGAGCAGCGGGCGGCCGAACTTATCGAGCCGCTCGCGCTCCACGACGATGCCCGTCGGCGGTCCGTCGAACGTCTTCACATAGGCGACCGGCAGCCGCATGTCCTCCAGCCGCAGCGCCTTCAATGGCTTGAAGCCGAAGACATTGCCGATGATCGAGGCCGTCAGGTTGGCGATCGAGCCCGGCTCGAACAGATCGAGGTCGTAGGCGATGTAGGCGAAATACTGCCCCGGCGCGTTCGGCACGGGATCGACGCGGAAACACTTCGCACGGTATTTCTCGCAGGCGGTCAGCCGGTCGGTCCACACCACGGTCCAGGTCGCGGTGGACGACTCGCCTGCGACCGCGGCGGAAGCCTCGACCGGGTCGACGCCGTCCTGGGGCGTGACCCGGAAGCAGGCGATGACGTCGGTGTCCTTCGGCTCGTAGTCGGGCTCCCAGTAGCCCATCCTGCGGTATTCGAGCACGCCGGCCCTGTAGCGGTCCTTGCCGCGCACCGTCTTTGCCATCGTGTCCATGGAGAGATCCTCGTCGAAGGTTGCGCGGGCTCAGGCCGCCTTGGCTGTGGAGATTTGCGGGTCGAGCGTTCCGGCTCTGTAGAGCCGGGCCATCTCGGCCATCGGTTTCGGCTTGATCCTCGATGCGTTGCCGGCGGCGCCGAACGCCTCGAAGCGCTGGCGGCAGAGGGCGGCGAGCGCCTCCATCGCCGGCTTCAGGAACTTGCGCAGGTCGAACTCGCTGCGATCGGAGGTGGCGACCCTGCGGATTGCTGCGGCCATTGCGAGTCGGCAGTCGGTGTCGATGTTCACCTTGCGCACGCCGTGGCGGATGCCGCGCACGATCTCCTCGACCGGCACCCCCCATGTTTCGCGCATCGTGCCGCCGGCGGCGTTGAACGCCTCCTGCAGCTCCTGCGGAACCGACGACGAGCCATGCATCACGAGGTGGATGTTCGGCAGTTTGGCGTGGATCGCCTCGACGACCTGCATGGCGAGCACGTCGCCGTCGGGTCTGCGCGAGAATTTGTACGCGCCGTGGGAAGTCCCCATCGCGATGGCGAGCGCATCGACCCTCGTGCGCTGCACGAAGTCCACCGCCTGGTCGGGGTCGGTGAGCAGCTGGTCGCGGCCGAGCGCGCCCTCCGGGCCGTGACCGTCCTCCGCCTCGCCGCGCCCGCTCTCCAAGGACCCGAGCACACCGAGCTCGCCTTCAACGGACGCTCCTACGGCATGCGCCATCTCGGCTACTCGACTCGTGACGGCGACATTGTAGTCGTAGTTCGCCGGCGTCTTGGCGTCGGCCCTGAGCGAGCCATCCATCATCACGGAGGTGAAGCCGTGCTGGATGGCGGTGAGGCAGGTCGCCTCGTCGTTTCCGTGGTCGTGGTGGATGCATAGCGGGATCGCCGGATGCATCTCGACCAGCGCTTCCATCATCTTGGACAGCATGATGTCGCCCGCGTAGGCGCGCGCGCCGCGGCTCGCCTGCAGGATGACGGGCGCGTCGACCGCAGCGGCCGCCTGCATGATGGCGAGCCCCTGCTCCATGTTGTTGATGTTGAAGGCGGGCGCCCCGTAGCCCCGCTCGGCGGCATGGTCGAGGAGCTGGCGCAGCGTGATGCGGGCCATCAGCCGGTCTCCTTGTCGGCGCGGACGAGAGCCATCGCGGTCTGCATGATGGCGTCGGCGGTGATGCCGAAATGGACGTAGAGGGCGTCGGCCGGCGCCGAGGCGCCGAAGCCGGTCATGCCGATGAAGATGTCGTCCTCGCGCAGGAAGCGGTCCCAGCTGTCGCGCACGGCCGCTTCGATCGCGATGCGCGGCGCCTCGTTCAGCACCTCTCTGCGATAGGCTGCCGGCTGCCTTTCGAAGAGCTCGAAACAGGGGATCGACGCCACCGCCGTCTCGATGCCCTCGACCGCCAGCATCTCCGCCGCCTGCATCGCAATCGCCACTTCCGAGCCGGACGCGATCAGCGTCACGTCCCGGTCGCGCGTGGGCTCGCGCATCAGGTAGCCGCCGAGGGCAACCAAGTTGGCGCCGCCGCCCATTGGAGGGGCGGCGTCCCGCTGTCCAGGTGCGCGGGACGCGCACCCGCCGGCCGTACGCAATGCCGGCAAGCCCTGGCGCGTCAGCACCAGGCTTTCCAGCACAGTGGGATCCGAAGCTTGGAATTCACGTGACTTGAAGTCGC
>JADMIO010830201.1_pt1 | contig 32938 bp, 24 predicted proteins | sample 8958161 | NCBI WGS metagenome assembly JADMIO01 (sample SAMN16585339, study PRJNA669376) | soil metagenome | isolation source: Crop rotation soil | place: USA: Cullars Rotation, Alabama | collected 2011
CTTTCCCTTCCCTCTTTTCCTTTATTGTTGGTTCTTTGCTTTGTGCATGCCCGTTAGAAATGCGTCGTCTTTTTGCTCCTTATACGACTGATTCCAATTCTCTGGTCGATTGGAATCATTTTCGTCAATTCTATCAACAAATTTCTCGTTTACATTCCTCCAATCCTAATTCTTCGGTCACCCCATCTGCTTCTGCTTCCTCCTCTGTGATGACACCTCGTGCTACAGCGATGACTGCAGCAGTATCGTTGCATAGTCCTTCTCATTCACAAGCGAGCACTGCGAAATTGAAAACGTCCGCACATTCAACTCAACCTGCCACCGCAGCAGTAGCAGAAGGAATAAAGAAAGCAGCGGTAAAATCGAGACGTTCAGCGACACAAGAGGAGATGGAAGCGGCTTATCGATAGTAGATCAATGTTCTTTGCGATCATTCGAATCGAATATCAGTTTTACACGTATTATTTCTGGGTCTCAGTTCGCATTTTTCACTGGATCGCGGATCGCGGCGATCATGAATGCGCGGAATCGAAACCGACAAACATCGATCTCGATCTCGCGATCGCAATCGAACCCATGCCATATTCAAAACTAGTAGTACTTTGTGAAAAATCTATGCGTATGGAGGGGGAAATCAAAGAAAGCAGGCCAGATCTACTGTAGAGGGAAAAAGAAAGAATGGAGTTTTGGGAAAAAAAAAAAAACAAAATAGATTTCGAATTCTCCAAATGGGAAGGAAAAAGGTGTAACGTCCCTTGGTGTTTATTGCCATTCCACAATCGGAACGGCAAATTCTGATATATGTAATTCTGAATTTGGAATCCATACCATAGGCCAATTGAATCCAACCCAACCCGAATCGGGTCCGAGATTATTTGAGGGATCTTGACCATAGATATAGAATTGAGTCAAGGAAGTACCCGCAATCTGAACTTGATATACTCCTTTAGGAACACCAGACCATACAACCGCATAACCTAAACGAGCCCAATCACCTCCCACACCATTACCAGCTGTACGAGCATGATTAATTGTATATCCATTGGGAAGTGAAAAATCAAATCGTCCTGGTATTCCAGTAGTGGAACCAAAGAAAATTGATCCTGTAATCATCATATCTTCTCCTACACGACGATAGAAGAATCGACAAATTCCATTGCCAGTTGTGAAGGAAGTAAACGTTGGAGTATAGGGAGTCAGACTACTGATACGAGACGAAACTTGTGCTAGCTGGAATGTGTGATTGGAGACACGATTCCCGAGAGTGCTCACAGTGGACTGAACGCTGCTGTTCGCAAGTTCCAACATCTGCACTCGATTCGTCAATGATGCCAGGGCAAGATCAGTGGATGATGGAGAATATGGGCTCGAGGAGCTCCCGACAAAGGATGGTGCTGGAATGAGATTTCCACCTGAATTAAACAAAGGAACCGCAAAAAGAGACTGCCAGCCAGCGCTGCCTGCACCGCCTACGTACCAGGTTGGACCAGTGGTGGCTAGCAGACACGGACAAGAGAGCCAGAGAGCTCAAGGTGAGAAACGATTGAACACCATTGTGCTCTCTCACTCTTTTGTTGAAGGTTCCTGACCCGAAGCTGTGTTAACTATATAAGTGAGTTGAATAACATCATTAGCTTGTAGTGGGCCTGACCAAAATGTCACTCTATTGTTGTCTCCGCGAGAAATGAGCCCAACTATCTCTGGAGGAGCGTCTGACAACACAGGAGAGAGGATAAAAGAAGTACTGCCTCGTTGAACTCGGATGCCGAATCCCCTGCAATGAACAGAGAGAAATTCAAAAGGACAGATATAAAACAACACGCAAGTACAAAAACTAGAACTTGAACACATGGTGCGTGCCTTACACAACACTATATTTCCTCTCTGGTTTTCTTCTCGTACCAATATCCATCCGTCGGTGTAGCCGCCGAAAGTGTTTGGGCTCGCCCTTTGGCGGTGAGTAGATAATTTCCGGTGCTTGGTATGGTGATTGTAGGACTCGAAACTGACACGATCCAAGCATTCCTGGTCGTCTGGGCATAATCAGTTGGATTCGTAGAGGTATCAGAGCCTCCCAGAACGTTGAGTGAGAAATTCAATTTGGCATTCTGCAGCTGAAGGAGTGAACTATTCAACGATCTCGAATTGGTCGTCAGTGCACTCACTTGAATGAGAAGAGGGTAGGTACCGATATTATCACGCAGGCCAGTGACAGTGGAGACCAGTGAGGTTGTACCGGTGAGAGCCTCAGCCGAGGTGAGCCGGGTATCCAGACCGGATACCTTAGCCAACAGTGCACCTGCTCCTGCTACAGTGTTATCTCGCAGTCCTAGAAGAGTGGATGCTAATAATGAAGTTGTGATGGAGAGATCTCTGAGACCCATGAACTGAACTATGAGAGTTGACGTGCCAGTGAGGGTCTCCACGTTGATGAGTCTCTGTTGTAGATTATTCGATGCGATCTGCGCAGTACCGACGGTGGTCACAATGGGGGAGGTACCAGTGAGGTCCCTCACACCAATGAACTGGGACACCAGTGTTGAGGTGCCTGATACAGTCTCCAGGTTCAGTAACCTCGTTTGATGGTTATTCGTCGATGACTGAGCTGAGCCTACCGTGTTCACTATGTTCGAGCTTCCAGTGAGGTCTCTGATACCCGTGAGAGTATTCACGAGAATCGAGGCTGCACTCATATCCCTCATACCTACTACGTTAGCATACAAATTAGTGGTCGTACCCGTGAGATCTCTCATACCGACGACTGTAAGGGCAAGGTTAGAGGTGATGATCGTTAGGTCACGGAGACCCAGGAACTGTGATACCAATGTTGAGGAGCCAGTGAGGGTCTCCAGGTTGAATAATCTCGTCTGATGATTATTTGTACTAGTCTGAGACGCACCTACAGTATTCACTAGATTACTCGTGCCAGTGAGATCTCTGATAGCTATCAGGGTAGATGCGATAGTTGATCCGGTGACTGTTAGATCTCGCATACCAATAACCGCAGCTGCGAGATTACTAGTAATGACAGAGAGATCTCGCATACCTAACACTGTAGATGCGATAGTTGAACTAGCAGAGAGATCTCGCATTCCTACCACTGCGGCTGCGAGGTTCGTAGTTACGATGGAGAGATCTCTGAGACCCATGAACTGAGCTATGAGAGTTGACGTGCCAGTGAGGGTCTCCACATTCAATAAACGTGTTTGGTGATTATTCGTACTAGTCTGAGACGCACCCACTGTATTCACTATATTCGAGTTCCCAGTTAGGTCTCTGATAGCTATCAGGGTAGATGCGATAGTTGATCCGGTGACTGTTAGATCTCGCATACCTATTACTGCAGCTGCGAGATTACTAGTAACGACAGAGAGATCTCGCATACCTATGAGAGCGGCAGCTATGTTAGTTGTGGTAACAGAGAGATCTCGAATTCCTACGAGAGTGGAGACCAATGAGGTTGTACCGGTGAGACTCTCTGCTGCAGTCATACGAATGGAAAGAGATGTTACTGCACTTTGTACACTCACGTTCGCTGACTGCAGCGCTGTGATCTGAGGTGATTGAGCGACGACTATTCCCTGCAGCTGAGCGGCAGATACCTCTGCGGCGCTCATTCGATATGCGAGAGATGATAAGCCAGACTGTACGCTGATATTTGATGCCAGCAGGGAGCTGATCATAGTTGACTGCATTCCCAGCGTACTACTCAGCGAGTTATAGTTTGACTCGGCAAGTGACATACGAGTGGAGAGAGATGAAATTGTTGACTGAGTGCTGATGTTCGATGCTTCCAGCAGCTGTACACGCGAGGTGAGAGAGACAGTGGATGCCAGCAGCGATGATAGGTCAGTTGAGGATGACACACCAGCATTAGAGTAACTTCCAGATGAACCAGACCACAATGCAGGGATGGCGATCAAATTTGCAGAGTCTGCATGTAGGAGAGTCATATCTATACGATTCACACCCTCTGCATCGTTGTAGAATCCATAGCTAGACGAACCAGTACCTTGCACCCAGTACAGCATTGATATGCTTTCACCCTCCTGCAGATGTCCATAGAAACTCAGACACACACTTTGGTCACCTGCACCCAGAGAGCCACTGCCTGGTTGCTTTCCGCCCATCGATGATGTCAGACGAGTGCCACTAGAACCACCTGAAAAGATACCAGCCTTCCACCTGATGGAAAACAATTATGTAGCAAAAGTGATGAAGAAGGGAAGAGATAGACATGAGCAACAGCACACATACGAATTCTCAAATACGTATTGTCAAATCATCCTATAGACATTACCATGAGTCCAAAGTTGAGTCAATTGGCGCCACTCGTGCCTGCGCAATAATTTGATAGATGCCAGATCGCTGCACAGTCATCGTAGGTAAACCTGGGTTCGCCACCCACTGACTGCGTAGGGCCGATGTAGGTATGTTAGAGTATTGGCGACTCTGCCAATCGCCAGTATGATTCAGCGCGATCAACATCGATTCAGTCGCGCTCACTCGAGCGGATAACGCATTCATAGCATCATTGGGAGCATTGAAGAAGAGTGGGATAGCGTAGAGAGAAGAACCAGACGAACCTTGTGCCCAACCATAGGTGAACTGACTTCCACTGGTAGGAACGCCAGATGTAGTACCAACGTAGTAAGCGAGCTTGAGTTGATCACCTTCATTTAAAGAAACCACTTGACTACACGTACGTGAATCATCTCCACGCAGGAGGGCACCTGGGACTGCAGAATCCACTGCGCGCAGAGACACGCACAAGGAGCGAGTTGAATTGGAGCCAGCATGGGTCAGCAGAGCAGCGACAAACCTATAACAAAGAACACAATAATAACAGTCGTATGAGCATTGCACTCAATGATGTTACGATATCTCAAACGTTGGGCTCATGAATGATAAGTCTTTCTCTTTACCAGAATTCATCATCCGAAGCGAGTCCTCTGACTCTACCCTGAATGGTAATGAGATAGGAACCATTGCCTCCTACTGGAATCGTTACATTCGGACTAACAGGAGAACTAAACCATTGGTTTCTCAGGGATCCTTTCCAATCACTACCCGTTGATGGTCCTAAATCTAGTCCACCCAGAGGGGTGAGCATGAAGCTACTACCGGCACTGTTGCCTTGGGACGCTTGGAGTTGAGTAACAGCATTGACCAGCGGTGAACTGCCAGCTGATAACATTTCCGCAGCGGTCATTCGATTCGAGAGTGAATTCAATCCCCCTTCCACCACACTCATACGACGAGTCAAATTTGCTTGGATGGCAAGACTTAGATTACTGGTTATTTCCAACTGCTGCAGACGCACCAGAGAAGAAGTTGAGGTTGATTGCAATGTAGAAATCTGGACCGTGTGATAGCCGATGGCTGATTCCGCAGTCGAGAGACGTGTGTTCACTCCGCTGGATTGGACTAACAAACTGGCATTCAACAACACGGTAGTAGCTTCCAACTGCCCAACACGCGCGGTGAGGGCGGCGTTGGATGACTGCAGAGCTGCAACGTCCGTGGAGGAAGCTGCGTTCGTCGAAGAGGATGATGACGAAGCTACTGGTGTGATGGTGTTCGCTGAGTCCGGATGGATGAGGAAAATTTCTACCTTGTTGATCGAATTCCCATTGCTGATCAATGCCCACGGTAATGTTCCTGTACCTGTCCCCGCAACCCAATACTGCATCAATATTTGATCTCCTGCAGCGAAAGAACCAACGAAATTAATATCCTGTGAATGGTCCCCGGCACTAAGCACGAGGGTTGCACCCTGGGATACAGGTGGAGTTAAACCAGCTAGGGAAGTTGTTAGTGGAATTAGACCAGCGGAATTGTTCTTGAACAGAGTTACTTTCCACCTGGAAATAGAAAGAAAATAAAACAATCAAAAAGGAAGAACCATGAATGAGATCAGTTCCATAGCATAAGGAAAAGGCTCGTGCCCAAATCTAATATGAAAATAACTTGCCAATAATCATTAAGTGTATCTAGGTAACCCAAACGCGCCTGTCCCAAAACCACATATGTGCCAGATCGTTGGACTGTAATCGGTGCCAATGACGGGTTTGTAACCCATGCATTGCGGGTCATGATCGAATGGACACTATTGGATTCACTGCCTTGCCATTCACCAGTATGATTCAGAGCTGTTATCATCGAGCCTTGTGAATAAATCAGCGATTCCGCTGCCGCCACTCTAACGTTCATCGCCTGAGCAGCCTGCTGTGAGCTCGCATTCCACTGCTCCAACTGACTCACGCGAGAGGTGAGATCAGAGAGATCAGATGGCGGAGACACGGGGTTGGTGATCGAAGAAAGATCGTATGTAGGGGCAGTAGCGTGGCTGATACTGTTGTTCAGAGCGCTGACACGAGATTGTAGAGAGTTCAGACCTGATTCCAAAGAAGTGACTCGCGAGTTCAGCTGAGCATCATTGGATTCAGTCACGTTCACTCGTGCAGAGAGTGAGATGGCAGCTGTCTGGGTTGAAACTAGGGTGGATGCTTGAGTTGTCAATGTTACGTTCAGTGTTTTGATACTGACTTCAGTGACCGACACTCTAGCTGCGAGTGCATTGGTGACGGCAGTTTGAGTGAGTGCGTCGCTACTCACTGAAGAAAGTTTATCACTAACATCTGCCGCAGAGGCAGTAACGCGACTACTAAGCGCACTGACAATCGAGGAGAGATCGCTGAGGGCTGATGTGAGAGTCGTATTCGCGAGGGACGCGAGCTGCTGGGTGGAAACCATATTACTCTGCAGTGTGCTGATGGCCTGTGCCTGAGAGCTACCAGTGGACTGCAGCGACTGAATCTGTGATGTATGCTGAGAGATCGTTGACTGCGCAGAAGCAAGGTCACTCTGTAGGGATGTGATCTTTGTGTCATGATAGTTAATAATCTCAGCCTGACCACTGTTTGCTGCATCCAGCTGCGTTAGCTGAGTAGCTTGCATGTCCACTCTCACCTGCAGTGCACCTACCATACCAGCTACATTAGTAGAGTTTACTGAAGTCATTACTGCGAGAGTAGCAGCCTGTACTGCGACTGATGCTTCTGTTCGTTGAATAGAATCTAAGGTCTCTAATGCTAACGTACTCACTCCACTCATCTGTGTACTCATATCTGATACATCGATGCTAAGAGAATCTAACACTGCCTGTTGAGTTGAGTCGAATACAATGTTGGCAGTGAGATTCATTTGCAATTCTGCACTCTGTACCTTAAGTACATTGACATCGTACTGTATGTCATGAATTGAATTTTTCATTTGAGAGTTGATATCTGCTATACTAATATGTATGCTTGAGATCTCATCATAGAGTTCATCTAGCTTACCCTGTTGAGCCTCATCGACCAATGCGGTTTTCGTGACGTTAGCGATCAAATCTGCATTCTGCCGCTTGAGAGTATCAACATCGTATCTGAGAGCTGAGTTTTCAATTTTCATCTGATTTAGTTGAGCAGTGAGCTGAGAAAGCATAGAGGACTGAGAGATAAGAGTATTATTCTGTGATTCTAACTGCAACGTCAACGACGCGATATCCGATGCCTGAGATGATTGTGATTGAATGAGGAGTGCCTGCTCGTTGATCTGTGATTGCATTTGAGTGAGTGAATTCTGAATGGAATCTAGTTTCGCTCCCACATCATATCCCTGTAGTGTGAGAGAGGTAGCTGAGAGGGGACCGAAGGTAGAGTATCCAACACCATTAACATAAATCGCCTCAACAGCTGAAAAATGTGTGCATCTGCATATTGCGATGAGTGTAAAGCATATCACTAAACATCGAATCGGATTGCTTCTACAGTGGGAATGCATAGTAGTCGAGTTGCTGCGATCTCAGTGCAGATGTCACTCTGATGTGAGCTAGACAGTACACAGGGGGAGCCGTTCCACTAATCTGTCACACGGAAAAAGCAACATATGCATAGAAAAGTGAATGAATTCATCACACTCGAACAGTACTGAACTCGAACAATACTGAAAAAGCGACTGAAGGAAAAACAAAAAAAACAAAAAACAACCGTGTCCGATCGACATCCTACAATCATCCAATTAACAAATGCACAAGCTACAATAGGGCTGTCACCATCATCTGGGGAAATGCTGAGCGATATGGTGCAGCGCAGGATCACCAGATTTGAAAAACATTCTTGCGTGGCATCGGATCTAGAGAGTACACTGTTCTCGTTCTAATATCATTGCAAAAATAGTGATTGCATGCCCTGAGCCTTAATTCCGCTTTAGTTTGTCTTTTCATGATCCGTTCTCGCACCCCCTCCTCCAGCCGATCCCTTCGATTCAATCGCCCTTTTCGTTTTTTGAACCATCGCTGCCAATATCGCATTGGTTGATTGATTCTTTTTAATGAAAGGATGTTCCAATAATTGAGTCGCCGATGGACGTCGACTCGCATCTTTCACCAGGCATGCACGGAGGAAAGAGTGTAAATCTGGAGAATATCTTTGAGGATTTGGTAAAGTTGGTGGATCAGCCGTGGGAATTTTCAAGGCTGCACGGAGAGAGTGGAGTTCGGCATGAGGGGGTTGACCAACTGCCAATTCGTAGGCCTAACAAAGACACACGACAGGAAAATGAATCAAGTGAGGAGACTGATCACAGGGATATTGAAAAAAGAAAAAGAAGCTCCATATCTTCTTACCGTGATTCCCAGTGACCAAATATCGACCAATTCATTATATTGATCGGAGAGTAAACATTCAGGTGCCTATGATTCCACGACAACAATATGCACAAGAAAAAAACAAAAAAATAAAAACAATTATAAGGAGTCAGTTCATCAGTGATTCGAAAAGAGGACATGAAACGAACCACACCTTCACTCGAACAAAGTGAAAAATCAAAAAGAACTGACCATCCAATGTGGGGTACCAATGACCGTACGATGCTTCCCAAGGGATAAGTCCAAGGTACCCGACACGCCGAAATCAGCTGCAAGGTGGGGTAGCACAAATTCAAAATCAAAAGAACCAAAAGTTAGTGTGTTCCTGGTCGACACACTGAGAAGAGAGAGTGGACGGAAGTGAAGGTTCATTAGTTTATTTGTTTTTCTCACTGACCTAATTTACACACTCCCTCTTCTGAAACCAAAATATTTCCTCCTTTAATATCCCTATGAATAATACATTTCTTTTTTCCTTGATCTGTTCTATGAAGATATTCTAATCCACGTAATGTTTGACGCATGATACATGAAATTTGATTCTCACTAAATGTATGACGACAAAGGAGCATCATATCACTTAAACTTCCTCCACTACAATATTCCATTACAATCCATACACTTTCTGCTTTCTGAAAGGCGCCTCTGTATGAAATGATATGAGGACATGAACATTCTCTAAGGACACGAATTTCATTACGTAATTTCGAACTATCGACCCCACTAAAGGAAATAATTTTGATAGCCACTTGAGCATTATCACGATGATCTACTGCTCTGTATACACTTCCATAGCTCCCTTCACCAATCTTAGTTTGTAAATCAAACATTGAAGTAGGATCCTGGAAATTAATCGTTTGATTCAATGAACCATTTTGTAATATTCCCAAGGAAGAGAGTGAAAGTGATTGAACTGAATCAACTGAATGACTATGTGCATGATGAGGTCCACCACCACCGGGGGAAGGAACGAGTGCAGTTGATGGATCTGAATCGTGGGAAGGTTCATTTTGTAATTCATGCATCGTTGCACTAGCTACAGGAGCTGAAGGAGATTTCATTTCGGAATGGGGTGCTCCGCGTTGCTTCGGTATTTTATCTTGCTCCTTCACTAGGACTGCATCACTTCCTCCTCCAGAAGAAGACGCTACAGAATGTTGTGCAACTTTCCCATTCGCCTGTGATCCATGTCCATTGGTCACACCTGCCACCCCCCCGCCAACCACTACTGGTGCAACAATCCCATGATTTGATCCTCCTCCTCCTCGACTTACATCAACAACACTTTCAACTTTTGCTTTCATTCCATTCCCTACAACGATTTGATGAATTGAACGCATAAATTCATCACGAACCATTTGGGAAGGGGCAATCAAATCAAGTTGAACTCCACCTTCTCCAAGACCTCCAGCACTAGAGAATAATGAAAGACAATGTTCATTTGGAAATAATTGAGCTCCCGGTGATAGGAGCGCGGGAGTAACCTTCCCACTTTTCATTTGACGAATTTGATTCAATAAGAATTTATTCCCTCGGAGTGGGATACGTTCCTCCGCCTTAATGGGGGGACGATTTAACCACCCTTCTGGATATGATGAATTCAATGCCGGTGGAGGAACGGGAATCCAATATAAACTTCCTGGTGTTTCACCACCAATGGCTGGAAGGAAGAAAAGGAAAATATCATGTCGTTCATATTCAATTCCAACGCCATTAACACCATTTCCAACAGAATTGGTACCAGAGGAACCAGCAGCAGCTGTAAAAGTAACAAGTGGAGTAAATTGAATAAAATATTGTCCCTGCAACAATAATCTAGAGGCCCCCTCTGTTTCCAATGGTTGAGCAAATGGACGTGAATCAGTTCCTGGAGGAGAAGGATCCCCTTCCCCACTCTCAGAGGATGATCTTACCATCGAATCACGATCAGGAATATGAGCACAGGCTTGTGAAATGATAGTTGGATCTGCAGAAGATGAATTACTATGAGTGGAACTTGGATCATATCCTGCAGAAGAATCACTTCGGGAACCTAGATGACCATCTTGCTCTCCTGTTGTGCCATCTAATGGTACATCGACACCAACGGCAGCGGAATGTGAAATAGAAATCTGAACCATTTCATGGGGATCTAATTCACCATCATCCTCTAATGAATGTTCATGTTCTTGCATTTCTACATTCCTATCTGAATCCTCTCCACACCCAAGCAAGTTTGGATCTGAATGTCTTCTCAATGGACTAGGATTCGGTGAAGGTGTGGGACTATATCCATCACCTCCGCCACCAATAGGAGAAGGATGAATCATACGAGTGGCATCAAGTGAGACAGGTGTGGAAGATTCTTCAAGTATGGATACACTATCAGGATTCGCTTCGACTCCTCCAGTACTCGGTGGTCGAACGGGACTTTTTAGGGGTGAATGATTTGGTGAAGCTCCCAAAAGAACTCCGCCTCCATGCATCATTGCTGGTGGGTGGAGATACATTCCATTACTCGTAGTGGAACTGGAACCTGAACTAGAATTAGGGGAGGATTCAGGAATCGTAGAGGAACTACTGACAGGAGCAGAAGCCGGGGAAGGGGTTGGTTGGAGCAATTGGATAGAAGGAACCGATGATGCAGCATCCTCCTTCACTACAGCTGCTGGTGTTGCTGCTGTTGTTGTAGGTGGTGCAGAACTACTCACCGTCGCTGCTGGTGTTGGATTCGTTTGTACTCCTCCTCCTGCGTTCGAAGATGATTTATTTTGTATTCCTGCCATAATTTCATTTTGGGCCCGTTTTAATTCAGTTTTATCTCTCCCATAACGCATCATAATTGCATGGATTGATGCAATCCAACATTCTCTTAATGATGCACTAGGACATTCTAATGACCAATCACCAAGAGAAGATGTACTTGTTGGAAGACCAGGAGTATGAACATCAGAGGAGGACATGCTGAAAAATACTGTAAAACAACGATCTACTGCCACACGACGCAGGGAATGATGTTGTAATGCTGTACTTTCTTTCCCTCCAACTAATTGTGTCAATTTTGATAGATAAATTCGACGTGAATCGGGAGATTGAGCCAATGGGGGTCTCGGAGCAGCTATACCCCCCATTGCGAAAGACAGGGGTGCAAAATAAAGTACACCCGGAGGTGAAAGTCCACCCGTGCTTGATGAATGAAGGAATGATTCCGTTGTGAATGGGATAGGTTCAAAACAAAGTAAACCTTCTTCAGTCTGTAGGGTCGGTTCATTACTTCCACCAATTATATTGGCACGCAACGAGTAGAGACGACAAGGGTGAGCTAGGGAAAGGAATTCAAAATCAGGTACTGGTAACCCAGCATACAATCCCGAGGAGGCAACGGCGGGAGCTGCTGGAGCAGGAGCAGGTGCAGCAGCAGGAGGAGGTGGATGAACATGAGCAGCAGGAGGGAGTGGAGGTAATTGTGAAATGGTCGCCAGTGGGAGTGAAGCCACTGGAATAAATCCTGGTGAATTTCCACCTACAGCAAGTGGTTGTGGACTTGTACTATTACTTCTAAATTTCAATACGGTAAAATGAAGACTCTTTAAGAATAAATCTCTATCTTCCATTGAACCAGTTTGTAAATTCCACGTTCCCCCTCTTGCGACGACACTTAAACATCGTTCAATTGGTGCAGCTTGAACTAATGGATTTGGTAAACGAAATAGAGGAGTTTGCTTACCAGCGACAAGTTTTTGAATCAAATTTAAACTACATTTTTGTGAAGGGGGGAGTGAAGAGAGTGAAGCAGCCGAAGGGGCTGAAGAAGTCAGTGTGTAGATGAGAGAATATTTAATCACCGGGGAAGGAGGTGTCCCATTCGCTGTAGAACTCGAATGTACACTACTCACTTCTTCAATGAGCATAACCCATACATTTTGTACATCAATTTGATTCTCTATTTGAGTACCCACAGGTTGTGAATATAATATCATTCCCACCCCCCTTAATAAAATCGGGTGAGGAACTGGTGCATCTGGACCACTTGTTATAGAGAATCCACCACTATTTGTTGGAGTTGGTGCTGTAATTGAAATCATTGAATTAGAGGGAGTGGAAGGAGGAGGGTGATAAGGGGCAGGAGTTGAAGGAGTTTGTGATCCAGAAGAAGAAGAGGATGATGTTGCTGATGTTGGTGTCATGATCGCATTGGAAGATTGTGATCCCGCCGAAGCTGCCAGTGCCTTCCTTCTCGCTTTTTCTTCTGTTGTAAAAATTGTCATCAATGTATGTAGCGCTTTGATGAATGGTTCCCTTATTTCGATCCGACGTGGATCCAATGTACCGATTGGAGTTTGATCTGTTCCCAGAGCTTCTAAATGTAATTGTGTAGATTTAAAAATGATACTTAAACAACATTGTGGTGATAATAAATTTACATCACCCCCATTACAAGCTGTTGATTTCCATAGATTTGGAAGGGAAGCCAAGGAGAGATGTTCACGACCAATTTGTTTAAATGTACCATATTCTTTCCCTAATTGCATTTGTTTTAATGATCCTAACCAGAATGATTGATTTGAAATAATTTTCCCCATCATTTGAGGTTCCATTACCATACTTCCATTTCCACAACTAGGTGCTCTTATAATGAAACAAATATTTCCAGGTTTTTCAATTGATAATGTTGTTCCAACAGGGAGAGGTACATCAGGTAATTGTAACCATAAATAAATTTCTTGTGCTAATATTGGGAGGGATGTTTGTGGATTTTCACCTTGAGGACATGTATATAACATAAATCTAGCCCCTCGAGTTAATAAATCTAAATTTGGTATGGAGAGTACAGCAGTTGTTGTTGTTGGTTTGGGTGGTTGTGCAATCGATGAAGTTGTTGAAACTGTGTTGACATTTGAATTGGCGACAGAAGTAGGTGTCGCAGGTACAGAGGAGGAGGAGGAAGCGACAGGAGTAGCCACTGAAGAAGAAGATGCATTGGAAGGAGCTTTAACGACTTGTTTGCCAGCGGTTGTTAGCATTGTGATGATACCTACATGAACAAAAGGTACAACACACAATCAAGAGGGATGTGAGCACCTATGCAGAAAAACAAAATTGAGGTGTGCAAATCAACATTTGAAATACTTACATTCCTTGACCATTTTGCACATTTGTGCATTGGCTGCCTCCAAATTTAAACTATTTCCTTCATTTCCATAAATCAATGCAAAACAACAATCACTATGTCCTGATGCATGTCTTAATGCTGGACTTTTCTTCCTTAACATAAAATCAGTGATTTGTTCCAAGGGAATCCGGTTGGAACATTGGCCTACGGGAGCGAAAGGGGGGATAGGGGCGGCGCTTTCTTCACGAGAAATGACTGGTGAAAAAGGGGCTGGGTGTGATTGATCCCTTTCAATCCAGTACAAGCTTCCACTTCGTCCCTTCCCTTCCGCAAAAAGAACAATATGACTCAATCGAAGGGTGGTCCCTTCCATCGCTGCAGCATTTGATGCAGAGGAGGAAGTAACAATGGTTCCATCCCGTTTGACTAGATCATATTTACGCATGACGACTCCACTGGACAACAGGGCACGTAATTCCTGTGGTGTACATTCCCTTACCTGTTGGTTCGGGGCAGCAGAAGAGGTAGAGGGTGCTACAGCGACTGCGGTTGGTTGAGGAGAGAAAGGGGAGGAGACTGAATCCGGTGCTCTTAATGAATTCAACGATGTATTCGTCGAACCCGAACGTGGTGACAAACGACCCGAAGATTGACTGAGGGATGTAATATGTTGAGGGGCTGGTTGAGAGATCGAAGGACCATTGTGACTGTGCGGGGTATTTGCTGCTGTGGTTGTGGCGGTTGATGGAGTTTGCTGTGGTGCATTGTTTGCTACGGGTCTACCGGCTTGTTCCAATTTCTTTAGAATACCCCTCCACCATAACTCACGATCAGCATGGCTTTGAGCTTCTAGATTCAATTCGATACTACTTGTTCTTAGAGTGAAGCAACGAGAATCATGAACCTTGGTTGATAGAGAATCATGTAAGAAAACATCACTCAATTTACCACATCTCATATCAACCAATAGATGGAGTGGTAAACGTTGGTTAGGCATCTCAGTTAGGGTGTGAGTTACAGACCAACACAGTGTACCGGCACGACCATAGGACGGACCTTCACGAAGGAAAAGTAATACTCTTCGTGAACTAACGGCGAATGTATTTGAATCCCTCTGCCAAAGTAGGAAACTTTGTCCTGTTTTCATACGAGCCAACGTGGCTGTCATCGTTGAAACAGAAGCATTCGCGGGTGAATCAGTGGCAGCAGAAGAAGAGGAGGTACCGTTCGAGAGTGGGGCAGCAGCCATTTTCGACACTGCACTCAGAGGAGAAGAACTTGCACTTTAGGGAAGGAGAAACAAGCAAATAGGAGCTCGCAGTCAGGATGGATCCGACGGAGGCAAGGAGGGCTGTTGAGGAAGTAAAGAACTGGAAAGGAAAAAGCTATGAACACTAGTGTAGGATGGGGGATCGAGGGGAGTAATGTATGGAAATCTTAAGTGCAATGAGTAAAAATGCAAATGTCAGGTGACTGAGGTGATGATTGATTGGAAGGATGCCGTTGGACGAACGTCCGGACAAATATCTTCTTTTTGCAATCTGAGATAGGGTGAGAGTGGGATGACACACTGGGGGGTGAGTGAAGTTCATCTCCAACCACAAACACATTTATTCCTTCTCATCTCCATTCGAATCTCTATTAACTTAATGTTCAAATGGTATATTCGTCAGCGTTCTGGACGATGTTCACTTATTTTCTTTTTTTTCATCTGGAGCGGCTCCAGCAAACTTACGGTCTCCCAATGGATGTGCATAGGAAAATTAAATTTTTTTCAATTTTTCACTGTGAAATTCAATAAACTGAAGAGAAGTGAGGAATTACAATATGATATATTGGTTGATTCAATTCAAACTCGCAAGAGATACTTGCTCAGAGTGAAGTATGGAGAGAGCAAGAGCATTCCCCTTTCAACTTTTTCGAATCTATACACACAGAGACAGAGCAGAGGCAGCAGGCTATCGAAACAGAAGTAACAAAGGAGAAAGCTATTACAGTTATTATCGTTCCAGCAATGAGAAAGCAGAGTCTGCATTATCTCATTTGTATGGATGTGTTCTTTTTTGCGGCTCGATATCAGCTTCTTGCAGCTGCTCTCTGTGTGAGCTCCCGCCATTCCAATTCCAATTCCAATTCTCTCGTTTACCTGATCTCCACTCTCCTTCCCACAGAATATGTCTGCCGCTCGTGCCGCTCGTTTGAACGCTCGTGAAGAGACTGCACTCGCCCTACAGGCATCTGCCTCCGAATTCTCATCCTCTTCGTCTCATGCTCATGCTCATGCTCATACTGCTGCAGCTTCCACACGTCCCAAGCATCATAAACCCCCTCCCTCACCATCTCCCACTGAGCATGGGTATGAAGTAGAGCGTATATTGGAACATAGACGTCTGCCTAAGAAAGCAACAGAATATCATGTTAAATGGGTAGATCATGCTGAAACTACGTGGGAGCCAGCGAAGAATCTATCAACCTGTCCTGAGATCATTGAAGATTATCATCACCAGATTGCCAAAGAGAAGGAGAACGAGAACGAGAAAGAGAAAGAGAAAGAGAAAGAAAAAGAAAAAGAAAAAGAAAAAGAAAAAGAAAAAGAAAAAGAAAAAGAAAAGGAAAAGGAAAAGGAAAAGGAGAAGGAAAAAGAAAAACCAAAAGGGAAAGGGAAAGGAAAAGGAACAGATACCGCTGCAGCTGCCAGCAGCAGCAAGAGCAGTAACAGTGGTAGCAACAAATCTCCAAGCAGTAGTAAGCGCGCGATCTCTCCTGTCACACCTGCGCCCCAGACTCCTCCTCAAGTGCAACCTGCAGCGAGTGAAGAGGAACCCATCCCCTCGAAACCCTCCTCTCACTCGAAACGAGGGATGCGCACACAGCCTGTCTCACCTGCAGCTGCCGATGCTTCAACAACTCAAGAAGCTACAGTTGCAGCGGAATCATCTGAGGCTGCTGCTGTTCCTGTCGCTGCCGCACCAGCCGTCTCTCCAGCTGCAACTCAGAGTCTGCCCTCAGTTCCTGTAGTCTCTGTACTCCCTGTAGTCCCTGTAGTCCCTGTAGTGCCTGTAGTGCCTGTAATGCCTGTAGTTCCTGTAGTCCCTGTAGCTCTCCCACCTCGCAAGCGTGGTCGTCCCTCCTTAGGATCTCAACTCGAATATGCTGCTGCTGCAGCCGCCGCTGCTGCGAGTGGTATCACGCACGCTGAACCAGTGGTGGCTGCGCAAACGACCCCATCCAGTACACCGATTCATACCCCTCCAGTTCCACGCGCACGTGAGCGAACCCCTCATGCGATATCGACTCTGAAACAATCCAGTGCAATGTCTGATGTATCGGAGCAGAAAGATTTCTCTGCTGCAATTTCTGCTTCAGCTGCCGCTGCAGCCGCTGCTGCTGCCGATTCAGCTGCCGCTGCCGCTGCTGCTGCGTCCATTCCAGTAATGATTCCATTCGATCATAATGCACCCCCACCTCCACTCCCTGAACCCACTCGAATGGATCTCTCTCAGGATTTCTATTCACAATATTGGGTTGATTATTTAAAAGCAGAGGAAGCTAAATCTCAAGGGAAAGAATTTACAATGTCTTCTCCACCTACATTATCTCAATTACTTCAATTGGAATCGATTCAATCCTCTACAATGGATGGAACTTCCCCCTGTAAAATTACCATTTTAAATCCACAATTCGATGCAGGATTCACTACAGGAACGATCCCACCAATTCCCCGTCCCTGTGGATATATTGCAGGGATTACTGATGCACCTTGGGTGAAAGAGGAAGAAAAACGATTTGAAGAACAGAGAATAGATGCTTTGAAATGGATGGCTGAAGAAAATCAACGAACAAGTGAAGCTCTACGAAAAGAGCGAGAAGAAATTATTCATGTTCAACCGACCCCAGAGGATATGGCTCGTTGTTTAGAATTTTGGTCCAAAGCAAAAGCGGCTGCACATCCTGCACCGGATGGAGGGCGTCCTCCTTCCCCTCCAACAATCCAGATGGATGATGGACAAATCATGAGAGTTGTATCGAAAACTCCACCTCCAGTCGCTTATCCGAGAGAATTTCAAGTATTTTTAGAGGATGAGAAGGAAATGGAGGAACAGAAACAAGCACCTCCATCAACGAAAAGATCTTCGTCCATTGATGCAGCCACCGCTGCACTCTCGGCTTCATCCAATCTTCCTTCTTCCTCCCCAATCTCTCCCGCGACTCATGCCCCTCCAGCCCGAACACATGATCGCCATACGCCCGTTCGGCTTGATCCATGTTTGCGTGGTCGCAGAGGAGGACCCCTCTCTGCCAATAGTACATTGAGCCCTCAGGCCGCAATGGTTTCATTGGGTCGTCGTTCTTCGCACGCTCTACCAGCCCCTCTCTTGACACCGAATAGTACGACCTCTGCTCGTAGTACTCGCAGTTCCCCCGCAGTCTCTCCTGTCGATCTCATGTCTCCACGTGCATCCCCTCGACTTGGACGACATGGTAGTGCGAATATTGTGTTCGCTGAATTACCTCCGATGCATACACCCCGTGCATCGAGAAGTCATTCAGCGTCGGCGCATGCAACACCGAAATCGAGACCAGAGAGTGCAGTACATCAACCGGCTCCCTATTCACAAGCTTTTGCTCGACCAACTTCTCCAATTGGATTACCTCCTCCTTCTCCATCACCTGTGTCATCGAGTGCTGCTGCATCGGATTCTGAACCGAAACCAGGTCAGAAACGTAAGGTAACTCCTTCTCCTTCACCGGGACCTATTTCTGCACCCACAACTCCTGCTGTGCGTAATACACCTCCGAAAGAGAAAGCTGCAGAGAAAGAGAAACGTACCCCTGAAACCGAATCCTCTTCTGATTCAGACAGTGATGCCTCTGAATCTGTCGCTGCCCCGACTCCACGTTCCACAATCACTTCACCCAGCCTACGTAGTGCCTCTAAAGCCGAATCTGCTGCCCCGTCCGGTTTGAATCGGCGTGCCCGTCGTGCACTCGCGAGACAACAAGGTCATCTCCGTTCTGGCAAGAAACCTGAACCCGTCGTCCTCTATTCAATCCCCGGGGGAGTTGTAGTCGTTGATGCAGGTACTCCACCTCCTGTCGTAGGGGAAACGATGGTTCCTTCCCCGAAAACTGGTGGACGTGCTTCGAGATCAACGGTCGATCTAAGTGAAATGGTGATCGCACCAAAGGATTGGCCTGCGAGACGAAAATCGAAATCGGAATCGACAGATAAGGAATCCGATGAAATAGTGGCTCCCAGTCCGAAACGTCATCAGAAGAAAACTTCTTCTTCTTCTTCTTCTGCTTCCCCATCTGCTACGAGTCGTGCTACGAAATCTTCCTCAAAGAAAGCTCCTGAACCTGTTCTGAGTCGTATCGATGAATCTCAGGCTGACGAATCGATGGAAGAAGATGGGTTACCACTCACGGTATTGGTATCACCTCGAGGAGGAGAGACGGGGTCTGTTTCGGCTGCTTCTTCTCGTGCGAGTACACCTGTGACTCCTGCTGCTGCATCGACTAGTACACGCTCACGTCATACGGTGAAGCAAGAGTCACAGGATGTGGATATGGAGGCAGTACCGGACTCACCTGCAACACGTGCGACGACTGCTGCTATGGTGGATATTGAGTCATCTCCTTCCTCTGCACTCACTTCGCCCTCCTCGAAGACACGCAGCGTAGCCAAGACACGGTCCTCCCCTTTCTCATCTCCTGGTGTCAAAGGTTCCCCACTAGTTGTGAATGCAACATTCAAGGAATCTACCCCTCATTCGAAACATGAAAGAGAGATCGAGGAAGGTGAAGTAGAACCAGCTAGACCATTGGACGAGGATGAGGAAGAAGAGGATGAAGGAGATGCAGAAGAAGATGAAGCAGAAGAGGAAGAAGAGGGGGAGGAGGAACAGGAAACTGAACCACCCCCTCCAAAGAAACAACGCGTCCAACTTGTCCCGAGTAGTATTGGTGCACTGCAACGATCGCATCAACCACAAATTGCATACATGAATCGTTCTTCCGCAGCTGCTTCTTCTACGTCCTCTCCTCTTTCTGCGAATCCGAAGGTCTATCTCTATGGTAACTATGATCGTTACTATGGTTACAGAAATGATGGCCAATCCTGGTCTGATCCCCGTTTGCAATTCTTCCGTCCTGAATGGTTTGCGGGAAAGAATGTAGTAGATTTAGGATGTAATGCTGGATTAGTTACGATCCTCGTTGCATCTACTCTCAATCCAGCAAAGATTGTAGGAGTGGATGTGGATCAGAGTTTGATTACAAAGGCTGAAAGAATGAAGAATGAACGTATTCAATTCTTGAAATCGAATCCTACAGTCACTGGATCCTCAGGAGAGGTACCGCATGCATCGTCTGCTGGAAGTGCCGCACCGTCAGGTAGTAAGTTACTGATCAAAGCCCCTTTGCCTCCTCCTTCTTCTCTCGCTCGTCTACCCTTCCCTTCCCCTTCATCGATTCCATCCTCCTCTCTGTCATCGATCAAATCGAATCGAAACCTCCCCTCTGCGGGTGGTTCCTCTTCCTTCCCACAGAATTTAACATTCGTACAGGGTGATATCATTGAATATCCTTTGGGGCGGGAACAATTCGATGTTGTTCTATGCTTGTCGGTCACGAAATGGTAAGAGATGTAGAATTCCAGGGTGACTTGTTGGTGGGTTTTTCCTCATCAGTCTTTACTCATGATTGGGTTTTAATGTGCACTTGTTGCACCTACTCCTTGTATGCCTCAGGGTTCATTTCCACCATGGTGACGTCGGTTTGAAATCTCTCTTCGCTCGAATGGATTCTTGTCTCACTCCAGGTGGGTTATGCATTTTTGAACCTCAACCCTGGAAAAGTTATCAGAAGAAAATTAATAAAATGAATGAAGGAATGAAGAAAAATTTTCATTCAATTCAATTCAAGTCAGTTAGATACGGAAAGCCTGACAGAGATAGAGAGCAGACAGGAACAGAAACGTATGAACATATGCGCTTGGAAGTTCTCTTTGACTCAACCGTCTCATGTGTCCCCATCGCCCCCTTTTCTCAGACCTGATCAATTCATCTCCTACCTGAGTCGCACTCACCACTGGCAGCTACTTCATACATTCCACCCTCCCGCCCCTCGCTCTCCCCAAGAACCACATTCCAGTTCCAGTTCCAGTTCCAGTTCCATGCAGCAGCAGAATGATGGATCGAACCCTCCCTCATCCTCTGCTACTAGTGCTTCTGCTTCGGGTTCCAGTGGATTCCAAGATCGACCACTCTACGTGCTGCAGAAGCCGCGCACTTAACAAAATTGTTGTATGGATACTCCAACCCTATCTCGACAGGAGTTGCTCTAGTTAAAACTGGAGGCTTATTGCAAAGAGAAAGGGATACGGAAACGATCTTGTTACAGTCATGGACAAAAGTAGTGGTATTTGTCGCATTCTAAGTCAAACGCTGTTTCAATGTATGGATTTTTGCAATTAATAACCAGTAGAGCCACCGTTATATTCCAGCAAGCGTTCAATGCGTTCTGGCATGCTGGCAACTAGCTTTTGACATAGATTTTTATCAGTCGGTGGAGTGAAAAAAACAAAAAAAAAGAAAATGGATTTTTCTAGGCACCGCAAACAAAATCAAAGAACCACAAACAAAGAACCATTAACAACTTAGCCATGGTTCTGGAACTCCAAGAACCATGAAGAACTATGGAACCATGGTTCTTATGGTTCCCATGACTGACCTGGTGTTAGATAAGCGTTGGTACAGGTCTTGGGCATCAGCGATGTGTATTCATGTATTGACTTTTTCCTTAGGAGACCAGTTTTTTTGTCCATGACTATATGGGCGCGCGTTTAGACTTAATCACCGAGCATCTTCATATTCAGATCACTATCTAGAGGCGTAAACATTGCATAGATGCATGTACTGTTCGACAAAAGCAGATTGAACGAAGAGTGACAACAAATTGAAGCAGGCACTTGCTACTGAGAATCTGCCATGTGAAATTTGAACGAAAAAGAAAAGTGCGAGTGTGAAAGCTGGTGGCTTAAGCTTGCCATGCAAACCTCCCGCCCACACAGAGATCAGGGAGATGATGGAAAATGTGTTCCATCAGTTACTGTACTAGTGATGGCAGATAGTTAAATGTGAATATACATTACGAAAGATAGAGCTGGTCGTCAAGTCCGAAGCTTCCAGGTTCCATGTGCGCATTCAACTGCGGCTCTGGGAGAAGCTGACTGTGCTATGCTATGCTATGCTATGCTAAGGTGGGGGGTGCATGTGAGATGGAGGAGGCTGAGCTAATGTCCGAAGGTGTTACTCTGGCTCGTACCGCCTCAAGTCGCGTATACTGCTTTCGAAGGCAACTAACTAAGGCCGGCAGCACGATGGGCTTGGAGAGGTAATCGTTCATGCCTACACGATAGAGGAGAAGAAGAAAATGTGTAAGAAGAAGGCAAGTTGAGAAGTCAAGGTGAGTCAACAAAAATGAAACACGCTGACTTCTTAATGAGCTTCCCAGTAATGCATGAGCACGTCCATGTCTACGATCACTAACCTACTTCCTTACAACGCTGATGACATTCGGCTTCTACTGCAGCCGTCTGTGCCACAATATAGGGCGGACCGAACTCACTGAATTGATGCCCCTGCCCCTGATGTATGGTTTCAGCTCCAATGGGATCGATATCTGCTGCTGTCACTCCGTCTTTCCCAATTACTTGCTGGCATTGAATGCTACGTATACGTTTGCAAGCCTCAATCCCATCCATAGGACTCATGCCAATGTCCATAAGAATGACATCATGTTCACGACCTGCCGCTTTATCCTCCTGCCATTTCTTGACACACTCAGTTCCATCTGCCACCATCGTAACATCCTCGAAGCCAAGGCGAGAGAGGATCATCATTAATAGTCGCTGATTTACCAAATTATCCTCTGCGACAAGGACTCGCATAGAGGTCTCTGGACCCAATACTGGGAACGGACGAAGACGGCTGCGTTGAGGACTCTGTGTTGGCAGCGAAGCAGAAGCGGAAGCAGCGTCTGATGAATGAGTTGGTGTGAGACCAATCGCATGCGAACCAGCTGCAGGGGCAATCAGGCCTGGGGAGGCTGGTACCTTACTCATGCCGGTCAGATTGCTGCTGGCAAGTGGATCTGGAGTTAACCCTGGAAGCGCAGTCCCCTCCATGGAAGAATTCGAATCAATGTCAAGCTGCCTATTCTGCTGCAGTAGTCTCACCTCGTCCGCCAGGGCATGGACTAAATCCTCAAAGCGGAAGGGTGATGGAAAAGGAACGACTGAGAAGGGGCCAAATGTGAATTTCGAATCAAGGGAGAAGTTTGACTTGGTGGTCAACTGCCCCCTTTTATCCTCAGGCTGCCAATTCATACCTATTACGGACCTGTAGTGTGAGAGCGGACTGACGGAGATACCCAGCGGCAACGCACGTTTGGGTGCCACTCCACTGACGCTGTCTATTGAATCCGATGATGATGAATGAGAAATTCCAACTGGAGGATAAAACTCAGTTTCGCGACGATTGATTGCTGACTGAAGGATGAAAAGCAGTATTTTGGGAGACTGCGGCACTGCAGCAAGATCGCGGAATACAAGCTCAATCGCCCTCCGTGGCAGGTCACCCAATGACGTGGAACCAGACAAATGAGACGATGCCTCTCCATGTCTATGTGTCTGCAATAGTTTATGATACTGCGGGTTATTGATCACCGCAATACAGAGTCCATCACGAGGGAGTGCCCTCCCCTCTGATGATGCATTCTGCATCTGTCGAATGGACTGCCGCAGCTGCTCCACAGTGTTGCAATTCTCCACTTGTAACCCTAGTGCAATTAAGTGACTAGTAAGAGCGCTGCTGCTTCCTATAGGCATTCCTTGCAGGAACAACGTGTGACCACGGAGCACAGCGGCATCATCGACATTCAGGCCGCGAAAGACAGATCTAGACGCACGTGCTTCAAGTAGCAACGATGGGGAGAGGTCAGGGGTGGGCGCTCTAGGTGTAAAATCCTTCGAATTACGTCGATCGGAACTTGTGTCTGGAAAAACCATCTCAGAAGTTGTATTAATATTGGGTAGTGCACAGGGCAGGAAGAAGGAAAACTCGCTTCCAACTTGCAATTGGCTTTTCACCACCAATGCTCCTCCCATCGCCTCAACCAGTCGCCGCGAGATGGCCAAACCCAGCCCCGTACCTCCGAATGTGCTAGCCACTTTCTTTCCTTGAACGAATGCTCTGAAAAGCTGAACACATTCCTCCTCCGAGATTCCCATACCGGTATCACGAACACTAAAACGAAGCCAGCCAGCAGCAGCAGCAGATGGAGTAACAGCAGCTGGTGTAGAAAGTGGTGTGTGAGCACCTGGTTTCAGTACCAGCGGAACCTGCTCTGACGAAATCGGAGCAATCGAAACGGATACCTCACCTTGTTGTGTGAATTTGACGGCATTTGACAGTAAGTTGAGCAATACTTGTTGCAAGCGTAGGATGTCAGTCGATATTGTTGCGGGGCAATTAGGGTCAATATGCCAATATAGATCCAATCCTTTCTCTTTAGCAGCCGCAGAAAGCAACAGCACAGCCGTCTCAACAGAGGAGAGAAGCGGAACGGAGGCATAGGTCAACGTCAGGAATCCCTGCTCCAACTTGGAGAACTAACACAAACAATCACACATGCAAAGACATCAAATCAAATCAAAATCAAATCAAATCAATCGGTGCAACTCATCTGTTCTTTCGATTAATCGCGTGTTACTTACTTCTAAAATGTCATTGATGATACGTAGTAGGAGACTGGATGAATCTGCAATCATCGATACTGCGCGCTCTTGTTCTGCAGTCAGAACAGTATCAGCGAGGATGTAGCTGAGGCCAATGACAGCATTGAGTGGAGTACGAAGTTCATGGGACATATTTGAAAGAAATTCAGACTTCGCTTGTAGTGCAGCTTGAGCAGCATTCTTTGCAGAGATAAGGTTGGCTTCAATTTCAAGACGATGGGCCACCTGAGATTGTAATTCAAGATTCTGACCACGCAAGCGGATCTCACTGACGGCCAGTGCCTCTGCTTGTATGACACGTTGAGTAATATCCCTAGTGATCTTCGCGAATCCTCTCAACTCTCCATCGGCACCGCGAATAGGTGTGACCACGATGTTAGCAACAAATGTCGTACCATCCTTTCTTACGCGCACACCTTCCTCCTCCCATCGACCCGTACCCGCGGCCGTTTCCAGTTCGATGCGAGGCTTCTCGAGCAGACGGTCTTCCTCACGGTAGAAACGACTGAAGTGCATGCCTAGAGCCTCCTCTGATAGGTACCCTAGTACTCGCTCAGCACCAGCATTCCATGAAGTCACTTGACCAGAAGCGTCCAGATATATGATAGCGTAGTCACGAATGGAATCGAACAGCATGCGTAGCTGCTCTTCACTCTTCTTCAGTGCCTCTGCTTGTATGACACGTTGAGTAATATCCCTAGTGATCTTCGCGAATCCTCTCAACTCTCCATCGGCACCGCGAATAGGTGTGACCACGATGTTAGCAACAAATGTCGTACCATCCTTTCTTACGCGCACACCTTCCTCCTCCCATCGACCCGTACCCGCGGCCGTTTCCAGTTCGATGCGAGGCTTCTCGAGCAGACGGTCTTCCTCACGGTAGAAACGACTGAAGTGCATGCCTAGAGCCTCCTCTGATAGGTACCCTAGTACTCGCTCAGCACCAGCATTCCATGAAGTCACTTGACCAGAAGCGTCCAGATATATGATAGCGTAGTCACGAATGGAATCGAACAGAGATTGAAGTGCATTTTCGGCATTGATCTGATGCATCATACTCATACTGTTAGCATTTCCCATTGACACAGATGAAGCGGCCGACTCGGGTGCATCTTTTGTAGCACCTTGGGATCGCTTGAACTCACGACAATTGGGACAAGTGCATGCTGCACACGGCATAGCTTAAGCAGAGATGACAATGGGCTGAAAGCATCAACACGAAAACAATATAAAGACACACATGTTAGAGGTCATCATAGTTGGGTTTGTTGACGCACCTGCGCATGCCTGAAGAACGCACCAAAAGAGATTGGGAGTCGACGGTCACCGTGCCAACCCTTAAGCTTGAGCCCACAGCCCGACTGAGGGGCTCGTGGTTAGCAGTGCGTTGTGCGGATTGCTGAACAGAAGTTCTTCCAGGAGCAAAGGTAAGGTAGGCAAAGTAAGTAAGGTAAAGATGACCGAATGTATGGTAGCAGCAAGAACGATATACTCTAAGGAGCATTGACAACGCACAGTCACATGAGGCCTACGTTAGTGTTAGCCAGATCCTACCTTCAGGTACGTGCAGAGGTTGAATTCGCTGTGGTATGAAGTGAGTTCAGCACAGTTCAGTGCAGTAGCTCGGTTCAGCTCGATACTGATAGGCACTGGATTCATGTGGTCGACACACGCACACGAGAAAATATATTTGTGGAATCGAAGTTAATTCCCCGCACTAGTGCGGGGAAGATCTTATTCAGCTAGGATAGGCACGGTGCTTACTATGATAATGAACAATTCATTTGAGTTTCGAGTACCACTGTTCTGAAATCATGGGTGTTCATGAATCCCAATAAATTCGCTTTCGATCATAACTTGCAACTCCCATGGTAACACTATATATTTCATTTCAGTTACAGGTACAGTGGTACTTCCCACAGATTCCCAGTATTCGCTGATTACGATTCTTCCATATAACCGATAACTGACAACTGTTAATCTAGTCGAATCTAGTCGAATGATGATGATTTAGCGTACCTTCTTTGCCTCACTGGGAACTGAACTGCGCTAACGAATCTCAACTCCGTAGGAATTCGAATCTAATCGAATTTGCTTCAGTGTTCGAGTGAGAGTGTGGTTACCTCTTCCCCGTCCCTCCCCCCCATATCGTCATCACTCATGTCGCTTCTTTAATTTGTATGGTTGCTCTCTCCCACAACACAGTGGTGTTAAGCTCCGTTCCTCCTCTCATCTCATCTAATCTGTTGTTCGGTGTTGAAATCCGGATGAAAAAGAAATCTCAAATTTTGTGTCTCTGAAACAAAGTGATGTGGATCGGACAGAGGTATGACACCGATGTGTACTATGGGACTAAGTCAACACTGTGTCACAGTCCTCCTAGATGGGCAATGAGTTTCACAGAGCGAATTCATGACATGAAACAAAAATTTCTTGGACAATCGTATTTGCTGTAACAGCGTCAGGGTCCCAGAACGGGACGAAAAACAGATAGCGATCGGAGGAGGAGTGCTATCACTACTATATTTTCTGGAACCATACATTGCATCAAGGAGCTCCTGCATCCATCGTATTTTCATCGCATCTCTTCAACTGCATGCACAGCATACATTCACATCTCAGCAAAATCGCACTTCCCATCCATCCTATCTACTCAACCGCATTGCATATTTTCATTTGGACATCATGGCTTGGAAGGGACTATAGGGATCATTCATTGGGGAAAGTATCATGGGATCAATCGCTTGTGGGGGAGTGTGAGAAACCAGCGAGTTAACCCCATTCTCCTTCCTATTCATTCCTCCCTTCCCTATATTTCCTATCTCCTGAGATGATCTTCTCATCTCTCTTCCAGCGCGCGCTATTCAGGAATATTCTAGGAGATCACAGGATTCAGTATCCACAGCCTGCCAGTTCCACAGCTCGCTCTCTTTATGATTTGTTAACTAGAAGAACGCATCACAATTCATATCAACTTTTGTCCATAACTTTCACATTTGTTCGAGATTGTAGACACCCTTTCGACACGCTAAGAGAGAGCGCCTGTCACAAAACATATCTATTGTGTGAACGTTTACATTTGCAATACACGTTCTCGCTACTCGCTCGCGCTCTCTGCTTTCCTGCTTGTCTGTCGCTCAATTGTTGCTCGGATTGTCTGTTTCTGAGTCTGCTGATCATGAGAGGGAGCACCTCCGAGTCGGGGACAGCAAATCGACAGAGAGTGATTGCAGATATCTGCCTGAGCTCGAGATAGAAACATATGAGAATTGATGAGAAAAGCTTCTTAAATAATATGAGGAAATCAGGGGATCAATATTAAAGTAATGGAATCAAGGAACCAGGGAATCAAGCAATCGAGCAATGAAGGAATATTAATTAGAGGTGCGCAGACGAAAATTGGGGGGAAAAAACAGTCAGTCTGGGGGAAGGGTTAAACGTGGTGATTCTACCAATCGAATGGAATCGTTATTATCGTAGGGAGGAATGGTGGATCACAGGCCACATATATATCGAGGAGAAATTGGGGAGGGTGGGGGGAGGCTGAGGAGGAACTGGGAGATCTTCCTGAAATGAGGGGAAACTTTAGGTGAAAAGTGTAAAATATTAGAATGTCGAGAATACGAAGATGGGAGAGAGAGAGAGAGAGAGAGAGAGAGAGAGAGAGAGAGAGAAGAGGGACTAGTACTACGAGAAATGAAGGGGAAGCTAGAATATTTGTAGAACACGATAATGAGGAGGAAACTGGAAGAAGTGTAGAATATTGTAGTATGGGATGTGAGTACGATGATATTTATTATTTTCATTTATGGATGATACATAAATATTAATGTATGTCGGTGAAAGGAGTATAAAGATATATTTTACGCAATATTGTATGAATTATTTGTTTCTCCATCCAAATGCATATCGAATCCCACTGTGGTAAGTGCATTCCATTGTGATTCCTTCGCACGTTGTATCTGTTGGTTAGTCGATTGCATATAAATGAAATGTTGAAGTATTAATGCGATTCGAGGTTCATGCGCATGCAAATACCGTAGATGGGATGGAAGAAGAACTTCGATGATTGTAGATGGAGTTTGAGAAGAAGCTACAAGCGCCAGATGATGAGTGGAGAGATGAGACGGGCAGAGAGGAAATACACTGCCTGCATGATACCGAATTAGATCTGCATTGCAGGCGGCAGAAGATCTAGAATCGGACAGGTCAGCAGCTTCGATGAAGAATGGCGCAGCATGGCAGTAGGAAAGAACAGACTGCGATCCAGAAGTAGCAAGACTATTTGGACTTTCCGATGGCGCTACAACCACAATATGAGTTGAATCAGATGGACGTGAGTCGACTGCAGAGTTTATAGATGGCATGAACATCATTCCAAGGACTTCTGGAGATCCTGGGGAAACCACTGGTTCAAGTTCAGCCATCTGAATAGATCCTGGCAGATCCGCCGAGGCTGACGCTTGAGTAACCTGAGTACTAGTGACGTCAATGGGATGAACTTTAGCTCTCCCTGAGAGAGGCTTGCAGGAACGATGGTTTACAACTTGATCAGTTCGAATTTGAAACAATTTCGATGACGTGTCCTCATTCACTGACGGAATGTCAGTTCGAAGGTTCGAAGGGGATACCTTGGAGGATGAGTGTAATGTAGATCGAAGAGAGGGTGCTTTTGTAGCTACCCTTGCAGTGGTTGAATTATTCACAGGTCGAATTGTACAGTTGTCTTCTCGCTTATCATCAGACTGGTATACTTTCGAACGCAATGCCAGCTGTCCCTCCACGATGCGAACCACACACCACTCTACACTTTCAAACTGACGTGGATCAGCGTTGACAAGGTTGAACTCAACTGCATCTCCTGGTCTCATCCTGATCTGCACCCTAGGGCCGAAGAAATTTGTAAAGCTGATTCCACTCAGATCCGCGGATAGAGGGGCCACTGGAGTTTGAAGATCTGATTCCTTGATGCTCATATACTCCTCGTAACCGGAAGGGCCGCTGGTCAGCTTCCTACTAACAGAAGTGGCCTCAGAGGGTGAGTCAATAGAGGATGCAGCTAGAGGAGGCTGGAGAGGAAATGCATATGACTCCCCAACTGCACTGAGTGTCGGTTGTTTTTCTAGTGTAGGTAGTCGCGTGACCGAGCGCGAGGAAAGTCGACCCAGACTAACCAGTGTTGGACCACAACTCTGCTGTGCCAGGTTGGGACGTAGATCGCGAGTCGAAGAGGAAGCTTCGTTGACACTAGCCTGTAGACTAGATACCTTGTTCAATTTGAGTACATACTCTTCCTCGATCCATCTGAATGCTGAGCTGCGATCTGAAAAGAACATGATCGCTGACTGTGCAGGAGCGAACACTCCTAGGCCTGCCAATCTAGCTTGCATATCTCTTCTCGATGTCGATCGTTTGAGCGATGGCCCAGATAGAGGAGTGCTAGTGCGGCTCAATGGTGGAGGGTCAATTTGATGAGTGTCTGAATCCGGATGATGATCATGGTGATCCTGCAGCCCGACCACAATTAATTGCATCTTGTATCGAATGCACTTTGCGAATGACGTGCTGATTGCTTCAATGGCAGTGGTATCGGCTCCAATAACTTCGGAGAAATCGAGCATCAGCACGCGGCAAGTAACAGCATTCAAAGACTTTACGGCTACAGTAATAGGCGACTGAAGCGGATATTCCAATAGTGAATCTGATGCAGCTGACTCAGGAGTTGCTGCAGGCGACAGATCACCTGGATTGGATCCTGTTGACACACCTGCAGATGAACTGTGTAAGCTTCGAGGACCACTGTTGACATCGCTGGAGCTGGTTGAATTGTATTTCGACAGAGGCGAGTGGGTTTGGGCTTCAACGCACCTGTGTAGAGAGTTGATGAACGAGGCTACATTTCCAAAGAAGATATAACCCTGCACCCGAATCGTAGCAACTCTGAATGGTAGTCGTTCCAGCAACTGCATGTCAGAAAAGGAACGAGAGTCTCCTGAACTCAACCAGAGTTGTTTCATTTCGAAATCAGGGAAGGCAAGATTTGGTTGAGTGAGATTGCCTGATCCCAAAGACTGCCAGGACAACTTATCACCGTAGAGTTCAGCCAGTAGTGGAGCAGAGGCTTTCATATATTGAAGAACGAAAACCAATGTTCCAATGCCACCTCCAATGAGAAGTGCATAACTTGGTCCAATGAGAGTGATGCATGATAGAGCTACCATAAGTACAATGTTGATCATCTCCCATCGTTGCATGACTGCACGAGAATCCCATAGACCAGAGAGACAGTAATCAAATCCAGCAAACGCAAGAAGCCCTCCCAGGAATTGAGGACAAAGGTAGTAGAGTAGCTGAGGTCCAGCAAAGAAACATGAAACGACCAACAACATACATACGATTGCAGAGAAAGATCCACGTTCACCTCCAGCTTCACGATTGATTTTCGTTGGTGATAGAGTGAAATAGGAACAACCGATTGCGAAAGTACCAGCCAATGCTACACTAATTCCTGCAGTTTTGAATTCATCATTCGCATTGAAATTCTTCCCCTTTCGTTTCATGCATACATCCTCTTCACACATGATCGTCATTGTAGGAAGGTTCAACGACATATCTAGAACGACAACCAATCCAATTAAACAAAGTTCAATAAATCGAGAGAAGATTGATGACATTACTAAACCAATATCGGAATTCCATAAGTCAAATCGAATATAAAAATTCCAAAAGGAGACAGATTCACTCTGAGAGTCACTATCCGTAACATTCGAAAAGAGCCAGCCATAGGAACGAGCATTCGATGCAGATTGTAGTACGATGAAAATGAGAACGTAGAGAGAAATGCAGAAGGCCAAGACGGTTGTTGGAAATATCCATTGACGTGAACGAAAATGTCGTTTTGCAATTGATAATCCAACGACCACCAATAGAGAGGTTCCAAGTTTCAACCATATACCCGCTTCTTGTAGTTGATCCCATTGTGATGCTTGAATGGAACCGAAATCCACAGTACGCATAGAAGTTTTCAATCCACCGAGTAACATTGAAAAACCAATTACGCACATAAAGCCACGCGACATACTGTAGGGAACGTATTGCATCAAGGTGGCGATACGGTAGTGACCGAGTAAGTAAAGGAAGGTACTAGAGAGTAAACTGCAGATGAGAGGCTAGTGGGTAAGAACGCAAAAAGACACAATACAGCAAGAGTACAAACTCGATAATTAGAAGGTTGTCAATTACGGTGCAATCAGTGCTACTCTCAGTTCTAATCATATGCATGTGCTGGATTATCCACCTACCGTAATGAAAGCAGCTACATGCAATGTCGTCTCTCTGTCCGTTCCAATCTCAACGCTGATGCTAGCTAGCAGAGAGGCTAACAAGGGTGCCACTGCAGAGGACGAGCCAGCAATCTGTACAAATGGGATAAAATGGAACGAAAGAGAGAATTAAAATGAAAAGGAATGTTAGAAGCTTAACGAGTTGATTATTGAAACGTGATACATGCGTTTCAATGTAGAAATTGTATGTGCTGAACCCAACCTGTCCGTTGAATTGTTTGTCTTTCACCTGCAAAAAGGGCAGAGCATCAAGCAAATAAAAGCAAAGACAAATTAATGTTTCTGAACAATGTAGATACGAATCGCATGCAGTGTAAAAATGAAATCATTGCACTTACGATGTAAATCAATTGCGAAATGACTGAAGAGAGAAGCATACCACTCATGGCATCAGATTGGTAGGGAGAGAGTGTACCTGAGAGTTCGCATTCAAGTTGGTGAATTACACAGCAACGTGCGATGAATGAGAAATCATTGAAAAAAGAAATTAGTTAAGGAAACAAATCCTGGATGCGGACTGCGTTCAACTAACCCGAATAAATGAGAATTGCGTATGATATTGTTCTCATCAGAATGATAAGACCTGCCAATGCACCCCCACAGAATTGATGCATCAAACTTCGAGAATTATTTTTTGCATAGGAATGAATATTGTGAATGGAGGAGGAGATGCGACTTAAAAGGATGGGAGTAAGGAGTGAATTGGATGTAGGAGGACATACTTCTGGAGAAGGAGAGGGAGGTGAAGGGGAGCTGGAGGAATTCAAGGACAGGGGCTCGTCCATTACTGCAGACTCAGAGGACGAATCAGGTAGAGACATTAGTTCAGATTTAGGAGAGTAAAACAGGGAAGAAGAGAAGAGAAGAGAAGAGAAAAGAAAAGAGGAGAAGAAAGGAGAGCAGAGGAGAGGGGAGGAGTGGAGAGAGAGAAGAGAAGAGAGGAGAGGCGAGAGGAGACGAGAGGGAAAGGGAGAGGGAGAGAGAGAGAGAGAGTTGAGAGGGAGGGAAAG
>JADMIO010796554.1_pt1 | contig 32934 bp, 34 predicted proteins | sample 8958161 | NCBI WGS metagenome assembly JADMIO01 (sample SAMN16585339, study PRJNA669376) | soil metagenome | isolation source: Crop rotation soil | place: USA: Cullars Rotation, Alabama | collected 2011
GCCGCGACTTCAAGTCACGTGAATTCCAAGCTTCGGATCCCACTGTGCTGGAAAGTAGACGCTCGGTGGCAAAAAGAGTTTTACGCACAATATCTCTGTAAGGCCTCGATATCCTTAATCTTGATTGGCATCTGGCTGTCGGTATATCTTAGCCATGTCTCAAGTACGGTTAGCCTACCGATTCTCCTGATCTGTCTCGCTTTAGCATTCTGGCCATGGAGATGGCTGGCTGCCGACCTTATCAAGGAACTGGACAGCGATTAATAAAACAATCTTCCCGCCGCATCTAGCGGCGGGTTTCTATATTCTTGACACTATGTAAAGCAAACTTTACAATTCAGATTAGATTTTAAGCTCATATAAGGAAGAAAAGGAGAATATTAGTGATGAAAATTCAACCACTCGGCGATCGAATTGTTGTGAAGCCAATGACAGCTGAACAAACTCTTAAATCTGGCATCGTACTGCCCGATACTGCCAAAGAAAAACCCCAAGAAGGCGAAGTTATCGCCGTTGGTCCGGGTAAGCTTGTTGATGGTAGGCGCCAAGATATGGAAGTAAAAGTTGGCGACCACGTTATTTTTGAGTCGTGGGCCGGCAAAGAGTACAAAGTTGAAAACGTTGAATACAAAATTTTAAGCGAAAACGAAATTCTCGGAACTGTTAAGAAATAACTAAGGAGCAAACATGGCAAAACAAATTAAATTTTCTCAAGAAGCACGCGAAAAAATTAAATCCGGGGTTAACAAACTCGCCGATACCGTTAAGGTAACGGTTGGTCCAAAAGGCCGAAACGTACTGCTTGATAAGGGTTTTGGTAGCCCAACCATCACCAACGACGGTGTCACTATCGCCAAAGAAATTGAGCTCGAAGACAAATTCGAGAACATGGGCGCACAGCTAGTAAAAGACGTTGCCTCCAAAACTAACGACGTGGCTGGTGATGGTACGACTACCGCTACCATTTTAGCCCAAGCGATGATTAACGAAGGCCTTAAAAACGTGGTCGCTGGCGCCTCGGCTATGGGCGTTCGTCACGGTATTGAAAAAGCCACCGAAGCAGTGGTGGAACATCTGCGCAAAAACGCCAAGAAAATCTCAGCCAAAGAAGAGATCGCTCAAGTGGCGTCTATCTCGGCAAATGATGCTGAAATCGGCGGCCTGATTGCCGAAGTCTTTGAAAAAGTCGGTAACGACGGCGTTATTACCGTTGAAGAATCTCAGGGTATCGGCGTTGATTACGAGCTCACCGAAGGCATGCAGTTCGACCAAGGCTATATTAGCGCCTATATGGTGACCGATACAGCTCGGATGGAAACCAAGCTCGATAATCCTTACTTCTTTATTACCGATAAAAAAATCTCCTCAATTCAAGAAATCTTGCCAGTGCTCGAGCAGATGGCTCAATCGGGCAAGAAAGATATCGTTATTATCGCCGAAGATGTCGAAGGCGAAGCTTTAACCACCCTAGTCCTTAATAAACTACGCGGTGTCTTAAATGTGCTGGCGATCAAAGCCCCAGGCTTTGGCGATCGCCGCAAAGAAATGTTGCAAGATATTGCTACTCTAACCGGTGGCCAGGTGATTAGCGAAGAAAAGGGCATGAAGCTTGATGCAGTCACGATCGATATGCTCGGCCAGGCTCGAAGGGTTCTTACCGATAAAGAGAAAACCACGATTGTAGACGGCAAGGGCAAGCCGGCCGAAATCAAAGCTCGTGTGGCTCAAATTAAGACTCAAATTGAAAAAACCACCAGCGATTACGATAAAGATAAGCTTAAAGAACGCCTCGGCAAACTTTCCGGCGGCGTCGCCGTTATCAAAGTTGGTGCGGCTAGCGAAGTTGAACAGAAAGAAAAACAGCACCGCGTTGAAGATGCCAAAGAAGCCACTCGCGCTGCTATTGAAGAAGGCGTGGTCATAGGTGGTGGTTTTGCATTGGCGCGCGCGGCTGAAGTGGTAGCTGACTTAATGAAGTCAACTAAAGATGCTGACGAAAGAGTAGGAATGTTTATTCTCATTCAATCTCTTTACCGACCGGCGGAACAAATCCTAGAGAACGCAGGAAAGCGTCCTGCGGCTATAGTTAATAGGCTCTTGAACATTAAGAACGACCTAGAACTTACGAAGGAATTTAAGGAGAAGGAGTGGAACTTAATAGGCTATGATTCCAAAACAAATAAAAACGTTAATATGATGGAAGCCGGTATTATCGACCCGCTTAAGGTTACTCGCTCGGCTCTGCAAAACGCCGCTTCTGTTGCCGCAATGATCCTGACTACCGAAGCTGCTGTCACTGACTTACCAAAAGAAAAAGATTCTGCTCCTGCGATGCCGGATATGGGTGGCATGGGTGGAATGGGTATGTAAATTTCGCTTTACAGCGAAAATATCAAGAGAAAGAGGTGCCGAATTGGCATCTCTTTCTCTTGATTGCCAACCCTAATACTGTTACTATCTTTTTGCACGTTAAGGTGAAAAATGAACAATCGAGCACTTTTAAGAATTTACTCGAACCTAGTAAGCGCACTTGGAAATAAGGATCGCTCAAAAGCAGCAAAAGCTTTAGAAGGCTTCTTGGACGCCTGGCAAAGCCAGGGTTTGCTTGTTGCAGAGCTAGCAAAAGGACTCGGTCTCACAAGGACGCACATTTATCGAGTTGCGAGAAATGAAAACGACCCGATTCGATTTTTTCAGCGCCACGAGCGGTTGCTGATTATGATCGGTGGGTATGCAGAGAAGCTACTCGAATACGACCCCAAACTAGATCCTGTAATTATTGCTCACGACATGAAAGCAGCCGAAATGACACCGGAAAGATTCGTTATGGCCGTAGGGAAGTTACTTGGCAGAAATGTTCCAGCTTCACTCGAGCCAGACCTCCGTCGCTTTCTCAAAAAAGTAAAAACAGCGAGCTAAGGTGTTGGTTACGGCTTGTTCCCCACCTGTAAAACGGTGGGTTTTTCTTTGGTGGATCGGTTGATTTTTCCTTAAAAATCTCTACAATATCTGCCATATGCACCTTCATTACTGTTTCGTTGGAGTAAATGGAATTGGGAAGTCCGCACTTGTAAGAAAAGTATGTGAACTAAACCCGGCTTTCCAACCTATTAGCGGTTCAAAAGAGCTAATGAGCTGGCTTAAGATTCCTGGTGATAGAATTGCCTTTAGGGCCATGTCACAGGAGAAAAAATCAGCAGAGTGGAGCAAGTGCCTAGAAGAAATTCATCGGCGCTATCGCGAGCATAATCTGATCGTCGACGCCCATGTTTTAAACATGGTCAGGGGCAAGGTTATTAACCTAGAGACCCACCCGCTGGCTGGTTTTGATGCCCTGGTGCTCGTCGACGCAACCGCTGAGCAAGTAGTTCGTCGGATTCACGCCGACAAAGAGCGCAGTCGTGATCTTTTTCCCGAGAGGGCGAGCGTTAGTGAGGAACTGGAAGTTATGCGATCGTATCTGCGGCAAACAAAAGAAAAGTTTAAGGCAGCCATTGCCGAACATAATCTGCCAGCGTTGGTTCTGACTAACAGCGATGGTTCAGTCGATCTTGTAGCCCAGCAGTTTCTGGAGTTTGATGCCAAGTTGCGCAAAGGTATCGTCACCATCCCGTCTTACGATTAAGGCGGGTTTTTCTTAATCCTTGATTATTTCCTATTTTTAGGGGAAAATGCCGAGTATATTCGTAGGAGTGTGAAAATTAGTGGAAGAAATTACGTTACGTGTCGAAGGCGTCTATCTTTGCCCACCCAAACCCGCGGTCCATTCAGTAAGAGTTGATGAATTGACATGCGTTGTAGAGGGTTTGGTAGGCGATCGTCATTTTGGCATCTCAAAGGAAGCAGGTGTTCGAGAACGAGGCCATCAAAAGGGCGAAGTTATTCGCAACAACCGCCAGTTCTCGGCTATTTCCGTAGAAGAGTTACGGCGAATTACTGAGCTGATGGAGCTTGATGATGTTCGGCCAGAAATGATCGGAGCGAACATCATATTTTCGGGAATGCAAGATTTCACCTTTTTGCCGGCTATGACAAAACTCTGGTTTGAGGGTGGACCGGTTTTGGTGGTGTATGGCGAGAACATGCCATGCAAGGCAGCAGGGGATGAAATTCAGCGTTCCTATCCCGACATATTGGGGTTGTCGGCTAAGTTTGTGAAGACAGCCATTGGTCAGCGGGGCATCGTTGGTTGGGTGGAAAAGCCAGGCACTATTCTTAAGGGACAGGTGGTGCAGGCTATACCGCCGAAAGTTCGTGCTCCTTACTAAACACAATCCGCCCGCTCGAAAGAGCGGGTTTTTTATACAATTTTTCTTCTACGACGAATTTTATTGGGTTAATTATTAGCTATACTGCTCAAAATGGACTTACTATTTGTTACTGGCAGCGAGGGTAAGCTGCGGGAAATTCAGTCAGTTTTGCCAAAGGTGAAGCAGCTAAGTATTGATCTGGTTGAGATTCAAGAACTTGATCCGAAAAAAATTATTGAGGCCAAGCTTCGCGAGGCGCGAACTCAAACTCAGGAGGCCTTGATGGTTGAAGATACGTCGCTTTCATTAAATTGTTTGAATGGTCTTCCCGGTCCGCAGATTAAATGGTTTCTGCAAGCACTGGGCAAAGAGGGGTTGGCAGAGTTGGCTCTAAAGTATTCAGACCAATCAGCTGAAGCCCGAACGATTATTGGTTACATGGACGCTAACGGTACTACACGATTTTTTGAAGGTTTTTGTTCTGGAAGGATCGTAGCACCGCGTGGTACTGGGGGTTTTGGGTGGGACCAGATTTTCCAACCAAATGGAGATACTAAAACTTTTGGCGAGATGTCGCTAGAAGAAAAAGAACGTTACAGTATGCGCAAACAAGCAGCCGAAAAGCTGAAAAAGTTTCTCGCGGGTTAGTTCAACGTTTCACTTATTTAGATTAAACCTGTATATTCCTTAGTATCGAAACTTCACAAGGAGGATTCCGATATGACTGCTGCAAAGACGGAAGGAAAGGTGCGCCAGATTGTTGATTTGGGCACTGAGGTTCTGTTGGTAACCACCAACCGAATTAGTGCTTTTGACGAAGTATTGGCAACGCTTATTCCAGATAAAGGACGAATTCTAAATGGGATGAGTGCCTTTTGGTTTGAGAAGCTGGTAGGCGTTGTGCCAAATCACATGATCTCGGTTGACGAGGAAGGGTTTCCCGAGGAAATATTAAAAATCCTGCGGGAATTAGGCGCCGATCCCGGGACAAGCATGCGTTGCCGCAAGGCAAAGCCGCTACCAATTGAGTGTGTGGCCCGTGGCTACATTGCCGGCTCGCTCTACAAAGAATATCTTTCCGAGGGCAAGAATGTTCATGGGTTAGATCTGCTCGAGAATCTGAAAAACAGCGACAAGTTGCCCGAGGCAATTTTTACGCCCGCCACAAAGGCTCAAGAAGGACACGACGAGAACTTGAGCTGGGCCCAAACAGTTGACCTAGTTGGCGCGGAAACTGCTAATCTGGCTCGTGACTGGACACTCAAGCTGTATAACGAGGCAGCATTACATGCCGAAGCTAACGGCCTTATTCTGGCTGACACTAAGTTTGAGTTTGGCGAAACAGCAGACGGTATTATCTTGATTGACGAGGCGCTGACGCCTGATTCGTCGCGTTACTGGGATCCAAATCTTTACGAACCGGGTAAGTCTCAACCGAGTTACGACAAGCAATATGTTCGTGATTATTTGGAGCAAAGCGGTTGGAATAAGCAACCACCAGCTCCAGCGTTGCCGGCCGATGTGGTTACGAAAACCAGGGAGAAATATCTGGAGTGTTACCGACGCATCGTTGGCCGACCGTTGCCTGAGCTGCCGGTTGCCCTCCAAAACTGACACCAAAGCCGCTAAGAGTTTTCCTAGCGGCATTTTTATTTGCATCTCTTAAGGGAGGTGCTACATTTTAAGAAAATGACACGGAAAATCTTGAGTATCGGCTTAGCCCTATTTGCACTACTTGCTCTTAGTTCCCCAGCTAGGGCAGCTGAATTTCGTCACGATAAACAGGATATAACGGTAGCCCGCGGCCAGCTCATAAAAGACGATCTATATGTCGCCGGGGGAAATATTGTGGTTGATGGAACCGTTCAAGGTGACTTAGTTGCTGCTGGAAGCACTATTACCGTTAACGGCGAGGTGACGGGTAACGTTATTGCCGCCAGTAGTACAGTTACAATTAACGGCACAGTTGACAGAAATGTTCGTGCGGCGGCTGGATCGGTAAAAATTTACGGTGAAGTTGGGCATGATTTGCTTGCCGCCGGTAATGAGCTTATCATCGGTCCAAAAGGAATTGTAAAACATGACGTCATGTTGGCGGTCGGTAACATAACTATCGATGGTGCAACTGGTACGATCCACGCAGGGTTGCCAACGAAATCATTACAGGTCAGTAGCACCGCACGTATTAATGGCGACCTAGTTTATCGGGCACAAAACCAAGCAACGATTGCTGACGGAGCAATTATTAGCGGCCAGACTAAATTCACCCAAGCTCAACAGCATAAAAGTAGTCGCGCCGCAGCTTTGTTTTCGGTATTTGGCTTACTCGGTACACTAACAACCTTTATTTTGACTTGGCTATTCCTGGTTATTTTCCCCAAGAAAAGCCAGAGTTTGGCCGAGGCAAGCAAGGAGCATGTTGGTGCGGACCTATTAACCGGATTTCTTGCTACAATCCTGACCCCTATCGCCATACTTATTCTTTGCTTTACGATTATCGGTTTACCAGCCGGAATCTTAGCCTTATTAGTGTATTTAATCGTCGTCTTCATCGCCAAGCTTATTAGCGTACTTATTATTGGCCGATGGGTTGAGCGTTGGTTTCATGAAGGACAGTTTGTTGCACTCACTTGGGTTACGATAGTAATTGGTGTAGTTGCTCGAGATATCCTCTGGATCGTTCCATTGATTGGACCACTAGTCGTTTCTTTAATTTGGTTATTTGCTGTCGGTTCCCTGCTTCGCTTTGATTACGGACTCTTCAAAAGCTTGCGAAAAAGTAAGCAACTCTAAGTCCGTGACAACCATCTAAAAAACTGCTATTCTAGGCAAAACAATAGGAGGTTGGCCCATGCCCCTTTATATACTCTGTCTTCTTGCTGGTTGTCTGGTGCTGCTTATCGGTACGGCTCGACTTTTTAGCAGTGTCGTTGACTGCGGCAAGTTCCCTTCCAAATTTGAACTGCTGCAGAAAGAACGATTGTGGTTTGGTGGGGTAAGTGTCGTGCTGTTCGTGTTCTCAGGGCTCCTGCTCTACCAAAAAATTACGGTCGATAAGGCGGCATTCATGCGACGCACCACACTTCAACAGGCTGCTCAAATGAAGTCGACACAAGATGACGACCACTCACTTGAGGCCAGTCTCTGGAAAGCAGCCATCGAAAGTCAGTCAAAATAATTTTGCCCCTGCCCGCTTGTACTATTACAGCGGGCTTTTTGTTGTAACGATAGAGACGAAAACCCAAAATGTTTGACAAGCAGCGGGTAAGGTCGCAGACTAATTAATAGGTCCACATGGGCCGTTTGGGCAGTTGCCCAAAGTTCGTAGTTTGTATATTACGGGTTCGGTTCGTTTGTTCGAGGTCGTTTTTAGTATGGATGGTTTAGGATCGTGTTAGGGTTCGTGTTCGTACTCGCAATTGTGAGAATGGAGGAGTCGCAAGACGTTGCCACGACCTCCGGCAGCCCTGGGTCGCACCCAGCTACGCTGCGAGCCCCTGCAGACTTGCAGGGGCTCTTCTTTAAAACTTCTTTTTGCAAGCAAAAAGAAGGGCAGACAAACAAGCAGCAAAACAGAGGCTAGGTTTCTTTGAGAGCTTTTTCCAGATTATTGCGAGCAGTTACTTCTAACTTTGAGTGGTAATAAGGTGTTAGGAAAATCTGTTTTTGGGCAAGCAAGTGCTTAAAAAATTTACTTTCGCCTTCCTGGTACTGCTCAGCTGTTAGGTGGTTCACCTCTCGGCGCAAGGCTTGGCCATCAGACCGGAATTTTTCGTAGGGCAGAGCTAGTCCGGCTAGGTCAATATCGGCAATTAGTTTGCCGTCGCTTGTTTCCGGAATATGGTCGTGTTTAGTATCTAAGATTAGCTGTCGGATAGTGCCAATTAGGCTGGCGGATAAATCGAGCTGGCCGCAGTAGCGAACAGCCAATTCAGCGCTCCGCTCTTCGTTATCGTCTGCTTCCGGAACAAGCACGATATCGTGAAAAACCAAAGCTAAGGCTACGGCAATTGGGTTTTCGGCAAATTCCTCAACGCTTGAGAGCCGCTCTAGGCAGTCGCTGACGTGCTGAAGAGTATGGTACTGCCGGCCGTGCTCGCCGTACAAGCGAACAACCAGCTCATAAACCGGCGGAGCTTGTTCTGGGTCGGCTCCAGCCTGGCGACAGAGCAGTAACCAAGATTCTTGAGTTAACATTTACTCAAGCGTAACCCTTTACCAACCAGGGTGGAAGCAGTAAAATATTTTTTAGTGTCGGGGAGTAGCTTAGTGGTAGAGCAGAAGGGGAAACCGTACAAGATTACCTTTAGTGCTCCCGTTCGAATCGGGACTCCCCAGTCTACCGAGCCGCGTCATTACGACGGGGCTTTTTTATTATTTACTTAATAATTGCACCAGGAGGCGTTTCCTTGGCTGGGTGAAGCGGCACAGGCAAATCATCTGCAGTAGCGGCCAAAATCATCCCCTGACTTTCTAAACCACGAAGCATTCGAGGTTCTAGGTTTATTAAAATCGGAACTTGTTTACCAACTAGCTCGCTTGGATCAGGATAAGCTTGAGCAAATCCACCAACAACTTCTCGTTTCTCTGATCCAAGGTCGATCTCAAACTTGACCAACTTATCAGTTTCCGGCACTTTCTCGGCACTAGTTATGGTGCCGATACGAATATCTAATTTTTGAAAATCATCGTAACTAATAGTTGGTTTTGATTCACTCATTAGGAAACAGGGGCAATATTCATTGAAGCAACTTGATCAAAGATTGGTTGGTCAACAATATCTTTAAAAATAACTGCTTTTGGGGTGATGGCAACAACGTATTGACGAGGAATAATGCGCTCGACAAATAAATTGCGAATGACGAATCGAATAATAAAGCCGGATTGGGTTTCGAGCATGAGGTCGTTTACCCGGCCGAGTTTTTTACCCGACTCGGTTTTGGCAACAACGTTTATGACTGGGCCGGTTTCTTTAAATATTTCATCAAGCGAACGCATGTTAGCAACAAGATTTTCTTTGTTGTCGATAATAATCGACTGGCGATTCAATGAGATTACCTCGTAAAAATTCAGCGATCGAAAACGCTTTACGACGCCCGGTAAGGTAACTTGAAAACCGTAAACTCGGCCGTCTTTAGCGTCGAAAACTATGTGGTCAACGCCGCCCAAGCGGTTACCGCTAGTATTGATAACTGGTCGCTTCAGAAGCTGTGACGCTTCGATAATCATAGCTTTAGGATACCAACAAACACTTATTACTTACCATGGCGATTTCTCTTGTTGCATAAGAAGTGACAATACCTCAGTTTTAGGATTAGAATGAAAACGAGGGGATGGCAAAAACAAAAACAAAACGGCCTCGATTCCGCTACAAGATACGTGACGGCCAGGGCCAAATAAAAGTTGGCCGGGCTGAGGCACCAAATTCTGCGGCGGTTCGCAAATTATTACAGGACCGCGGTTATAGTATTATTTCTGTTACCGAAGAACAGCCGTTCTGGAAGTCGGCAAGTGTCGGTGGAGTCTCGCCGCGTTTTCGAAGCATTATGTATCGAGAAATTGCCACCATGCTTAAAGCTGGAGTAAGCATTACGCAAGCTATCGATATTGCTGCCGAGACCCCAAGCAAGTATCTTCACCGTGTTTTGCGCGAGGTTTATCACAGCCTTGAAAACGGTTTTGCTCTTTCTGTTGCTATGAGTTCTCACCCCAAAGTTTTTCCCGATGTTGAAGTTGGTGTGGTTCGAGCCGGCGAAGCTACCGGTAATTTGGCCAAGGTTTTAGAGGAACTTTCGGCAGCAACCGAACGCTCAGCGGAATTTACCAGCCGGGTTCGTAACGCTATGGTTTACCCAGTTATCGTCATAATCGTTATGGCTATTGTGGGTGTGGTTATTTTAGTAAAAGTAATTCCGCCGATAAAAAATATTTTTGAGTCACTGTCAGTTGAGCTCCCCTGGACTACCCGGACCTTGCTAGCTTTTACTGATTTTCTGGTTCATCGCTGGTACGTAATGATCGGCATTCTCCTGGTTCTATTTTTAGCCTTGCGTTCATACTTTCAGACCAAACGAGGTAAACGAATGGGCAGCACCTTGGCTCTAAAAATTCCGGTCTTTGGCCCGCTAAACCGTGAAGTGTTTTTGGCCAGATTTAACCGAACGCTAGCCCTACTAATCACCGCCGGCGTGCCGATTATTCAAGCAGTCGATATTATCGCCGAAACTACCAGCAACATTATCTTTGAAGACGCCTTAAAAACGCTAAGACTGTCGTTGGAACAGGGAGCGGCCATCACGACCAGCATGCAGAAAAACCCTTACTTTCCCCGATTGATGACTCAGCTGCTTTTTGTTGGCCAACAATCCGGCGACTTAAGCGGCTCAGCCACTACACTTGCTAATTACTATGAGGAAACTGTCGATAACAAACTCCGGACACTCTCGGTGCTAATTGAGCCGTTTATTATTCTGGCCCTTGGAGCCGCCGTGTTGTTTGTGATTCTGGCCGTGTTACAACCAATCTATAGCCTAACTAACGCATTTTAATGGAGGAATATGAACCATCGTAATTTTGTTTTTAGAAAAAACCGAGCCTTTAGCTTGATTGAGCTGCTGACAGTAATTGCCATTATCGGCATCCTAATCACGTTGGTTACCGTTGCTATTCGACCGATCCAGATGAAGTCCCGAGATGCCAGAAGGAAGTCGGACATTAACCTAGTTGCTTCCGGTCTCAGCTTGTTTAAGTCCGATTTTAAAGTCTATCCCAACTACACAATGGTACTGGGGACCAACTCAAATACCGGCTATCTTAACTCCAGCTTAGATATCGCCCAAGATGCCTCAAACTGCCAGGCTAACCAAGCTGGTAGCGGTAATACCAGCGACTTTACGGCGGATTTAACCAACAACTTTATTAACTCGACCGTCAAGCCTGGTTTCATACCGATTAATAGTCTTTTAATCTGTCTAAAATATATCGACAAGTCTGTAGCTGACCCAACTCAAGCTGGGCGTTTGGGCTACCAGTACCGGGTTGCGTATGATTACGCCGATTCCCTGGTTTCTGCCAGCTTAGAGAATACAAAGGATAGTGATATTAGTCAGTTATTTGATAACACTAACGACAAACAGTTCTTTGTGGGTGTTGGTAAAACAGTGCCACAGCTTAATGACGATAGCGATGTCGCCAGCAAATACTTCTCACTTACTCCCGGTGCCCATAACGATCATGACGGGTTCTATCTTTATCAGTGCGGTGCTGATGCAGCCAGCCCAGGTACCCCACTGCTGCCCGATGATAAGAGCGGCAGTAACTACCAACCAATTAAAATAAACGCCGGGGCAAGAGCTGCTAACGCACAGTGTGCTAATAACGGCACGCTTGTAGTGATGCAAGCTTACGGCCAATAAGTAACTAGGAGGCGATTGAAGCTCAAGAACGGATACACCTTAATTGAGCTGTTGGTGGTGATTTCCGTTATCACGTTAGTTGGATTAACCGCGTTGCCAAACGTAGTTAATCAGAGTGACCGGGCCGAACTTGATCGAGCGGCCCAGAAAATTCGTTTGATGCTGCTCGACGCCCATACCCGTTCACTGGCGCCGCGAGCTGGCGATGTTAATACCTGGGTTTACGAAGTCACGTTTGGTAATTTTACCGACAGTAGCACAGTGGCAACTGACCATATCGTAAAAGGTAATGACAACACCCAAAACATCCAGCTTTTAAGTAACACCGGTGCCTGTGACGCCTTTACCACACTTGGCGGTACTACTATCGAAACATACAAGCTGCCCCGGAATGTTTTTATTTCAAAGTTTTTTCCAAGCAACCAGGATTTCTCGGCTGCCGCTTCGGCTCAGCTTAAAAATCCTGTAGCGGCGGTTATGTATCAGGTTGGCCAGCCCGGTTTTCGCTGCGGCTCACTCGGTAATGTGGCGTATTCATCAACCGATTTTGTGACTGGTACTGGCTGGACCTCGGGCAGCGGTCAATCAAGATACCTTTGGGCTGAGCTTTCGACGCGCAAGGTAACAGAGCATCGCTACGTTGTGGTTGATCGTCTGACTAGCGATGTCCAAATCAGCAAACAGCTGCCAGATTTAACCTACAGCCCATGAATAAAAAAACTGCCTTTTCATTAGTTGAGGTTTTGTTTGCAGTAGCGTTTCTAACGATGGTTGGGGTGGCGATGATGGCTTTGAACGCGACCGCCATTCGAATTACCGAAGTAGCAGAGCTAAAGATCATGGCAACCGGCTTAGTAACCGAAGCGGTTCAATCAGCCGCTCTGGAGCGCAAAGCTAGTGCCGTATGGGATTTACCGGCTAGCTGCAAAACAACCGGTTGTTACGTACTATGCGCAGCCGACACAGCCAAGTGTACGTTTACCGCTAACCGCCAAACTACGCGACTGGGCTCAGGCAAGGTTCAGTTTGAAACTAAGCTAACTAGTCGAGTAGCCGATGTTTCAGGCCACATTATCGTAACTGGCACGACCAATTGGGGCAGTGGCCTTAATCGCCAAGTTACAGCTAGTAAGTATCTGGAATGACGAAGCAACAAGCGTTCACCCTGGTTGAAATGGTCATTAGCTTAGCGCTTTTTTCGCTAGCGATGCTTATAGCCATTCGTTCGATTATCGGTTCAACCGGGCTAGTACATCAGGCCGATATTCGTAGCCAGCTCGGCGAATCAGCCCGAGGTATTCAAGAACAGATGGAGCGAATGACCGGCGACGTCCCCGTTGGAGCTATCGGTTTACTACAATCTGGCAGCAACACGTATGGTATATGGTCAAGAAGAGTTTTGCAGATTCCCCGCAGCGACGTTGGGATTCGACGGGTCGATACCTGTGAGTACTTGGGTCGGGCCAGCAGTGTTACTAGCCCTGGCGAAACAGACTATATTATTGACCCTGTTGGTAAGTCGATTGGCTATTGGATAATGGAGCTAAGTGACAATCAAAGCTGTACTGACGCAGCAGTGGTACCGGCCAACGCTAGCATTCATCCAAAGTTTCAAAACCAACTGATAAGTAAGGATATTATCGGGCTTAATTTTAATGCGCAGTTAGCAGCCTACGGTAGCTTACAGCTGTTGAAATATCAGTACACCCTTCAAATGACAATTAGCCAAACTGGCGGAACTGCTGAAGCCGCGCATCCAACAATTAGCATTTCAAGCGGGTTGCCGATTGGTTTACTACAATGAGAGCAATGGGAAGAACGACCACTCGCCACCACGCTACTCACCCTGCTTCAGTGCTGTTGCTAACTGTCATGACCATGGCAATTCTAACAACAACGACGCTTGGTGCAATTGCGCTTAGGTTTCAGCAATTAACCTCAACAGATCAAGTCACTAACGGCGAGGTGGCTAAATTGGCGGCCCAGAGCGGTCTAGTAAAATTGAAAGACAAGCTAGCAACCGGCAGCAGCTTTAACCCAACAACACTAGACTTAAGCAGCAACACACCGACCGAAAAAACGGTAACCAGCACCGATGCTTATAAACCCAATGCCCGACATGTCGCCACGAGTTACGAAAAAGTTAGCACGACACTGCCCCGCTGCTTGGCGGTAGCGGTTTTAAGTCCCTGGATTCAAGACGGTAGTAAGTATCTCTACCAAACCACGAGTTCGAGTAATCCGGCGATGATTTTCCAGTTCGCCAATATTATCAACGAGACAGCGCTCGGTACCATTCGAGGTAACGGCGGCTTGAGTTTAGATCAGAAGAAATTAACAGTTTCCGATTTGACAAATATGGGTAAGTTTTATAACCCATTTGCCGCTGCAAATACTACCCCGGATAAGGCGGATTATTGGACGGTTAAAGTCGGCGGCCCGCAGGATCAGTTTTTAACCAAAAAAGGTGCTAGTCCAACGCTTGAGGTTTATCAGGGTAACTCGTTTTATAAAGGCGTTGACTTTATATATGTTCCTTACCTTCCTAGATTTATAGATTCAGTTTTGCCAAGCTCAGCGGGGAGTATTATTCGAATTCCTGGTCAGTCAGCAGTTGCTGCAACTGACACGCTTAGAAAACGTTTTGAAGACACCATCACCAGTAACAACTTTAAGGTTTGGCTGGACGCCTCAGTTGACGAGACCCAACTTTCCCAAAGCGGTTTTGGTGATTTATTTACTGACGCTCGATACAAAGTTTCCTGGTTGCAACCAAGTTTGTGGAACGACCTACCAGAAACTAGTCTGGCCGGGATGAGCAAAAGCGCTGACATCTCAGCTAGCACCGTTAGCTGGGCCAGTACCGGCCTGCCAACCTACTCGGCCGCTGCCGATAGCCCTGGCTGGAATGTCTCTATTCTGCGCGGTTCGATCACCGAGTCGTTTATTTCTTTTAACTCGGCTGTCCCTAGTTTTACGAACGGCACCCCTGTTTCAGGAAAGTTGTTTGGTTCACTCGAGGGCCTCCGTTTAAAGGAAAAACTGTCACTTCAACTATTGGATAGCAGCTACGTTTCGCAAGGCAGTGTTAATGCTACCCTGACTTCACTTGGGCCGATTTCTGGTAGCGGCACTGCCGAACAAGTTCCCATAACGATAACCCCAACCGGAATTTCTGGCAGCGGTACGATTACCCCACCTAAAAGCATTGCCGCTGCTTCAATTTCGGTAACAGCGGGGGCGTTTCCCTCAGTGAACGAAAGAAATTCGCTCAGCAATGTAACGGTTAAAGTACCAACTGCCGGCAACGTAACTATTAATGGCTTTGACGCCACCCAAGCTACCTGCAACACTCTTGCAGCCGTTCCAATGATCTGCCCGACCGTTGGCGACATAGTCGGTCTCTCAAAATCTGGTAGCACACCGCTGTGGGGACAGGTGAAGCGCTTAGTCATGGCCTCTGGCGGCCAAAGCTTATCCAGTGTTAGCTTTGATAGCCTTTACGCAGCACCAAAACCTGTTCGGTCGCTGGCCTCGACAACTTTTGTTCGCGGCGGTAGAACGCTAATTGCTTACTACGGCGGCGAGGTGGTAGCTAACGACGTCGATCCCGGACTTAACGCGCAATCGTCTGAACTGTGGATTTATGATCCGGAGGCGAACACTTGGCAGTTTCTGCCGTACACTAGCGGTGATCCCACTCCAGGAAAACGGGAAGGAGCTAGTATCATCTACGATCAAGCAAGAGATCGACTGCTTCTCTACGGCGGCTACTACCGAGAGTATTCAAACAGCGTTGCGGCTGACCCCGATAGTTTTAACTCAACCGCCGATACGTGCTTAAAGAATCTAATTAATACCGGAAACTGTTTCTCCCAGAACGATGTTACGAGCCGCTACGCTCGTTACTTTCCGCAATCGCTTTACGCGTTTAACTTTGGCGGCGCCACCCCGAATAAATGGCAAGATGTTACCGCGACCATGCAGGCCCCGGCTAGAAAATTAGAAAACACAGACTACATACTAAGGACAGTTTCAACTATTGGCGATCGCTCTGGTGATGAGGGACAAACCTGGAACATCCGTCAAACTGGTGCGCCATCTGCGACAGTGGCGCTTAACCCATCTGGCAATACTAGCTGGACGTTTTCTCCTTTTAAAACCACCGCTGGTTTAGCAAAAGGCGACGATGTAGAGGTAAATGCCACATTGGCAGGCTACGATACTAACTGTTGGCCAGCGGCTGCAAGTTCAGTTGTGACCAATGGCCGGGTTACGAGCGTTAACTTTGTTGCTAATACCGTAACAGTTCAAGTTGCTGGTCTATTTCCAACCTGTGCTACCAACGCCACGACTTCTAACATCCGCCTGAAGGTGAATTACCGAGTACCGATGGCTAGTACCTGCCAAGGCAATGTGGCTGGTCTCTACTGCGAAACGACTGACACGGCTGGCTACTCGGTCGGTGATCAGGTTGTGCTCGAGCATTATAACTTCACCAGTGGCCATAGTTTGAGTTACACGCTAACCGGCTACATCAGCTATATCGATAGCAGTGTTAGCCCCAATCGAATCTACTTTGTTCCTGATGAACGTAGCTCCGATCGCTCACTAACCCTAACCAACAACTTCACCGACCATAGTGCCACTTATTTTAGTACCAAAGTTACCGGAGCTCAGCCGTTAGGGCTACCAGTGGCTGGCTTTGGCGGTCAGGCATTGCTTGACCCAGGAACACCGACAACCGTTGCCTGGCTGTATCAAGGTGGTGCTAAAGTGAATGATCCAAATTTTTACGCCAGCAGTGTTTGGAAACTGGACCTTGCTAGTCTTTCAGCCCAAGCTCAAACCCTCCACGTCAACACGGGATTAACGGGACTGCAAGGTGTATCTCAAAGCGGTGTACGGATGCAGATTCTCTCATCGACGTTTACCGACTCGGTATTTACCGACAATAGCGCTCAACAAATTAACCGTGGCGGAGCTAGTTGGTCTTCGGCTACCTTATATACACTTAACTTAAACAGTGCTGGCGCTGAGTATTTTGCTAATTCAAAAGCTGTACCCGGAGCCAAAATAACCATTCAAAAAGTTGTTAACGGTACTACCGTAACCTTTCACGGTGTGATCGACTCTTCAACGATGAGCCAACCCGGTAAGTTGATAATTACCCATGATGGCGGTTTCTCGTCAGACCCCGACTTCGGCACTGCCAGTAACGTTCGTGTTCAAATATCCAGCCAATATTTAAGCAATATTCTAGAAGATCGTTTAAGTACTAGTTCTAGTACGGTTGAGACGTTGAGCGGTAATACGCCAACTAATACAACCACCGTAACGATCAGCAATCAGCAGCCAAACGATATTCCACCTTCAGGTTCAACGATTTTGCTTTGGTATAAAACCAATGGCAGTCAAGGTTACGGGTTCATTGGTACGGTTAAAGACCGCTCATATGTTGGGCCAAATACGTATCGGATTACCTATCAGGGCGGTGCGCCTATTAATAGCCCGCTCCCAAAGGCCTACCAATCTAACTTTATCGCCTACGACTCGCTGAATGCACTGGGTACCACTGTGTATAGCCAAAACGAGATTACTATTAAGTCTGATGACAATACGCGCGGGCCAGCTGAGTTTTACTCCTTACCCCAAACCTCTCCCTTTGATTGGCGCACCTACACGAGCCGGGTTAACGCTGCCGGTACCAACCAAACTGAACGACCAAACCCTCACCTAGGCTACGCTACTGCCTCAATTCAAACGGCCGCGAGCCAAGTTGGCGGTGCCCAAAACAGCCGCTTTTATGAACTCGGTGGTAGCTTCGGCCGATTTGCTAACGTCTGGCAAAAGACGTACACCGCCCAAACAATCGTGGTAACCGATCCGCCTATCGCGCTTAACAAAACCGTTGGGAACACGCCCTGGGTACTACCAAAAGCCCCAACCAGCCAATCGGCTGATCTAACTAACTTAAGCGGTGCTACCCTGTCCGTGTATCAAGTCGGCGGAGCGGGACCAGTAAAAGCTGTGGTCTTTGGCGGCAAATTTAAGGGCGATCTAAACACCAACGATTACGGACGGAAAATTGGCCCGTATATGGTTGGATCTGCTGATAGTGATTCTTGGCATAACTCCACAGTTTTCCCGGTAACCGATAGTGAGTTTAGTATTACCAACGCCTCGCCAGTGGGAAGCGACGCCAAACAGTTTGTAAATATTGTCGATAATAGTTTTCCGTTTGCCTCAGACCCGGCCTTGAGTCAGCTGCGCTATAGTATGCAACTCGATGCGACCCCGGTTGATACCTACACCAGTACTAACGCCCGTTGCGGGTATTTTGCTTCCCAAAGCTGTGGCGGTAATCAAGAAAAGCAATTCTTAGGCAATCTTGGGACCCTTGGCAGGATTGACGGTAACGACGCCTCAAGCCTAAACCACAATACGTTCCTCGGGCAGAGTGCCCAGAAAAGCCCGGTACTACTAAATCCTGGCACAAGGTTCTTGTATGCCGGTGCCAGCACTGATCCCGCAGCAATCTTAACAAACCCAGCATTTTCAGGGCTCAGTACTAATAACAACTGGAAAGTCAGTGGCTATACGCCGTATGGGTGCGGCATCTCGACTGAACCGGGCTGCGGTGCCGGCCAACCTTTTTACGGCAATATGAGCACCAAGTACGGGACTGACAAAACCATGCTATTTGCTGGTTACGCCCCGCTTGAACCGGGTGGAGCGATTCTTGTTACTACGACGGGCGTTGGCACAGCCTTAGCGGCTGGCCGCGGTAGCGATTCTCGTGGTTACACCTATTGCGCTAAGGATAATATTAACGATCCGATAAACTTCACCGACTTTGCCTGTAAGTCCGGCCAAGATATGAGTACGGCTTTACGTAACGGTAGTTGGTGGTTGCCTGATCCAGAAGATATTAGCTTTCTCTTTAATGCCAGCGTTGCGCTTGGTGTAACCGATACCTATAAAGTCGTTGGTTACTACGGCGGTATAAAACGCGGCTACTTAGTTATTACCCGTAAAGGCGTCAACCCAACGGTTGAAGAAATCGTCCCGTAGCACTGAAATATCGGTGATTAGGAGCGGGCAAAAATTATCTTATCCCCGGCTGGATTTGATGTGACAACAAGTATTTTCGCTGGTTTAGTTGAATCGTTTTTAACAAAATGAGATACGCCCTTATTGGGGAGGTAGCCTACAAAATCACCTTGCTTCATCTTTGTTGCGACGCCACCAAGAACAGCAGTCGGTGCCCCTTCAAGGACGATTAACACCTCTTCCTTTTTAGTATGAAAATGTGGCAAGGATGTTCGTTTGCCCGGAGGAATAATTTCATGGTGGATGAAAATGTCTTTAAGGGAGAGTATCTCACTGAGAACTGCGGTCGACGAAAGCTCCTCATTGCTTTTAGAAAACAATTTGCGATGCTTCAATTTTGCCAGGTTTAGCGGTTTCATTTCACTTCGCCAATTGTAGCAAAAGCAAATAATTTTTAGTTTCGTTAAGGCAAGCAGGGAAGACGTTACTTACTCACCCGACTATCGTAGGAGGCGTTTTCGGTATTCACAAGCAAAACATCGCCAGAGTTAACGAAGAGTGGAACCTGAATAACGGCTCCAGTTTCGAGTGTGGCCGGTTTGGTGGCGGCAGTAACGGTATTGCCCTTAGTGGCTGGTTCGGTGTACTCAACTTTGAGCTCAACTTTTTTGGGTTGGCGAACTTCGATCGGCGTTTCGTTCCAAAAGGCCAGATCAACTTCCTGCCCTTCTTTTAAGAATTTTGTGTGGCTGCTATCAAGATTGACACTGACTTGTTCGTAGGTATCAGCAATCATAAAGTTACCAGTAGCAGCTTCGGAGTATAAGTATTGAGCTTTTTTATAGTAAACATTAGCTTCTTCTAAGCGTTCATCGCCCTGAAAAGTATACTCAATAACGGCACCACTACTGAGATTTTTTAATTTAGCAACGAGTTTTGCGCCGCCACGCCCCACCTTAAGGTGCTGAGCTTCCAAGACCCGGTGTGGTTCATTACGAAAAACAATGGTTGTGCCATTTTTGGCCTGATTCAACGATAACATGAGAGTAGTTAGCGCTTAACGTAAGGCAGTAGAGCCATAAAGCGAGCGCGTTTGATGGCCTTGGAGAGTTGGCGCTGATGCTTGGCGCAGACGCCGCTTTCGCGAGCTGGTTTAATCTTGCCCCAACTGGTTAAAAACCGACTCAAAAGTTCGGTATCGCGGTAGTCTATTTCTTCAATTTGGTTTTTAGAGAAATAACAGTCAATTTTTCGCTTCATTGTTAGATTGAAATTATAACAGGTTAAATCGAGTTGAGCTAGTCTTTAGAAGGGGATGTCGTCGAGATTAATCTCATCCGCAGCATTACTTTCAGTCTTTTCTTCGGTTTTCTTACTGGTTTTAGCTGGGCCTGTGTTCGTGGTCGATTTGTCAAAGCTGCCGCCTTCTTTTGGCGCTAACGGAATAAAATTATCAGCTACAATCTCGGTTCGATTTCTCTTAACGCCGTCGTTACCTTCCCAGCTGCTCGTTTGTAGTCGGCCTTCAATATAAACTTTTTTACCTTTTGAAAGCATTTGACTGGCAAGCTCGCCCAATCTGCCCCAGACCGAAATTTCATGGTACTGGGTATCCTCTTTCATATTGCCGTCTTTATCTTTCCACCTTCGGTTTGTAGCAACCGCAAACGAACAAACGGTCTGGCCGCTTGGCAGTGTCCGAACCTCTGGATCGCGGGTTAGATTACCTAAAACTTCGGCACGATTAAGACTGAACATCCTCAGCTACCTCCTCTTTGTTTTCGTTAATATTCTTTCGATTTCTTGAGCGATTTTGTGTTGGAATTTCTGCATTCCAAGTACTGAATAGATAACGAATCACCGAATTATCGTGCTTAACCGCACCTTCAATTTTGCTACCGTGATCTTGGTTGCCGTTAAAAAATACCGAGACGAGATTGGCTTCTGTATGTTTTTTTAACGGGTAGGTTAGTTTGCGATTACCAAAACTCTCAGTTTTTTCGACTTCGGCACCAGACTCCTTAACTTCGGCCTCAAGCTTAACTGCCGCGTCTTCTTTGTTGCTTAGTACGGTAAGTAGGTAGCGCTGATTTTCTTTTTTCATCAGATTGATTATAGCTCGAGCGCCCTGTTTAATCAATTACTTTTCCGACGAATGTTTTGGCTATGGAAACGCTCGTGAACTTCTTTTAGGCTTTGATCAGTCACGTGGGTATATATTTGGGTTGTAGTAATCGATGAGTGTCCAAGTAATGCCTGGACTGACCGCAGGTCGGCACCGTTCTGCAACAGATCGGTGGCAAAACTATGACGAAGCTTGTGAGGGGTGACCGGCTTGGTTAGGCCAGCCATTGCAGCATACTTTTTAAGTAAACGTTGCACCGACCTGGCAGTAAGGGGCTTACCAGACCTTGAATCGAGCTGAGGGTTTTGGAAGTGACGAATAAAAACAAAGTCATTGGTGTCGGTGCGGGTGTTTAGATAGTCGTTAAGGTAAATAACAGCATCTTTGGCGATAAAAACTGGCCGAACTTTACCGCCCTTGCCCTTAATACTAAACTCACCTTTTTCCAGGTTAATCTGGTTTCGTTTTAAGTAAATAAGCTCGCTAACACGTAAGCCGCTGCCAAAAAGTAAACCAGTAATTGCTCGGTCGCGTAGCCCATTAAGATCTTTGGTGTCGATTGATTCAATAAGCTGCTCTAGCTCTTCTTGTGATAAAAAATTGATCTGACGGCCCGTTACTTTTGCAAGCTCTATTTTTTCTGGTGAGAGTACCTCAACATCACGTTTTAACAGATACTTAAACATTGAACGCACCGCAATGAGATAGTAATTCCGCGTCTTTGCGGTTCGATCAACGATCGGGTCAGCCAAGAAAAGCTGAAACTCGCTAATATCATCAGCGGTTATATCTTCACATCGACTAATTTTTTGATTGTCAGCCCAATTGCTAAAAACATCGAGACAGTGTCGGTAGTGACTGATAGTGTGGGCTGAGAAGCTTTTGGTAGTTTGGCAGTAGCGTAAATATTCTTTCACCGCTCGAGTAATTTTCATTTATTTATCGTTCTAGCGATCAGTTGCAACATTGGTTACACTGTAGCATGTCATGACTCTCTTGGGGCTGGATGATCGCCTTACCTTTGCTCTGTATCGTTTTGGCTCAAGCAATTGGTTTTGGCAACATTTTTGGCTAATAATTGCAGCTTGGTTTGTCTATCTATTGCCGCTGACGCTTTTGTACTTATTCTTTTTTGGAAAAAGCTTCTCGGATAAGGTAGCGGCGACGAAAATTTTCTTTAGCTCGATCGTCACCTGGCAAATTTTTAGTAAACTAATCGGTAACTTTTTTTATAGCCACTATAATTTCCGCGACCGGCCATTTGCTGCCAACGGCATCAAAGAACTGTTTTTTGAGCGTCCAACTAAAGCTTTCCCGTCTGACCACTCGGCCGTGTTGGTTGTAGCCGCACTTTTACTTATTTATTACCGCTATCCCAAAGTCGGACGCTTCCTACTTATCGGTGGCTTGATAAGTGGTATCGCCAGAATATTGGTTGGATTCCACTTTGCTGGTGATATTCTTGGTGGTTGGGCGCTTGGGGCTATCGCGTTTCTGATTTTTTATTACCTTGATCAGCCGTTTACTAAGCTTGTTGAGCAGGGTTTAACTTTGGTTGGCTTAAAACCAAAACAATGATCGCTCCAATAAGCTTGTCCGAAACTGAACGTCGTCAAACCTTCTGGGCGACGACCATATCTAATCTAACTAACCCAGTCTTACTGGTGGTAGTGAGTGGAATCTTTATCACCAGACACTTTGCTCACAATAACGCTACACCCTGGCGATACGCGGTTCTAGGAAGTGTACTTCTGCTTGGGCCCGGGTTGATTTACACCATGTATTTATGGATTAAAGAGCGGCAGATTGATTTTGATATTACTCGCCGCGAGGACAGGATCGTACCGCTAATGTTAGTAACGCTCGGCTCACTAGTCGGCGGCTATTTAATTGAAACTCGAGTCGATAACCAAACCCTCTTAGTGCTCAGTCGAGTGTTGGTTTTTATGATGCTCAGCCTAACCATCCTTACGCTTGTTTGGAAGGTTAGCTTGCACGCCGCCACCTTAACAGCCTTAGTAAGCCTGATAGTAATCTACCAAAAACCAATTTTTGGACTGCTTTATCTACTTTTAATACCGGTTGTTTGGGCTCGTTTTCATTTGCGTCAGCACACCAAAGCTCAGCTTTTGGTTGGTTCGATTATGGGCGTTGTTATTACCTACACAGCCGTTTGGCTGTTTGCTTCTAGCTAAATTTCAAGGTCTTGAATTGGGTTGGTTGACGCCGCTGGTGCAGAGGGGGCGCTATTAGCTGCCGGTGTGACCTGTGGTGCAGGAGCAGCTGGGTTTGGCAGAGGGGTTAAACCTTCTTCTGGGTCAATGCTGGTTTTTGGAGGCTCGCTAAAGGGAATGGTTGTTGGGTTTTGCGGTGGTGGTGGCAGGTTTGTTGTGGGCGGTGTTTCTATGGGCGTAGGGGTAATAGAGATGGGCAAAGGCACCTCTTGTTTTACTGGTGTTGCAGCGGGGATGACTGGGGCAGGGCTAGGAGCAGGAGTTGGGCTGGCTGTTAACGGAGTGCTAGCTACCGGTGCTGGTGGCGCCATTGGCTTGGGCGGCAAGATTGGCCACGGGCTTAACGGTTTTTTGGGCTGTTGAGTCATAGCGGGTATAGATGGTTTTGGCGCTTGTTCACCTGTCCACGAAGGGTCAATACTTGGCTTTGGCGGAGGCGAAATTACAGGGGTTACAGGTGCTGGGGTTGGGCGTGGTGCAGTAGGTTGTGGCATAACTTTTGGAGGCATACTAAAAGAAGAGGGGGCTTGGTTTTGTGGCTGGGGCGGCTGTACTTCAAAGGAAACCGGCTTCGGTGCGGGTGATAGCGGCTTTACTTCTGGCTTACTTGAGGCTATCTGAGGAGCTGGTTTTGCTACTGCCGGACTTACGGTCGGTTCTTCGCCCATTAAGGTTTCTAAGTATTGAATGCTGATAAGGGCAATTGCCGGTTTACCACCTTTTGTTAGTACGTAAATACCGTCAGAAAGTTTTTCAATATCAGCAACTAATCGACTAAAATTATCCCGCGCGTCTGTTAGCGGTACTATCCGATCAATCGGCACGTTAATCATTATTCCCTCCCATACTATGTTTAGCGTAAAGAACCGTTCAAATGGTGTCAATTACGAGCACTATGTTGAGGCTTAGCAAAATGAAACGTATACTGCCCAAGATGTCAGATCTGCAAATAAATCAGGAGAAACTGTCAAATGGACTCCGGGTGACATGCGTTCATTTAGGCGGATTTCACTCAATTACAAGCGCCCTCATTATTAAAAGTGGTTCTCGTTACGAAAACGAGCATAACAACGGCGTGGCGCACCTGCTTGAACACCTTGTTTTTAAAGGCACTAAAAAATTTCCAACAAGCGCTTTGGTTTCCGAGGCGATTGAAGGGGTTGGTGGACACCTTAATGCCTGGACAGCATATGATCACACTGCCTATTGGAATACTGTGCCGCGCAGTCAGTTTAATATTGGCTTGGCCTTTCCCTTTGAACTAGCGCTAAGCCCGCTTTTACGAGCAGAGGACTTAGAGAGGGAGCGTGGAGTGGTAATCGAAGAGATCCGAATGGTTCAGGATGAGCCTTCGCGACTAGTCGATGATCTAGCCAGCACAGTCCTTTACCCTAATCACCCGCTAGGTAACCAAATACTGGGAACAGAAAAAACAATTAAGCACATGAATTTGGACCAAGTTACTAACTACAGAGAAAATTTTTATCGACCCGATCAAGCCGCATTCGTGGTTGTCGGTAACCTGAAAGGCCTGGATATAAAAAGCCTGATTAAGCGAGTCGATTTTCCAGCCTCTAACGAAAAACCGCCAGAATTTCTACCTTTTTCAAGCCAAAGCGAACGAGCAGTAACGTTTACGCAGAAATCGATTGATCAAACTCATTTTATTCTTTCCACCGCTGATCCCTCCCTGGGACTCAACAACAAAAAACGATTTACGGCCGGGTTGCTTGCTGCCATCCTGGGCTACGGCATGAGTTCACGCTTATTTTTAAACATTCGAGAAAAACGCGGCTTAGCCTATGCGATAAGTGCTTATTTTCACGCTTTTGAAGACAACGGTTCGGTGTCAATTTACGCCGGCGTTAATAGCGAAAAAGCCAAAGAAGCTCTTGGGGCCATTAAGGATGCGCTTAGCCTTATTTGCCAAGAGTTAGTCGGTGAGAAAGAGTTACAACAAACAAAAAATCAAATTATTGGCTCATACGATTTAGCCTCGGATGAGCCGCTCTCTTTGGTTTCATGGTACGGCAGTCGAATGCTACTTGGAGCGATTGAAACCTATGAAGAGGCTAAGGCTGCGGTGCAGGCGGTGACCGCCGAACAAATCAGAGATCTAGCTCGAGAAGTTTTTGATGAGAAGCGGCTAACTCTTGCTGCCGTCGGTCCGCAAAAAGGTGACTCAATATTCCGTCAAGTCGTAGGATTGTCAGGAAAATAACGGCAACGTATAATCAAAATCGATGAACGATCAAATAGAGCAAACACTAGTTCTCATAAAACCAGACGCTTTTGAGCGAGGCTTAATTGGCGATATCCTACAGCGTTTTGAGAAGGTCGGTCTAACGATCAAAGCGATAAAAGGAATGCAGGCAAGTGAGAGCATCGCCAGTGATCACTACGGCGATTTGGACGTTCGATACTCTCCCAGAATCAAGAATGACATGGTTGCGTTCCTAACATCTGGCCCGATGTTGGCGGTTGTCCTTGAAGGAATTGGTGCGATTGCTCAAGTTCGAAAAATGGTTGGCGCCACCTATCCCAATGAGGCATTACCCGGAACAATTCGTGGCGACCACAGCCATGTCTCAAAAGATTACGCTAACGCGCAAAAAATTGCCGTAAAAAATTTAGTTCACGCATCGTCTTCGATCGATGATGCCAAGCGAGAAATTGGAATCTGGTTTGATACCGCTGAGTTCTTGCAGTACGAACCAATTCACGACCGCCACACAAAACGTTAATAATAGAGATAATGCTTTTTTATTTCTGGCTTGCACTAGCAAGCGCAGTGATAAGCGTAATTCTGGTAAAACTATTTTCGCAATACGCCCGTAAACACCGCGTCTTTATGCCGGATGTACGAACTCGTGATGTCCACGATCAGCCGGTTCCGCGGGTAGGCGGTTTGGCTATTATTGGTAGCTTTCTGGTTATAGTTCTTGGTTTATTATTGGTCGGATCTCGCTCGCTACACTTTACTAACCATCAAGTTCTCGGTATCGATAAAAATCTTTTAGGAGTGTTGTTAGCGGTCGTGCTTTTGACTGTCGTAAACGTCATGGATGATTTTAAAAACTTGAGTTGGCCAATTAAACTTGCTGCACAGGTTGTTGCCGCGGCTATAGTTGCTTACTTCGGTATCAGAATCGGCTGGCTCTCAAGTCCCCTTGGTGGTCACGTAATCTTAGGAACCTTTGATTTTCTGATTGTTGTTTTTTGGTTGGTAGGGTTAACCAATGTCGTCAACTGGGTCGACGGTCTTGATGGATTGGCTGGCGGCGTTTCCCTAATAACCCTTTTGGTGCTTTTCTTTTTATCGTTAAGCGTAACAGTTAATCAACCGTCGAACGCCACCCTGGCCGCGGTGATCAGCGGGGCAGTTATCGGCTTTTTACCGTTTAACTTTGGTAGTCGCAGTAAAGTATTTTTGGGCGATGCCGGCGCAATGTTTCTAGGGTTCATGATAGGCGTTATATCGATAATTTCAGGCGGGAAAGTAGCAACAGTTTTTCTGGCATTAGCCATTCCTTTTTTAGATGCAGTTTTTGTGTTATTCACCCGTCTATTGCGCGGTCAGTCTCCGTTTTTGGCTGATCAAAACCACTTGCATCATCGTTTATTAGCGCGTTCCTGGCGGCCGTGGCAGATCACCGCGCTTTTTTGCTTAATTAGTCTGATTTTTGGTTTGATTGCGCTAAACACGCAAACAGTCGGTAAGTTTTGGGCAATTTTAGCGGCACTAGCCATCATGATTATCCTGGTCTTGTTATACTCAAAAAAAGACACCAACAAAGGCAATGACTAACCAAGATCAATATAGTTTTCACGGCCAAAGAAGCGATGAAAACGTTTTAGTTGTGGTTAATCAACACACCTGGCTACTCATGCCGATTGTACTAATTTGGTTTGTGGTCGCTGCTGCTGTTGGCATAGTTATGTGGAAATTTGGTGCATCACGATTTACTTCGTACTCAATTGGGACACTGGGAATATTGGCAATACTGTATAGCCTGTATCAATGGTTTCTATGGACAAACGGAACGTATATTGTTACCAGTCAACGGGTAATAAAAATTGATCAGCTCGGGTTATTTCGCCGACTTATTTCCGAGGCGGAAATTGGAAGGATTCAGCAAATTACTACTGAAATTTCAGGGCCAATTAGAACTGTTTTAAACTTTGGAACAATCAAAATACAGACATCGTCCAACGAAGGCAGAATTGATCTGGATGACGTACCCGATCCGTATAACATTCAACAGCTGATTGTTGGTGTACAGCGTCATGGCCAGGAACCGCCAAAATCAACACCTCGCCTTAGCTGACAGCTACTGGTGAGCTTGAAAGAGCTTGAGCCACTTCGCTGCGTAACTCATCACAACTTCGAACAGTTAGCTTTGGTCGCATGGTCTTTAGGCTGCCTTGCTCGATCATCCGTAACTCAACCGCCGATTGACCAGGAAATTTTTGCAAAGCTTGCTTCAAGTGCTCCATTTGTACCTTCGTGATATTTGACGGCAGCTCGACGACGAAAAGAGAAGACCTGGTTGGTGAAGGGGGACTGCTGTGGTTTGTATATCCCTCACGTCGACTCGGGTAGTTTTTGCGCTCGGACTGTACTACTTCCCCTAAAGCAGCGGTGTTGAGCTCTGGTAGAGACCAAACTTTATCAACCAAAACCTTAGGGCTGCCATCTTTGTCGCTTATCTTACCTTCGACAACAACCATTTGATCGGTATTCCACATCATTTTGTACGACTCATAAACCGAGGGGAAAACTACCGCCTCTATTATTCCCGTTAAGTCTTCAATCTGAACAAACGCCATTGTTTGATTTGATTTGGTGGTGATTTTTTTTACTTCGTGAACAACGCCGCCCACCCGCACTGCTTGATTAGCGAGCTCAATAGTAATTTCGTTAATCGGTCGAGCACACTCGCTCAATTTTTGACTAAATTCTTTAATTGGGTGGTCGGAAAGATAGAGGCCGAGCAATTCTTTTTCCCAGTTTAACGCACGTTGCTTATCTTCTGATGCCTGCGGCAATTCGATAAGTGGAAGTTTGGCCCCGGCATCATCATCACCAAATAAACCAGCTTGATCGACATTTGCTTTGCTGTTAGCCGCTGCTGATTTTACTAATAACTCTAGTCCAGCAAACAAACGAGCTCGCTCGCCAAATCGATCCAACGCTCCAGATCGGACCAAACTATCGAGAACCTTTTTGTTGAGGCTTTCCAGCACATTGGGATCCTAAGCTTAGAATTCCACGTGGACAAGTTGTCGCGGCCGCTTCTATAGTGTCACCTAAATACTAGTGACTCCAGCGTAACTGGACTGGCCACAGTTAGGCCGCAAATGTAATCACACTGGCTCACCTTCGGGTGGGCCTTTCTGCGTTCGCGAGTGGACCCGATAAGCTCATGGAGCGGCGTAACCGTCGCACAGGAAGGACAGAGAAAGCGCGGATCTGGGAAGTGACGGACAGAACGGTCAGGACCTGGATTGGGGAGGCGGTTGCCGCCGCTGCTGCTGACGGTGTGACGTTCTCTGTTCCGGTCACACCACATACGTTCCGCCATTCCTATGCGATGCACATGCTGTATGCCGGTATACCGCTGAAAGTTCTGCAAAGCCTGATGGGACATAAGTCCATCAGTTCAACGGAAGTCTACACGAAGGTTTTTGCGCTGGATGTGGCTGCCCGGCACCGGGTGCAGTTTGCGATGCCGGAGTCTGATGCGGTTGCGATGCTGAAACAATTATCCTGAGAATAAATGCCTTGGCCTTTATATGGAAATGTGGAACTGAGTGGATATGCTGTTTTTGTCTGTTAAACAGAGAAGCTGGCTGTTATCCACTGAGAAGCGAACGAAACAGTCGGGAAAATCTCCCATTATCGTAGAGATCCGCATTATTAATCTCAGGAGCCTGTGTAGCGTTTATAGGAAGTAGTGTTCTGTCATGATGCCTGCAAGCGGTAACGAAAACGATTTGAATATGCCTTCAGGAACAATAGAAATCTTCGTGCGGTGTTACGTTGAAGTGGAGCGGATTATGTCAGCAATGGACAGAACAACCTAATGAACACAGAACCATGATGTGGTCTGTCCTTTTACAGCCAGTAGTGCTCGCCGCAGTCGAGCGACAGGGCGAAGCCCTCGGCTGGTTGCCCTCGCCGCTGGGCTGGCGGCCGTCTATGGCCCTGCAAACGCGCCAGAAACGCCGTCGAAGCCGTGTGCGAGACACCGCGGCCGGCCGCCGGCGTTGTGGATACCTCGCGGAAAACTTGGCCCTCACTGACAGATGAGGGGCGGACGTTGACACTTGAGGGGCCGACTCACCCGGCGCGGCGTTGACAGATGAGGGGCAGGCTCGATTTCGGCCGGCGACGTGGAGCTGGCCAGCCTCGCAAATCGGCGAAAACGCCTGATTTTACGCGAGTTTCCCACAGATGATGTGGACAAGCCTGGGGATAAGTGCCCTGCGGTATTGACACTTGAGGGGCGCGACTACTGACAGATGAGGGGCGCGATCCTTGACACTTGAGGGGCAGAGTGCTGACAGATGAGGGGCGCACCTATTGACATTTGAGGGGCTGTCCACAGGCAGAAAATCCAGCATTTGCAAGGGTTTCCGCCCGTTTTTCGGCCACCGCTAACCTGTCTTTTAACCTGCTTTTAAACCAATATTTATAAACCTTGTTTTTAACCAGGGCTGCGCCCTGTGCGCGTGACCGCGCACGCCGAAGGGGGGTGCCCCCCCTTCTCGAACCCTCCCGGTCGAGTGAGCGAGGAAGCACCAGGGAACAGCACTTATATATTCTGCTTACACACGATGCCTGAAAAAACTTCCCTTGGGGTTATCCACTTATCCACGGGGATATTTTTATAATTATTTTTTTTATAGTTTTTAGATCTTCTTTTTTAGAGCGCCTTGTAGGCCTTTATCCATGCTGGTTCTAGAGAAGGTGTTGTGACAAATTGCCCTTTCAGTGTGACAAATCACCCTCAAATGACAGTCCTGTCTGTGACAAATTGCCCTTAACCCTGTGACAAATTGCCCTCAGAAGAAGCTGTTTTTTCACAAAGTTATCCCTGCTTATTGACTCTTTTTTATTTAGTGTGACAATCTAAAAACTTGTCACACTTCACATGGATCTGTCATGGCGGAAACAGCGGTTATCAATCACAAGAAACGTAAAAATAGCCCGCGAATCGTCCAGTCAAACGACCTCACTGAGGCGGCATATAGTCTCTCCCGGGATCAAAAACGTATGCTGTATCTGTTCGTTGACCAGATCAGAAAATCTGATGGCACCCTACAGGAACATGACGGTATCTGCGAGATCCATGTTGCTAAATATGCTGAAATATTCGGATTGACCTCTGCGGAAGCCAGTAAGGATATACGGCAGGCATTGAAGAGTTTCGCGGGGAAGGAAGTGGTTTTTTATCGCCCTGAAGAGGATGCCGGCGATGAAAAAGGCTATGAATCTTTTCCTTGGTTTATCAAACGTGCGCACAGTCCATCCAGAGGGCTTTACAGTGTACATATCAACCCATATCTCATTCCCTTCTTTATCGGGTTACAGAACCGGTTTACGCAGTTTCGGCTTAGTGAAACAAAAGAAATCACCAATCCGTATGCCATGCGTTTATACGAATCCCTGTGTCAGTATCGTAAGCCGGATGGCTCAGGCATCGTCTCTCTGAAAATCGACTGGATCATAGAGCGTTACCAGCTGCCTCAAAGTTACCAGCGTATGCCTGACTTCCGCCGCCGCTTCCTGCAGGTCTGTGTTAATGAGATCAACAGCAGAACTCCAATGCGCCTCTCATACATTGAGAAAAAGAAAGGCCGCCAGACGACTCATATCGTATTTTCCTTCCGCGATATCACTTCCATGACGACAGGATAGTCTGAGGGTTATCTGTCACAGATTTGAGGGTGGTTCGTCACATTTGTTCTGACCTACTGAGGGTAATTTGTCACAGTTTTGCTGTTTCCTTCAGCCTGCATGGATTTTCTCATACTTTTTGAACTGTAATTTTTAAGGAAGCCAAATTTGAGGGCAGTTTGTCACAGTTGATTTCCTTCTCTTTCCCTTCGTCATGTGACTTGATATCGGGGGTTAGTTCGTCATCATTGATGAGGGTTGATTATCACAGTTTATTACTCTGAATTGGCTATCCGCGTGTGTACCTCTACCTGGAGTTTTTCCCACGGTGGATATTTCTTCTTGCGCTGAGCGTAAGAGCTATCTGACAGAACAGTTCTTCTTTGCTTCCTCGCCAGTTCGCTCGCTATGCTCGGTTACACGGCTGCGGCGAGCGCTAGTGATAATAAGTGACTGAGGTATGTGCTCTTCTTATCTCCTTTTGTAGTGTTGCTCTTATTTTAAACAACTTTGCGGTTTTTTGATGACTTTGCGATTTTGTTGTTGCTTTGCAGTAAATTGCAAGATTTAATAAAAAAACGCAAAGCAATGATTAAAGGATGTTCAGAATGAAACTCATGGAAACACTTAACCAGTGCATAAACGCTGGTCATGAAATGACGAAGGCTATCGCCATTGCACAGTTTAATGATGACAGCCCGGAAGCGAGGAAAATAACCCGGCGCTGGAGAATAGGTGAAGCAGCGGATTTAGTTGGGGTTTCTTCTCAGGCTATCAGAGATGCCGAGAAAGCAGGGCGACTACCGCACCCGGATATGGAAATTCGAGGACGGGTTGAGCAACGTGTTGGTTATACAATTGAACAAATTAATCATATGCGTGATGTGTTTGGTACGCGATTGCGACGTGCTGAAGACGTATTTCCACCGGTGATCGGGGTTGCTGCCCATAAAGGAGGCGTTTACAAAACCTCAGTTTCTGTTCATCTTGCTCAGGATCTGGCTCTGAAGGGGCTACGTGTTTTGCTCGTGGAAGGTAACGACCCCCAGGGAACAGCCTCAATGTATCACGGATGGGTACCAGATCTTCATATTCATGCAGAAGACACTCTCCTGCCTTTCTATCTTGGGGAAAAGGACGATGTCACTTATGCAATAAAGCCCACTTGCTGGCCGGGGCTTGACATTATTCCTTCCTGTCTGGCTCTGCACCGTATTGAAACTGAGTTAATGGGCAAATTTGATGAAGGTAAACTGCCCACCGATCCACACCTGATGCTCCGACTGGCCATTGAAACTGTTGCTCATGACTATGATGTCATAGTTATTGACAGCGCGCCTAACCTGGGTATCGGCACGATTAATGTCGTATGTGCTGCTGATGTGCTGATTGTTCCCACGCCTGCTGAGTTGTTTGACTACACCTCCGCACTGCAGTTTTTCGATATGCTTCGTGATCTGCTCAAGAACGTTGATCTTAAAGGGTTCGAGCCTGATGTACGTATTTTGCTTACCAAATACAGCAATAGTAATGGCTCTCAGTCCCCGTGGATGGAGGAGCAAATTCGGGATGCCTGGGGAAGCATGGTTCTAAAAAATGTTGTACGTGAAACGGATGAAGTTGGTAAAGGTCAGATCCGGATGAGAACTGTTTTTGAACAGGCCATTGATCAACGCTCTTCAACTGGTGCCTGGAGAAATGCTCTTTCTATTTGGGAACCTGTCTGCAATGAAATTTTCGATCGTCTGATTAAACCACGCTGGGAGATTAGATAATGAAGCGTGCGCCTGTTATTCCAAAACATACGCTCAATACTCAACCGGTTGAAGATACTTCGTTATCGACACCAGCTGCCCCGATGGTGGATTCGTTAATTGCGCGCGTAGGAGTAATGGCTCGCGGTAATGCCATTACTTTGCCTGTATGTGGTCGGGATGTGAAGTTTACGGGAAAG
>JADMIO010930477.1_pt1 | contig 32933 bp, 23 predicted proteins | sample 8958161 | NCBI WGS metagenome assembly JADMIO01 (sample SAMN16585339, study PRJNA669376) | soil metagenome | isolation source: Crop rotation soil | place: USA: Cullars Rotation, Alabama | collected 2011
GCGGAACGCAGCGTGGCCAGCAGCCGCGCGTTCTCCCACGGCTTCTGCACGAAGTCGCGCGCGCCGCGGCGCATCGCATCGACGGCGAGATCGACCGAGCCCCACGCGGTCATGGCCACGACCGGCAGGAGATCGTCGTACGCGCGAAGCTGATCGAGCAGATCGAGACCTTCCGCGCCCGAGGTCGTGTCCCGCGCGTAGTTCAGATCGATGAGGACGACGTCGAACGGCTTGTGTCCGACGGCGCGATACACCGCCGCCGGCGACGACGCCGTCTCGATCGCGAAGCCCTCGTTCTTCAAAAGGAGACGCAGCGCCTCGACGACGTCCGGCTGATCGTCGGCGATGAGGATTCGCGGGGCATCGGTCACGGAGCGATCCACCCGTCCTGCATCCTCACGATGCGCGATCCGTAGCGCGCGTTCTCGTCGGAGTGTGTGACCTGCACGATCGTCGTTCCGGCGGCGTTGAGCTGCCGGAAGAGACTCATGATCTCACGCGCCTGATCGGAGTGGAGGTTGCCGGTCGGCTCGTCCGCGAGGAGGACGCGCGGCTTCGCGAGCGTCGCACGCGCGACGCCGACGAGCTGCTGCTGTCCGCCGGAGAGCTGCGACGGATAGAGGTCCTTTTTGCCGACGATGCCGAAGCGGTCGAGCGCGTCGCAGACGACGGCCTTCCGCTCGCGTTTGCCGACGTTGCGGTACGTGAGCGGCACTTCGAGGTTCTCGAACACGGTCAGGTCGTCGATGAGGTGATAGCTCTGAAACACGAATCCGATGTCGCGGCGCTGCACCTCGGCACGCGCGGCCGGCTTCATCGTGTGCATCGCCGCGCCGCCGAAGTCGTACCGGCCGCTCCACTCCGCGTCGTGCAAGCCGAGGATGTGGAGAAGCGTCGACTTGCCGGCGCCGGACGGCCCCATGATCGAGACGAATTCTCCTTCCTCGACGCGGAGGAGGATGTTGCGCAGAAGCCACGTGCGCCGCGGTCCCTCGGCGACGACTTTCTCCAGTTCTTCGACGTCGATCAGCGCGGTCATTCCGCCCTCAAGGTATGGGCCGGATCGACGCGCGAGGCCCGGCGTGCCGGAACGTAGGAGGCGACCGCGGCGACGGCGAGAAGCGAGACGGCGACGCCGGCGTACGCGGCCGGATCGGTCGCCGTCACGGAGTAGAGGATGCTGCGGAGCACGCTGCGCGCGCCGAGCGCGCCGCATGCGCCGAGGAGGACGCCGGCGCCGGCGAGCCGCATCCCCGCCGCGAGCACGAAGCGCAGCATCGTCGACGTGTTCGCGCCGAGGGCCATGCGCACGGCGAGCTCGCGCCGGCGCTCGGTGACGATGTAGGCGAGCAGGCCGTAGATGCCGACCGCGGTGAGAATCAGCGCAACGAGCGCGAACGTCGAGACGACGGTGCTGCCGAGCTTCGGCTGCGCGAGCGACGACGCGACGTATTCGTCGAGCATGCGGATCTGATCGACCGGCACGCCCGGCGCCGTCGCGCGCACTGCCGCCCGCGCCTCGGCGGCAAGGCGATCCGCCGGCAGCGCGCTGCGGATGATGAACGTCATCGTCGACTCGGGCGACTGCAGGAACGGGATGTAGACGTGCGGCACCGGCTCTTCGGCCAGGCTGCCGTGACGCACCGCGCCGACGATGCCGACGATCTCGCGCCAGCGGATCTCCTTGTCGGTGAGGTCGGAGTAGGTGAGCCGCCGGCCGACCGGGTTCACGTTCGGCCAGTACAGCTTCGCCGCGGTCTCGTCGATGATGCAGACGCGAGGCGACGTGCTGTTGTCGCGCGCGTCGAACATCCGCCCGCGCAGCAGCGGCAGTCCGAGCGCCTTGTCGAAGCCGGGAAGGATGCGCCGGTATTTGCCGCCCGCCGTCGGCACGCCCGGCGCGTTGGAGCGGCCTTCGACGTTGAACGTCGCGCTCATGTCGCGGTCACTGAAGGGGAGATAGGAAGTCGCCGAGACCGCGTCGACGCCCGGCACTCGCTGCAAGCGCTGCTGGATGCTGTCGAGGAACGCGATCATCTGCCGCGGCTCTTTGCGCATCGACTCCGGCGCGCTGACGCGGAACGTGAGCACGTTCTGCGGATGGAAGCCGGGATCGCCGCTCGACAGCCGCCGCAGACTCTCGACGACGAGCGCGCCGGCGATGAGGAGTGCCGTTGCCAGCGCGACTTCGAACACGACCAACGCGGAGCGGAGCCGCGCGACGGCGGCGGATGCGAATCGTCCCGGCGCGCTGCCGGCGTGGCGCGGGCGGAGGAATGCGACGGTGGAGACGACGGCCGCGAGCGCGATCACGAGAAGGACGCTGAAGGCGAGCACCGGCGCATCGACGCGAATGGTCTCGGCGCGGGGGATGAACGACGCGCCGCCGCGGACGACGAGCCGCGTCAGCGCGACCGCGAACCCGACGCCGATCGCGCCGCCGGCGCCGATCGAGATCCACGCTTCCGTCAGTCGCGGAGCGACGGCGCGGCCGAGTCCCGCGCCGAGCGCGGAGCGCAGCGACGTCTCCAGCCATCGCGACGCGCTGCGCGTGAGGACGAGCGCCGCGGTGTTCGCCGCGCCGATGACGAAGACGAGCATCGCCGCGACGAGCAGCAGCGTGAGCGCCGGACGCGCGTCCTCGACCATCACGTCGCGCATCCCGCGCACGAGAATGCGCCAGTGCGACTCGATCAGAAATTGCTTGCGGTCGGGAATCCGGCCGACGACGTTTCGCGAGATGACGTCCGCTTCCGCCTGCGCTTCCGCCACGCTGACGCCGGGCGCGAGGCGCGCGAACATGGAGAGGTACTCGTTCGGCCGCTGATCGTCGGCGAAGAGATCAGGCCGCAGCGTCATCGGCTGCCACATTTCCGTGTCGGCCGACGGGTAGTCGAATTCGGGTGGCATCACCGCGGCGATGGTCTTGCGCGCGTTGTCGAGAACGATCGTCCGTCCGATGACGTCGCGCTTGCCGCCGAAGCGGCGCTGCCACGTGCCGTAGCTGAGGATGATGGCGTCGTCGTCGCTCGTGACGGCACCGAGAAGCGGCCGCACGCCGAGCGTTTGGAAGAACGCCCCGCTCACAATCGCCGTCGTGATGCGGGCCGGATCCGTGCCGCCGAGGACCGCCGTCCCTTGCCTCCACACCGCGGCGGAGGCGAATGAGCGCGCGTGCATGCGATCGCCGAAGTCGGGCGGCGAGACGCTGTTCGGCTTCGCTCCGGTCGTGCCGTAATGCGGGCCGACGAGCACGAGCTGCTCGCCGTGCGGGAACGGCAGCGGGCGAAAGAGGATGCCGTAGACGACGGCGAACGTCGCGGTGACGAGCGCCGTCGCCAGCGCTACCGTGGCGATCAGCGGGATCGTGAACGACGGCGTGCGGCGAAGCGAGCGGAGGGCGCGGCGGATCTCGATCGGCAGCATGTTCATTCCGCCCGCAAGACCGAGATCGGCTCGACGGCGGCCGCGCGCATCGCCGGAATCACCGCCGCGGCGACGGCGCAAAGGGCGATGACGGCGGCGACGCCGGCGAGCGTGAGCGGATCGTTCGGCGAGACGCCGAAGAGCATGGCGTTGAGGAAGCGTCCCGCGGCGAGCGCGCTGACGATGCCCGCGGCGCCGCCGATGAAGACGAGCCGCATGGCTCGCCGCAGGATCAGGCGAATGATGCCGCTGCCGGTGGAGCCGAGCGCGAGGCGGATGCCGATCTCGCGCAGGCGCAGCGACGTCGCGAACGCGAGCACGCCGGCGACGCCGACAGTGGCGAGCAGCAGCGCCGCCGCAGCGAATCCGCCCACGAGCCAGGCGCGGAAGCGCTGCGGCTGCAGGAACTCGCTCACGACCTGGTGCATCGTGCGGACGTCGGCGATCGGCGCATTCGGCGAGAGGCGATGGATCACCGCGCGGGCGGGGGCGATGAGCGCGCGCGGATCGCCCGCGGTGCGGATCACGAACGTCCGCTCGCGGCCGGCGCGGGTGTCCTGCAGGTTGTGCGTGTAGACGGCGGCCGGCGGCGCGTCCTGGATGCTCATCATCCGCGCCGGCTCGACGATGCCGATGATCGTGCGCGGCATGCCGTGCAACTTGATCTGGCGGCCGATGGCGTCTTCGCCGCCGAGCTTCGTGCGCGCGAACGTCTGATCGACGAGGATCACAGGCGGCGCGTTCGCATCATCGCTGGCGCGGAAGCCGCGTCCGCGCACGAGCTTCGTGCCGATGGCGTCGAGATACTGCGCGCTGACGACGCGCGTCTCCGCGCAATCCTCCATCTGCGGTGCATCGAGCTTCAGCGAATAGCCGTCGCACGACCAGTCGCCGTCGAGCGGGAGGATGTCGGTCGTGCCGGCGATCTGCACTCCCGGCAGCGCGCCGATTGCCGCGAGCGCATCGCGGTAGAAGTTCGTGAAGTCCGGCCGCTTCGGAAAGTCTTCGCGCGGCGCGCGCACGTGCAGCGTGATCACGCCGCGCTCGTCGATTCCTTTGTCGACGTTGAAGAGGTTCCAGAGGCTGCGCCCGAGAAGCGCGGCCGCGCCGATGACGACGACGGAGATCGCGATCTGCAACACGACCAGCGCCTCCTGCGTCCGGATCGCGCCGCGGCTGGCGGTCGCGCCGCGCGACGTGCGCGCGATCGCCGTCCGTCCGCGCAGCATGTTGATCGCCGGAAGCAGCGACGCCGCGATCGCGCAGATCGCCGTGGCGATGGCCGCGCATGCGAGTACTTCGCCGTTCGCCGTGAGACCGCGCATGTGCGGGACGCTTCCGTCCGCGAGCCGCGAGAAGGTCCGCACCGCCGCCCATCCGAGCGCGACTCCCGCCGCGCCGCCGGCGAGCGCGAGCACGATCGCTTCGCTCAGCAGCCGCCGCAGCAACTGCCACGCGGACGCGCCCAGGGCGATGCGCAGCGCGATTTCCGGAGAGCGGCGCGCCGTACGGGCCAGCACGAGGTTCACGACGTTGAAGCAGGCGATGGCCAGAAGAAGTCCCGCGGCCGCGAGGAGGATCGACAGCGGGCGGCGGACGTCGCCGACCATCATCTCCTGCAGCGGTTTGACGGACAGGTCTTCGTCGCGGTCTTCCGCGTACGTGGCGCGCAGGCGCTCCGCGAGCGCGCCGATGCGCGCGCGCGCCGCCGCGAACGTCACGCCGTCGCGCAGGCGCGCCACCGCGATCAGCGAGCGGCTGTTGCGCGACCAGTCTTTCGGTTCCGGAGCGAGCGTGGTCCAGATCTCGGTGTCGCGATCGTCGTGGAGATGGAGATCATCGAACGGCGGCGCGATGCCGACGACGACGAGCGCGCGCCCGTCGATGTGCAGCGCCCTTCCGATCACGTCGGTCCCGCCGAATTTGCGCAGCCAGAAGGCGTGGCTGATCACGGCTTTGTCGTCCTTGCCGGGAACGTCTTCCTGCGGCACGAAGAAGCGGCCGCGCTCGGGCCGCACGCCGAGGGTCTCGAAGAAATGCGAGTCGACGGCGTTGCCGGTCAGGATCTCTGCCGCGCCGTCGCCGCTCATGGCGGGATGCCACTGCGCCGCGTACGAGACGGACGAGAACGCGCCGCTCTGCGAGGCGACGTCCTCGAGATCGGGCAGCGAGATCGTGACGCGGTTGCGCAGGTCGGTCTTCGGCGAGACGTTCATCACGCGCACGAGCCGGTCGGCTCGCGGAAATCCGAGCGGCTCGAGCAGCACGGCGTTGAAGACGGTGAAGACGGCGGTCGTCGCGGCGATGCCGATCGCGAACGTCGCGATCACCGCCAGCGAGAAGCCGGGCGATTTGCGCAGGGAACGGATGGCGTGTCTCATCGCAGCTCGAATCCGCTCTGGCGGATCCCCTGTTCGGCGTAGGGAAGATGCGTCTCTTCGACGACGCGGCCGTCGAAGAGATGGATGGTGCGGTCGGCGTGCTTGGCGTAACGCGGGTCGTGCGTGACCATGCAGATCGTCGCGCCGTCGCGATTGAGCTCGCGCATGAGGTTCATCACCGCCTCGCCGTTTTTCGAGTCGAGATTGCCGGTCGGCTCGTCGGCGAGCACGATCGCCGGCTCCCCGACGATTGCGCGCGCGACCGCGACGCGCTGCTGCTGCCCGCCGGAAAGCTGCGCCGGATAGTGCTTCATCCGGTGCGACATCCCGACGCGCTCGAGCGACTCGCGCACGCGCTTCTTCCGATCGGCGCCGCCCGGCCGGTAGGTGAGCGGCAGCTCGACGTTCTCGTAGACCGTCAGGTCGTCGACGAGGTTGAAGCTCTGGAAGATGAAACCGACCTGCCGGTTGCGGATGCGCGCGCGATCGGACGGCGTGAGCCGCGCCACCGGCATGCCATCCAGCCAATGCTCTCCCTCGGTCGGCGAGTCGAGCAGACCGAGAATCGAGAGCAGCGTCGACTTGCCGCAGCCCGACGGGCCGGCGATCGAGACGTACTCTCCCTTCTCGATCTCCAGATGCACGCCGGACAGCGCGTGCGTTTCGATGTCGTCGGCGTAGAAGACCTTGGTGACGCCGGAGAGGTGAATCAGCGGATGTTCGTCGTTCATGCGTTCCTCACTGGATGCGGATGCGGCGTACTTTGTCCCACGCCGACATGTCCGAAAGAATCACTTTGTCGCCGGCCGCGAGGCCGGAGCGGATCTCGATGGCATTGACCGATGTGCGGCCGACGGCGACCGTCGTGCGCGTCGCTTCTTTTTCATCTGCCGACAACTTGAAGACGCCGAGGCTCTCCCCTTCGTTGGCCTGCACGGGGCGGCCGACGTAGAGAACGTCGTCGAGCCGCTCGAGCTCGATCGTGCCGTCGACGGTGAGATCGGGCCGCGCCCCCTTCGGCAGCGGACCATCGAGCGTGACGTCGACGGTGACGCTCCCCTCGCGCGACGCCGGATCGATGCGCGCGACGCGGCCGCCGACGATGCCGTTGCGCGTGTCGACCGAGACGGCCTGGCCGATGACGACGTCGCGCATCTGGGTTTCCGGGATGCGGAGCTGCGCCTTCAGCGACTCGGGCTCGGCGACGCGCGCGAGCGTCGCGCCGGGCGAGACGCGCTGCCCGACTTCGACCGCGACCTGCTGGAGCACGCCGTCGATGCCGCCGCGCACCTGCAGCGACGCCAGCTGGCTCGCCCGCAATTCGTACAACGCGCGAAGCTGATCGACACGGGCACGCTGCGCCGCGAGCTGCGCATCCGCGGCGCGGCCGGCGACGCGCAGACGCTCGCTCTCGATGTCATGACGCGTCTTCAATTCTTCGGCGCGCGACGTCGACAGTTTCAGCGTGAGACCCGACGTCAGTCCGGCCTTCGCCAGGTCTTGGTCCACCGCCGCCCGCAGCTGTGCTTCCGTGAAGTCCGCCTTCACTCGCGCCGCTTCGGCGCGTTGATTGAGGAGGTCACTCTGCAGTTGCGCTTCGCGCTGCGCCAGATCGGCCAGCGCGGCTTTCAGCTGCAGCTCCGCGTCGCGCGCCGACTGCTCGACTTCCGGGTTGCTCAGCTCGAGGATCACGGTGTCCCGCGTGACGGCGGTGCCGGGATGCACGACGATTTTGTCGATGCGCCCCTCGGTGACCGCCGCGATCCAGCGCGTGTTCTCGGGCACGAGCGTGCCGGTGCCGCGCACCTGCCGCAACATCGAGCCGCGCTTCACGGTGTCGAGCCAGAGCGACGAGCGGTCGGCCACCGGTGCCGCCGGCCTGAGGCTGGCGATGCCGAGCGTGACGAGGGCGATGACGGTCGCGGCAAGCGCGAGTCCGATCACATTTCTGCGGCGGCGTGCGACGTTGAGCTCAGGGCGGTGAATGTCCATCGGCCACGCTCATGGGCAAGGCGGCTGCCATGGCGCGCCATGAGCTAAGTGGTTGGATTGTCTCGGGTTGTCTGGTTGCTGGATTGCCGGGCGAGTCCCACATGTGGGATTGGAGTGTTCGGATTCGAACAGTTTGAAACGGGCCGTGCGTTTCGATCACTACTGGAGCATGACGAAGCGATCGATTCTCCTCATCGCAGCGCTCACCCTCGCCTCTCCACTCCGCGCCATCACCTTGAAAGTCATGAAACAGGGACTCGGCAACGGCACGATTACGTCGGTGCCGCCGGGCATCAACTGTCCCGGCACATGCAGGATGACCGTGACGTCGGCAATCCCGATCGAGCTGCACTTCAGCGGCACCGGCTCGTTCCAGGGATGGAGCGGCGACTGCAGCGGCATGGGGGCGTGCTCGTTCATGCTGGACGGGGACAAGGCCGTTCACGCGAAGTTCGATCCTGTCCCGGCCATCCCGCAGATCACCGACTTTTCGCCCCGCGGCATACGCGACTATCTGGCCGCGCACGCGCCGACCGTGCCGGGCGTCGCTCACGTCACGACCGCCGCGGAGTTCCTGGCGGCGCTGCCGGACGAGTTCAAATGGAACTGGATCATGATGTCGCGCTCGGAGAGTCTGCAAACCGGCACGGCCGAGACTCCGCGCTTCATCCTTCCGAGTCGCGACGGGACGCGCGTCTTCACGTTCGCACTGAAGGAGCACTCCTCGTATCCCGGCGCGCATCACGACGCCATCGAGTACATGCAGTTCACTCCCCGCAGCTCGCCGGGCGGCGACGACAACTTCCACTTCCACGAGATCGTCCTGCATCACCTCGACGCGATGGGGACGGCGCCCATTCGCGAGCGAGACGTTCGCGAAGACGATCCTCGCTGCACGAGGTGTCACTCCACGCGCAATGTGCTCAATCGCAGCACGACGCTCCCGGGCACGACCGGCGTCACGTCGGGCCTCGTCGTCTGGAAGAACAAGCCGAACTGGGATGCCTATGACAGTTGGGGCGGCATGCTGCCGTTCAACCGCGACCGCATCTACGAAGGAACTGTCGAAGAAGTGGCCTTCAAGAGGATCTTCAATCTATGGACGTGGGAGAACGACGACGAAACCCGCGCGTTCATCGAACAGTTGACGCTGCAGCCGCCGAGCGAGCCCAGCGACGCCATCACAGCCATCGAGGGCGGACCGGACGACGGCCAGATCACCATGACGTTCCACGACTCGCCCACGCCCCCGTCGACGTCGACGATCACATACAACTTCGACGGCACCAGCGGCTCTCCGCACACGGTCAATCGCGGCGGACGCTATCTCACGCTGCATCACTCCGACATCCCCCGCAGCGACGAAGGGCGCGGCGTGCACTTCTTCGACGTCCTCGGCTCGAATCCGCGTGCGCCGAATCAACTGCGCATCGCCGACGAGTTGAACAGGCATCGCTACTCCGTCGGCGGCTTCTTCGTCGATCCCCGTCCGGTCGCGCTGGCCGTGGCGAAGAACTGCTTCCGCGTCAACACGGCGATGGACCGCGTCGAGGCCGATCCGGTGCAGGCGCCGGGACGCACGCTCACCTATCCGGTCACGTTTTTCACGCAGCGGAACCGGATGGGCATCGTCGCCTTGCAAGCCGATACGCGAGCCCGCGCGCAAGGACAGACCGCTCCGGTCGGCGGAAGGCTCGAGGACGGCTTGCCGAGGAGAAAGGTCGACATCCAGCGCTTCAACCTCGATCGCACGAACGACATCTACATGCGTCCGTCGCCGCCGGCGCCCGAGCCGAAGAATGGACTGCTCCAGGTGTATCGCGGCACGGCAGCGCCGACCATCGACCAGATTCGCGATGAAGTGTTCCGCCGTCCGCGCGACCTCGGCTTCAACGACGGAACGGTCATGGGCGGGTTCTTCGTCGACCGCGAGGAGAACGATTTCAACGCGCCGCGCGTCGCGCTCTATCGATATTTCCTCGAGCCCCTCGGCATCTCCGTCGACAAGTGGTCGATGGGCGTCCGCGGCCGCTCGCGGACGTACACCTTCGCCGACATCTTCGACAGCGGTTACACGCCCGGTCTCAGCGGGCTCATTGAAGACGATCTCCGCAGTCGGCCGATCGACGGATTTCCCATGACGGCCTATCAATGCACCGACCTGATTCCGGCGGTCAATTTCACCCTCGGCGTCTTGCCGGCGAACGCCGATGCGGTCGTGCCGACGTTCACCGACGTGCAGCGCATCTTCAACAAGGCTTGCATCGAATGCCACGGAGGCCTCGGCTATCCGCCGTTCGACCTGTTCTATCGCGCCGACTATCTCGACTTCTCGGAAGACGAGAGCTCCACGACCGATCGCTTCGACCGTTCGTTCGAGATGGCGAGGAACTTCAGCGCCGATTCAGCGAATCCGGACGACAGCCGTTTCTATCAGCGCATCACCGCGGGACCGGAGGACTGTCCGCGCAGTTCGCTCGAACCGTCGGTCATGCCGTGCGGCGGGCCGCGGCTGAGTCAGGCGGACGTCGATACGATTGCGCGCTGGCTGGTGGGACCTCCGCGCCGCGCACACTCGGTCGGCGATCCGCACATCAAGACCATCGACGGAACCGAGTACGACTTTCAAGCCGCCGGCGAGTTCACGCTGTTGCGCGGCGAGGGGATCGAAGTGCAGACGCGGCACACGCCCGTCGCGACGGAGGGTCCGCTCGACAATGCCTACACCGGCCTGTCCGCGTGCGTCAGCTTGAACACCGCGGCCGCGTTTCGTGTCGGGCCGCATCGCGTCACGTATGAGCCGAATCTCAACGGCCGGCCCGATCCGAGCGGAATGCAGCTCCGCGTCGACGGGAAGCTGGTGACGCTCGACGAGCGCGGAGTCGCGCTCGCCGGCGGCGGGCGAATCGTCCGCACGTCCGCTCCCGGAGGTATCGAGATCCAACTACCCGGCGGCGGCGACATCTCCGTCACGCCCGCGTTCTGGGACTACTACGGTCTGTGGCATCTGAACCTCGAATTCGACCGCGTGAAAGCGACGGAAGGGATCATGGGCGTGATCACGCGCGCGAGCTGGCTGCCCGCGCTTCCCGACGCCACGTTCGTCGGTCCCCGCTCGAACGATCCGCATCAGCGCTATCAGGATCTTTACGTGCGCTTCGCCAATGCGTGGCGCGTGACCAATCAAACGAGTCTCTTCGACTACACGCCGGGAACGTCGACGTCGACGTTCACCTTCACCGGCTGGCCCGCGGAGGCCCCGCAGTCGTGCCGCCAGGTGCCGCGTCCCGATTCCGCAAAGCGGCCGCCGCTGCCTCCGTTGACCCTGCAAGCGGCGCAGCAAAACTGCCAGGGAATCGTGGCCGCCGATCTGCGCGCGAACTGCGTGCAGGACGTGATGGTCACCGGCGAGGCGTCGTTCGCGAAAGCGTACCTGCTCACCGAACAGGTGCAGCGCAACGCCCGCCCGGTGAAGCCGGTTCTCGTGTCGCCGGCAGACAATCAGATCAACGTCCCGACCACGGTGACGTTCACTTGGAACCGCACGTTCGATCGCGACGGCGATCGCGTCACCTACTCGCAATGCGTGTGGGAGGCGGGGCAGCGCTTCACGTTCAACAAGTGCACGACGCTGCCGCGGTCGATCGGCCCGCTGAGCGGCCCGTATCCGTGCGGCCTGCTCGTGCTCTTGCTCATTCTGTTGTTGATCGTCCTGTTTCTGCTGATGCGTGGGACGCGCTTCCGCATCGTCTGGATACTCGTCGCGCTCGTCCTTCTGATCGCCGCGTTCTTCGTCTTCCGCTACGACCAGACCAGACCGCTGTCGAACAAAGTGGCCGGCCTCAAGCCCGGCACGGTCTATTACTGGCAGGTCATCGTTGACGACGGCAAAGGAGGAACGACGGAGTCGCCGATGCAGCGCTTCATGACCGGTAATCGGCGTTGAGCGACACGTAGTCGTGTCCGAGATCGCTCGACAGGACGACCGCGCTCGCGCTGCCGCCGCCGAGGTCGAGCTTGATCGGAACGCGCTCTTTCGCGAAGACCTTCGCCGCGTCTTTCTCGCGATACGGTGCGGGCTCGCCGTTGATGACGAGATGCACGTTGCCGGCTGTCAGCGACACGCGCTTGATCGAGAAGCGCGCGCCGCTGCGGCCGACCGCGGCGAGGATGCGGCCCCAATTCGGGTCGCCGCCGTGCAGTGCGGTCTTGACCAGCGGCGACGTGGCGACGGCGTGTGCGGCGAGCTTTGCGTCGCGCTCGCTCCTGGCGCCGCTCACTTCCAGCTCCATCACGCGCGTGGCCCCTTCGCCGTCGCGGACGATCAGCCAGGCGAGGTCGCGGCAGACGGTGTCGAGCGCGCGCTGAAAGTCCGCGAGATCGCCGCGGGCGTTGCCGAGTTTCCCGGACGCGAGAAGCAGCACCGTGTCGTTCGTCGATGTATCGCCGTCGACGCTGATGGCGTTGAAGCTGCGGTCGACGGCGAGCTTGAGGCAGCGCTGCAGCGTGGCGGCGTCGAGCGCGGCATCGGTCATCACGAAGCTGAGCATCGTGGCCATGTTCGGATGAATCATCCCCGCGCCTTTGGCGACGCCGAGGATGCGGCCGCGCTTGCCGCCGAGTGCGAACGATGCCTGCGCGATCTTCGGGCCGACGTCGGTGGTGAGGATGGCGTGCGAGAGCGCGTCAATGCCGCCGGAGGAGAGGCGCGTGATGGCGTCGGGCAGCGTGACCGTCACCTTGCGGTCGGGGAGCACGACGCCGATCACGCCGGTCGAGGCGAGAAAGATCTCGTTCTCGCTGCAGGCGAGGAGCTGCGCCGCTTTCGTGCGCACGCGCTTCGCCGCTTCGAGTCCTTCGCGGCCGGTGACCGCGTTCGCACAGCCGGCGTTGACGACGACGCCGGTCACGCGTCCGCCGCTTGCTTTCAAGGCGGCTCTCGACAGCACGACCGGCGCGGCCTGGAAGCGATTCTTTGTGAAGACGGCGGCGGCGTTCGCGCCGTCGGGAGCGACGATCACGCCGAGGTCGGGACGCTTCTTGCGGATGCCGGCGCGCACGCCGGAGGCGAGAAATCCTTTGGGCAGTTTCACTCGAGGGTCTCCAGCGCTTTGCGCGCCGCTTCGCGCACGCGGTCGGGGCTCGTGCCGCCGATCGTCCCCTTCTTCGCCAGGATCGCCTCGATGGTGTTGTGCGACTTCGACCCTTCGCGTCCGACGATCTCGTGCGCCTCGCGGAACGGAATCCCTTTCGCCGCCAGCTCGTCGGCGGCGTCGGTGGCGAGCAGCAGCGGCGACGTCGCCGCCTCCTGCATGCGCGCGTGATGGAGCTTCAGCCGCTCGACGAGCGACGCCAGCGCGGGCAGCAGAATCTCCAGCGTTGCGCGCGTGCGGAACAGCGGCTCTTTGTCGAGTTGCAGATCCTTGTCGTACGCGAGCGGCAGTCCTTTGAGCAGCGCGAGAAATCCGGCCAGCTCGCCGACGGCGCGTCCGGCGTGGCCGCGCGCGAGCTCGAGGATGTCGGGATTCTTCTTGTGCGGCATGCGCGACGATCCGGTCGCCAGCGCGTCCGGCAGCTCGGCATACCCAGCCTCGTCGCTCGTGAAGAAAATCAAATCCTCGGCCATCCGCGAAAGGTGCGACAGCGTCATCGACGCGGCGAAGAGATACTCCGCGCCGAGGTCGCGATCGGAGACGGAGTCGAGCGAGTTCGCGGTGGCGTGCGCGAAGCCGAGCGACTTCGCGAGCTTCTCGCGATCGATCTTGATCGGCGTTCCGGCCAGCGCGGCGGAGCCGAGCGGGCATTCGTCGCCGCGCTTCTTCGCGTCGGCGAAGCGCGACATGTCGCGCTGCAGCATCGCCACGTAGGCCATGCACCAGTGACCGAACGTCACCGGCTCGGCCTGTTTCGAGTGCGTATAGCCGGGCATCGGCGCCGCCGCTTCCTCGAGCGCGCGCTTGGCCAGCGCGTGCGCAACCATGCGCGCGAGCTCGTGGCCTTCGCTGCACGCCTTCTTCAGCCAGAGGCGCAGATCGGTCGCCACCTGGTCGTTGCGCGAGCGGCCGGTGTGCAGCTTGCCGGCGAGGACGCCGACCTCTTCGTACAGGCGCGCCTCGACGTACGAATGGACGTCTTCGTAGTCGCCGTGTTTCGGCGGCGGCACGCGGCGCAGTCCGGCGATGAGCTTGTCGCACTCCTCGGCCGTCATCGCGCCGGCATCGAGCAGAGCCTGCACCCAGGCGATCGATCCCTCGATGTCCTCGTCGAACAGCTCGCGGTCGAACGAGAAGGAGTCGTTGAGCCGCCGGAGAAGCTCCGACGGCGGCGCTCCGAATCGCCCGCCCCACATTTTCACGCTCACCGGTTCGCGACTTTCTCCACGTTGTCGACCGCCATCGGCGCGAGGCGCTTCCGTCCGCGCAGCTGCAGTCCGAACAGCTTGATGAAGCCGGCCGAGTCGGTGACGTCGTAGCCGGTCATGTCGAACGACGCCAGGTCCTGCTGGTAGAGCGAGTACGGCGACTTGCGTCCGATCACGGTGGCGTTGCCCTTGTACAGCTTCAGCGTCACGGTGCCGCTGACCGACTCCGTCAACTTGTTGACGAACGCGTCGAACGCTTCCTTCAGCGGCGAGAACCACTGTCCGTTGTAGACGAGCTCCGCGTACTTTGTGGCCAGTCGTTCTTTCTCGTGGGCGCTGTCGCGGTCGAGCGTGATCGACTCCAGCGCTTTCAACGCGGTCACGAGCAGCGTGCCGCCCGGCGTTTCATACACGCCGCGCGACTTGATGCCGATCAGGCGGTTCTCGACGATGTCGGCGCGGCCGACGCCGTGGCGTCCGCCGATCTCGTTGAGGCGCATCACCAGGTCGGCCGGAGTCAGCTGCACGCCGTTGACGGCGATCGGCGTTCCTTCGTCGAACGTGATCGTCACTTTCTCCGGCGCGTCGGGCGCGTTCATCGGATCGACCGTCAGTTTGAACATCGACGCTTCCGGCTCGAACGACGGATCCTCGAGCGGCCCGCCTTCGTGCGAGAGGTGCCAGAGGTTGCGGTCGCGCGAATACGGATCTTTCTTCGTCACCGGCACGGGGATGTTGCGCGCGGCGGCGAAGTCGATGGCGTCTTCGCGCGAGACGATGTTCCACTCGCGCCACGGCGCGATGATCTGCAGCTCGGGCGCGAGCGCCTGATACGCGAGCTCGAAGCGCACCTGGTCGTTCCCTTTGCCGGTGCAGCCGTGCGCGAGCGCGTCGCATCCGGTCATGAGCGCGATCTCGACCTGCTTGCGCGCGATGAGCGGCCGTGCCGTCGACGTGCCGAGGAGGTAGTCGTGCTCGTAGATCGCGCCGGCTTTCAGGACGGGGAAGAGATAGTCGGCGGCGAATTCTTCTTTCGCATCGATGAGATGGAAGTCGCACGCGCCGGTGCGATACGCCTTCTCCGCGAGGCCGGACGTCTCTTCGGCCTGGCCGACGTCGACCGCCACCGCGACCACTTCGCAGCCGTAGTTCTCCTTCAGCCACGGAATGATGATCGAGGTATCGAGTCCGCCCGAATAGGCGAGTGCTACTTTTTTGATCGGCTTCTTCATTGCGGTTTCTCCGTTGTTCGGTGGAGCGGCGGCGCCTCGCCGCCGCGCGGCGACGAGGGCGTCGCCGCCCCACTGAATCACGCGGCTTTCTCCTCCGTATGCGCGAGCACGTCGCTCAACGCATTGATGAATTCGGTGAATGCTTTCTTCGGCGTCACGTACGGCGGCAGAAGGCGGATCACGTTCGTGCGCGCCGTGCCGACGACGAATCCTTTCGCCAGCAGTTCCTTCTGCACCGGCGCGGCGGGGCGATCGAGCTCGATGCCCCACATGAATCCGGCGCCGCGCACGTCGACGATCGATGGATGCTTCGCTTTGAGCTGCGCGAATTCGCGCTCCAGCCAGTCGCCGTACGCGGCGATGCGCGGCACGAGCGCGCTGCGCTTGATCTCGTCGAGCACGATGATGCCGAGGCGGCAGGCGATCGGGTTGCCGCCGAACGTCGTGCCGTGATGTCCCGGCTTCACGAGCCCTTCGATGGCGTCGCCGGTGAGGACCGCGCCGAGCGGCAGTCCGCCGCCGAGCGGCTTGGCGAGCGTGACGATGTCCGGAACGACGCCGCTCTTCTGAAACGCGAACATCGTTCCCGTGCGTCCGAGGCCGCACTGGATCTCGTCGAAGATGAGAATGGCGCCGCTGCGGTCGGCGATGCGGCGCGCGGCGTGGAGGTAGTCGTCGGTGAGCGGGATGATGCCCCCTTCGCCCATTACCGGCTCGAGCACGATCGCGCAGGTGTTGTCGTTTACGGCCGCTTCGAGCGCGGCGACGTCGTTCGGCGCGACGAATTTCGCGCCCGGCACGAGCGGCGCGAACGGCGTGCGATACGCCTCGTGACCGGTGATGGCCAGCGAGCCGAGCGTCCGTCCGTGAAAGCTTTCTTCGAGCGCGACGACTTCACCGCGTCCCGGAGTGGCGAGCCGCGCGAATTTCAGCGCCGCTTCGTTCGCTTCCGTTCCGCTGTTGCAGAAAAACGCGCGCACCAGACCGCTCGAGCGCACGAGCTCCTCGGCCAGGACTCCCTGCGCCGGGTGATAGAAGAGATTGGAGACGTGCAGCAGCGCGTCGGACTCGTCGCGCAGCGCCTTGACCAGGCGCGGATGGCGATGGCCGAGGACGTTGACGGCGATGCCGCCGAGAAGGTCCCAGTACTCTTTGCCGTCGGCGTCGATGAGGCGCGCCCCCTTGCCGCTGCGCGGATGAAACGGCGTGCGCGCGTACGTGCCGAGGACGAAAGCGCGCTCGCGCGCCTCGACGGCGTCGGGAGATTCGTCATGCAGCAACATTGGGTTCTCCTTCGTGTGTCACACCGAGCGTGAGCGAGGTGCCTGGGCGGGTGTGCAGCGCGACAGGGTGGGCGACCAGCATCGTGCCGCCCGCTCCGCCAGTTCCCTCGCTTCGCTCGGGATGACAACCTATCGTGATGGGCGATACGCCGTTCTGCAGCGCGTGCAGCGCGGCCTGGAGCTTCGGTTTCATGCCGCCGGTGACGTTGTCGATCCACTCCTCGACGGCGTTGGCGTGCAGCGAGGCGACGACGGCGCCGTTGGCGTCGAGCAGTCCGGCGACGTCGGTGATGAACTGCAGCGACTCTGCTTGCATGGCCACGGCGACCGCGGCGGCGGCGCTGTCAGCGTTGACATTCAGATTGGGAGCGACGCACGAGATGACCGGCAGCGTGTCGTTGACTGCGATCGTCTTCGCGGCGATGACGCGGCCGACGTTCAGCAGGTCGACGCCGTCGATCGGCGGATGCTTCTCGGCGACGAGGACGTCCGAGCCGCTGATGCCGATCGCGTTCACGCCGAGAGCGACGAGCTCGTTGACGATCAACGGATTGACGACGTGATCGAGCACGTCGACCACGATGGCCAGGGTGGCGTCGTCGGTGATGCGCAGTCCGGCGTGCGTCTTCTTCGCGATACCGCGCTTCGCCAGCGCGGCGTCGATGTGCTTGCCGCCGCCGTGCACGATCACGAGCTCTTCGCCGCGATGCCAGGCACGCGCGATCTCGCGCAGGACGGCGTCGCGGCGCTGCGCGTCGTCGAGAAGTGAGCCGCCGAGCTTGATGACGTTCATCAGATCAGCCCTTCCGTCTCGTCGAATCCGTACATCCGGTTGAAGTTCTGCACCGCTTGCGACGCGGCGCCTTTGAGCAGGTTGTCGATCACGGAGACGATCACGGCGCGCCGTCCGCCCTGCAGCAGTTGGAATCCGATCTCGCAGCGCGGCGTGTTGACGACGTTCTTCAGCTCCGGCAGTTTTCCGGCCGGCAGCACGCGCACGAACGGCTTGTCCGCGTACGCGTCCTCATACATTTTCGCGATCTCCTCGGCCGTCACGGCGTGCGTGAAGGCGACGTGCATCGTGGAGAGGATTCCGCGCACGGTCGGCAGCAGATGCGGCACGAAAACGAGCGTGGCGCGGTCGCCGAGGTGGAGTCCCTGGCGAATCTCCGGCTCGTGCCGGTGATGGCCGACGCTGTACGCCTTGAAGTTGCCGTACAGCTCGGCGAACGACCAGGCGTGATCCGATTTTTTTCCGGCGCCGGAGACGCCGCTCTTGGCGTCGCAGATGACCGGCTGATCGCGGTCGAGGATGAACGTGAGCGGCCGCAACGCGAGGAGGATCGACGTCGGATAGCAGCCGGGGTTGGCGACGAGCCGCGCTTTTTTCAGCTCGCCGTTGCACCACTCCGGCAGGCCGTAAACCGCTTCGCCGAGGAGCTGCGGATTCTCGTGCGCGAAGCCGTACCAGGTCGGGTAGAGCGACGGCTGGGCGAGCCGGAACGCGCCGGAGAGATCGATCACCTTGATGCCGAGGTCGAGAAGCTTCGGCGCGATCTCGGCGGAGACTTCGTTCGGCGTCGCCAGAAACGCCACCTGCGCGCCGCTGCTTTGAATCGCATCGAACGAAAAGTCGGACGACGAGTACGCCGCGGCGAGCGTGGCGTGCGGATGCCGCTCGAGAATCGCGGTCAGCTCCTCACCGGCGTACCCGGTGGCTCCGAGAACTGCGGTCGGGATTTTCATCGTGAGTTCCGCTGCGAGGTGATGCCGGCGGTTTGCTGGATGTGGCGCGCCATGGCGGCGGCGGCGGACGCGGTGGCGAGGGCGATGAAGATGGTGTCGTCGCCGCCGATGGTGCCGAGGACGTCGTCGAGCTGCGCGGAATCGATGGCGGAGGCCAGGGGCTGCGCGGCGGCGACCGGCGTGCGGACGACGACGAGGTTTCCCGCGGCCTGGGCGGAGAGGACGGAGGTGCGGAAGAGGCGGTTCACGCGCTCCTCGCGGTCTTCGCGAAGGGTGAAGGCGGTGATGTTGGTGACGCTGGCGAGCGAGCCGGGGACGACGTAGCCGGCTGGCGTCTTGGCGACGCCGAGCTCGCGCAGATCGCGGGAGAGCGTCGGCTGCGTGACCTTGAAGCCGCGCTTGCGGAGGAGGGCGAGCAGCTCGTCCTGGGAGTGGACGGCGCTCTGGCCGATGAGGGCCACGATCTCCTCGCGTCGTGAATTAATATTCATCATTGCGAATTTTTATTCATCCTTCGCCGGATGTCAACAATGCCGGAACGTGGGTATTCCGGGCGGGGCTGTTGGCTGTTGGGAGGCGGCCCGGAGCGTGCATGCCTCACGAGGCGTACACAGGAGGCTCCCCATGTCCCGGGTTGAACGGATCGAACCGACCGAGTCGCAGCGCCGCCCCCAGGAACCCCGCGAAACGCAGCCGAATCCGCGCAAGGCGAATACGACGCCGGGGCTGGCTGAGGGGGATGAGCGGACGGTGGAGGAAGCGCTGCGGAATCAGAAGCCGCGCGAGTAGCGCGTTACGGACAGCCGCACACCCCTCCGTGGCTGGAACAGCAGCCCCTCTTGTTCGCGCACGAGAAGCACGTCGGCGACAGTGTGCCGTCGCAACAGCGTAGGCCGCCGACGGGCGGCGGGGGTGGCGGCGGTGGGGGCGGTGGGGGTGGGGGTGGCGGCGGAGGAGGAGTTGGCGTGGGCGGCGGGACCGTCGTCGTGCCGATGAAGATGGTCGTCGTTCTCTGAATCGTGCCGCAACTCCCGCTGGCGTCGAGCGTGATCGTGTCGGTGCCGGATCGTGCGCCGCTGTACGTGACTTGCGCAGGCGACGTGCCGCTGCTCGGGCTGAGCGGATTGCCGAGGGCCGACGTGAGAGTCCAACTCGACGCCCCCGTGGTCGAGACGGAGACCGTGGCGGTGCCGCCGGAGACGATCGAGCTCGGGAACGCACTCAGCGACGCGGTGGCGCTGCTGGACGCGTTCACTACGGCGACCGCTTCGGCCCCCGCGCCGCAGGCGTTGTTGGCGTGACCCGAGAACGCCGTGCTCGAGAGGACGCTCACTTCCGCAGACCCGCTCGGGGGAAGCGTCAGGCCGAGGTGATCGAGCGTGACCGACCCGAAGGGATCCGAGGACTGCCACGTCAGCGTCACGCTCTCGCCGGAGCAGACGGCGGTGCGCGATGCGTGGATCGAAAGCGACGGCTTCGGGCACGACGCACCGATTCCGATGGCCCGGCGGCGTCCGAAGAGCGGCGCTGGCGGCGGGACCAGCGGATTGAAGTTGATGCCGAGCACCGGATGGAGCTCGATGCCGTTCGGCGCGGCCCCCCTTTGATTCTGCACGTAGTCGAAGAATCCGACGCCGCGCACTTCGATCGACACGGCCGGGTGCTGGAACGACGAAGCGACGTTGAAGCGCGACTCGAACGTCTGCCGCGCCGCGTTGATCAAGGCCGCGAAGGGATTGCCGGCGCCGAGACAATCTGCCGAAGGAATCTCGGCGACGATCGTTCGTCCCGCTTCGTCGGAGAGGACGAGGTAGTCGTCGCCGTCGTCTTCGCGGCGGAAATCGACGAGCGTCGCCGTGATCGAATACGTGGTCGTCTCGATCGGCGAGATGCGGCTCGCTTGCGGCAGCGGACGCGTCGCGATCAGGCCACGCAGCGACGCGATCGTCGCCGGCACGGCGTTGACGTTGATCTGCGAGGCGTCGGCGTCGCTCGCCGTCTTCACCGGCCAGCGCTCAGTGCCGCAGTCCGCGAACAGACGCGTGCCGATCGTTGCGGCGAGCAGCGCGGCCGCGAGGTGGCGCATGCCGTTGCAGACACGCTCCACCGCGAAAAGTGGGGGCAGAGGGGCAAAGAGAGTCCTTGACCCCCCTTTGCCCCTTGCCCTACTGCGTCACACTCAAACTCGTCGTATCCACCACGAAGCTCGTCTGCAGCGTCGTGTCCTCCACGCCCAGGAAGTAGATCCGGATCGTCTGGCCTTTGTAGGCGAGGAGATCGAACTGCTTGAGGGCGTAGCCGGTGTTGTGGTTGAGGTTCGAGTACGTGGCGAGCGTCGCCAGCACCGTGTTCGACGAGTTGCGGATCTGCACCTGCAGCGTGTCGTACGCCGTGGTGGTCGTCGTCTCGGCGGTGTCGATGTGCAGGTAGAACTTCAGCGTTGCCGCCGTCGCGCCCGCGGGAATGGTTACCTGCTGGTAGAGCGTGTCGGTGTGCGACGAGCCGTACCCATCCAGCCACGCGTACCACGCGCCGGCCTGCGCCGCCTCGGCGGTGTCGTTCGTGACGACGCCGGCGGTGTGCGTCCAGTTCACGTCGCCGGAGTCGAAGCCCGGATTCACGAGCAGCTGCGACGTCGATCCGCACGACGCCGTGACCGTCACCTGCGTGGCGTTGCCGACGTTCGATCCGCACGAGGCATCAGTTGCTTTGGCGTTGATCGTGTGCGTTCCGGCCGCCGGCGTCCACGCCAGCTCATAGAAGCCGGTCGATGAGTTGAACGCCGCGTTCGTGTAGGCGCCGCCGTCGATGGAGACCTGCACGCCGGCGATGCCCGACGCGTCGGACGCAGAGACCTTGATCGTCGTGGCCGTGCAGCCGATCGTCGCGCCGTTCGACGGCGACGCGATCGAGACCGACGGCGCGGTCGTGTCGCTGCACGACGTGCCGCCGTAGGTGATCCACATCGGCGCCGACCAGATGTTGTTGCCGTCGGCCTGCACGACTTTCACGTAGTAGAAGAACTGCTGTCCCGACGTGCCGGTCTCCGTCGACGACATCGACGACACGCTCGAGAACGTCTTGTACGCGGCCGTCGGCGCGGCGCCGCCGATCTGGCCGCGCCACAGCTCGATGCGCGAGACCGCTTCGCCGTTCGGATCGTAGACGGCGGCGCGGATGGTGATGCTCGTGCCGCTGGCCGTGAAGATGTCGCCCATCACGTGCGCGCCATCGCTCGTGGCGAAGACGAGCTGCGCGTTCGGATCCTCGCTGGCGAAGAAGTGACGCGCTTTGTGTGCGGCGAGGAGCGCGCTTTTCGTCAGCGCCGGCGAGACATTGTTCGGCAGCAGATAAACAGTTCGCGTCGGAAGGCCGAGACCGAAGTTGTCGCAGTGCGAGTCGTGGTCGCCGGTCGGCGCGAGGTGGAAGCCTTTCACGAGCGCGCTGTTCCAGCGGCCGCTGTAGTCGGTCGCGCCGATGTTCGCGGCGGCGCAATCGGTGTTGACGTTGAAGGCCAGACCGCTGCGGACGGCGATGCCCTGCAGCGCGGCGTCGGCGTTGGCGTCGAACGCGAAGCCGTCAAAGTGCGTGGAGTCGGGATGGGCGAGGATGCCGAGCGCGCCGGCGCTCGACGGATTCTGCACGGAGCGCTGGTAGAGCGTGAGGTAGCCGAAGCGTTTCGGCGTGTAGACGTCGAAATAGCAGTTCGATCCGGGCGTGCACTCGGCGGTCGCGCCGGTGCACGTCGAGCACGTTTCCCATCCGAACAACTTCGGCGTCTCGATGAGCGTGACGTGGCCCTGATCGGCGTTCGTGAGCACGCCCCACTCCATGCCGTACAGCGCGACGAACGATCCGTTGACCGTCGCCGACGTCGCGGCGCTGAGTCCCGCGGCGTAGCGCGCCTTCACGTTCGCTTCGGTTTTCGATGCGCCGAGGGCGTCGTCGATGAGGTGGTTGTGCTCGTTGACGAGCCAGTAGTCCATGCCGGCGGTGTTGCGCGCGTAGTTGTAGACGGCGGCGGGATCGAAATTGCCGCTGCCGTACGCGTTGCCCGACGAGCAGCTGGTGAGCGGCTGTCCGCCGTCGGAGTAGTTCGAGTGGCTGTGCGTCGAGCCGTAGTAGAAGTTGTAGCGGAAGCCGGCTTCCAGCGGCGCGTTCTGCTGCACCTGGCAGGAGGTCGCCATCGTCGACGCGCGCAGGTTCTTCGACGACGGCGCGTCGAGCAGATAGTCGACGACGAACTCGCCGGTCGAGGCGAACGCTTCGTCGCGCCCGTCGGCGACCTCGACGTCTTCATACTCCGACGGCGAGAGCGCGCGGCGGTGGTCGTCGTCGCGCAGATAGCGCGCGTGGAACGTGTAGTGATAGATGCCGGGATCGACGAGCTGGCCGTTCTCGTCGTGGCCGTCCCACACGGCGTCGACGAGCGCCGCGCCGCGCGCGTCGATGCGCGCGACACCGGCCTTCGTGAAGACCAAGCGGCCATCGCCTTGCGGGCCGACGACGTCGAGCCGCCAGAACGCGCGGCCGTACTGCTTGCGATACGCGGCGTCCTGATACGAGAGGATCGAGAACATGCGCACCGTTCCGAGCTCGCCGGTGAGCCACGGCGAGAATTGGTACGTGTCGGTGCCGATGTACGCGGCGAAGCGCGCGTCGCAGTCGTCGTGCTCGGCTTGCGGCGGCGGCGGGGTTGCCGCCGCCCCACTGAGAGCGATGAGAACGAAGATGAGAGAGAGTTTTTTCAAGTGCGCTCCTTCTTCGATTACGGCGCGGTGATCGACCAGATGCCGCGGCCGTGCGTCGCGGCGTAGAGACGCGCGTCGGGGCCGACGTGAATGTCCATCACCGTCGTGAACGGCAGGTTGCCGCCGAGGCGCGACCAGTGCGCGCCGCCGTCGGTGGAGACGAGCGTGGAGAGATCGCTGGCCACGATCAGCTTTCCGTTGCGGACGATGATGTCGTTGACCGGAACGTCGGGGAAGTTGCCGCTGACGTTCGTCCACGTCGCGCCGGCGTCGATCGTCTTCCAGATGTGGCCGAAGCCGGCGCCCGGACCTTCCGTCCAAGTGCGCGAGAAGCCGTTGAAGCCGACGTAGGCGGTGCGGCCGCTGGCATCGGCGGGATCGACGGCCAAACCGCTGATGTAACGATTCGGCAGATCGGCGGGAAGCGCGAGCTGATGCCACGTGCCGCCGGCGTTCGTGGAGATGCCGCGGGTGAATCCGTCGTTGTTACACGGGCCGCACCAGGCGCTCCAGATCACGTCGTTGCGCGACGCCAGCGTCGTCGTCGAATGTCCGAAGCCGTTGTCGAAGGCGCGCGTCCACTGCGATCCGCTCTGGATCGAGAAGCCGCCGTTCCACGTCCAGACGTACTGGCCGCCGGCGACCCAGTGATCCTTGTTCGCGCCGTCGGCGCGGAATGGCGCGATGAAGCGCGGATTCGGATCGCCGGGCGAAACGTCGCGGATCGCGTGCGTCGTGCCGTCGCTGCGTCCGCAGTTCGTCGTCAGCTCGAGCGAGAGGAAGACGTACTCGCCCATGATCTTGCAGCCGTCGTCGGGGTCGACGATGGTGTCGCCGCCGTCGCCGCCGAACGGCGATCCCATCGATCCGTTTGCATCTTCGGGGAGAAGCAGCGAGCCGCCGTTGTCCTGCAGGCCGCCGGAGACGGCCACGCCGCCGGCCACTTTGCCGACGCCGACCGAGTAGTACTGCAGCGTGCGCAGGTTCGCGTTGAGCGACTTCCACTGGCCGCTGCCGTCGAGGTTGCGGACGTAGACGCCGCCGTCGTTGCCGATGTAGACCTTGCCGCCGGCGATGGCGACCGAGTGCTGATCCGAGTGCGGCGCCGGCGCGCAGGTGTTCTGCGCGTCGTTGAACGACCAGCAGGGGAAGTCGAAGTTCCAGTACGGTGCTGCCGTCGTCCAGGCGCCGCCGGCGTTGCGCGTTTCATAGACCTCTTCGAGTCCGATGAACACGTGCTTCGAGTCGGCGGGATCGACGACGACGAAGTTGTTGTACCAGGCCTGAATGCCGGGGCTGTAGCCGCGGCCGCTGACGGCGTGCAGCGCGGAGTCGGTGCCGCCGAGCTTGTCCGACGTGGCGATCTTGTTCCACGGACCGTTGATGTCGCCGCCCGGCGAGTCGTACACGCCGGAGAGCGCGGTGTTGTTGTTGTTCGTGTACTTCGTGATCGACTCGACCACCGCGTACAGATGCGTGCCGTCGGCGCTGTACGCGAACTCGGTGTTGCCGATGTCCTGCGGGTTGAGGCTGCCGCCGGGATTCGCCTTCGCCCAGCTGTTGCCGCCGTCGTAGGAGAAGTAGAAGCCGTTGTACGCGGCGCCGCCGCGCCACGCGCAGTTGGCGATGACGCGCTGGCCGTTCGACAGCGGCGCGATCGCGACGTCGTTGCAGATGTTGTCGTACGGGCTGGTCGATCCCGGCACCGGCTCGAGCACGCGCGTCCAGGCGCCCGAGGATGTCGTGGCCGCATGCCGCCATACGCCGCGCGACGTCGCCGCGTAGACGTTGCCGATCGTGTCGAACTTGATCTGGTTGATGAACGTCGACTCGAGCTCCGTGCCGCCGACGCGCGTCGACGCCGTGAAGAGGCCGGTGCGCGGATTGGCGAGGCGATAGACGCCGGAGCCGACGTAGGCTGTGCCGCCGGTGTTGCCTTCGCCGGTGGCGAGCCAGAGCGCGCCGTCCGGCGCGAGCTCGATGTCGCCGACCGAAAGCGTCGGCAGTCCGTCGGTCAGCGGCGACCACGTCGCGCCGCCGTCGGTGGAGCGGAACACGCCGCCGTCGGCGCCGCCGGCGTAGAGCGTGCCGGCGTTGTCGGCGGCGAGGCCGGTGATGCGTCCGGCGACGTTGCCGGCGCCGCCGCTGGAGTTCGAGAAGTACGGATCGCGGTAGCGCGGATCATCCGAATCGTACGGACGATTCGTGACTTCCTTCCATGACTCCTTGCCGTAGATGGGGAGCGCCTGCAGCGACGCGAAGGCCGCCGAATAGGCACCCGGCGCGACCAGGCCGGGGGCGGTGCGCGCCTGCGCGAACTGGTCGGCGGCGGTCTGCACTTCTTTCGACTCGTCGCCCGCGCTTCCCATCTTGGAGCGGTTGCGCTCGCGGATCTCGAATCGTTCCGAGCCGCGGGGGACTTCACTGCAGGACACCAGGAATGCGCCTAGGGCCAGGACAAATAACCAGCGAGACTTCATCTTTCGGATTCTCCTTGCTTGGATGGGTGAGGCGGGATGCCGGGTGGAGTGACTGCTATGCGCGCGCGTGAAGGGCAATCGCTGTGCCGCCCGCTGTCGACGCAGAATCAATGATTTACGAGCAGTCGGCGGGTCCATTTCCGCGCCGCTGCGCAGCCTTTGACCCGCCTGCGGGGTTTAGAATTGCGCCCCATGAGCGACGTACCGCCGCTCGATGCCATCGGGCGCGATCTCCTGATCGTGCGAATGTGGAGGCGGGTCGCGACGCTGTCCGCGCCGTTCGTCCTGGCCGCGCTCTTCTTCCTCTTCGCCGCCCGCGGGCTGTGGCTCGGCTCGCTCGTCTGCGCGATGCTGATCGCGTTTCTGACCTACGGATCGATCTCGCACGATCTCGTCCATCGCAACCTGCGCCTGCCGCGCTGGCTCAACGAGACGCTGCTCTGCGCGATCGAGCTGATCACGTTCCGCTGCGGCCACGCCTACCGCGTCGTGCATCTGCATCATCACGCCCGCTTCCCGTCGAGCGACGATATCGAAGGAGCGGCGTCAAAGATGTCATGGTGGCGCGCACTCGTCGAAGGGGTGATCCTGCAGCCGCGGCTGTTGTGGTTCGCGCTGAAGTCGGGAAGGGACCGCCCTTGGATCATCGGCGAAGCGGTCGCGGTGATGCTGCTCTTCGCGCTCTGCTTGGCGCTGATTCCGATCACCGTCATCCCGGCAAACTACGCGGCGCTGATGATCATGAGCAGCTGGATCTTTCCGTTCATCACCGCGTACATCCCGCACGTGCCGTGGGGCGATCGCGAGATCACGCAGACGAAGCTTTTCCGCGGCGTGGCGCTTTCGATTTTCGCGCTCGAGCACCTGTATCATCTCGAGCATCATCTCTATCCGCAGATTCCGCATCACAATTGGCCGGAGCTGGCGCGGCGGCTCGATCCATACTTCGCCCGCGCCGGGATCGTTCCGGTGAAGCTTCTCTTCTAAATGGACGACGAGCGCGGATTTCTCTCGACACTCATCGGCGACGGACGTCCGCTGCTCACGCTCACCGCGCTGATTCTCATCGGCGCCGGCGGCTTTGCCCTTTTCCAGGCCTCGACCGGCCATTTCCTCCCCCAGGACACCGCATACCTCGGCATGACCGCGCAGCAGCTCTGCGCGCTGCACGGCTGCCGCATCGTGCACTTCATGGTGCACGACCGCGTGTCGTTCGGCGGCGTGCTGATCGCGATCGGAACGATGTACTTGTGGCTGTCGGAGTTTCCGCTGAAGCGCCGCGAGCGGTGGGCGTGGTGGGCGATCGCCATCAGCGGCATCGCCGGCTTCCTCTCGTTTCTCACCTACCTGGGCTACGGATATCTCGACACCTGGCATGGAGTAGCGACACTCTTCATGGCCCCGATTTACGTAGCCGGCCTAACGATGACGCGAAGCGGGTTGCTCAATGGGGCGCCGGCGCCCCCGCCGGAGCTGCGCACAAGACAAGGCCTGGGCCGCGCCATCATCCTCGCCTCCACCTTCGGCATCATCTGCGCCGGCCTGACGATCATGACCGTCGGCATGACGCGCGTCTTCGTGCCGACCGATCTGACGTTCATGGGCGTGACCGCCGCGGATTTGCGCGCGCTCAACACGCATCTCGTGCCGCTCATCGCGCACGACCGCGCCGGATTCGGCGGCGCGCTCGTCTCCTGCGGTCTGGCGATGTTCATCGCCGTGCTGTACGGATTGCCGTCGCGCAGTCTGTGGCAGGCGCTGGCCATTGCCGGCGTCACCGGATTCGGTACCGCCATCCTCGTGCATCCGGCGATCGGCTACACCGATGCCTTCCACCTCGGCCCTGCCGTCCTCGGATGTTGCGTCTTCACCATCGGAATCGCGATCCATGGACCTGTTAAAGCGCGCTGAGCGGCACGTCGGCGAGCGCAAGACCATTCAACTGCCCGGCGTGACGCTTTCCATTGTGGACCTGGCGCACGAGCGCAATCGCGTCGGCTGGCACACGCACGAGAATCCGCATTTCACGTTCATTCTGCAGGGCGACGTCATTGAAGGGACGAAGACGGACGTCCACGAATGCTCGGCCGGAGACCTCTTGTTTCACGGTCGATTCGAGCCGCATTACAACGACAAGCTGGAGGGCGATCATCGCTGCCTGCATCTCGACTTCGCGCAAGAGCATCTCGACCGCCTCGACGCCGCTGTCCCGCCGGGAATCGCGAACATAAGAGATGCCTCGATCAAGCTGCTCTGCCACAAGATGTTTCAGGAGGCGATGACCGCGGATGATCTGTCCGAGGCGTCGATTCACACTCTGTCGCTGGATATCCTCGGGCGTCTGTTCTTCAAGACGAGCAAATCGAGACCGCCGTGGGTGACGAAGCTCGAGGAAATTCTGCGCAGCGACTATTCGGAGAAATTCTCATTGGACGCTTTGTCGCATGAATTGAGCATCCATCCGGTGCATCTCTCCCGCAGTGTGTCGCGCTATTTCCATTGCACCCTCGGCGATTACGTGCGCAACGTACGCGTCGAGCGTTCGCTCGCGTTCATGCCGCATAAGAACCTCTCATTGACGGAAATCAGTTCGCGCTGCGGCTTTGCCGACCAGAGCCATTTCGTCCGCTCGTTCAAACGGATCATGGGCGTGAGTCCGTCCGCGTACAGAAAACTTCTCGGACGTTAAATGCGTTCTATTTTCAGTGAGCGCGGAGCGTTAGGTTCTGCGCATGAATATCCTGCTCACTGCCGCGTTGTTCGCCGCGCTCACCACTGCCCAAGTCGAAGAGTTGATCCCGAAGCTCGCCACCGCTCTCGAAGACAATTACGTCTTTCCTGAGACGGGCAAGCGATACGCGGCCATGCTCCGCGCGAACGCCGCCGCCGGCCGTTATGCGCGCTTCACCGATTCCGGCGATTTCGCGATTGCCGTGACGGCCGATCTTCAGGCCGTTGCACCTGACGGCCACCTGGTGCTCATTGCGCCGCGACCGGCTCCGCAAGCAACGCCGTCCGCCCCCGCCCCCGCGTCCGATGAGCCGCCACCAATCGGCAAGAGCGGTTGGATCGCGCCGGGCGTCGCCTACATCGAATTTCACAGCTTTCCCAGCGACAAGGAGACAGTGGCGAAGGTTCGCGATTTTCTGCAATCGCATGCTCACGCCAAGACGCTGATCATCGACACGGTGCACGAGCATTCCGGCGGCTGGATCGGCGAAGCGGATCTCTTGTTCAGCGATCTCTTCGCAGCGCCGCGCGATCTCGTCACCATCGACGTCCGCAAGTCGGTGGTCGACCGATTGGGCGGCCTGCGCACCGGACCGTCGATCCGCACGGTCGATGCGCCCGAGGGAATCGTTCGCTACGTGCATTCGGTGAATCCCGCGCCCAACCCGGCGCTGAAGAATGCCAAGGTCTACATGCTGATCAGCCATCACACGATCAGCGCAGGGGAACATCTGGCATTCGTCCTCAAGCAAACGCATCGCGCGACGCTCATCGGCGAAACGACGTACGGAGCCGGCAATGTCGAAACGCACTTTGAAATGCCGGCGGGTTTTTCCGTCGTCATTCCGTTCGGCCGCGCGTACGACCCGAAGACAGGCGCGGGATGGGAGCAAGTCGGCGTGAAGCCGGACATCAAAGTGCCGGCGGATCAGGCGCTCGACAAAGCCTTGCAGCTAGCGGGCGTGCGCAAACATTAGAGCGATCAGCAGCAGCCGGTGCCGGGAATGTGCCGGTGGTCGGCGCCGGCCGTCGACGGCTCGAACGTCACGCGCTCGCCGCGCCCGGCGCGCAGCCAGGCTCGCGTGCTCGACGCCAGAATCACGATCACGGAGATCATCAGAATGGCCGTGAGCGCGGCGTCGATGTTGCCGGTGGCGCCGCCTTTCGGCAGGAAGTTGTCGAAGATCGATCGCCAGCCGGCGTAGAGCGTCGTCGACGCTACGAACGCCAGCGGGAACATCGTCGTCCACGCATATTTCGCGCGTCCGGCATTGAGAATCACCGACGTCCCGACGCAGAGCGCCACCGCCGCCAGAAGTTGATTGGCGATGCCGAACATCGGCCAGATCGTCGAGATCGATCCGGTGAGAATGAAGTAGCTCCACGCGCAGACCACCGCCAGCGTGGCCGCGATCGTCCCCGGCATCCAGCTCGTGTCCTCGAAGCGCGGCGCGAATCGCGACGCGAACTCCTGCACCATGAACCGCGCCACGCGCGTGCCGGTGTCGATCGTGGTCAGGATGAACAGCGCCTCGAACATGATGGCGAAGTGGTACCAGTACGACATCAGTCCGGAGAGGAACGGGATGCCGGCGAAGATCTGCGCGAATCCGACCGCGAGCGACACCGCGCCGCCGGTCCGACCGACCAGCGTCTCGCCGACGAGCTGCTCGAAGTGGTGCAGGTTCAGCGTGCTCAGGCCGAGCTTCGCGAACACCGCGGGCGGCACGTTGATCGCGTAGTAGTCGCCGGGATGCAGCGCGCAGACGGCGATGAGCGCGACGCAGCCGACCAATCCTTCGCACAGCATCGCGCCGTAGCCGATCATCCGCGCGTCGGTTTCCTTGTCGAGCATCTTCGGCGTCGTGCCGCTGCCGATCAGCGCGTGGAATCCGGAGATCGCGCCGCACGCGATGGTGATGAAGACGAACGGATAGAGCTTGCCGGGGATGATCGGACCGCCGCCGGCCGCGAACTTCGACACCGCCGGCGCGTAGATGTGCGGCGCGACGACGATGGTCCCGATCACCAAAAGGGCGATGGTTCCGAGCTTCATGTACGACGAGAGATAGTCGCGCGGGCAGAGCAGCATCCACACCGGCAGCACCGAGGCGATGAAGCCGTACGCGGCGATGGCGATCGTGATCTGCGGCTTCGTCAGCGTGAAGAGCGCGCCGAGGGCCGTGCCGGGAACGAATCGCCCCGCGATCACGGCCGCGAGCACCGCCAGCGCGCCGAACGTCGATCCGATCTGAATGGCGTTCGGCGCCTTCGATTTGTGCAGGTACAAGCCGACGACGAGCGCGATCGGAATCGTCAGGAAGATCGTGAACGTCCCCCACGACGAATCGGCCAGCGCGTTGACGACGGCGATGCCGAGGCCGGCCAGCGCGATGACGATGATGAAGAGGATGGCGATCATCGCCGTGATGCCGGCCACCGGCGAGATCTCGCTGCGCGCGATCTCCGCAAGCGACTTGCCGTTGCGCCGCATCGACGAGCAGAGAACGATGAAGTCGTGCGCCGCGCCGCCGAAGACGACGCCGAACGCGAGCCACAACAGTCCCGGCAGATAGCCGAACTGCGCCGCCAGCACCGGCCCGATCAAAGGACCCGCGCCGCTGATGGCCGCGAAGTGGTGCCCGAACAAGACCCACTTGTTCGTCGGGACGTAGTTCTGCCCGTCGTTGAAGCGATGCGCGGGCGTGATCCGCGCATCGTCGAGCGCCATCACCTTCGCCGCCAGGAACGCCGAGTAGTAGCGATACCCGATCGCGGTGACGGCGAGGAAGAACAGGATGAGCGGGAGCGCGTTCATGCGTGACGATTATCGCTCTCCCGCTCCCCCTACTGCTTCTCGATCGTCACCGCCAGCACGTTCTTGTCCGGCGCCTTGATGCCGGTGACCTTCACGCTGTCGCCGGTCTGCGGCGCGCCGGTGATCTTCGTCTGCGGCGAGACGAGGACGCGCGTCGTGCCGACGATCCAGACCTTTCCGTCGATCGACTTCACGACGTCCGTCAGCTCTGCCTTTGCCGGAATCGGCTTCGCTGCCGGCGGCGGCGGAACGACGCCGTTGCCGAAGATGCGGAGGGCGACGAGATTGCCGCCGGACGACTCGGCATCGACGGTGATCGACAGCGGCGCGGCCAGATCGTCGAGCGCGTGGATCGCTTTGTCGGCGCCGAAGCCGCCGTAGAGCGTCTTCGGCGTGACGGCGATGGAGCGTCCCAGCACCCGCACCGCGCCCGGCTCGATCGCTTCGATGTGGCCGGTCAGGCGCACGTCGGGATCCGCCTGAATCGCCGACGCGCGCAGCGAATTCGGCTCGAGCGTGGCGATGATGTGCATTCCCGCCGCCAGCGACGAGAGGTTCTCCACTCCTCGGCTCGTGTGAATCTTGGCGCCGCCGGCATCGATGGAGATGCCGGCGACGGTGATGTTCTGCCCCTGAACGGCGGTGATCGTTCCGACGACGACGCCGGGAAGGTCGGTGCTCACCGCCGTCTTGGCGGCGAGCGGCATGGCGATCAGGACGATGGCGATGGCGAGATTTCGTTTCATGTCGATTCTCCGTGTCATGGCTGCACGACGTTGACGAAGGTGCCGTCGCTTTGCACCGTCGCGCATTCGGTTTTCAGTTCAACGTAGTAGTAGCGGCTGATCGGCGGCCTCACCTCCAGAGTTCTCGAGGTGGCTCCCGGGACCGGCGACCAGACGAAGTAGTTGTAGTCCGCGGAATACCACTGATATTCGATGGCCGTCTGCGCCTCGGCGGTCACGGACAACGTGATGGCGTCGCCGGCCTGAATCGTGCCGCCCTGCGGCTGTTGTGTGACGCGCGGAATGGTGCACGCCGTCAGGCTTCTGGCGTTGGCGTATCCCGTTTGCACGCTGCCGCATTCATTGGAGACGACCGCCCAATAGAAGACGAGGTCGGACTGCGGATAATCGTTGATGACCGGGCCGTCTCCAACGAGGCGCTGCGAAGAAGCGCCGGCCGGATCGCTCTTGTACCAGGCGTAATGCAGATTCGTACCGTTTGCAGTGATGAACACGGAGATCTGATCGCCGGGATAAAACTTGATGACGTCGCTGATCCAGACGACCTGCGGCGGCACGCATGCCGCCGTGACCGTCACCGAGGCGACCCAGGTGTCGACGGTGCCGCAGTTGTTCGTCAGGCGGGCGAAGTAGTACGTCGTCGCCGTCGGATAGACGGTGATGGACGATTGCGTCTGCCCCTCCATCAATACCCAGCCGTTCACGCCGTCGTCGCTGCGGTACCACTGATAGCGATCGACCTGTTGCGCGAGCACCGACAGCGATGCCGGAGCTCCGGCGCTGATCGTCATCGATCCCGGTTGGGCATTGATCAGCGGCGGGCGCGTGCAGCTTCCGCCGCCGCTGGCATTCACGGTGACGATGGCATAGCTGGAAGAGACTTCGCCGCAGCCGTTCGTGATGTGAACGTAGTAGTAAGTCGTGACGCCCGGCGTTTCCGTCCGCTCCGCGCCCGTGGCGCCGGAGATTTCGGTCCAGTCACCGGCA
>JADMIO010828272.1_pt1 | contig 32928 bp, 31 predicted proteins | sample 8958161 | NCBI WGS metagenome assembly JADMIO01 (sample SAMN16585339, study PRJNA669376) | soil metagenome | isolation source: Crop rotation soil | place: USA: Cullars Rotation, Alabama | collected 2011
CTTTCCCCGCGTCGTGCCGGAGCTCACCACCAATTCGCTCGTGATCTTCGAGGTGCAGTCGCATCTCGACTCGCTCGTGAAATACGTGGCCGATTTCGACATCCGGCCGCAGCAGGTCAACATCAAGGCGCAGATCATCAGCATCAATCGCACGAAGACCACGAACCTCGGCATCAGCTACGACCTCGGCAGCGCCAACGCGTTCTTCAATACGCTCGCGCCGCGGACCAGCACGAGCGGCACGCAGACCGAATTCCAGGTGGGCCTGGGCGGCGACGTGTTCGCCGGTGTCGCGAACGCCACGCGCAACTACAAGACCAACTCGGCGATCAACCTGATCTACAACACGACGATCGGCGGCTATTCACTGACGTCGTTCATCGACGCGCTCGCGGCGGAGAATCTCTCCGACGTGACCGCGGTGCCGAGCGTGAACACGGTCGACAAGAAGGCGGCGAGCCTGTTCGTCGGCAATCACGTGGCCTATCTGATCACGCCGCAGACCGCGCCGGGCGCTGTGCAGGCGCAGGCGGCGCAGATCGGGTCGCTCGACGTCGGCATCAAGCTCGACGTGACGCCGTCGATTTCGGCGAATCGCATGGTCCGCCTGACGCTCTCGGCAGAACAGTCCTCGCCTCCGGTCATCACCGTGGCCGGGCCGAACTACTCCAGCCGCAAGTCGACGAACGAAGTGCTCGTGCGCGACGGCGAGACGGTGGTGATCAGCGGTCTCACGCAGGAAACGTCGATCAAGAACCGCCGCGGCATTCCGATTCTCAGCGAGCTGCCGCTCATCGGCCGGCTCTTCTCTGAAAACGATACGCAGACGATCAAGGACGACCTCATCATCCTGATCACGCCAAGAATCCTCGACGACCCGATACCGGGCCGCCAGCACCACCCGTAGTATTCTTGGGACAAAGCACGGAAAGCCCGGCGCAAGCCGGGCTTCTCGTTTCTATCGGCCAATCATGGAATCACGAATCGTGAATCGCGAATCACGAATCGCGAATCGCGAATCGCGAATCGCCAATCGCTAATCGATGTTACGCTTCACCACGGCAGGCGAATCCCACGGTCAGGCGCTGGTCGCCACGCTCGAAGGCATGTGCGCGGGCCTGCCCCTGCTCGCTGCCGATGTCGACGCTGAGCTTGTGCGCCGCCAGCAGGGCTACGGCCGCGGCCGTCGCATGCAGATCGAAAAGGACAGCGCTGAATTCCTGAGCGGCGTGCGCGCCGGCGAAACGACCGGTGCGCCGATCGCGATGCTGATTCGCAATCGTGACTGGGCGAACTGGCAGGAGATCATGGATCCCGCGCCGCGCCCCGAGGACGCAGAAGGGGCGCGCAAGCGCGCGGTCACCCGTGTGCGTCCGGGTCACGCCGATCTGACCGGCATGCTCAAGTACGCTCGCGAGGACGCGCGCGACATTCTCGAGCGGGCGTCCGCACGCGAGACCACCGCGCGCGTCGCCGCCGCCGCGGTGTGCCGCCGCCTGCTCGGTGAATTCGGCGTCACCATCGGGAGCCATCTCGTGCATCTCGGTGGTGTCGACGCGGTCCGCCCCGCGACGATGCCCGCGGACATCAACGCCGCCGCCGACGCCTCGCCGCTTCGCACGCTCGATCCGGACGCCGAGCAGCGCATGATCGCGCGCATCGACGAAGCGAAAAAAGCGGGGAATACGCTCGGCGGAATCTGTGAAGTCGTCGTCGACGGATTGCCGATCGGCCTGGGCTCGCACGTGAGCTGGGATCGCAAGCTCGATGGGCGCCTCGGGCAGGCGATGCTGTCGATTCCGGCGGTGAAGGGCGTCGAGATCGGCATGGGCTTCGAAACCGCGCGTCGCACGGGTGCCGAAGTGCACGATGAGATCGCGCCCGCTCCAGGTCGCGTGCGCGCCGGCAACGTGCGACGCGTCACAAACAATGCAGGCGGGCTCGAAGGCGGAATGACGAGTGGCGAGCCGCTCGTCGTTCGCGTGGCGATGAAGCCGATCAGCACGCTCATGCGTCCGCTCGGAACCGTCGATGTGGCGACGGGTGAAAGTGCTCAGGCCGTCGCGGAACGCTCGGACGTGACGGCCGTCCCGGCGATGGGAGTGATCGCTGAAGCGATGGCTGCGTTCGTGCTCGCGCACGCGTGGCTCGAAAAGTTCGGAGGCGACTCGCTCGTCGAAGTCCGCCGGAACGTCGATGGCTACCTTTCGCACATCGCAGCCCGCCGCGGCAGCTGATCCGTCGCGGCCGCATCTCGTGCTCGTTGGTCTCCCGGGTTCGGGAAAGAGCACGATGGGGCAGCTCGCGGCCAAACGGCTCGGGCGGCAGTTCCTCGATTTCGACGTCGAGATCGAGCGGCGCGAAGGGATGTCCGTCGCGCAGATCTTCGCCGAACGCGGCGAACCGGCGTTTCGCAGGATGGAGCACGGCCTCACTCAGGAGCTCGCTCTCCTCGGCGGCATCATAGTTGCCCCTGGAGGAGGGTGGATCACGAATCCTGACAATGTGGCTTTGCTCGAGGGGCGATCTCGCATGGTTTGGCTGAAAGTCCGGCCGGAGACTGCCATTGCGCGGCTGCAGACCGACCCGCGCTCGCGTCCGTTGCTCGTGCGGCCGGATCCGCTCGGAGAGCTGCGCAAGTTGCTCGCTCAGCGCGAAGCGCTGTACGCGCAGGCGCCTTCCCTCATCAACACCGAGATGGTGACGCTCGAACAAGGTGTCGAACGGCTCGTCGCGCTTGCAACGGCGGCGGAGGACGCTTAGGATGGGCCGACCGACCTGCGCGGCGCTCTAATGATTATGTTCGCGTTCGTTCGGTGACACAGAATCGGGGAAGTGGTCGAATATTGTGGTCCATCCTCCCTCACCTTCCCCTTCCGCCGCAGTTCTCTTTTTCGCCTTCCCTTCCGTCTTCTCTTTCCCTTCGTCTTCACTCCTTCTTTCTTCGTCATTCGCCGTGACCTTCCGGATCCTTGGCCCGCACGAACGTGGTCGCTTCGCGCCCGAAGCGTGGGGCCATCTGTTGGCGCTCCGCGGATCCGGGTTGCTCAGCGCAGCCGACTTCGAGCACGTGATCGATCGGGTACTGGCGCAGGTGGAAGGTCGGGTTGCGCTCGAGGACCTTCGCGCGCTGCTCGATGGAACTGGACTGAATGACGACTCGGGTTCGAGTCCGATGAGTGTGCATTAACGATCATGGCATCTCGCAAGAAAACGACAAAAAAGACCACGCTGAAGCGTGCGGCTGCCTCCGTCGCGAGCAAGCCCGCCAAGTTCGCGCGTCCGCCAAAGGCCGCGGCGGCGAAGGCGGCTGCTGCGGCGCCGAAGTCGAAGGCGGCGCGCGCCACTGAAGGCACAGCATCGTTCTCGGCACCCGTCGGCGGCGCCCTCGTCGTCGTCGAGTCACCGGCAAAGGCGCGCACGATCGGCAAGTATCTCGGCCGCGGCTACACCGTCATGCCGACCGTCGGTCACGTGCTCGATCTGCCTGAGAAGAAACTCGGCATCGACATCGAAGGCGGCTTCGAGCCCGAGTACGTCACCATCGAAGGGAAGGAAAAGACCCTCGGCGAGCTCAAGTCGGCCGCGCGTGATGTCGGCATCGTCTATCTCGCGACCGACCCTGATCGCGAGGGAGAAGCGATTGCGTGGCACGTCGGCGGCCAGATGCAGCGAAAGGGCGGGCCGACCATCAAGCGTGTCCTCTTTCACGAGATCACGAAGGACGCCGTGCAGCGCGCCATCTCCAAGGCCGGCACCATCGACCAGAACAAGGTCGATGCGCAGCAGGCGCGGCGCGTGCTCGATCGTCTCGTCGGTTACAAGGCGTCGCCGATTCTCTGGAAGACGGTCAAGAAGGGACTCTCGGCCGGACGCGTGCAGACCGTTGCGCTGCGCCTGATCGTCGAGCGGGAACACGCGATTCGCGCCTTCAAGCCGGTCGAATACTGGACGATCGAGGCGCTACTCGAGAAGGAAGGACAGCGATTCGCCTCCCGTCTGCACCAGGTCGACGGCAAGAAGCCCGAGATCGGCAACGAAGCGACGGCGCGCGCGCTGGTCGAGGCGGCGAAGACGCAGAAAGCGTTCACGCTCACCGAGATCAAGCGTCGCGAGCGCCGAAAGAATCCGCAGGCGCCGTTCACCACGTCGACGCTGCAGCAGGAAGCGGCGAAGAAGCTCGGCTTTGGATCCAAGCGCACGATGCGCGCGGCGCAGCGGTTGTACGAAGGTGTGCCGCTCGGCAAGGAAGGCTCGGTCGGTCTCATCACCTACATGCGAACGGACTCGAGCCGTGTCGCCGAAGCCGCCGCCGTTGCTGCGCGTGACGAGCTCCGCAAACAGTTTGGTGACGATCACCTCGCCGCGGGCCCCCAGCTCTTCGGCGCCGCCAAGGATGCCAACGCGCAGGACGCGCACGAGGCGATCCGCCCGACGGATCCGTCGCGCCGGCCGGAAGAAGTCGCGCCGTATCTCAAGGGCAAGGACGCCGATCTGCTGAAGCTCTATCAGCTCATCTGGCAGCGATTCATGGCATCGCAGATGGCGCCCGCCGTGTTCGATACCACGACCGCCGACTTCGCGTTCACGGCGAAGAACCGTGATCTGCTGTTCCGCTCCACCGGCAGCATCATCAAGTTCGCCGGGTTCCTCGCGCTGTATAAGGAAGCGCGCGAAGAAGGGGAGGGCAGGGCGCTCGAGGACGAACAGGCGCTCCCCGTGCTCGTCCAGGGCGATGTCGTGCCCGTCATCGACGTCACGCCGTCGCAGCACTTCACCGAACCGCCTCCGCGTTTTTCGGAAGCGTCCCTCGTGCGCGAGCTCGAAAAGGACGGCATCGGCCGCCCGTCGACGTATGCGTCGATCATTTCCGTGCTCGTCGACCGCCGCTATGTCACGCTCGAGCAGCGCCGCTTCTTCCCGACCGAGCTTGGCGAGCAGGTGCTCAAGGTCATGCTGAAGCAGTTCCCCTCCACGTTCGAAGTGGGCTTCACGCGCGACATGGAGGCGGAGCTCGACAAGATCGCGGAAGGCCGCAAGCAGTGGCAGCGATCGATCAAGGAGTTCTACGGCCCCTTCTCGCTTTCGCTCGACAAGGTCGACGTCACCGAGCTGATTCTCGCGGCGCACGACATGTCCGCGCTCGAGAAGGAAAAGTGTCCGAAGTGCGGCGGCAAGCTCGTGCCGAAGGGAGGGTTCTTCGGACCGTTCGTCGCGTGCGAGAATCACCCGAAGACGTGCGACTACACCCGCCCGCTCAAGGGAGAGCGCAAGCCCGCCGAGCTGACGCCGTACAAGTGTCCGGAGTGCAGCGCGCAGATGGTGGTGCGTCACGGACGCTCCGGCGATTTCCTCGGCTGTTCGCGATTCCCGAAGTGTCGCGGCACCAAGTCCATGCCCACCGGCGTGAAGTGCCCGAAGGACGGCGGTGACATCGCCGAGCGTCGATCGAAGAAGCGCGGCAAGACGTTCTACGGCTGCGAGAATTATCCGCAGTGCGACTTCGTTTGCTGGGACAAGCCCGTGGCCGAAACGTGTCCCGACTGCGGCAACATCGGCGCGGAAATGAAGTCGAACAAGACGCGCGGCTCCTACCGGAAATGCCTCAAGTGCGGCAACGAGTGGGACGTCGCCGAGCAGCACACCGGGGAGCACGCCATCGCGGTGTGACCAGCAGAATCGCGAAGTGAGCAACCGTGACGTCCATGTGACTCCGTGCCTCTCAGCGCGCAGGTCGTAGGCGGCGGCCTCGCCGGCTCGGAGGCCGCGTTTCAGCTTGCCGAGCGCGGCATCGACGTCACGCTGCACGAAATGCGGCCGGTCCGGCAGACGGCGGCGCACACGACCGATCGTCTCGCGGAGCTGGTGTGTTCGAACACGTTCAAGAGCACCGAGCTCACCAACGCGCACGGCCTGCTCAAGGCCGAGATGCGTGCGCTCGGTTCCCTCGTCCTGCAGGCCGCTGACGAAGCGCGCGTAGCCGCGGGGTCGGCGCTCGCCGTCGACCGCGACGTGTTCTCCGGCGTCGTGCACGAGCGTATCCACGGGCACGCGCGCATCACGGTCGTGCGCGGCGAAGTGACGGAGCTCCCGACGCCCGCGATCATCGCGACGGGACCGCTCACCTCGGACGCACTGGCCGCGTCGATTCGCGCGCGGCTCGGAATCGACGGGCTCGCGTTCTACGATGCCATCGCGCCGATCGTGTCGATCGAGTCGATCGATCAGGCTCGCGTGTTTCGCGCGTCGCGCTACGACAAGGAGACCATGGCGGGCGCCGACGAAGAGGGCGCCTACCTCAACTGCCCCTTCTCGCGAGAGGAATACGACGCGTTCATCGCCGCAGTCGGCGCCGCCGACCAGTTCACCGCGCACGAGTTCGACAAGGTGCCGTACTTCGAGGGGTGCATGCCCATCGAGGAGATGGCGCGCAGGGGAGGGGAGTCGCTGCGCTTCGGGCCGATGAAGCCGGTCGGGCTCACCGATCCGCGCACCGGAAAGCGTCCATGGGCCGTGCTGCAACTCCGGCGCGAAGACCGTGCGGGGCGCATGTGGAACCTCGTCGGGTGCCAGACCCGGCTGCGCATCCCCGAACAACAGCGTGTCTTTCGAATGGTGCCGGGCCTCGAAGGAGCGGAGTTCCTGCGCTTCGGCTCCATCCATCGCAACTCGTACATCAACACGCCGTCGACGCTCACGCCCTGGCTGAGTCTGCGCGACGATCACAAGGTGCTGTTCGCCGGGCAGATGACGGGCGTCGAGGGCTATACCGAGAGCACCGCGACCGGGCTCCTCGCCGCGATCAATCTCGCGCGGATGCTCGCCGGTGACGAACCCGTTCTCCCCCCTCCGACCACGATGCTCGGCGCGCTGTACCGGTACATGCGCGAGGCGGATCCGCGGCACTTCCAGCCGATGAACGCAAACTTCGGCCTGCTCGACGATCTCGAGGTGACGCCGCGCGACAAGCTGAAGAAACGGGAGGCGTTCGCCGAGCGGGCGCTGGCCGATCTCTCGGCGTGGGCGCCGCGGTAAGCGTCGCGGAACGCAGCGAAGGCGCGCTTACATTCCGTCATGGACGATCCCGTCGCGGCCTATCTCGCTCACATCGTCAAGGCTCGCGATCTCTCGCCGCACACGGTGAAGGCGTACGGGCGCGACCTCGCCGCGTTCACGGAATTCCTCGGCGCGCATTACGGGAAGGAGCAGTGGGACTGGGGCGCAGTCGATCGCCTGACGATGCGGGGCTACCTGGCCTTTCTCACGCGGAAAGGACTGGGCAAGCGCTCCATCGCCCGTGCGCTGTCGGCGGTGCGCTCGTTCTATCGGTGGATGCACCGCCACGATCTCGTCGCGACGAATCCGGCGCGCACGGTCGGCACGCCGAAGTTCGACAAGCATCTGCCGTCGTATCTCGACCAGCCGCAGACGAACACGGTGCTCGACGCCGCGCGGACGAGGGCGATGGATGGCCGGCACGCCGACGTGCGCACCTACGCGATTCTCGAGCTGTTCTACTCGTCGGGGCTGCGCCTTTCGGAGCTTGCCGGCATCGCGCGCGGTGACATGGATCTGCTCGCGGGCCAGGTGAAGGTTCGCGGCAAGGGACGCAAGGAACGGATCGTTCCCGTCGGCACCGCGGCGCAGCTCGCGTTGCGCAACTACGAATCGAAGCGTGACGAGGTCATCGCGCGCCTCGGGCCGGCGGCGGATCGCGACGCATTCTTTCTCAGCGATCGCGGGAAGCGGCTCGATGTGCGCAGCATCCAGCGGTCCGTCGTGTCGTGGCTGTCGCAGATCGACGAAGGCCGCGGCCTCACCACGCACTCACTCCGGCACACGTTCGCGACGCACCTGCTCGATGCCGGCGCCGATCTTCGTGCGGTGCAGGAGCTGCTCGGCCATGCGTCCGTGAGCACGACGCAGATCTACACGCACACGAGCGTCGAGCGACTCAAGCAGGTGCACCGAAAGGCGCACCCCCGCGCGTAGCGGGCACGGCTTTTCCTGCGGTCAGTTCTTCCTGAGCTGCAGGGCCACGCTGAACCGCAGATCGAACACCAGGTTCGATCCCTCGAACGTCGAGCCGTTCATGCTCGGCGTGATCTGGATGGCGTCGTTGAACCGCACACCGAGCCCGAATCCGAACGTCGTTCCCGTTTCGCCGATCGACGTCGTGCCCAGATCGTTCGTCGTTTTCGTGTTGACCCGGGTGACGCGCGCCGACAGGAACGGGTTGAACGAGAGACGGCCGCGACGCTCGAGCTCGAAGCCCACCGAAAGTCCCGCGCCGAAGAACATGCCCGCCTTGTGTTCCTTCCCGTCGGGGCTGTCGTAATCACTGCCGCGCTCGTAGCTCGCCGACACCACCGGGCACCAGATCAGCTGGTCCTTGTTGTAGTGCTCGTACCCGATGAGCGCGCCGCCGCTGATCCGCGTTTCCTTCGGGTCGACGACGTACCGGATCGCCCCGGCGCCCACACTGGCGAAGGGCCCGGATTTCCGGTTGCCGATGTTGACGTCGGCGCCCAGCCCGCCGAAATCCGATCCAACGATGACATCGGTGGACGCGTTGATGCGGCCGGTCGGGAAAGCCGGATAGCCGAGGCAGCTCTGCGCATGCGCGCTGCCGATGCCAGACACAAGGAGCGTGAAGACCAACCAGGTGCGTCCGGCGCGATTCATACGGACTCCCGTAACGAGTTCGCTAAAAATGAGCCCCGCGCGGAACGGGACAAGCCCGGGCGGTAATCGGGCGCCGGTGGGGGCGAAACGCAAGCAGCGGAGTTTCCCGGTGCCGGAAACGAGTGCGGCGCCGGGAGTGGTACCCGGCGCCGCCAAATCATCGCGAATGTTTCGCGAGCTTACATCTTCTTGCCGAAGGGGAAGCTCACCGTCGCGCCGAACACGACCTTCGATCCCGTGAACGTCGTCTTCGAGAACTGCGGGGAGATCTGCATCCCGTTCGCGAAGCGGAGGCCGATGCCTGCGCCGAACTGCGCGCCGTTGTCGCTGGCCGAGACATCAGTGCCCGCGACGTCGACGGTCGTCTTGGAGTGCACGAAGCCGATGTTGCCGAACGGCACCCATTCCATGTTTCCGCCGCCCTTGATCGCCTTGCCCAGGCCGACGCCGGCGCCCAGATCGAGGCCGCTGAGGCCGTCGCCCGGTCCCTTGTTGTAACCGACCATCACCATCGGGCACCACTCGAGACCCGACGAGATCTTCTTCTCGAGGCCGAGCGCGCCGTGGAACTGCAGCTGCGAATCATCAACGCCGTCGAAGCTCGCCGTCGTGACGCCGAGGCTCACGAAGTGATTCTGGCCCCAGCCTACGTGACGCATGTTCCAGTCGCCGCCGAACGCGCTCGAACCATCCGAGAACCACGCGGCGCCGGTGACGTTCATCGACCTCGCATCAAGCGAACTCCGACCGGTGCAGGTCTGCGCATTGGCAGCTCCCGCGATCACCACTCCCGCGATTCCGAGGCCGAACAGCCGTGTGACAGCTCGCATCAGCTAACTCCTGTGTGAAAGATTGCCCGTGAGACGCGCCCGCGCCTCACCCGGAAAAGACGAGCGCAAGCGCGCACAAGTTACGAGCCCGATGATGTTCAGCCAATAGCGAGCTGCATCCGTTTCGTCACGGTCTACTTCATCTTGAACATGAGACCGAGATGCAGCGTGCCGCCGCCATTCGAAACGTCTCCGTAGAACGCCATGTTCGGCTTGTAGTAATAGCGCATGCCGAGGCGCCCGATCACGTCGAGATCGCCATCGTGACACGCATCCGGGCCCGAGCCCGAGAACGAGCAGGTCACAATGTTGTAGCCGAGTCCGATTCCCACAAACGGATCGATCTTCTTGTTGTCGAGCTTCACGTGGTAGTTGGCCGTCCCGCCCACCGGGATGTAATGCCAGCTGTACCCGAAGCCACTCCACCCGTAGTAGTCCACGCTCAGCTCGAACGCGAGCACCCCGTCGCCCAGCGAAGGCAGACGCTTGATGCCGTGCTCGAAACGGGCACCGAACGCGAGTCCCGATTCTCCGGTGTCGCCGAGTCCAACGACGAATCCGATCTCGTTGCGCTTCGGTTCGAATCCCTGCGCCCGGGCGATGCTCGGTACGAGCAACGCGGCCGCGACTGCTGCAGTTCCAACCAACTTCAACCGATTCATGGTGCTTGACCTTGCTGATGAGTTGACCGCCACTCGTCGTTCGGCATCGAACGCGCGAGATCACACGGAGGTTAATCCAGACCGCACTCGGCCGATATCCGGAATGGACAAACGCCCGGCCCCACCGAAGGGACCGGGCGTTCGCGCCCATCGAGCTCTACGGAGCTATTTGCGACGTCCGACCGGCACCACCATGCGAATGCCGAGCGACGGATCACCGCCACCGAGATCGATCGGCACCGTGATCGCCGTCGTGAACATGAACGAGTTCTCGAAGTGGAAGCCGAGGCCGAGCGTCAGAGGCGTGTACGTGTCCGTGGCCAGTTCCGTCTTCGCACCATTGGCCGCGGTGAATGTCCGTCCCATCTGCGCGAACGCGAGGCCGCCGAACGGCACGAGATGGAAACCCGAATTCGAGGGCAGGACGAACCCGACCGAGCCGCCCAGTTGGAATACGGAGCGGTCGAGGTCGGCGCCGCCCGCATAGTCGAGAAATGCGCGTTCACCACTCACATACGGGCAGATCTGCGCGTGCTTCTTGCTCCCCGCGCTGATCTGATATCCGAGAGTGCCGCCGAGCGTCGCGCCACTGGGATCGTTGCTGCCGAACCCGAGTGACTCGCCGTTCTCGTAGCCCGCACGCGCCTGCCCGAAGACAGAACGGTCGCGGCCAAGCCCGACCTCGCCACCAATCGACGATGCGTGGTTGCCGACATCACCTGTGAGCCCGAGCTGGATCGGCCCGGTCGTGAAATACGGGCGGCCAAGACAGGTCTGTCCACTCGCCGTCGCCGCGAGAACGACAGCGCTCGCCGCGAGTCCGAGGGCGTGGGAGACGAACTTCATGGGAACCTCCTGATGGATTGAGCGCGGGCGGCGTCGCCTCAGGAATGCTTCAGAGAGTGGTACCGGACGCACGCGGGGGATGGTTCCCCGGGCACACGCCAATCGTGGCGCGGAACCCGGTTGTGACGCGTGCCCGGTCGCCAGAACAGTGCTCTTATGGGCCTTCAGGTCGCGCGAACCGGAGTGCCCCTACGCCTTCAGTGCGCGGGCCGCGGTCGCGGCGTCGCAATTCCCCCCGCTGATGACCACTCCGACCGACTTCCCCGCGAGCCGCGAAGCCAGCGCCACGGCGCCGGCGAATCCCGCTGCCCCGGCCCCTTCCGCGATGTTGTGCGTGTGCTGGAAGAGCTGCTTCATGGCGCCGAGCAGCGCTTCGTCGCTGACGGCCACGAAGTCGGCGAGTCCGTCCCGCAGGGCAGGGAACGTCAGGTCGTACGTGGTCCGGGTTGCGATCCCTTCCGCGAACGTCGAAGTGAGGCCCATGGGCAGGCGCTGCTTCGCGTGCCACGAGTCGTGCGTGTTCGGCGCCGCGGCAGACTGGACGCCGTAGACCTGGAGCGAGGGGTTCTTCGCCGCCGCAACCGCGAGCGCACCGACGGACTGCGACCCCCCGCCGATCGCGATGACGACCGCGTCGAGGTCCGGCGCCTGATCGATGAACTCGAGCATCATCGTCGCCGCGCCGGCGAGGACGTCGCGGTTGTTGGTCGAGTGCACGAGCGTGAGGCCCTCGTCGCGTACGAGACGATCCGCAACGGCCACCGACTCGTCGTAGTTCGCGCCCTCTTCGACGAGCCGCGCGCCCCACCCGCGTATCGCCGCATTCTTGTCGGGATTGTTCCCGACGGGCACGCAGATCGTCGCGTGCACGCCGAGCAGGTGTGCAGCGTACGCGAGCCCCTGCCCGTGGTTGCCGGTCGATGCGCCGACAACGCCCCGCGCACGCGCGCCTGCGTCGAGCGCGGCGACCGCGGAAATGCCGTTCCGCGCCTTGAACGACTGGGTGGGTTGATGATTCTCGTGCTTGACCGAAAGCCGGATGCCGTGTCCGATGGCGGCGTCGAGCGTCGGGTAGCGCCGCACCGGCGTCGGCGAGAGGTACGGCCGCACGCGGTCGCGGGCGGACTCGATGTCGGCGAGCGAGATCGGGAGCTGCATGCCGCATTCTAGCCGTTCCCCGAAATAATATGTTATGTTGACAACACAACATACTATGCGTACCTTCTGTCGCGTGGCTGACTACGCCGAAACGTTCATCGATCAATATCAGCATGTCTTTTTCGCCTGCCATCAGCGGCACGTGCACGACGCCGCGCGCGGGCGGACGGTCAGCGAGCAGCAGCTCAACGTGCTCGCGCATCTCGATGCGGTTCGGCAGACCAGGGTCGGCGAGCTCGCCGCGCACCTGGGCCTGTCGCATTCCTCGGTGTCGCTCACGATCGATCGCCTCGCGCGCGACGGCTACGTCATCCGCGAAGCCAGCATCGCCGACGGCCGCGTCACCTTCGTGCGGCTCACCCCCAGCGGCGAGGAAGTTCGCGATGCGCAGCGCGTCCTCGAGCCCGATCGCGTGACCTCGCTCCTCCGCCGCATGACCGCCGACGAGCGCGCTGCCGTGAAGACAGGCATGGCCGCGCTCGCACGCGCTGCGCGCGAGGAAGCACGCGATCGGCGTCAGGCACGGGCGGCCGCAAAGCGCGGCGCCGCGTAATCCCGCCACTCAACGCAAACGGATTCGATGAAGATCCTCCTCATTGTCGTCGCGGTGCTCGTGGGCGTCGCGGTCGTCGTCACCATCGTCGGCGCGCTCATGCCGCGCACCCACGTCGCCACGAGCGAGATCAGCTTCCGGCGGCCGATCGCGGAGGTCTACAGCGCCGTGCGCGACATCGGCGGCATGACGAAATGGTGGGGCGAGCTCAGGACGAGCGAGCGCGTCAGCGGCGTGCCGGGTGAGCGCTGGCGCCAGGAAGCCGGCGGTTTCGCGATGCAACTCGATGTCACCGATGATCGCCCGCCGCACGGATTCGTGACGAACATCGTGCAGGAGAAAGGCGCGCCGTTCGGTGGAAAATGGATCTACGCGCTGACGGAAGTCTCCGGTGTGACGACGCTGCGAGTGTCCGAGGACGGATGGATCGGTCCACCCCCGTTTCGCGTCATGGCAAAAGTCATGGGCCTCCACCGGACGATCGACGGCATGCTGGTCGCGCTGGCGAGGAAGTTCGGCGAAGACGCGAAACCGGTGCACAAGTCTCCGGGCTGATCGGTCCGCTATCTTTCCATGCATGCCCCTCCCGATTTTCCACGCAACAACGATCCTCTGCGTTCGCCGTGACGGGCGTGTCGCCATGGGCGGCGACGGGCAGGTGACCGTCGGCGAAACGGTGATGAAGGCGACGGCGCAGAAAGTCCGCACGCTGAAGGGCGGCAACGTCGTTGCCGGGTTCGCCGGCGCCGCTGCCGACGCGTTCACGCTCTTCGAACGCTTCGAGGAAAAACTCGAACGCCACCCCGGCAATCTCTCACGCGCCGCCGTCGAGCTCGCGAAGGACTGGCGCAGTGACCGCGTGCTGCGGCGTCTCGACGCGCTGCTCGCCGTCGCCGACAATCAGCACGGGTTCATTCTCTCCGGCACGGGAGAGCTCATCGAGCCGGACGATGGAGTGCTCGCCATCGGCAGCGGCGGACCCTACGCCCTCGCGGCTGCCCGCGCGCTGCTCCAGCACACGCAGCTCCCCGCGGTGGATGTCGTGCGCAAATCGCTCGGCATTGCCGGGGAGATCTGTATTTTCTCGAATACGAATATCAACGTTGTCGAACCGCAGTAGCCGCAGGGTTTCGGGTATCGGGCACGGGGTACGGGGAATGATGGCCGCGCTGCGCGCGGCTCTACTCACGACCTGAACGTCGTTCCAGCAGACGGCAAATCCTTCCCCGTACCCGGTACCCCGTACCCCTTCCCCTGTAAATGCCCAGCACCCGCACCGAACAAGCCCTCGCCCGCCTCGCCGATCTCACGCCGAGACAGATCGTCGCGGAGCTCGATCGCTACATCGTCGGACAGGCCAACGCGAAAAAGTCGGTCGCGATTGCGCTGCGCAACCGCTGGCGCCGGCAGCGCGCCCCCGAGCCGATCCGCAACGAGATCAGCCCGAACAACATCATCCTCATCGGCCCCACCGGCGTCGGCAAGACCGAAATCGCGCGTCGTCTGGCGAAGCTCGCCGCGGCGCCATTCGTGAAGGTCGAAGCGTCCAAGTTCACCGAGGTCGGCTACGTCGGCCGCGATGTCGAGTCGATGATCCGCGATCTCGTCGAGAGCGCGATGGACATGGTGCGCACCGAACGCGAGCAGGAAGTCGAGGATCTCGCGCACGATCGCGTCGACGAACGCCTTCTCGACCTGCTCCTGCCCGTGCCCGCCGAGGTCCAGCAGCCGAAGAAGGAGGAGGAGTCGCAGTCGGTGTTCGTGGTGAGCGCGTCGGGCGAGGCAAAGGCCGAGGCGGATCCCGCGCGTGACCGGTACCAGCGCACGCGCGAAAAACTCAAGCAGCTTCTCCGCGACGGCCAGCTCGAACAGCGCGAGGTCGAAGTCGAAGTCGCCGTCGATGCGCCCGTGCTCGGCATGATGGTGCCGCAGGGCGCTCCGGATGGACCGGGCGACATCGGCGAGATGCTCAAGGACATCCTGCCGAAACGGAAGAAGAAGCGGACGGTGTCCGTGACCGAGGCACGCCGGATTCTCCTCGACCAGGAATTCGACAAGCTCATTTCCAGCGACGACATCATCACCGACGCGCTGGAGCGCACCGAAAAGCTCGGCATCGTCTTCATCGACGAGATCGACAAGATCGCCGGCGCCAAGTCGGAGCACGCCGGGCCCGACGTATCACGCGAAGGCGTGCAGCGCGATCTGCTCCCGATCGTCGAGGGGTCGAACGTCCAGACGAAGCACGGCATGGTCAAGACCGACGGCGTGCTCTTCATCGCTGCCGGCGCCTTCCACGTCTCGAAGCCGAGCGATCTCATCCCCGAGCTCCAGGGACGGTTTCCGATCCGCGTCGAGCTCACGCGGCTCACCGAAGACGATTTCGTCCGCATCATGACCGAGCCGGAGAACGCCCTCACGAAGCAGTACATGGCGCTCATCGCGGCCGAGAATGCGACGCTCACCATCACCGAGGACGGCGTCCGCGAGATCGCGCGCATCGCCGCGCTCGTCAACGACCGGATGGAGAACATCGGGGCGAGACGTCTGCACACGGTGATGACCACACTGCTCGAGGAGCCGATGTTCGAGCTGCCGGACCGCGGCACGGCGCCGATCGTGTACGACGCGAAGGCGGTGCGCGACCGGCTGAAGGCGATCTCCGAGGACGAGGACCTCCGGAAGTACATCCTGTAGGGCGCCGATCGCCGAGACGGCGCGACCGTTTCGATCGTCTACTGTGGACCACTCACGCCTGAGCGATTGATGAGGAACCACCTGCGACGTTTCGCCACGCTGGCGCTCTCCGCCGGGCTTGCCTCGTGCACGGGCGACGCGGCGGGTCGCGGCAATACCATCGCCGTCGTGATCGGACAGGATGCGGGGACGCTGTTCCCGACCGACGTACGCTTCTCGCAGGAGCGCGAGATCTCGGCGCTCCTGTTCGAACGCCTCGCTGAACGTGGGCCGGGCGCGTCGACGATGGGCGACGCCGGCTGGCGTCCGCGCCTGGCGACCAGCTGGGAGTGGCGCCCCGATTCGAGCGCGGTGACCTTCCACCTCGATCCGCGCGCACGATGGCATGACGGCAAGGGGGTCACGGCGGCTGACGTCCGGTTCGGCTTCGACGCGTACACGAAGCCCGCACGCCCCGGGGCTGACGGCCAGCGCATGCGCGCGAACGTCGATTCGCTGACCGTTGGCGATTCGGCGACGGTGACGGTCTGGTTCGGCACGCGCTCACCTGAGCGATTCTACTACGTCGTGGAATATCTCACGCCGCTGCCTGAACACCTGCTGCGCGCGGTCCCGGTCGATTCGCTCAGCACGTCGTCGTTTGCGAAACGGCCCGTCGGCAATGGTCCGTACCGGCTCGGGGAGTGGCTCGACAAACAGCGCATCGAGCTCCTCGCCGTGTCCGACTTTCACCGCGGCAAGCCGCGCAACGATCGTGTGGTCTGGCTGGTGATTCCTGACGCGACCGTGCAGACGCAGCAGCTCTATTCGGGAAACGCCGACTTCATCGAGCGTATCAGCTCGAACGACCTGGTGACACTGGCGGCGCACGCGGACATGAAAGCGGTCCCGCTCGTCGCCGATGCGTACTACGCGATCTACTTCAACCTGCATGACGCGGCATCCGAACGGCCGCATCCGGTGTTCGGCGACCGCGCCACCCGCCGCGCGTTGACCATGGCGATCGATCGCCTGGCGATCGCGCGCAATCTCTTCGACTCGCTCGGGCGCGTCGCACGCGGGCCGTTCTCATCCGCGCAGTGGTCTGCGGACTCGACGCTCACGCAGTTGCCGTACGATGTCGACGCCGCGCGCCGCCTGCTGGATTCCGCCGGCTGGCGTCTCGGGCCCGACAGCGTGCGCACGCGGCGGGGAGTTCCGCTGGCGTTCTCCATTCTCGCGGCCGGATCGAGCAGCGTCGCCGCGCGTGTCGCGCCCATCCTCCTGTCGCAGTGGAAGGCGGTGGGGGCGCGCGTCACGGTGGAGACCATCGACCCGTCGCTCATGCAGGCGCGCGCGACCGAACACAAGTTCGATCTGTTCGTGCGCCCGATGCAGACCGATCCGAGTCCGACCGGCGTCCGTCAGTCGTGGTCGACCGGCGCCATGAAGCTGGCGAACGGTCTGAATTACGTTCGGTACTCGAATCCCGACGTCGATCGCGAGCTCGATGCGGCCGTCGCGGCGCAGACCGTGGCCGAAGGGCGGGCGCATTTCAGCAAGGCCTATCAGCTGCTGCTCGATGACGCGGCCGCCATCTGGTTCGCCGAACCGCAGATCGTCGGAATGGTGAGCACACGCATCGTTACCGATTCACTCTGGCCGGGCGCGTGGTGGCTCTCCGTTCCGTACTGGCACGCGCGCTGATCGAGTGCTCCGGCGGCTGCGTCAGTCACTGATCGTTCTGGTCGCAGCGGTCACGCTGACGTTTGTCCTTGCCCGCCTGGCGCCGGGCGACCCGTTCCTCGCCGCCAACGACCAGCTGTCGGCAACTGATCGCGCGGCGCTGCTTCACGAGTGGGGATACGACGCGCCGCTGTGGAAGCAGTACGCGCTCTGGGGCCGCAACCTGCTGTCCGGCAACCTCGGGCCATCGCACGAGCTCGGCAAACCGGTCACCGCGGTCATCGGCGGAGCGATCGGGCGTTCAGCACTGCTCATCATTCCGGCGCTCATGCTCGGGTTCGCGGGAGGGATCGCGCTTGGCGCCTGGCAGGCGTCGCGCCCGCGGCATCTGCTCGCCCGCACGAGCGGCGCCGCCGCGCTCGCCATCGTGTCGCTCCCCGACGCGGTGATCGCGCTCGCCGTGTACCTCATCGTGGTGGTCCGCTGGCGCCTTGCGCCGGCGTCGGGCACGGTCAGCCTCGTGCACGACTCTCTGTCGTTCGCAGGACGCGTTGGCGACCGCCTGCAGCACGCGGCACTCCCCTGCGTGACGCTGGCACTGCTCATCGCCGCGGCGCTTTCACGACACCAGCGCACATCGACCCTGCTCGTGCTCCGCGAGGACTTCGTTCGCGCGACGCGCGCAACGGGAGCATCGGAGCGTCGCATCCTCTGGCGCCATGCGCTGCGGAGCAGCCTCGGACCTGTATTCGCCCTCGGTGGCGTGATCGTGCCCTCGGTGTTCGCCGGCGCGATCTTCATCGAGCGGGTTTTCGGATGGCCGGGCCTCGGTTCAGCGCTCGCCGACGCAATTGCGCGACGGGACTACGCCGTCATCCAGGCCGTCGCGCTCGTGGGAACCCTGATCGCAACCGTCGCGATCGCGGTGTCGGATCTGCTGTCCCGATGGGCGAACCCGGCCACCGCACACTCGAAATGACCGACCGCCGGCGCCACTGGGTTCGTCGGGCGCTGCACGGCGCGGCGCCGAAAGCGGCGCTCATCGCGCTCGTCGTGTTCGTGTCGGGCGCGCTGCTCGGTTCGTCCGTGTTGCCCTACGATCCGAACGCGATGGCGAACATCGCGACGGAGAACAGCAAGCCCCCCTCGCTCCAGCATCCGTTCGGGACGGATCAGATCGCACGCGATGTGCTCGCGCGCGTCGTGCACGGCGCGACGGTGTCACTCGAGATCGCGGGCCTGTCGGTTCTGCTCGCGCTCGTCATCGGCACGGTCGTCGGAGCGGTCGCCGGTTATGCGGGAGGCTGGATCGATCGGATGCTCATGCGCGCGGTCGACGTCCTCATCTCCATTCCGCGGCTGCTCGTGCTCATCGTCGTCGTGGCGGCTCTCGGACAGCCGTCGGTGTGGATGCTCGCCGTGCTGCTGGGATGCACGGGGTGGTTCGGCACGAGCCGCGTGGTGCGCGCCCGCACCCGCGAGGTCTCGGCGCTGGAATTCGTGACGGCGGCACGCGCGCTTGGTGCTTCCCCGTTCGAGATCGTCACGCGCCACATTCTGCCGAGCGTGGTGCCGCAGGCACTGGTCATGGCGACGCTTGCCGTCGCGGCCGTGATTCCGCTCGAAGCCGGGCTATCGTTTCTCGGGCTCGGCGTGGAGATTCCCACTCCGACGTGGGGATCGATTCTCCTCGACGCGTATCGCAATGGTTTCAGGGAGTGGTGGATGCTGGTGTTCCCGGGCGGCGCCATGCTCGTGACGGTCCTCGCCATCAACGTGCTCGGCGAACGGCTCCGCGACGCGCTCGACCCGCGCATGGCGGCGCAGCAATGAGCCTGCTCGAAGTCCGGAATCTCAGCGTCGCATACGGCGCACGGCCGGCGGTGCGGGATGTGTCGTTCGACGTCGAAGCCGGCGAGACCGTCGCGCTCGTCGGTGAATCGGGGAGCGGCAAGACGGCGATCGCCCTCTCCCTCATGCGGCTCCTCGCGCCGAATGCCGTCGTCAGTCCCACGAGCCGGATCGTGTTCGAGGGACGCGATGTCCTCGAGCTTCCCGACCGCGAGCTTCGCAGTCTGCGCGGCCGGCGCATCGCGATGGTTTTTCAGGAACCCGCAACCGCGCTCAATCCGTCGATGCGGGTCGGCGATCAGATCGCCGAAGTGGCGATCGTGCACGGGGAGCGATCGCGGGCGAAGGCGCGTGCGCAGGCCGTCGACATGCTCGCCCGAACCGGCATTCGCGACGCCGATGCGCGCGCACGCGCGTATCCGCACGAGCTCTCGGGAGGAATGCGTCAGCGCGTGATGATCGCGATGGCGCTCATGCTCTCGCCTGCGCTGGTGATCGCCGACGAGCCGACATCGGCGCTCGACGTGACGGTGCAGGCGCAGATTCTCGCGCTGCTCGAAGAGCTGCAGCGGGCGTCGGGAACGGCGATTCTCTTCATCACGCACGATCTCGGCGTCGTCGCGGAAACGTGCTCGCGCGCGCTCGTGATGCGGGAAGGCGTGATCGTCGAGTCGGCGAGCACGGAACAGCTTTTCGCGGCGCCGGCGCACGCATACACGCGCGAGCTCCTCGCCGCGGTGCCGCGCCTCGTGTTGCCGGCAGGGCAGGGATGAGCGCGCTCGTTTCGGTACGAGGCCTGACCGTGCGCTATCCGAACGCGCGCGGCTCGCAGGCGTTGGCCGTCGCCGGCGTCTCATTCGACATTCCGCGCGGCGATACGCTGGCGCTCGTCGGGGAGTCCGGGTGCGGCAAGACGACGACCGCGCGGGCGATGCTCCGGCTCGTCGACGCGCAATCGGGCGATGTGCACTTCGACGGAACCGACGTGTTCGCGCTCGAGGGCGCTGCGCTGCGCAGGGAGCGACGACGCATGCAGATCGTGTTTCAGGATCCGTATGCGTCGCTGAATCCCCGCATGCGTATCGGCGACGCCGTCATGGAGGGACTGCTCATCCACGACATCGCGCGCGGGGAGGCCGCGGTGTCGCGCACGGCGAAACTGCTCGAAGACGTCGGGCTCGGCGCGGATTACCTCCGGCGCTACCCGCACGAGCTGTCGGGCGGTCAGCGGCAGCGCGTGGCGATCGCGCGCGCGCTGGCGGTGGGGCCGGAATTCCTCGTCCTCGACGAGGCGGTGTCGGCGCTCGACGTCACGACGCAGGCCCGGATCCTGGAGCTGTTCGAACGCCTGCGGAGCGAGCATGCGCTCACGTCGCTGTTCATCGCGCACAACCTGGCCGTCGTGCAGCGCGTGGCGACCACGGTCGCCGTGATGTACCTGGGCCGCATCATGGAGCGCGCACCCGTCGCCGAGCTCTTCATGGCGCCGCGCCATCCGTACACGCGCGCGCTGATCGCCGCCGTTCCTGTACCGGACCCGAAAGCGCGGCGGTCGCGATCCCTGCTGACCGATGATGCCGCGACACCGCCGGTTGCCGGAGGGTGTCCATTTTATTCACGGTGCCCGCATCCGATGAAGGACGGGGCCTGTCTTGCGGCCATTCCGCCGCTCGCCGAGGTCGGCGCGGGCGTTGGTGACGAGGCGCACAAGCACGTCGTCGCCTGTATCAAGGAAGCTCCGTCCCCGGGCGCCACGGTTTAGAATTGAGCCAATGACGACGCCAGCCAGCACACTGCGGGCCGTTCCGCTGTTCTCCCAGCTGCGTGAGACCGACGCCGAGCTCCTGGCGGGTCTCCTGAAGTCGCGCGACTACGCCAAGAACCGCGTCGTGCTGTTCTCGTACGACCCGTGCGATGCGTTCTACATCGTGCTGTCGGGGCAGGTGAAGGTGATGCTCATCGCCGAGGATGGGCGTGAAGTGGTGCTCGACCTGGTGCAGGCGGGCGATTTCTTCGGTGAAAGCGCGTTGCTCGACGACGAGCCCTTCTCGAAGAGTGTCGTGGCCGTCGAGGATTCACGCCTCCTGGTGCTGCACCGCGACGACTTTCGCCGCTGCATCACGGAAATGCCGGGGATGGCGTTTGGTCTGCTGCGCGCGCTCTGTTCGCGGCTGCGGGAATCGGACCACAAGATCGGCGGGCTGATGCTGCTCGATGTCGGCGGACGCGTCGCGCACCTGCTGCTCGACATGGCCGCGCGGCACAACGGCGATTTCGTTCGCGAGCTGCCCACGCACCAGGTCATTGCCCAGATGATCGGGTCGAGCCGCGAGACGGTGTCGCGCACGATGAGCGCGATGACGTCGCAGGGGCACATCGAAGCGGCGAGCGGCGGCGTGAAGATCATCAACCGTAGCGCGCTCGAGACGATGGCGGGGCAGATGCTTCGCCGCCGCGTGAAGACGCCGGCAAAGAACTCCGGCGTGGTGCGTCAGACTCCGACGATTCCGCAGAAGGCGATTACGGGGATGTAGTCGAACGCCGCGTGCGGCGCTGATGCTAGTCGGTCCGGCCGCCGGTCATCCACGCAGGATTCGTTTCGCCGGGCAACAACCGGCGCCGCATCAGTTTCTTTGTCGCGCGTCGGTTGCGCTGGCGAAGCCGCGCCGCTCGCCGGCGAACGATGGCGCGGGATCGCGATCGACCGCTCACGAGGTTCTATCCGGTCTCACGCTGCCTTCTGCGTGACGCGCTGTGAATCCTGCACCTGCTGATCTCGGTGCTGAACGCGTATGAAGGCCTCGAACACCGCCGGCGACCACGAATTGCTCATTTTCGACGTCATGATCTCGAGCGCCTTCTCGGTCGGCATGGCCGAGCGATAGGACCGCGTGGTCGTGAGCGCGTCGAACACGTCGACGATGCCGACGATCTGCGCTGCGAGCGGGATGTCGTCGCCCTTGAGCTGGTCGGGATAGCCGGCGCCGTCGTATTTCTCGTGGTGCCAGCGGATGATCGGTTTGATGTCCCAGGGAAACTCGACCTTTGCGAGGAGCTCGATGCCCCAGACCGGGTGCATCTTGATGACCTCGAACTCATCGGCGGTGAGCGGGCCGGGCTTGTTCAGGATTTCGTGGGGGACCTTCACCTTGCCGACGTCATGCAGGTACGCGCCGAGTCGAACGGTGGTCTGCTCGGATTCGTCGAACCCGAGCTCCCGGGCGACCGCCACGGAGAGATCCGCGACACGCTCGCAGTGACCGAACGTGTAGCTGTCGCTGGATTCAATCGACTGCCCCCATTCGCGAACGACGTCGAGGTACGTGCCCTCGAGCGTGTCCATGAGGCCGCCGACGTTGACCAGGTCGACCTTCGCATCGAGCCGGCCGAAGAGTGCGTGCGCAGCGTTGAGGAGGCCGAGCGCCTCCTGGTTGCGTCCCATCTGCTGATAGACCAGCGCAAGTGCGCGAGTCGCCTCAGCCTCGTGCAGGATGGACCCCGCCGCGCTCGCGAGGTCGATCGACGCCCGCAGACGCGACTCGGCGAGCGCGGCGCGTCCCGTATCACGGTAGACGACACCGATGACGCGATACGCGACCGCCTTGTCGGCCTGCGCATTCAGCTGGTCGAACGTCGCGAGCGCCGTTTCGGCGTCGCGCCGTGCGTCCTCGAACCGCTGACGTTCCAGGTACACGTCGGCGCGATTCAGCAGACAGAAGGCGCGCCAGCGAACGTCACCCGAGCGGTCCCCGAAGTCGAGGCTGAGCTGGAAGTACCGTTCGGCATCATCGAGCAGGTGCTTGTGCCGGCACACGATGCCAAGGTTGTGGTAGCACATCGCGGCGCCGTGCTCGTCGCCGATGCTCTGGCATTCGCCGAGCGATCGCCGATAATGATCGAGTGCGTCGTCGAGATCACCGCGAATGTTGGCGACCACGCCAAGGTTGCGTTCGACACGCGCGCGGAGGTCCGCATTGGCTCCTCCCATGGTGAGCGCGGCATCGAACATCTCCCGCGCATCGTTGAGCATGCCTTCGCGAATCAGCATTCCGCCGAGCGAATTGAGTGCCTCGGCGGCAAGCAGCGGGTTTCCGCTGTTCCGCGCGACTTCGTAGCTCCGGTGGCATGTGTCGCGTGCAGCGTCCCGCTCGCCGTGCTGATGGCGCACGACGGCGAGCCGGCGGAGTGCCTCGGCGAGCACGCGGCACTCTCCCGATCGTTCAGTAACGGCGATCGCCACTTCGTACTGCTCGATGGCGTCGCCGATCTTTCCGGCGCGCTCGCATTCGCGCGCGCTCAGAAGCAGATCCGATGCCGGACGCACCGCCACCGATGACGGGGCGGTGATCCGGCGAACTGACGAAGGGGTGGGGATCACTGTGCGTTACCAGGCGATCATGTAATCGGAGAAGTGATCGACCTTGCCGCTGACTTTCTTGTTCAGGAGATCATCGATCCCCAGCAGGAAGTAGAAGATCGTGTGCATGTCATCGCTGACGTACGCGATGTGGTGCGGGAGCAGCGAGAACACGCCGGCGCAATTCGCGTAGCTCATCGTCAGCGTCGCCGACGTCGCGAACTGCAGCCCTTCCGGCTTGAAGTCGATGTGGGCGTAGTTCCCGGCGACCTGCGTCGCCGTGATCGTCTTGTTGCTGCTCAGCGCGCCGGCCGGAACCGTGAACGTGTGGTTCCCGATCTGCATCGTGCCACCCGCCGGCCCGATCGTCTTCGAGACCACGATCTGCGGCTGCTGCGTGCACTGCATCAGCAGCGGGTTGATGATGTTGAAGACCGACGCGAGGTCGTTCCCCAGCAGCGAGCCGTCTTGCGCGGGCGCGGCCGTCACCGGCGACGGCGCCACCGGCGACGAATCACCGCAGTTCGCGAGTGGAACGGTCAGCGCGAGGATGAATGCCGGGAGTGCGAGACGAGACAGCTTCATGATGTAGATCCCTTCGTCGAGAGAGTGTGATGGTGTTGCCAGCTCCGTACGGCGAAGAAGATGTACAGTGCGCGAAAAGCGCGCGGTGTCGCCTCTCAGTGACAACTGTCACCCGCGCACGCCGGTGAGCGCCATCACGCGAAACACGCTGCCGTCACGAAAAACACGGCCCGCTGTGACGGGGTCGCGTGATGCGGCGCACGCCTCACGCCTGCCGCGCCGTGGAAGCGCGGCCGCTCTCCTCCGCAAGGCCGCCCCCGGGTCGCCGGCGACTGCATAACCATGCGTCGCCACCGGTGCTAGATTCCGTCCTTCCCACACCGTGCAGTCCTGATGACCTCGGCGGCCCCGCGGCATTTTCTTTCATTCGGCGACTGGAGTACCGAGCAGCTCGAGGAGTTGCTCGCGCTCGCCGAAGCCATGCGCAGCGGCGCGTACACCGATCGGCCGCTCGCGGGGAAAACGCTCGCGATGCTGTTCACGAAATCGAGCACGCGCACACGCGTCTCGTTCGAGGTCGGCGCGCTCCAGCTCGGCGGGCACGCGCTCTTTCTCTCCGCGCGCGACGTCCAGCTCGGCCGCGGCGAACCCATTGCCGATACCGCCCGCGTGCTGTCGCGCTACGTCGACGGCATCATGGTCCGCATGTACGCGCACCGGGACGTCGACGAGCTCGCCGCGCAGTCGACCGTGCCCGTCATCAACGGCCTCACCGACTGGCTGCATCCCTGCCAGGTGCTCTCGGATGTGTTCACCATCCGCCAGCACTTCGGCTCCATCGAAGGCCTCCGCGTGGCATGGATCGGCGACGGGAACAACGTCGCCAACTCCTGGATCGAAGCGGCCGAGCGCTTCCGGTTCACGCTGATGCTCGCGTGCCCGCAGGGCTACGACCCCGACCGGCGCCTCATGTCGCGCGCGCGCAAGACCACGACGGTCGAGCTCATTCGCGACCCGAAGGAAGCCGTGACCGGCGCGCACGTGGTGAACACCGACGTCTGGGCGTCGATGGGGCAGGAGGGAGAGCTCGCCGCGCGCTCGCGCGTGTTCGCGAGCTACAAGGTCGACGGCACCCTCATGAAACGCGCAGACAAGAGCGCGATCTTCATGCACTGTCTCCCCGCGCATCGCGGCGAGGAAGTCACGTCGGGCGTCATCGACGGGCCGCAGTCGCGCGTGTGGGACCAGGCCGGCAATCGCCTCCATGTGCAGAAGGCGATCATGGCCTCCCTGATGGGCGCCCCCGCGCCCGCCGCCCCCGCCGCCGCCAGGAAGTCCGCGAAAAAGTAGGTCGTCGGCGACGGTTTCCAACCCTCCGCCCTCGGCGCGTGTCAGACACCTAGATCGTCTAGGTACACCCAACTCTGCGCGCCATGTCTCTCGTACAAGGCACCCTCGAGCTCCTCATCCTCAAGACCCTCTCCTGGGGGCCGCGTCATGGCTACGCCATCGCGCGCTGGATCGAAACCACCACCGACGATTCGCTGCGCATCGAAGAGGGCTCGCTCTATCCGGCGCTCTATAGAATGCAGAAGCGAAAGTGGCTCACCGCGGAATGGGGCGAGTCCGCGCCCGGACGGCGCATCAAGCTCTACGCGCTGACGGCGAAGGGACGCGCGGAGTTCAAGGCGCAGACCGCCGAGTGGGCCACCTGCGTCCGCGCGGTCGCGAAGGTGCTCGAGGCGCGCGCATGAAACTCCGCCGCCTCTTCTGGCGCCTCTCTGCCGATGACGGCGTCGACGAAGAACTGCGCGCGCACATCGACGAGCTCACCGCGCGCTACGTCGCCGACGGCATGCCGCCAGACGCCGCGCGCACTGCGGCGCTCCAGCGATTCGGGAATCCCACCAGCGTGCGCGACGCCTGCCGCGCGCTCGCGCAATCCATCGAGGCCGACATGCGTCGAGCCGAATTCATCGCCGATCTGAAGCAGGATCTCGGGTACGCGCTCCGGATCCTGCGTCGTGCGCCGCTCTTCACCGCCGTCGCCGTCATCACGCTCGCGATCGGCATCGGCGCAAACACCGCCATCTTCACGGTCGTCGATGCCGTTCTCGTGCGAGGATTGCCGTATCAGCACGCCGCCAGCGACATCGTCATCTGGAACGACTACGGCACCCCCGGAATGGCGAAGGTATCGGTCTCGATGCCCGAGTTCGCCGACCTCAAGGATCAGCTGAAATCAATGGACGTTGCCGGCCTGCGCTGGCAAGCCGTCAACTTCGGCGGCAATTGCGTCAGCGACACCGACGCCTGCGACGCCGAGCGCGTCAACGCCTACTCGGTGTCTCCGAACATCTTCACCGTGCTCGGCGCGCAGCCGGCGATGGGCCACGCCTTCAGTGAGGCTGACGGTGCGCAGGGGGCGGAGCCGGTCATTCTCATCAGCCACGCCCTCTGGGTGCGGAGGTTCGGCCGCGACGAGCACGTACTCGACCGGCGCGTGACCATCAGCGGTGTTCAGCGCCGCATCATCGGCGTCATGCCGGAAGGCGTACGATTCCCCGATGCCGCCCTGGGATTCCTCAAGGTGCCGGCCGAGGTGTGGGTGCCGTTCGCGTGGGAGCGTGGCCGCGCCGGTGAACGCGGCAACCAGATCATGGGGGTCATCGGACGGGTGCACGACGGTGTGTCGCTCGCGGCGGCACAGTCCGAGCTCGACCGCGTCGCTGCCGATTTCCGTGCGCGCTTCGCCGATCGATACGCGCAGGCGGCGAGCAAGTGGCGCCTCTCGGCCGTCCCGCTCCGCGCGGAAATGGTCGGCGACATCAGGACGAGCCTGCTGCTGCTGATGGGCGCGGTCTCGCTCGTCCTGCTCATCGCCTGCGCGAACGTCGCGAACCTGATGCTTGCACGCGGCGCGAGTCGTGAGCGGGAATTCGCGGTGCGCGCGTCCCTTGGCGCCGGCCGCGTGCGTCTCGCCCGTCAGCTGATCACCGAGAGCGTCGTGCTCGGGTTCGGGGGCGGCGCACTCGGGGTCGGACTCGCGTTCCTCGCCACGCGTGCACTCGTTTCGCTCGACGCCGCATCCGTGCTCCCACGCGCCGACGCGGTGCGCGTGAACGGCACGGTGCTCGCCTTCTCCCTCGCGATTTCGATCGTGAGCAGCGTCCTCTTCGGGCTCGCGCCGGCGCTGCAGTTTTCCCGCGCCGACCTCAGTCGATCGCTGCGGCGCGGCGGGCGCGCCGGATCCATCGCCGCTGGACGCCGATTCCGCCAGAGCCTCGTCATCGCGGAAGTCGCGCTCACGCTCGTCATCCTCGTCGGCGCTGCGCTGCTCGGCAGGAGCTTCGCTGCCCTGCAGCACGTGCACACCGGGGTCGACGGCGCGTCCGTCGTCGTGTTCCAGGTCGCGCCGGCCGGGGCGAAGTATCCCACGGCGACGGAAGCGCGCGCGTATCATCGCGATCTGCAGGCGCGCGTTGCCGCAGTTCCAGGCGTCGAGCGCGTCGCGCTCGGCTACCCCTTGCCGATGGGCGGTGAAGGGTGGGGTGGGTCGTACTACATGGCGACGGAGGATCCGGGACGCCCCGAGTACCACGCTGAGTACGGCGTTGCGGCGCCGGGGTACTTCGGCACGCTGCGTGTGCCGATCATCGCCGGGCGTGACTTCGGTTCCGAGGACGCAACCGATGGTCCGCAGAACATCATCGTCGACGACGTGCTCGCGACGCGTCACTGGGGAACGGCCGGGAACGCGATCGGGAAGCTGATGAATCCGAACAACGGCCCGGGCAAATACGCGACGATCGTGGGCGTCGTCGGACACGTGCGAAAAGGCGGTCCGCACACTGAGGGCGAGCCGCAGATCTACATGCCGCTCGCGCAGAACGCGATCTGGCGCGCGTCGTACGTGGTGCGCTCGAACGGCGATCCACGTGCGCTCTTCGGCGCGATCCGTCAGGCCGTGAAGGCGGTCGATCCCGCGATTGCCGTGGCGCAGCTGACGACGATGAACGATGTCATCGCGAGCGCGACCGCAAAGGAACGGTTCAACGCGGTGGCGCTGATCGGGTTCGCCGTCGCGGCGCTCCTGCTCGCATCGGTCGGGCTTTATGGTGTCATGGCCTATCTCGTGACGCAGCGGATGCAGGAGATCGGCATTCGTCTCGCGCTCGGCGGTCAGCCGCGCCAGGTGGTGCGACTCGTGCTCGCCGAAGGTCTGCGGATGTCGGCGGCGGGGATCGGGATCGGTCTCGTCCTCGCGGCCGCGCTCTCGCGCACGATGCACGGCCTCGTGTTCGGTGTGACGGAGACCGATGTGGCGACCTATGCCGGCGTGGCGGTGCTCCTCGCTGTGGTCGCGATGTGCGCGTCGTACATTCCAGCCCGGCGCGCGACGCGCATCGACCCGCTGCTCACCCTTCGAGGCTCCTAGGACCATGGCCGCACCGACGATCGGCAAACCCGCCCCTGATTTCACCGTGCAGACGGACGAAGGGAAGACCGTCTCGCTGTCCGACTACAAGGGGAAGAACGTCGTGCTCTATTTCTATCCGAAGGACGACACGTCGGGCTGCACGCAGGAAGCCTGCGATTTTCGCGACGCATTTCCGCGTTTCGGAAAAGCCAAAGCCGAGATCCTCGGCATCTCCCCCGACTCCGTCGCGTCGCACGTCAAGTTCAAGAAGAAGTACGAGCTCCCCTTCACGCTGCTCGCCGACACCGAGAAGGAAGTGGCGAAGGCCTACGGGGTGTGGCGGAAGAAGAAGTTCATGGGCCGCGAGTACATGGGCGTGGTGCGCAGCACGTTCCTGATCGACAAAAAAGGAGTGCTGCGCAACGCCTACGAAGTGAAACGCGTCGCCGGCCACGCCGCCGAGGTCGAGGAAGCGATTGCCCTCCTCTGAGCCGCCGTCGGAGTACTTACCGCCGTCGGAGTACTTACCGCCGTCGGAGTACTTACCGCAGTCGGAGTACTTACCGCAGTCGGAGTACCAACCGCAGTCGGAGTACTAACCGCAGTTGGAGTACTCCCCGCACTCAGAGGTTACTGCATGCTTCCCATGATCATGACGTGCGCCTTCTCAGTCCCCGGATACATGAGAAACGGCGTGCCCTTGACCATCGCCGACGTGATGCCCGTCGTTGCCGTCGTCGCGTACGGCATGTAGACCACGAACAGCGCGTTCGCGCCCGTCGCCTTCCCGGTCCTGGGATCCCAGGCGGTCTTCGGGCCGGTCAGCGTGTAGAGCGCGCCGGCGACAGGCATCTTGATCTTCCCGGCCTTGATCTCGGCGAAGCGCACGGTGTCGACACGATTCTCCGGCGTGCCCGCGGCGCGGATCTCGCGGCCGCGCGCCATGAACTGCTCCAGGCCCTGGTGGTAGCACGCAACGTGGAAATTCTCGCGCACGACGTAGAGTGCGAGACAGTTCATGCCGTTCGTGCCCGGCCGGATCGTTTCGAGCTTCCCCGCGGTCTTGTAGCCCATCACCGTCGCGCCCGCGCGCATCTCGGCGGGGAGAGGAAGGACGGCGGCTGCGATCTGCTCGTCGACGGGCGGGAGCGCCTGGGCGTGCACGAATGCGGGAACGGCGGCCAGCAGAAGCAGACTTGTGTGCTTGAACACGGATGTCCGGAGTGGTGGGGTGAGACTACGAACGGCAGGCGGCGACGTACGAATTGACTTTTGCTTCGGCCTGGGGACCGTCTGACGGAATGTCGAACGCGATGTGCACGGCCTCATGCTCCATCGTGTGCGTGATTTCATCGACCGTGCGGACGCCGATGTTCAGCGAATCGATGTCGCGCGCGAGCAGCATCTCACCGCTCGGCTTCGCTTCACCCGCGGCGAGGTTCGTCCCGACGCGCCACATGTATGGCCGGATCGTGATGCGTCCACTGCGGAGCGCTGCTTCGAGCGCCTGGCCGTATGCGGCGCAATCCCCGCCGCGTTCCTTGAGATTCGCAAGCCGCGTCTCGACCGCCTTCGCCACGTCGTCGCTCATCGGAATCGCGCAGGTCGCGCACGCCGCCTGAGGCCGCGGCGCCGGGGCAGCCGAACGCACCGCGTGATTGCAGCCGGAAACCGAAGCCGCAGCCAGGAAGAACGTGACCGTGCGAAGGAGGGACAGGCTCATGGAGACCTGACGCTCGCCCCCGGCCTGGGAAAAGTCAATTCAACCACGGCCGATCGCGAATCTCGAATCGCGATTCGCGAATCCCCAATCGCTGTAATGCAACCCTTCCTCGGCACCTGCAACTACCGAACAACGACTTCCGTACTCCGCGTCACCGCTTTCCCGCTCACCCTGTCCGTCACTTCCAGCGTCACCAGGTACCGCCCCGCGGGCGTCTCGCCGAGCGCGAGGGTGATGTCGTCGGCGAAGGCTGGCGACGATGCGCGCGCACGGTCGAAGGAGATGGAGATGCGGTCGTTCTCGCGCGCGACGCTGGCGAGCTGTCCCAGCGTGCCGAGCACGCTCGCAGCGATGCGGCCCGCCGCACTCTGGATCCGTGCCAACGTCAGTTTCACCGCGTACTGCGCCTGTCCGTCCTTCGGCGTGAGCTCGTAGTTCTCCCATAGCACCGTCACGCTCGCGCCTTGCTGGACCGTCATCGCGGGCTCGATCGGCAGATCGCGCACCCGCACCGGCTGGCCGGACGTCGTGACCGGAGCGCCGAGCGTGAGCAGATCACTGATGCCGAATCCGAGCGGGGCGAATCCGAGCGCGCTCGCATCGATCGCGGTCGTCGCGCGATTTCCGCGCGAGGCCGTCTCGCCGAATTCCTCCGCGCGGTAGACGTACGTCGACGCCGGCACGCTCTGACGCCAGGTCGCAATGCCGGCATCCTTCACAACGCCTTCATCCCGATACGCCTTGAACTGCGCGGGATCGAAGAGCGTGAATTGTCGGCGGACGCTCGCGACGATCGACATCGTCTTCGCAATGGAGTCGGGTTTCGCGAGCTCGGCGGAGAGCACGAGGTCGACCGTCCCTGGCTGATTGCGGAAGCGTGCAAACCGCGACGACAGCGTGTCGATCTTCGGCGTGGGCATGTTGCCCCAGTGAACCGGAACGGCGGACTCCACTCCCTCGACCATCGCGAGATCATCGGCAACGAAGTGCGACGTCTTGAAGCCTGGCATGCCGCGGAACGCGAACACGAGTCCCGAGTTGTACAGCCAGAACGTCGTGATTTCGGCAATGTCCTGCCCGGGCCCGAACGCGATGATCTGGTCGGGCGGGCCGTAGCGAATGTGAATGTCGCCGCGGTCCGTGTCCGCGCCGTTGAGACTCAGCTCTTCGACGGTCCACCGCAACTCCGCGAACGTTACGCGCGCGAGAAACTCGACCTTGGTGCGCTGGCCGTCCATCCACAGCGGGTTCGACAGCGCCCAGTACAGTTGCTCCATGGCGGTCAGCCGCTCGGGCGCGGTCGTTGGCGCAATACGCGAGCCCGGGCGCAGCACGCGCTCGATGCGATCGAGCCGGCGGCGTTCCGTCGCACTCACCATGCGCATCGCGGTATCGAATGCGGCTCGCGCGCCGGCGTCTTTCTGCATCCGGTGCCGTGCGAGACCGAGCGTCATCCAGGCCAGCGAGTCGTTCGGAAACCGCGCCACGTGGCTCATCGCGAGTGCTTCGAGCTCGGGCCAGCGGCTCTTCTCCGCGTAGATCATCGCCATGCCGCGAAATACACCGGGGTGTGCCGGGTCCGACGCATACGCATCATGGAATGCGTCGAAGGCGCGCTCGAAATCAGCAGACCCTGCCGCGTCGACGCCTGCGCCGATGGCGAGAGAGCCTGTTTGCAGCAGCAGCTTGGCATCCTTGAATGACGCCATCCCGGACATCGGCAGCACGATCTGGCCTATTCCTGGCGTCAGCAGCATGATTTTCGAAGGGGTGAGCTCCGCGGCGTTCTCGATCCGTTTGTTCGTCTCAGGATCGACCTGCCCCACCAGCGAGTTGAGAGCGAGCAGTTGTTCGAGCTGCTCGGCGCTTTCCGCGGACATCGTCGACATTGCCGCGGTCAGCGAGATCGGCTGCTTCCCTCCCGCTCCCGTGTACTGCGCACGATTCGCAAAGGCGTCGTACTCACCCCAGTAGGCCCGCCCGAGCCACAACGACGCATCAGCGATGGCGTGCGTCGAGCCGAGTTTCTTCGCCGCCTTCACCGCACGATCGAGATTCACACGCGCCGCCGAATGCGCGGTCGACGCCGGCTGCGAGAGCAGCAGCCGTCCGAGCGCCACGCGATAGTGCACGCTGTCCGGCAGAATCGCCGCGGCGAGCGCCAGTGCGCTGTCGGCAAGCCGCATCATCTTGATCGCGTCGATGTCCTTCGGCGGGTCTGACGCGCGCGCGCGCACGCCGAGGGTCCATGCGGCCATCCCGAGGCGGTACCAGCCGGCCGCGTCGTTCGGGTATCCACGCACCCTCGTCTTTGCGCGATTCAACGCCTCGAGGGTTTCGGTGACGCCCTTCGGTGAAAGCGTGTCGGCGCCGGGGAGTGCCTGAGCGTGGGCCGGCGAGTGCAGCGCGCCGGCGAGGAGCGCGGCGAGAAGTCCCTTCATGGCGCGGGCGGCGTGCATGGTGGCGTCCTGGTTGAGGAGAGGGACACCTCAAGATGCACCTACCCCCGCACGAAGTCAGCCACCCAGCGCGCCGCCTTGCCCAGCGCATAGCCCGCGACGAGCGCCACGTCCTCGAGCTGAGGGTCCACCCGCTCCCCGAGTGACTTGAGGATGCGCGTCCGCATCTTGAGGATCACGGGGCTGCCCACCGGGATGACCTGGAAATAGGGATCGTACCTCGTGCCGATTCCCTCGAGCAGCGCGGCGCAGCGCCCGAAGTAGACCAGGTTCGGTGGCAGCGTGATCGGAAAGTCGAACAGCGTTTTCATCACGCGGTCCGCCATCAGGAGATCGATGCGCTCGCGCGTCGTCGTGCGGGCATAGGCACTCGTAATGAGCAGATCGCAGAGCCACATCAGTTGTTCGTCGCTCACCTGCGGGCCGGCGACCCCGAGCTGCCCTTTCCAGCACATTGGGATCCTAAGCTTAGAATTCCACGTGGACAAGTTGTCGCG
>JADMIO010796555.1_pt1 | contig 32919 bp, 23 predicted proteins | sample 8958161 | NCBI WGS metagenome assembly JADMIO01 (sample SAMN16585339, study PRJNA669376) | soil metagenome | isolation source: Crop rotation soil | place: USA: Cullars Rotation, Alabama | collected 2011
CTTTCCCGTAAACTTCACATCCCGACCACATACAGGCAAAGTAATGGCATTACCGCGAGCCATTACTCCTACGCGCGCAATTAACGAATCCACCATCGGGGCAGCTGGTGTCGATAACGAAGTATCTTCAACCGGTTGAGTATTGAGCGTATGTTTTGGAATAACAGGCGCACGCTTCATTATCTAATCTCCCAGCGTGGTTTAATCAGACGATCGAAAATTTCATTGCAGACAGGTTCCCAAATAGAAAGAGCATTTCTCCAGGCACCAGTTGAAGAGCGTTGATCAATGGCCTGTTCAAAAACAGTTCTCATCCGGATCTGACCTTTACCAACTTCATCCGTTTCACGTACAACATTTTTTAGAACCATGCTTCCCCAGGCATCCCGAATTTGCTCCTCCATCCACGGGGACTGAGAGCCATTACTATTGCTGTATTTGGTAAGCAAAATACGTACATCAGGCTCGAACCCTTTAAGATCAACGTTCTTGAGCAGATCACGAAGCATATCGAAAAACTGCAGTGCGGAGGTGTAGTCAAACAACTCAGCAGGCGTGGGAACAATCAGCACATCAGCAGCACATACGACATTAATCGTGCCGATACCCAGGTTAGGCGCGCTGTCAATAACTATGACATCATAGTCATGAGCAACAGTTTCAATGGCCAGTCGGAGCATCAGGTGTGGATCGGTGGGCAGTTTACCTTCATCAAATTTGCCCATTAACTCAGTTTCAATACGGTGCAGAGCCAGACAGGAAGGAATAATGTCAAGCCCCGGCCAGCAAGTGGGCTTTATTGCATAAGTGACATCGTCCTTTTCCCCAAGATAGAAAGGCAGGAGAGTGTCTTCTGCATGAATATGAAGATCTGGTACCCATCCGTGATACATTGAGGCTGTTCCCTGGGGGTCGTTACCTTCCACGAGCAAAACACGTAGCCCCTTCAGAGCCAGATCCTGAGCAAGATGAACAGAAACTGAGGTTTTGTAAACGCCTCCTTTATGGGCAGCAACCCCGATCACCGGTGGAAATACGTCTTCAGCACGTCGCAATCGCGTACCAAACACATCACGCATATGATTAATTTGTTCAATTGTATAACCAACACGTTGCTCAACCCGTCCTCGAATTTCCATATCCGGGTGCGGTAGTCGCCCTGCTTTCTCGGCATCTCTGATAGCCTGAGAAGAAACCCCAACTAAATCCGCTGCTTCACCTATTCTCCAGCGCCGGGTTATTTTCCTCGCTTCCGGGCTGTCATCATTAAACTGTGCAATGGCGATAGCCTTCGTCATTTCATGACCAGCGTTTATGCACTGGTTAAGTGTTTCCATGAGTTTCATTCTGAACATCCTTTAATCATTGCTTTGCGTTTTTTTATTAAATCTTGCAATTTACTGCAAAGCAACAACAAAATCGCAAAGTCATCAAAAAACCGCAAAGTTGTTTAAAATAAGAGCAACACTACAAAAGGAGATAAGAAGAGCACATACCTCAGTCACTTATTATCACTAGCGCTCGCCGCAGCCGTGTAACCGAGCATAGCGAGCGAACTGGCGAGGAAGCAAAGAAGAACTGTTCTGTCAGATAGCTCTTACGCTCAGCGCAAGAAGAAATATCCACCGTGGGAAAAACTCCAGGTAGAGGTACACACGCGGATAGCCAATTCAGAGTAATAAACTGTGATAATCAACCCTCATCAATGATGACGAACTAACCCCCGATATCAAGTCACATGACGAAGGGAAAGAGAAGGAAATCAACTGTGACAAACTGCCCTCAAATTTGGCTTCCTTAAAAATTACAGTTCAAAAAGTATGAGAAAATCCATGCAGGCTGAAGGAAACAGCAAAACTGTGACAAATTACCCTCAGTAGGTCAGAACAAATGTGACGAACCACCCTCAAATCTGTGACAGATAACCCTCAGACTATCCTGTCGTCATGGAAGTGATATCGCGGAAGGAAAATACGATATGAGTCGTCTGGCGGCCTTTCTTTTTCTCAATGTATGAGAGGCGCATTGGAGTTCTGCTGTTGATCTCATTAACACAGACCTGCAGGAAGCGGCGGCGGAAGTCAGGCATACGCTGGTAACTTTGAGGCAGCTGGTAACGCTCTATGATCCAGTCGATTTTCAGAGAGACGATGCCTGAGCCATCCGGCTTACGATACTGACACAGGGATTCGTATAAACGCATGGCATACGGATTGGTGATTTCTTTTGTTTCACTAAGCCGAAACTGCGTAAACCGGTTCTGTAACCCGATAAAGAAGGGAATGAGATATGGGTTGATATGTACACTGTAAAGCCCTCTGGATGGACTGTGCGCACGTTTGATAAACCAAGGAAAAGATTCATAGCCTTTTTCATCGCCGGCATCCTCTTCAGGGCGATAAAAAACCACTTCCTTCCCCGCGAAACTCTTCAATGCCTGCCGTATATCCTTACTGGCTTCCGCAGAGGTCAATCCGAATATTTCAGCATATTTAGCAACATGGATCTCGCAGATACCGTCATGTTCCTGTAGGGTGCCATCAGATTTTCTGATCTGGTCAACGAACAGATACAGCATACGTTTTTGATCCCGGGAGAGACTATATGCCGCCTCAGTGAGGTCGTTTGACTGGACGATTCGCGGGCTATTTTTACGTTTCTTGTGATTGATAACCGCTGTTTCCGCCATGACAGATCCATGTGAAGTGTGACAAGTTTTTAGATTGTCACACTAAATAAAAAAGAGTCAATAAGCAGGGATAACTTTGTGAAAAAACAGCTTCTTCTGAGGGCAATTTGTCACAGGGTTAAGGGCAATTTGTCACAGACAGGACTGTCATTTGAGGGTGATTTGTCACACTGAAAGGGCAATTTGTCACAACACCTTCTCTAGAACCAGCATGGATAAAGGCCTACAAGGCGCTCTAAAAAAGAAGATCTAAAAACTATAAAAAAAATAATTATAAAAATATCCCCGTGGATAAGTGGATAACCCCAAGGGAAGTTTTTTCAGGCATCGTGTGTAAGCAGAATATATAAGTGCTGTTCCCTGGTGCTTCCTCGCTCACTCGACCGGGAGGGTTCGAGAAGGGGGGGCACCCCCCTTCGGCGTGCGCGGTCACGCGCACAGGGCGCAGCCCTGGTTAAAAACAAGGTTTATAAATATTGGTTTAAAAGCAGGTTAAAAGACAGGTTAGCGGTGGCCGAAAAACGGGCGGAAACCCTTGCAAATGCTGGATTTTCTGCCTGTGGACAGCCCCTCAAATGTCAATAGGTGCGCCCCTCATCTGTCAGCACTCTGCCCCTCAAGTGTCAAGGATCGCGCCCCTCATCTGTCAGTAGTCGCGCCCCTCAAGTGTCAATACCGCAGGGCACTTATCCCCAGGCTTGTCCACATCATCTGTGGGAAACTCGCGTAAAATCAGGCGTTTTCGCCGATTTGCGAGGCTGGCCAGCTCCACGTCGCCGGCCGAAATCGAGCCTGCCCCTCATCTGTCAACGCCGCGCCGGGTGAGTCGGCCCCTCAAGTGTCAACGTCCGCCCCTCATCTGTCAGTGAGGGCCAAGTTTTCCGCGAGGTATCCACAACGCCGGCGGCCGGCCGCGGTGTCTCGCACACGGCTTCGACGGCGTTTCTGGCGCGTTTGCAGGGCCATAGACGGCCGCCAGCCCAGCGGCGAGGGCAACCAGCCGAGGGCTTCGCCCTGTCGCTCGACTGCGGCGAGCACTACTGGCTGTAAAAGGACAGACCACATCATGGTTCTGTGTTCATTAGGTTGTTCTGTCCATTGCTGACATAATCCGCTCCACTTCAACGTAACACCGCACGAAGATTTCTATTGTTCCTGAAGGCATATTCAAATCGTTTTCGTTACCGCTTGCAGGCATCATGACAGAACACTACTTCCTATAAACGCTACACAGGCTCCTGAGATTAATAATGCGGATCTCTACGATAATGGGAGATTTTCCCGACTGTTTCGTTCGCTTCTCAGTGGATAACAGCCAGCTTCTCTGTTTAACAGACAAAAACAGCATATCCACTCAGTTCCACATTTCCATATAAAGGCCAAGGCATTTATTCTCAGGATAATTGTTTCAGCATCGCAACCGCATCAGACTCCGGCATCGCAAACTGCACCCGGTGCCGGGCAGCCACATCCAGCGCAAAAACCTTCGTGTAGACTTCCGTTGAACTGATGGACTTATGTCCCATCAGGCTTTGCAGAACTTTCAGCGGTATACCGGCATACAGCATGTGCATCGCATAGGAATGGCGGAACGTATGTGGTGTGACCGGAACAGAGAACGTCACACCGTCAGCAGCAGCGGCGGCAACCGCCTCCCCAATCCAGGTCCTGACCGTTCTGTCCGTCACTTCCCAGATCCGCGCTTTCTCTGTCCTTCCTGTGCGACGGTTACGCCGCTCCATGAGCTTATCGGGTCCACTCGCGAACGCAGAAAGGCCCACCCGAAGGTGAGCCAGTGTGATTACATTTGCGGCCTAACTGTGGCCAGTCCAGTTACGCTGGAGTCACTAGTATTTAGGTGACACTATAGAAGCGGCCGCGACAACTTGTCCACGTGGAATTCTAAGCTTAGGATCCCAATGTGCTGGAAAGGGATGCTGTACCCAGCAGTTCGATCCCGATTACATCCAGTTCCGTCAGCGGTGGTTGTACAGGTAAAACATTTAACCTGGCAACAATGAATATCACTTATGAATCTATTAATAATTCAACGGGTATCAACAACAGTTATGCACGAAAGGTAGATGGCGACTGCGGTTGGGTGAAAACGCCAGCCATCAGCGCAGGTGCTCCCAATAAAACGAATAACACTTCTTCTGCTACATATGAATTCAGTACGTTAAATGCTTCGCAATGTAATGGCACAACAGGCACCATATCCATCACAGTATCTGCTGCTGATGTTGCCTCCCTTTTTCCTATGAATTATACACTTGCTTTTGATGAAGATGGCAACAACATCTTCAATAGCAATGACCAGTATTTTTATGGCGTTGACAGTTCTGCGCCATCTATACAGATCAGTAACCTGGTTTATGGAAGATACAGGATTACTGTAGCTACTTCTTCGAGTTGCAATTTGAAGTCATACGATTTTTATATATTCAACTGTTATGGTGTTGCACTGCCAATTGGTTTGCTTGATTTCAGTTATGGAGGAAAAGAAGGAAGGTATAATGTTTTTAAATGCAGGATCGATGATGCAAAGGAATTCAGGTCGGTTGTATTGGAAAATGGTGATGGCACTATATTTAATGAAGCAGGCCACCTGGATGCTCCCCTTCCGAATGACTTTGTTATAAAAGCAGAAGAATCTTTAAATGAAAATTACCGCCTTCGTTTCACAGATCTGTCGGGAAAAATAACCTATTCCCAAACAATCAAAGTGGATGCGACGAATCAAACAGCCCCTACCTTCTGGAAAGATGAAGTAAATGACCAGTTGCATGTAAGGTTTAAGAGGGAAATGACTGGAAAGGTGGATTACTACATTTGTACTTCAACCGGTTCCATTGTAAAGAAAACCTCCACTCGCCTTCCAAACGGTGATCGCACCCTGACAGTAGATCTGAAAGATTTGCGAAGGGGTTTTTATTTTATAGGGATTTATAATGAGTCGATGAAAGAACAGCTTGTGTGGAGATTTATTAAATAGCTAAAAGATAATAAGAAAAGAGATTAGGAGTAAAGAACTCAATCTTACTTCCTAATCTCTTAATTTTATATCCCTCTGTGCTCCTCTGTGCCTCAGTGTCGGAGCCTGCCCTGATGAAAGAAGGGTGGTTTTAATCACTTCTTGAAATGCACCATACTCAAAACATTTTCTGCCACTTTTTTCCCCTGCTGAAAACTTTTTTCACAGGTAGCCGTGTAATGCAAACCGCCATATATCCGGCTATTGGAAATATCATCCGACATTTCAGTAAATGAGTCATAATGCCGAGGCGGATAACCGAGATAATCATAGGTATGTAATGTAATTGAGTAATTCTCGCCAAACATATTGCTCATCATGGTTATAACAGCACCGTTTGTTGTTGCATGCCCCGATGGAAATTCAGGGTGATTAGGTGTAGGGATATAAGTATTCCATGTTGGATCAATCACTGCGCGTATATAGGTAACAGGGCGGATTACCAGGAAAATATATTTATCCGTCAACAGAACAATCGTAGCATCATGGTGTGCAATTCCCACTTTTGCATAAGTGAGTGCTGCCATATCCAATGATGGATGTGACTGAGTTAATGCCTGGCTTAACAGGGCTACATATGTGCCGCCTGCACTATAACCAGGATTATCTTTAAAATAATCGGCCGAAGCTTTTTGTCCGCTTGTTAATGTTTGTGATATATCATAAACATTTTTTACCATGGCATAGAATGGAGAAGCAGGATCTGTTGAATAAGGTGGTGGAGGAACCAGTTCCGTACCATGATCCGAACCTGCAACAATTAACCTGCGCTGAAAAGCGTATGGGCTGACAACGGGAACTGAAGGAGGTGAAGTGGGTACCCACTGCCATGGACGGACAGCAGGTAATGAATAAGGAGGATTTACATTGGCAAATCCATCAGTTGCCGCCCATGCTGCAACTCTTGTTGCTACTTCTTTACCGAATGCAATCGAACGCTGGAGCGTAGCAGCATTTACTTCGGTTGCATAAATCGCATTCAGGCTGTCTTCCAAAAAGTTGATTCTTGTTTTATTGGCAAGTGCAGTTGTTGGGAAAAGCTGCCTGTTCATTTCTGCCAATGCTGCATTCGCACTTGCCGCCCAATGATAAGCTTCACCTGGTTCAGTTGAAGGCATTGCAGGAAACTGGTTCAGTTGTCCGCTTAGTGTTTGATAGGCAGGCATTCCATTCACAACGGCTTCATAAGCGGCTATACCGCAATAGGCATCACATCTATCAGTAACCTGCGATCCTGTCCCGGGTGGTAACGGAACCCTTAGCATTTGTAATTGCATATTGATCCAGGTAGGAATTACATCTGAGGAAAATGTTTTGGTCTGCTGCAGGTGCCCCATAGTTTTTGCAGCTGTTTCTCCAGGCGATACCATTTGTTCTGTTTCTTTTTTACACGCAAAATTGAAGACGGAAAAAAATGCAAAGAGCAGGATGATCCTTGAAAAATTCTTTTTCATAATTCATGCTTAATAGTGAAAGAAATGGATGATTAAACTCAGTTCGCCCGGGGTGACCGATCAAGATGCAGCTAGTTCAAATGAGTTAGATTATAAGCGGAATGATCATGAAAAAGATGTGATTTACCGCAGTCGGCTGGTGCAGCCATTGATGTTAGTCTAAAGTCAGGTAATCTTAAAGATAGTGAATAAAACCTGATATACGGGTTCCCAATCTCAAATTTCAAATATCAAATCAGAAAGCGAACACAGATTATTATGATGATTAAGATAAGCGCAGAACAACTTAACAAATCATAACCCATCATAAAAATCTGCGTCCCCTCCCTCAAATATCATATCTCAAATTTCAAATCCCTAACACCGCATATAGTAATATCTTCCATCTTTCCAGTAAAACCTGACATTGGAAGCGGTAGTACAATCGAATAATTTACATCTTATACCAGTGCGTGGCATTGGATGAATACAAGTAACGATTGAAGCAATGAATAGATGATCCGTCCAACCTGGATAATGTCTGGTTCCCTCGTTTCTTGATTCACCTGCTCCTGGTCATCTACTAACGGTGTATCGAACGTCTGCTGATGTTTAAAGAAAAGTATTTTGAAGATTTTGTTCTCGATGAAAAGCGTCAGACGAGCGGACGCACGATAACGGAAACTGATATCATCATTCATGCAGGACAGTCAGGAGATTTCTTCCCTCATCACATGGATGAAGCATGGTGCAGTACACAACCTTTCAAAAAAAGAATGGCGCATGGAACGTTGGTTTTTACCATCGCTGTAGGACTCACCGCTGATTTTGTAAACACCGCTGCAATGACCTACGGCTATGAAAGGCTGCGGTTCATCAAGCCTGTTTTTATTAATGACACAATAAATGTTCAAATAACCATTACCGGAATCAAAGAGCATAAAAAACCTGGTTATGGCATTGTAACTGAAAAGGTAGAAGCATTCAACCAGAACAATGAACTTGTGATGGTTTGCGAACACCTCCTTCTTGTAAATAAAAAAGCCGGCTGATGGGAGATGTGATTTTACATGGAATCACCTGGGGACATAGCAGAGGCATCTCGCCTCTGACGGCGCTTTCTCAACGATACTCGGAATTGAACCCAGGTGTAGAGATCCGCTGGAAGAAAAGAACGCTGCAGGAATTTGCCGATTTCCCGATAGAACAACTCACTAAAGAATATGATCTGCTGATCATTGATCATCCATGGGTAGGATGTGCGGATGCAACACGTTGTGTGTTGCCGCTGGATGAGTATTTACCTGCTGATTATTTAATGGACCAGGAAAAAAATTCAGTAGGTGGTTCGCACCAGTCATACCAGTACAATGGAAGCCAGTGGGCGCTAGCCATTGATGCAGCGACGCCCGCGGCAAGTTACCGGCAGGACCTCTTTAATTTGCACCAAACTTCCATACCCCAAACATGGGAGGAAGTTATTGACCTTGCAAAATCCGGACAGGTTGCAGTGCCTGCCATCCCGATTGACCTGTTGATGAATTTTTATTCATTCAGCATTGCATGTGGTGAAATTCCATTTACAAGTCATGAGCAAATTGTTTCATCTTCGATTGCCCACGATGCCATTGAAAAGATGAAGGAACTTTATTCATTAGTTCCACCGCAGATGTTTTGGTACAATCCCATCAAGGTGGCAGAGCTTATGTCAAATACAAATGACTTCTGGTATTGTCCGTTTGCCTATGCTTATTCAAATTATTCCCGCGAAGGTTATGCTGATAGGATACTCACATATGGTGATGTGGTTGAAATCAATGGAGAGAAATTACGTACTACAATCGGGGGTACCGGTCTTGCAGTATCAGCTTTCAGTTCCAACCAGGAAGTAGCACTTGATTTTGCAGCTTATGCTGTTTCAGGTAAAATGCAGCGCACAATGTATGTACAGCATGGCGGACAACCGGGGCATCTTTCTGCATGGACTGATGAAGAAGCTAACCGGCTAACCAATAACTTTTTCAGAAATGTGTTACCTGTAATGCAGAATGGTTATATACGTCCACGCTACCATGGTTATTTATTTTTCCAGGACCATGCAGGTGAGCCATTGCAGCGTTGCCTGCAGAACCAGAAATCGATCAGCGATACCATATATGAAATGAACAGTCTTTACCGGCAAAGTTTTTTTTCTAACAAACCCATGGCTTTTGTATGATGGAATTGCCACTTAAAGGATTAACGGTGCTTGAATTCAGCCAGTATCTTTCCGGTCCATCAGCCGGATTGAGACTTGCCGACCTGGGGGCACGAGTGATCAAGATAGAAAGACCTGGGACTGGTGATGCAGGGAGAAAGCTTGCCATCAAGGACCTTTGGGTTGATGATAGTTCACTTTTATTCCATACCATCAACCGTAACAAGGAAAGTTATTGCGCTGACCTGAAAAATGAAGAGGATCTTTTGTTGATCAGGAAGCTGATTCAAAAATCAGATGTAATGATTCATAACTTCAGGCCTGGTGTAATGAAGAAATGCGGACTTGATTTTGAATCTGTTCAAAAATTTCATCCGAAAATTATTTATGCTGAGATATCCGGCTATGGCAGGGTGGGGCCATGGAAAGATAAACCGGGACAAGACCTTTTACTTCAGTCAATGACAGGACTCGCCTATACTACAGGTGATGGCACAAACGGACCTGTTCCTTTTGGTATTGCTATTGCTGATATACTTTGTGGTGCACAGCTGGTACAGGGAATTCTCGCTGCACTCATCAGGCGACAGAAGAAGGGAAAAGGTGCTTTGGTGGAAATCAGCCTCATGGAATCGCTGCTCGACTTCCAGTTTGAATTACTCACAACCTATTTTGCCGGGAAGAAGCAACCGGAGCGGAGTACTATCGGTAATGGACACCCGCTTTTGAGCGCACCGTACGGCGTATATGCTACAGCAGATGGTCATATTGCATTTGCTATGATGGACATTCATGTTCTGGCAGATGCCATTTCATGTGCAAAGCTGAGAGAATTCCCAAAAGAACAGGCCTTTTCAAGAAGGGATGAGATCAAGAAAATTTTGTGCGAACACCTGGTCAACAGAACGAGCAATTACTGGATCAGTCAATTGCATGCATACGGCTTATGGGCAATGGAAGTTCTTGACTGGGAGCAAATGATGCACCTCGAATCTTACCGTTGCCTTGAAATGGAACAGCTGATTGTTACAAAAAACAAACCCATTACCACCACGCGTTGCCCGATTCGCATCAATGGCAAAAAAATATTTTCCAAAACACCTGCGCCGCAGTTGGGAGAACACACCGCCTCCATCAACCGCGAGCTCGTTAATACTGATGGAATATGAAATTGCTGGAAGATATATTGGTGATCGACTTCAGCCAGTTCCTTTCCGGTCCTTCCGCATCATTGAGGCTGGCCGACATGGGCGCGGAGGTGATCAAAATTGAAAGACCTGGTACAGGTGATATCTGCCGACAATTGTACGTATCAGATGTGATGGTAGAAGGTGAGTCAACTATTTTTCATGCAATCAACCGAAACAAAAAAAGTTATGTTGCCGACCTGAAAAATTGCGAAGACATTGAAAAAATAAAACAACTTATAGCCAAGGCAGATGTGATGATTCATAATTTCAGACCTGGTGTAATGGAAAGGATCGGCCTGGATTATCAAACAGTAATTACGATTAACCCAACAATTATATACGCGGAAGTAAGTGGCTATGGAAATGAAGGACCATGGAAAGATTTACCCGGGCAGGACCTGTTATTGCAGGCAGCATCGGGACTTACATGGCTCAGTAATAACCAGAATGAAAGTCCGACACCTATGGGTGTAGCCATTGTCGACATTCTTGCAGGCACACACCTGGTTCAGGGCATTCTTTCCCTGATGTATAAAAGATCCATTTCTGGTGAAGGAGGTCTTGTGCAGGTAAGCATGTTTGAAAGCATTCTCGACTTCCAGTTTGAAGTTCTGACATGTTATTACAACGATGGAAATGAATTACCTGTACGCAGTGCCACCAACAGTGCACATGCATACATTGCTGCTCCTTATGGAATTTATAAAACAAGCAATGGGTACATGGCACTAGCCATGAGTAATATTGTTCTGTTGGGTGAACTGTTGAAGTGTGATGAATTGAAAGAATTTGGTGACAGCAATAACTGGTATTCGCGCCGTGATGATATAAAGGAAATACTCGCCAAAAAACTTGCAATGGGAAGTACGGAACAATGGTTATCGATACTGGAACCTGCTGATATCTGGTGCGCAGAGGTAATGGATTACGATGCGCTGGTTCAGAAAGAAGGTTACAAGGTGCTCAATATGGAAGTGGTAGTAAAAACCAGTAATGGAATGGCGCTGACTACAACCCGCTGTCCGATGCGATTTGATGGGAAGGTACTGGCTTCTCCTACAGGTGCGCCTTCGCTGGGTGAACATAATGCACAGGTGGAAGGAAAATATATTGTCGAAAGCATCAGGGTATGAATCCGTAAATTGAAAGCAGTTCCATCAACCTGCGAAAACATCATGATTGTTGATACACATATACATGTTTGGGATTTGACGAAGGCAAAGTATGAATGGCTGGATGGTAATACAACCCTGCTGAACCGGACATATTATTTGCAAGAGATAGAGGAGGAAAGAAAGCAAGCAGGCATTACATCAGGTGTGCTTGTCCAGGCAGCGTGCAATACAGAAGACACTGACATCATGCTTGATGTAGCCCGGAAAAATAAATGGATCAGGGGTGTGGTAGTATGGTTGCCTTTGCTGAATACCGGTGCAACAAAAAAATTGCTTGAAGAAAAATACCTCAGGGAGCCTTTTTTCAAAGGTGTTCGACACCTGATTCATGATGAAAAGGATCCGCAATGGCTATTGCAGCCTTCAGTAATTGACAGCCTCAAACTATTAGCAGAACACGATATACCCTATGATGTTGTTGGTGTTTTGCCGCAGCACATAGAAACAGTTTTGAAAGTTGCTGAGAAAATACCGTCACTTAGAATGGTATTTGATCACTTGAACCATCCTCCTGCCGCACCTGGTGAAAAATACAACCGGTGGGCATCACTCATGACAGAGGCCAGCAGTCATAAAAATTTATTTGCAAAGATTTCGGGTCTTGGAACGACAACAGGAAAGGAAAGCTGGAATGAAGACGATATTTCAAAGGCAGTATCGTTTGTGATTGACAGGTTTGGTGCCGATCGTTGTTTTTGCGGTGGCGACTGGCCTGTGTCGCTCCTTGCCGGTAGCTATAGCAGCACATGGACAAAGTATAAAAACCTACTTGAAAAATTAACCAGTAAACAGGATAGAGAAAACATTTTATCCAGCAATGCCAACAGGTTTTATTCATTAAAAGAAGAAGTGGAATAACATGGAAGTGGTGAACGGAGTATTGTTTCATGCTGTAGGTGCTTCCAGTGCATCACTTTGTTATACACCACAAAAAAAATTGCAGGGATGGTCGTGGCAGAGTTACTGGATGGCGCAGGCTTTTATCTGCTGGCTGATACTTCCTGTTGTGGTGGCCTTCATCACCATTCCGCAATTATTACAGGTGTTGCATGAAGCGCCTTCAGCCGCCATGCAACGTTCCTTCTTTCTCGGCATGGCCTATGGTGTTGGTGGTACTGCATTCGGTGTTGCGATCCGCTATGTGGGATTTTCACTTACATATGCGATATCAGTTGGCATCAGCTGTGTGCTTGGAACCATTCTGCCACCTTTGATAAATGGTAAATATGATGCAATACTGAGATCTGTGGGTTCCCCTTTTTTAATTGCAGGTGTGATCATGGGTGCAACAGGAATTGCCATATGTGGTATTGCAGGAAGAAGTAAAGAAAAAGATCTCGAAAAAGGACATGAAAGTAAACACGGATTTTCGCTCGCAAAAGGATTGCCGCTTTGTCTTGCCGCCGGCATCCTCAGTGCCATGTATGGTTTTTCACTCGACCAGGCACAACCCATTGCTGATGTGGCATCGAAATACGGTGCAGGGAATTTCCAGGAAAATGTAAAATATATTTTTTCCAATACGGGTGCTTTTGTTACTACCATACTTTATTGTTTGTACCTCCATATTAAAAAGCAAACATTCAATGAATACACCAACGGTTCTGGCAGCAGCCTTAGAATAAATTATATGATGTCCATACTCACAGGAATACTCTGGTACGGGCAATTCTTTTTTTATGGCCTTGGTCATGTGCGCATGGGAACGTTTAAATTTACCAGTTGGGGTATTCACATGATCATGCTGGTGTTGTTCAGCAGTGTTGCAGGTTTGATTTTGAAAGAATGGAAACACTGCAGCCGTAAAACGATGGTGATACTTTGTGTGGCGTTACTTGTTTTAATTATGGCTGTATTATCGTTGGCATATGGAAACTATCTTGGGAATGAATAATAATGTTTGTGCTTTGAACCACCCCTCTTTCATCGGTGTAAACTCAGGCACAATGGCACAGGGAATCACAGAGGATCTCCGTGTTACTCCGTGGTCTCTGCCTCTGTGGTTCAAAAAAAAATGAACTTAAGTTCTAACATACCAATTTATATTATCGGTGCTGGTGGCATAGTGAACTCAGCACATCTGCCTGCATATATGAAAGCTGGATTTCATGTTGTAGGATTATTCGATATCGATTATAATAAGGCATTTACTACGGCGGAAAAGTTTAATATTTCATGCACTTATAATAGTATTGAGGAATTGCTTCACGACTTGCCTGCCAATGCAATTGTTGACCTGGCAGTACCCGGATCGGAGCATGCAGGTCTTTTGGAATTATTTCCCGAAGGCACTTCTGTTTTGATGCAGAAACCAATGGGACAAAATATTTCTGACGCAAAGCAAATCCTTGAAATTTCAAGGCGAAAGAAATTAAACGCAGCCGTGAATTTCCAGTTGCGCTATGCACCATTCATTGTGGAAGCCAGAAGCATGATTCAAAATGGAGAGATTGGAAAACTGAACGACATTGAAGTGAATATCAATGTGTACACTCCATGGCATCTTTGGGAATTTTTATTCAGGTTGGAAAGAGTTGAAATTTTATACCACAGCGTTCATTATATCGACCTCGTGAGGAGTTTCCTGGGCAATCCTGAATCGGTGTATGCAAAAACAATTGGTCATCCTTTGATGAAGCAGCTTGCTTCTGTGAGAACAAGTATCATCATGGATTATGGAGAAATGGAAAGAGCCAATATCCTTACCAATCATGTTCACCAATACGGTTTGCAGAACCAGCAGTCGTATATAAAATTTGAAGGAACAGAAGGTGCGATAAAAATTGAATTGGGCGTTTTGAAAAATTACCCGGAGGGTAAGGCAGATAAATTTGAATATGTTTCAGCAAGAAACGGAAGGATAGGTGAATGGAAAGAAAAGAAAATTAATGGTTCATGGTTCCCGGATGCATTTATTGGTAGCATGATGCAGGTGATGCTGGCAAAGGAAGGAAAGATTGAAAGGCCGGATAATTCTGTTGAAGATGCGATTTATACAATGGCGGTGGTGGAGGCTTGTTATAGGTCGAGTGAGGAGGGGGGTGTGAGGCCTGAGGTATGATTATGTTGGATGTTGTATGTTGAATGAATTTGAAAGCGTAAAAGGGGTATTGATGATGATGATCATGAAAGTATGTCATCCCGACGCAGGAGGGATCTGAGGCTTAGAATTAAAAGTAGGATTGAATTAAAATGACAAGCATTGCATTAAGCAATTATAAGTCGTTTTATCTTAAGATTCAGATTCCTCCTTCGTTGGAATGACAAACACGCTGAGAATTTTTGAACCACGGAGACAGGGAGGCACAGAGAGACACAGAGAGCCCTGTGATCCTCTGTCTCCGAGGTTCAAAAGCCAAAGAGTCTCTCATATATAAGCAATCAACGGGGGAATGGTTCTCCATACCCCCATTTTTAAAACAATTGAATGTTGTCTTTATTTCTAAAACATATCATTTCATCTTTTTTAATTCTTCTTGCTTCTGCATGCATTGCGCAGGGGTCAAAGGCAGTTGTGATTATTCAAAACGCGGGTGATGCACCACGCATTACATATGGTGTGCAGCACCTGGCAGATGGTTTAAAAAAAATCGGGTACCAGGTAAAATATTCAAACAAATTTGTTCCATCATCTGGCTCACAGCAAATCCTGATTTCAGAATGGGACAATAAACTTAATGATCTATGGAAAAGTCCATGGAGAAACCAGCCGTCAAAGGAAGGGTTCATTATTCTTACAGATGACAGCAGCAATATTCTTATCCAGGGACATGATGCTTCGGGAATTTTATATGCCTGCATGGAACTGGAAGACCGGGCTACAATAGCAGGAAAATTACCTGATGAATTACAATTCCGCGATGCACCCGAAATGGTGATGCGCGGTACGTGCATCGGCTTGCAGAAACCCTATTATTTACCGGGGCGAGGTGTCTATGAATATCCGTATACACCAAAAACATTTCCGTGGTTCTACAATAAACAATTGTGGATACAATACCTGGACTCGATGGTAAAGAACAGGATGAATTCACTGTACCTGTGGAACGGACATCCGTTTGCTTCACTGGTGCGACTTAAAGATTATCCTTATGCAGTGGAAGTGGATGATGCCACGTTCAAAAAAAACGAAGACATCTATCGTTTCCTCGCCACAGAAGCCGACAAACGTGGCATATGGGTGATCCAGATGTTTTACAACATCATTGTTTCAAAACCTTTTGCTGAAAAAAACAGGATCAAAACGCAGGACCGGTCACGGCATATCACACCACTGATTGCTGATTATACAAGAAAATCAATTGCAGCATTTGTTGCGAAGTATCCGAATGTTGGACTTATGGTTTGTTTGGGTGAAGCAATGGAAGGAGTTGGGCAGGATGACATTGACTGGTTTACCAAAACGATTATTCCAGGTGTACAGGATGGGTTAAAGATCCTAGGCAAAACAGAAGAGCCTCCCATTGTACTCAGGGCACATGATACCGATGCGCCGGCAGTGATGAAGGCAGCATTACCACTTTATAAAAATTTATATACGGAAGCAAAGTTTAATGGTGAAGCACTCACCACTTATGAACCACGTGGGTCATGGGCTGAATTACACCGGACATTGAGCAGGCTCGGTTCAGTGCAGATTGAAAACGTGCACATCATGGCCAACCTCGAACCTTTCAGGTATGGCGCAGTAGATTTTATTCAGAAGTCGGTGCAGGGTATGCATTCTATCATGGAAGGAAATGGATTACACCTGTATCCGCAGGCATCATACTGGGATTGGCCTTACAGTGCTGATAGTGTAAAAGGAAAAAGGTTGTTGCAGATGGAAAGAGACTGGATCTGGTATGCCGCATGGGGAAGGTATGCATGGAAGGCAGGAAGGGATTCAGTGGAAGAAAGTAAATACTGGAGCCATTTACTAGGATTAAGATATGGACTGGACGATAACCAGGGAGAAAATGTGTTGAAAGCTTATGAACAATCAGGCGAGATTGCACCCAAACTTCTGCGCCGGTTTGGCATTACCGATGGCAACAGGCAAACACTGACCCTTGGTATGCTGATGACACAACTGATCAACCCTGATCGTTACGGGCTGTTTACACTTTTATATGAAAGTGAAAGCCCGGAAGGTGAATCATTGGCAGAATATGTGCGCAAGGAATGGTTTGGTGAGAAACATACTGGCGAAACACCCAACCAGATCATTGATGAAGTGCGCGAACATGGATTCAGGTGTGTACGTTATATGGAATATGCAGGCAAAACAGTCACAAAAAACAAAGAAGAGTTCCAGAGATTGAAGAATGACATGTATTGTTACAAGGCACTGGCAGACCATTATGCAGCAAAGGCACAGGCAGCGATCTATGTTTTGCGTTATAAATATTCGAATGACATCCGTGACCTCGATAATGCCTATTCGTTTCTTAATGAAAGTATGATTCACTATCGCAACCTGGTGAAATTGACCGAAGGCACTTATTTATATGCAAACAGCATGCAGACGGCACAAAGAAAAATTCCTATCCGTGGTGTGGACGGTACATTCAAAACATGGAAGGAAGTTGCGGTACCATTTGAGGCTGAGCTGAAGCATTTCAAAAGGGCGTTTGATTCATTAAGACGAAACCAGTTTACAGTTGTAAAGAAAGCTTCTTTATTGCCTGCAGATGTACAATTACAAATACCGGTTCCTGCCTTTCGTATCGATTCGGGTTCAGTAGCTTTTTCCGATACTTCTTTATCTATAATAAAGTATGCTGGAGAATTAAAGGGATTGAAAGGAATTCAATTTTCTTTTCATCAGCAAGCCAGTGAAGAAACGCCCATCAGATTTTCAAATGAAAAACCAGTAGAATTGCTGGTAGGTTATTTTAAATCAAAAGAGCCTGTGTTCCTCAAGCCACCTGAACTTGAAACGAATGCCAATGCCAACGACCGCGGCCAGGCCGACATAAAAATTGCAAATGCAATTGTGTTGAAGGGTATGCCGCCTGTGAATATTCACCGATATCATTTCGCTGCAGGGAAAAATGAACTGGTGTTACCGAAGGGCGTTTGTCTTGTACTTGGATTTATTGATGGTCAACAGCTTTTGCATGAATATGATGCGGGACTTTATGAAAATGGAAATACGAGGGAAGTTGACTGGTTGTTTGAGTAAATGTATATAAATGCAATTTAAACCACGGAGACACGGGGACACGGAGCGGCACAGAGTAAGTTCTCTGTGATACTCCGTGATACTCTGTGCTCCTGTGTCTCTGTGGTTCATTTCACTCACACTTAAAAAATAACATTGAAAAAAATAAATACGATATACTTTTTATTCGGGTTGACATTATTATTTAATAATGCCACAGCACAATCATTAAAACTCTGGTATACAAAGCCAGCACAAAAATGGACAGAAGCCTTGCCCGTTGGTAACGGCCGGCTGGGCGCAATGATTTTTGGTGGTGTGCAACAGGAAAGAATCCAATTCAATGAAGAAACTTTATGGAATGGATCGCCACGCGATTACAACAGGAAGGGCGCGTATCATTACCTCGATAGTATCCGGCATCTTTTATTCAACGGCAAACAAAAGGAAGCGGAGGCACTGGCAGAAAAAGAATTCATGGGATTAAAATCACCTGCGGGTGATCGTAATGCCTGGGTGAAAAAAATGCTCGCCATGAAAGGCATGAATGGAAATCCAACACTTTCTTCGTACAATGATGCAGGCTGGAAACAAATGACCGTTCCATCTTACGACGGATGGGAAGCTGTAGGTTTTGAGAACCTTGATGGTGCAGTGTGGTTCAGAACATCATTTGATCTTCCTGATCATTTTAAAGGAAAAGACCTTGTTCTTGATCTGAACCGCATCCGCGACCAGGATTTTACTTATGTAAATGGTAACCTGGTTGGATCAATGAATAATACGGAACCACGCAAATACAAAGTTTCAAAAAACCTTCTTCATGCTGGCCGCAATACGATTGCTGTTCTTGTTTTAAATTATTCTGATAAAGGTGGGATCCAGGGTTATAAGGATACAACGAGACACATTGGTTTGTATCCGGCAGGTGAAGAAAGAAATTTATTATCGCTCAACGGAAAGTGGAAATATAAGATACAGGACCAGGCGCCCCCGGCCATAGAACATTACGAAGCAGATTACCAGCCATTCGGTGACCTCTGGATCCGGTTTCCTGTAACAGATTCGCTTGATTATACAAGACAACTAGACCTGGCAACAGCACAAGCCACGACAACATTTACATCTAACGGTGTTCACTATACGCGAACAGTTTTTGCCAGCCAGCCATCGCAGGCAATCGTGATTCGTTTTACAGCAGATCAGAAATCATCTATCAGCTTTGACGCATCACTGACCACACCACACCCGCAACATCAGGTCAACAGGATCGATGCGAATACGATTTCAATGACACTGGCTGTTACCAATGGTGCATTGAAAGGAGCATGCTTTCTCCGTGCAAAAACAGTAAACGGAAGTATTTCTGTTGCAGATAATAAAATTCAGGTAAAGAATGCAGATGAAGTGATTCTTTATCTCACTGCCGCTACCAATTACAGGAATTACAAAGATGTTTCACTGGACCCGGTAAACAGCTGCCGTACTGTTTTAAAAAACATCTCAACAAAAAATTTCAGTACACTGCATGCTGAGCACATTAAAGAATACCAGAAATATTTTAATACTTTTTCCATAGACCTCGGAAAAACATCCAATGAGATCCTTCCAACAAATGAGCGCATAGAGAAATTTTCATCTTCCAGTGATCCATCTCTTGCAGCACTCTATGTGCAATATGGGCGGTACCTGCTGATCTCTGCATCGCGGCCGGGAACACGACCAGCAAACCTGCAGGGAATCTGGAATGATAACCTTGCTCCACCATGGGGAAGCAAGTACACCACAAATATCAACCTCGAAATGAATTACTGGCCGGCAGAGTTGCTGAATTTGTCGCCTTTGCACCAGTCATTATTTGTAATGATGAAAGAATTGTCCGTTACAGGAAATGAAACAGCAAGGGAATATTACAATGCACCAGGATGGGTTCTTCACCACAATACAGACTTGTGGCGCGCAACAGTTCCCATCAATGCTTCCAATCATGGCATTTGGGTACCAGGTGCTGCATGGTTGTGTCACCACCTTTGGGAACATTATTTATTTACACAGGACCTGAAATTTTTAAAAGACACAGCCTATCCTTTGATGAAGGGTGCGGCTGCATTTTTTGATTCTTTCCTGGTGAAAGATCCTGCAACCGGGTACCTGATCAGCGCCCCTTCCAATTCACCTGAGAATGGAGGACTGGTGGCCGGCCCAACCATGGACCATGAGATCATCAAAGACCTTTTCCGCAATACCATAGAAGCTGCAGCACTTCTGCATGTTGATGCGGCATTCAGTAAGGAACTCAATGCAAAACTTCAGCGTATTGCTCCTTACCAGGTTGGCATGTATGGACAATTACAGGAATGGATGCAGGATATTGATGATACTTCCAACAAACACAGACACGTATCGCATTTATGGGCAGTGTACCCGGGAAGTGAATTGAACTGGGACGCAACGCCGGATCTCATGAAAGCAGCACGGCAATCATTATTATACCGTGGTGATGCTGCAACAGGATGGAGTCTGGCTTGGAAGATCAATTACTGGGCGCGTTTCAAAGATGGGGATCATGCATACAAATTATTGCAGATGTTGTTGAGTCCCGCAGGAAGTAACGCCGGCAGTTATCCCAACCTGTTTGATGCGCACCCACCTTTCCAGATTGATGGAAATTTTGGAGGCGCGGCTGGTGTTGGCGAAATGATTTTGCAAAGTCACACGACATATATCGACTTGCTGCCTGCACTGCCTTCTGCTTTTCCCGATGGAAAGGTCAATGGCATTTGCGCAAGAGGTGGATTTATTTTAAACATTTCATGGAAGAACGGACAATTACAACAAGTTGCTTTATCATCATTGGCAGGTAAAGAAGCCAGGCTGCGATATGGAAACAAAGTAGCAGAACTTCACACACAAAAAGGAAAACAATATATTTTAAATAGTGACCTCAAAGTGGTTGTAACAAACTGATGTGAGTGAAAGATAAAATGCGATACATAGCAACTATTTTATTTTTTACCGGTTTGTTCCTGTTCCAGGTAAATCATTCGGAAGCACAATCAAGAAAAGACATTCTCCTCAATGAAGACTGGCGAAGTATCGCTACAGATAGTGATCGTGCACTGGATCATAATTTATTCCACATCAATACTGATGACAGGAAATGGAAGAAAGTAAATGTTCCGCATAACTGGGATGACTATTATGGTTACAGGCGACTGCCTCATGGCAACCGTCATGGTGAAGCGTGGTATAGGAAAACATTTTCTGTTACTCAGTCATCAAATACCAAAAGATTTTTTCTTTATTTCGAAGGTGTCGGGTCCTATGCCGAAGTTTACCTGAATGGGATTAGGGTTGGTGAACATGCTGGAGGACGAACAACGTTTACCATTGATGTTTCCCATGCCATAAAAACCAATGGAACAAAGAATGTACTGGCCGTTCTTGCACGGCATCCTTCCTTCATTACCGACTTGCCCTGGGTGTGCGGTGGTTGTTCCGATGAACGTGGATTTTCTGAAGGCTCGCAGCCATTGGGAATTTTCAGACCAGTGCACCTGTTGATTACGGGTGATGTCAGAGTGGAACCTTTTGGTGTTCATGCTTGGGCGCAAAATGTTTTAAAAAAAGGACAGGAAACAATCTGCATTCTTACAACATTGAAAAATTATGCAGCATCTTCAAAGAATATAAACCTGTTAACACAGCTCGTTGACCGCCAGGGAAAGGTTATTGCCAGTCAATCAATTAATAACGGTTTGCTTAAAAATGATTCTACCACATTGAAGATCCTGGATCTTCCTGTAAAAAATATTTTGCTCTGGTCTTTAGAGGATCCTTATCTGTATAAAATCGTTTCCATTGTAAAAGAAAATGGAAAGGAAATTGACAGGATTGAAACGGATTTTGGCTTCAGGGAAATTTCATGGAATACACCTTCTCACCAGTTTTTATTGAATGGAAAACCAGTTTTCATCAATGGGATCGGTGAGTATGAACATTTATTGGGTTCAAGTCATGCATTCAGCCAGGAACAGGTCATCTCACGGATGAATTGGGTGCAGTCGGCAGGCTTTAATGCATTTCGTGATGCGCACCAGCCTCATAATTTATTGTATGGACAGTTGTGTGATCAAATGGGAATTCTATGGTGGACACAATTTTCAGCGCACATCTGGTTTGACAATGTTTCCTTCAGGAAAAATTTCAAGCAGTTGTTGCGTGAGTGGGTGATTGAAAGAAGGAATGATCCATCAGTAATACTTTGGGGTTTGCAGAATGAAAGCAAGCTGCCTGAAGAATTTGCAAAGGAATGTATGGAGTTGATCCGTGAACTTGATCCAACAGCATCATCACAAAGATTGGTTACAACTTGCAATGGAGGAAGCGGAACTGACTGGGATGTTCCGCAAAACTGGACGGGAACCTACGGAGGTGACCCGGATACCTATGCATCGGATATTAAAAAGCAGGTGTTGATTGGTGAGTATGGTGCGTGGCGCACACTTGATCTTCATACAGAAGGTGGCTTTGTTCAAAACGGTCCATTAAGTGAAGACCGGATGTGTGCATTGATTGAAAAAAAGATTAACCTAGCGGAATCGGTAAAGGATAGTGTTGCCGGGCAATTTTTCTGGTTGTTATCATCACATGATAATCCCGGCCGTGTACAGGGTGGAGAAGGTTTGCGGGACATTGATCGTGTTGGCCCCGTTAATTACAAAGGGCTGCTTACACCATGGGAAGAACCGACAGATGCATTTTATTTATTCAGGTCGAGATATGTTTCCGCTAAGAAAGATCCAATGGTACATATTGCAGGTCACAATTGGCCGGGCCGGTGGATGACACCAGGGATCAAAGATTCCATCATCGTTTATTCCAATTGTGATGAGGTTGAATTATTTAATGATCTTAAGGTTTCGCTAGGTAGAAAAAAGAGAAATTCCGAAGGGCACTTCCAATGGGATAGTATTAATGTTCAATACAATACCCTTTATGCATTTGGATATACTAGAAAGGACGATTTGTTTTCAGCATCAGATGTCCTGAAACTTTCAAATTTTCCAGTGTTATTCTATGATAGTCATAAAAATTTCGACCGAAGATTTCTGCACCCTGCTTATGATATAACATGGCCTGTCAAAAATCTCAACTATATCTATAGAATGAACTGTGGGGGTCCTGATTACATAGATTCCTTTGGAAACATCTGGAAGGCGGACAAGTCCCTTTATATAAAAAATGCGGGTAAGGAATATGTTTACTCTCGTTCATGGGGAGATCGATTTGATGATGTTCAGTCTAAATTTGCAAGCCAACGCAGGTATTATGCTGAAAACGATTATGTTGATGACCAAAAACTTTTTGAAACATTCAGGTTCGGAAGGGACCAGTTACAATTTAATTTTCCATTACCCGATGGGGAATACCTTTTGCAATTATTTTTTGTTGAACCCTGGTTCAATGTGCAGGAAGAAAAACCTAAAAAGAATTGTCATCGCTTATTCGATGTTGCTGTCAATGAAAAAATAGTTTTAAAAGATTTTGATATTGCTTCGTGTTCTAAATATGGTGAGCCAGTAAGGAAAGATATTATGGTTCATATTAGAGGAGGCCAACTCATTGTTTCTTTCCCCAATGTAAAAGTGGGTCAGGCTGTCATTTCTGCCATTGCCATTGCATCAAAAAAGAAAGGAATACAACCTGCGCCATCACCGTCTGTTTTTACATTACTGGAATGTGATGGTTGTAAAGAAGAAGCCTGGCTTGACCAGGGTGATGAAGTGTTTCAAAACAGCAGGATCTCCTTCAATTCTCTTCCGTCGGATCTATACGGAGCAGACTGGCTGAAATTTCAAAAAGATGCAAATGCTCAGGTGAAATTTTCAACGGTTTGTAAGGCTGATGTCTATGTAATTTCAGATAGAGTAACGACACCGGATGGCTTTGAAAAAACGGGATCCGATGTGATAACAGATGAAAATGGTGGAAGTTCTTTTGCAGTTTACAGGCGAAGGATCAGTGCCGGTGAAAAACTTGAGTTGACAAAAACCGTTAACATCAAACTGCTTGCCATCCTGCCTGTCACAAACATGCCACCTGCATTTGATCTGAAACCTGTTACTTCCATAAGGGAGGCAATTGTAAGATCTAACGGTGTTTCTCAAATTAATGCCGGCAACCGGAATACGGAACAGGTTAAAACAAATGACAGCGTTTCGGTTACTTATAAAGTTGTAACCGGCGTAGCGGATATTTATTCCTTCACGCTGAAATATAATTATCCCGCAGACCAGCCAGCAAAAGCAAATATTTCAGTGTGGGATGTGAATGGGAAATTGATGAAGGCAGAAGACGTAACACTTGTTCATACACGCGAAGGGAAATGGAATACAGTAACCATTTCAACCGGTTCCATGATCAATGCAGGTTCTTATAATGTGGTAGTATCAATAAAAAATGCAGAGGGACTTGTTCTTTCCGGAATTGATGTACAATAAATATGATACAAAAACTGATCATAGCATTTATTGGATTTTTATTGACATTTCATGCGGGTGCGCAAGTCCTGACGGTTGGCAATTTGCGCTGTGGCATGAATAAGGATCCGTTAGGAGTGGAATCCATGCATCCGCTATTAAGCTGGGAATTAAATTCAACGGATTATAATATCATCCAGGTTGGTTACAGGATCCTGGTGTCACCTGATTCCGCCATGCTTGCCAATGACCAGGGACTGACATGGGATTCAAAAAAGGTACAGACATCTGCATCCGTCAATATACCCTTTAATGGAACAGAATTGCAGCCTGCAAAAAAATATTACTGGAAGGTGATGGTGTGGGATAATAAGGGAAACATATCCCCTTGGAGCAAAGTGGCAACATGGCAAATGGGTTTATTGAAAAAAGAAGACTGGAAAAATGCACAATGGATAGGGTATGATATGATTCCGGATTCAATGATCATTGTTCCTTTTGCTCATGGGAGGGGAAAAAAAGAATGGGGAAGCAGGAAAGATATTCTTCCCTTATTAAGAAAAACATTTGTTATGCAAAAACCGGTTAAGCATGCTACAGCATTTGTATGTGGACTCGGTCAATTTGAATTAAGCATTAATGGAAAAAGAACCGGTGATCATTTCCTCGATCCGGGATGGACACAATATTCAAAACATGCGCAGTATGTTGGTTTCGATATCACGCAACAGTTATCAACCGGTATTAATGCAATTGGTGTCATGCTCGGAAACGGCTTTTATTATATTCCAGGAGAACGTTACCGTAAACTCACCGGTGCATATGGATATCCGGAATTAATTGCGCGTATTGTACTGGAATTTGAAGACGGCACAACTGAAGATATTATTTCTGACACATCATGGAAGTGGGCATCTTCACCCATATATTTTTCAAGTGTATATGGAGGAGAAGACTACAATGCCAACATGGAACAGGAAGGATGGAATTCTCCAAACTTTAATGATGCATCGTGGAAAAATGTGGTTGAAGTAGGCGGCCCTGCTATTTTGAATGCTCAATTGGAAGAACCTGTAAAAGACATGGAACATTTTCCTGTCGAAAATAAAATGACACTTGCCTCTTCTGACCTTGTATTTGACCTTGGACAAAATTTTTCAGGTATTCCATCATTTACAGTTAGTGGAAATAAAAACGATACGATCCGTATCATTCCTGCTGAATTGCTTGATCCACAGGGAAAGGCGAGCCAGGCAGGATCAGGTGGTCCATTTGTTTATAATTATGTTTTAAAAGGAAGAGGAAGTGAAACCTGGCAACCACGTTTTAGTTATTACGGATTTCGCTACCTGCAGGTGAAATGTATACCTGCAAATACATCTCAGCGTCCGCCGGTACTAAAAGATATTGAAGGCATTCATTTGCGCAATGCGGTTGAAACGGCGGGAAGTTTTCTTTCATCAAATGATTTATTCAACCAAACCTTTGAGTTAATCAACTGGGCTATCAAAAGCAACACCATGAGTGTTTTCACTGATTGTCCGCATCGTGAAAGGCTCGGCTGGCTGGAACAGACCTACCTGATGGGAAATTCGGTACAGTACAACTTTGATGCGGCCTCACTTTTTAAAAAAGTGATCAGGGATATTCAGTTTGCACAAACCGATTCGGGGATGATACCTACCATTGCACCTGAATATGTACAATTTGAAGAACCCTTCCGCGATTCACCTGAGTGGGGGAGCGCTGCGATTATTCTTCCATGGTATTATTATCAATGGTATGGAGACAAACAAGTTCTTTCGGATTGTTATGACATGATGAAAAGATATGCTGCTTATCTCCATTCAAAACTCGACAGCAACATCCTGGTTCATGGACTTGGCGATTGGTATGACCTGGGACCGGCAAGGCCAGGTTTTGCCCAGCTGACTCCCAAAGGTGTTACCGCTACAGCAACTTATTACTATGACCTGGTGATCATGCAACAAATTGCTGCGTTGCTTGGAAAAAAAAATGATGTTCAGCATTTCAAACACGAGGCAAACCGTTTGCGGAGAAAATTCAATAAGAAGTTTTTCAACAGGCATACAGCACAATATGCAACAGGAAGCCAGACCGCCAATGCCATGGCATTATATATGAACATGGTCAAAAGTAAATACAGGGATAAAGTAGTTGGTAACCTGGTGAATGATATCCGCTCGAGACAAAACGCACTTACTGCAGGTGACATCGGATACCGATATGTAGTTCAGGCATTGGAGTTGTCGGGCCGTTCTGATGTAATTGTTGATATGAATGACCGGAGTGATGTTCCTGGATATGGTTACCAGTTGAAGCAGGGTGCAACGGCACTTACTGAATCGTGGCAGGCTTTGCCGGTAGCTTCAAACAATCATTTTATGCTGGGACATTTGATGGAATGGTTTTATTCCGGGCTGGCCGGGATCAAACAGGATGAGAAGAATGTGGGTTATAAAAACATTATTATCAGGCCAGCATTTATCAAGGAAATTGATTGGGTAAAGGCAACCTATCATTGTGTATATGGGGTAATAAGAAGTGAATGGAAAAGAGTGAATGGCATGATTGAGTTGGAGATAGAAATTCCAGTAAATACAACTGCGAAAGTTTTTTTGAACCACCCTTCCTCCGTCGGGGCAGGCTCCGGCACCGGGGCACAGAGTTTCACAGTAGGATCTGGGGTACATAAATATCAAATCAAAGACAGTCAATGGTGAAGAAATTTTTTGTTTTTCTGTTTTCATGGCTTTTAATCTTTTTGTCGATTCATGCGCAAGTGCGCAAAACGATTGATTTCAACAAGGAATGGAAATTTTTTATGGGTGATGACAGCCTGGCAACAGTGATTTCATATAATGATTCCAGGTGGCGGCAACTCGATCTTCCACATGACTGGAGTATCGAAGGCAATTACAGTGAATCAAATCCAGCAACTACTCAGGGTGGCGCGCTGCCTGGAGGAATTGGTTGGTACAGGAAACATTTCAGGATGGCAGAGGCGGATCTGAAAAAAAATATTTCCATTGAATTTGATGGCATCTACCGCAACAGTAAAGTGTGGATCAATGGACATTTCTTAGGAAAAAGACCTAACGGTTACATTTCCTTTCAATACGAACTATCACCTTATCTGAAAGCGGGTGAAAATGTAATTGCAGTAAAGGTGGATAATAGTGATCAACCCAATTCAAGATGGTATTCAGGTTCGGGCATTTACAGAAATGTCCGGCTGGAAATTACCAACCCTGATGCTGCGGTTGATCATCATAAATATTACATTTATTGTGACCAGTACTCAAAAGACAGTTTCTCAATAACTGTAAGGTGTTACCTGAAAAGCAGGGTTCAGGGCCGAAAAAAATTTTCTACCATATCTACTATTTATGATGCAGAAGGAAAACTGGTTGCTGCACATAGGAAAACGTCGATCAATCAATTCGATTTTGACAGCGGTGATGTTGTGGATTATTATACTACAGGTATCAGGAATCCACGGTTATGGTCCGTGGATGATCCATACATGTACAGGGTTGTTACGCAGGTTGTATCCAATGGAAAAGTTATTGATGAATACCAGCTTCATTTTGGCATCCGCAATTTTTACTTTGATAAGGACAGCGGTTTTTTTCTGAATGGAAATCCTCTTAAAATAAAAGGTGTTTGCATGCACCACGACCTCGGTGCCCTGGGAGCTGCTGTAAACAAAAGAGCTATTGAGCGGCAGCTTATCATATTAAAGTCAATGGGGTGCAATGCCATTCGTACATCACATAATCCACCAGCACCGGAACTTCTCGACCTGTGCGACCGGATGGGATTCCTTGTAATGGATGAATCATTCGACATGTGGAGAAAGAAAAAGAACAAATACGATTATGCATTGGATTTTGACCAATGGCATGTGCAGGATTTGAAAGACATGATACTTCGCGACAGGAATCATCCCAGTGTGTTTATGTGGAGTATCGGCAATGAAATTCGCGAACAGTTTGACAGTACGGGTATTTCAATCGCAAGTGAGTTGGTGGAAATAGTAAAGGAATTGGATCCCACTCGTCCGGTTACTGCTGCATTGAGTGAATGGAATCCCCAAAAGAATTTTATTTATCAATCAAAGGCGCTTGATGTTGTAGGATTGAACTACCACCATGAAGTATATGCTGATTTTCATAAATACTATCCTGGTGAAATCATGATCGGAACAGAAAATGTTTCAGGACTGGCCACACGCGGGTATTATGATTATCCATCCGATTCTATTATGCGTTGGCCGCAGCATTCACCATTGAAGTATGTGGAAGGTGGCCACTCCGATTATACAGTTTCGGCTTACGACCAGGTATCGGCTTATTGGGGATCCACCCATGAAGAGACCTGGAGGACGATTAAAAAATTTCCTTTCCTTTCGGGCTTATTTGTCTGGACCGGATTCGATTACCTCGGTGAACCCACACCTTATCCATGGCCTGCGCGCAGTTCTTACTTTGGAATTGCTGACCTGGCAGGATTTCCAAAGGATGTATATTATATGTACCAGGGTGAATGGACTGAAAAGCCGGTTTTGCATTTGTTCCCGCACTGGAACTGGAAGCTGGGACAAAAGGTTGATGTATGGTGTTATTATAGCCAGGCGGATGAGGTGGAATTGTTTTTAAATGGAAATTCACTAGGTAAGCGAAGCAAAAAAGATGAAGAGCTGCACGTGATGTGGCGTGTATCATTCGAGCCGGGAACATTGAAGGTTGTATCAAGAAAGAATGGCAAAACAGTGCTGCAGCAACAAATCCGGACAGCGGGGAAACCTTACAGGATTGAATTATCTACCGACCGGTCATTAATCAATGCGGATGGAAAGGACCTTGCTTTTGTAACAGCAAGGGTCGTTGACCGCAATGGAAATCGGGTTCCCGATGCGGATAACCTTATTCGTTTTTCTTCAACAGGAACCTGTTCCATCAGGGCAACAGATAATGGTTACCAGGCGGACCTGACTCCTTTTAAAAGCCCCGATCGCAAATGCTGGAAGGGCATGGCACTAGTTATACTGCAATCATCAATAAAAAAGGGAAATAGTACATTAACTGCAAAAGCGGATGGCTTAATATCAGCATCTCTCACCATAAAAACAGCCGAATCTAAAGAGTAAATTCTAATTTTGGGTTCTACAAGCTGCTCCACGATTAAATAGTAAAATCTTCCATCAATTTAGTTAAACCTTACATTGTTAGAGGTAGGGGGCCTGTCTAACTTTAGTTTGAATAGAGAAAGAATTGTGACACCATGATTTTTTGAAACTTTTGATAAAAAATTTGGATGAAACGTTTCCTGCTTGCTTTAAAAAATCCCCTTTCCATTTTGTCTGAAAAGACGAACAGGTTGCCCGGATTCATCCATTCCCTAATGGATTATTTTTTTGCAAAACGCGTTCTCAGATTTGCGGTCTTGTCTGTTATTTTCTTAGTGTTGACAACATGGGTACATGCGCAGTCATCAGATGCAGATTATGTAAAAACCATTACAGAACGTTCAGCAAAAATTGTAAATACACTGGAGATTAAAGATTCTGCCACGTATAATAAAGTGGTTGGCATTCTGGTTCATCAATACCAGATGTTAAACGATATACAGGAAAAAAATAAGACGGCAGTTGAAAACATCAAACAAAAAAATCTTTCAAAAGAAGAAACAGATGCTCAGCTAAAAAAACTGGAAGAACAAAAGAACAGCAGCGTTGGCGGGCTTCATAAAATATTTATTGCACACCTGCAACATTACCTGAATGAAGAACAGGTTGAGAAAGTAAAAGATGGAATGACCTACAGGATTTTCCCCATCACCTATGCCGCATATCTTGATGAAATACCCAATCTTACCAATGAGCAAAAGGCACAGATCTATGCATGGCTGAAAGAAGCCCGCGAACTTGCCATCGATGCTGAATCCTCTGAAAAAAAACATGCTGTATTTGGGAAATACAAAGGACGGATCAACAATTATCTCTCGGCTGAAGGTTACGACATGAAAAAAGAAAGCGAAGAGTGGCAAAAAAGGATCAAGGCCAGAACAGCAGAAAAGAAAGACTCCAGACCCTGAAAATTGACCGACAAAAATTCAACACACATCCCGCCAGGGGCAGGATGCCTGATCATTTATTTCTTTTAAAAACTGCTATATGCTTAAAAAACTGCAATGCGCTTCACTTTTGTTTCTCCTCGTTTTGATCAGCGTGGTTACATCGGCACAGGAAAGAACTGTTAGTGGTTCTGTTTTGTCCGATACACGTGAGCCACTGAAAGGAGCAAACATTTCCATTAAAGGCACCAACAGGGCCACCACAACCAATGAGAACGGACAATTCTCCATTGCTGTTTCCGATGAGTCGGTACTCCGGATTACGATGGTAGGATATCAATACGTTGAAGTTGCCGTTGGCAAACAAAGCGAAGTGTCCGTTACAATGGAAAAGGAAAACAAACAAATGGATGAAGTTGTAGTGATCGGATATGGCACACAAAGAAAAACCCACCTTACCGGATCAGTTGGTGTTGTAGACGTTAAGAAAATTGAAGACATCCCTGCCGGAAGTCTTTCAGAAACTTTAAAAGGACAGATCGTAGGTGTGAATGTTGCCGGTGGTTTTGCAAGGCCAGGTGAACCAGCCACCATCACGATCCGTAACCCGATTTATTTTTCAAAAGATGGCGGATCAAAGGAACCACTTTATGTAATTGATGATATCATCAGGACGAAGGCCGACTTCGACCTGCTTGATGTATCTGAAGTTGAAAACATTTCAGTGTTGAAAGATGCAGCAGCTGCTGTGTACGGGATCCTTGGTTCCAATGGCGTGGTGATTGTAAGAACAAAACATGGAAAAACAGGTCAGGCACTGGTAAGTTACAGTTCTTCATATGGTGTATCGGATGCACCGTACATGCCAAAGATGATGAATGCATATGAACAGGCTTCCTACCTGAACGATTACAATGCAGCTTCGAAAAACTGGGATCCTGTAGCTACTGCAGCGTTGCCAGCTTATTATACTACTGATGAACAGGACTATTTCAGAACGCATAGCTATGACTGGCTTTCTCAGGCATGGCAGCGTTCATTTGAAATGCGCCAGACCCTGAACATATCCGGTGGTTCTGATCGCGCCAACTATTTTGCCGGTTTAAGTTATAATACACAAAACAGCAACTTTGAAGGGCTTGGATACAACCGCTACTCATTCCGTTCAAGCAGTGATTTTAAACTCACAAGAGGATTGAAACTCGGACTTTCACTGAGTGGTAATTTATCTGACAGGAAAAACACATTTAACAAGCAGGGTAATGAAAGTCTTGATAACGACTGGAAAACACTCATTGGCGAATCGCCCATGAATCCTCCTTATATTAATGGTCTTCCCATTTTGATCCCTGAAGCAGGAACGAGTTCAAATATCAACACCTATCATTATTTCGCCGTTCACGACCTCGACAACTATACAAGTACATATGGCACAGGAATAAATTTCCAGGGAACATTGTCTTATGACATACCATTTATTAAAGGACTGAAAGCATCAGTGAATTACAATAAAAATATTTCGAACGTATGGGGCAAGCAGTATGGAACAAAGTATAATGTTTACCAGTTCAATACACAGGGCCTTCACAACCACATACTCGATGATTCAGCTGTTCTTAAAACATATACCTGGAGCAATGGTGACAGGGTGAGGCTGAATCCAACCATTTCAAAAGTTTATCAACTGAATGCTACATTGAATTACGAAAGAACTTTTGGCAAACACCATGTAAGTGCTTTATTTGGTTACGAACAGAGCGAAGCATTTGCTGATGGTGTTGCAGGACAAACTGATGGTGTTGTTGTTGGAGGTTTGGACAACCAGAATTTTGCAACCGGTGCACAGGCATCAAATGAAACTATATCTGAAGCAGGAAGGCTTGCTTATATCGGAAGAGTCAACTATGCTTTTGCGAACAAATATCTTTTCGAAGGAATTATCAGGGCAGATGCCAGCCAGAATTTTGCTCCTGAAAACAGGTGGGGTTATTTTCCTTCCTTCTCTGCAGGCTGGGTAATATCTGAAGAACCTTTCTTCAACGAAAATGTAAAGTTTGTCAACTTTTTAAAACTGAGAGGTTCAGTTGGTTTTCTCGGGCTTGATGCAACAAAATCTTACCAGTGGTTAAGAAGCTACCAGATACAGACAGGTAAGGCTGCAGTATTCGGAGGCAATACCGACAGAGGTCTTGCAGTTGTTTCGAATGTTGACCTTGCAAACAGGGCTGTGCATTGGGATAATGTTGACAAATATGACGTAGGTCTGGATGCATCGTTCCTGCATAGCAAATTGAGTATTTCCATGGATTATTTTATCGACAAACGTTCCAACATGTTGTCGAACCTTACATCAGCACCTTCCATTTTAATTGGTACTGCCATTCCATCTGAAAACTTTGGTAAGGTGAATACGTTTGGATCTTTCCAGCACAGTGGGATCCGAAGCTTGGAATTCACGTGACTTGAAGTCGCGGC